>WNFQ01009098.1_pt1 | contig 13206 bp, 12 predicted proteins | sample 5400171 | NCBI WGS metagenome assembly WNFQ01 (sample SAMN13153356, study PRJNA577476) | soil metagenome | isolation source: 20 cm soil under Madrone tree | place: USA:California | collected 2016-06-14
GCGGACCTGAAGACGCTCACGCCAAATTTCTCCTGGGAAGCATATTTCCGGGCGGCGGGCCATCCGGAACTGAAACAGATCAACGTCGGGCAGCCGGATTTCTTCAAGGGCCTCGATGCACAGCTGACCGCGACTCCGCTAGAGGATTGGAAAACCTATCTGCGCTGGCATCTGGTGAACGACGCAGCATCCGAGCTTCCGGAGAATTTTGTCGCCGAAGAATTCGACTTCCGCGGCAAGACGCTGACCGGCGCCAAGGAAATTCAGCCGCGCTGGAAGCGCTGCGTGCAAGCTACCGACCGGACTCTTGGCGAAGCATTGGGACAGCTCTACGTGCAGAAATATTTTCCGCCCGAAGCCAAAGCCCGCGCGCTCGAAATGGTGCGCAATTTGATCGCCGCTCTGAACGACGACTTGCAGACCCTTTCCTGGATGGGCCCGCAAACGCGCGCGCAGGCAGCCGCGAAACTCAAAGCCTTCGCCGTGAAGATCGGCTACACAGAGAAATGGCGCGATTACTCCGCGCTGAAGATCGAGCGCACCAGCTATTTGCAGAACACTCTCCGCGGGGCGGAGTTTGAGTTCGCCCGGCGTTTGGACAAGATCGGCAAGCCCGTGGACCGCACCGAATGGGGCATGACGCCCCCCACCGTCAACGCCTACAACAGCAGCAGCATGAATGAAATCGTCTTCCCCGCGGGCATCCTGCAGCCGCCCTTCTACGATCCGAAAGCGGACGACGCCGTGAACTACGGCGGCATGGGCGCCGTCATCGGCCACGAAAGCCAGCTGCGTGGAAAAACAATTTGACGGTTACGAAGTCGAGCCCGGCCTCCACCAGAACGGCAAACTGGTTCTTGGCGAGAGCATCGCGGACCTGGGCGGCCTGGCTATCGCCTACGCGGCGTATGAAAAGTCACTCGAAGGCAAGCCGCCGCCGAAAGAGATCGACGGCTTCACGGCCGAGCAACGGTTCTTTCTCGGCTGGGCGCAGGTCTGGGGCGCGAATCAGCGGCCGGAGGCAGCGCGACTGCAGACCAAAACAAATCCGCATCCGCTGGCGCGCTTCCGTGGAAATGGGCCGCTTTCCAACCTGGCCATCTTCGCGCAAGCGTTCGGCTGCAAGAAGGGCGACGCCATGGTTCGCGAACAGGCTTGCAAGATCTGGTGAAGGAAAAAGGGCCAAGCCGCGTGGAACTGCCCATGCGCTTGGAAAAGCCAAAGTTAGAAATGCAGGACAACGCCGGCGCCAAGCTGGAAATTGTTCTGGCTCTGGCCAAAAAAGCCGGTCCGCAGTAAGTTGCCTTCGAGACGGCCAGAAAATCGGTAGTTGAAATTATAATCGGCGCCGCCTCCCACCTGGATACTGTAGGTGCTCCTGCTGTTTCCCGCGGTTTGCGGCTGCTCGTGAGCCCCGCCGAAGATGGCGTGCAGCCAGGGATCCCAGCGCTTGTTTCGGTGCCAGGCAATCTTCGGACCCCCGCCATAGACCAACAGCTTCACGTGTTCGCGGTCAAATATTTCCGGCGCGAAGGCGGTTGAGATGTTTCCTTCAATGCCAAACCATTCGTTCGTGTTATAGGTCACGGATGTTCTCAGCCCCACGGCGCTGGCGTTGAAGATGGAAGAGCGAAACCGGATCCAGTTGACTCCCAAACCTATCTCCCAGCGGACAACATCGTCCCGGGAGTACAGAAACTTTGGCTTGGGTTCAGGAGCACCCGGGTCCGCAGCGTCGAACGGCAGAGCCAGCGAGGTAGCAACGGCGGGTGCATCTAACGTGCTCATCGGCTGTGCCGTTGGGAAGAAAGTCGCGCCGCTGGCGGTCAGGGAATTGACGAAAGACGGCTTGGGAGCAGAGACCGCGGCAAGGCCCGGCAGCATATTTGTCTTGGCATTCGCATCAGGGGCCGCAGGTTCCTGCGCCTGCGCCACACACACACTGCAAAGCACCAGCAACGCCGTTGCAAGAATCCTCATGATGATGCTCCCCTCAGAGGGCTGGCCCCACGCCTGGGAATAGCCACCTTGCTACGGTAAACAACACCGAGGCCTTTTGTCTATGTTCTTTCGCGACGAGTGGGACAAAAGGGGAAATGGCCAGTCACCTCCTTCACCGCTGCCTGTATTCCAGAAAGAATGCAGATCAGCGGCCGTGGCGCAGATAGTCGTCTGTCTTGTTCAGCCAGTCTTCGCGCGGCGGGTCGAAGACGTCGAGGTCGACCGTATCTTCGAGCGCCCAGGCTTCGTGGGGCATCATCGAGGGGATGCACAGCACTTCGCCGGCGCGCACCACGATTTCCTTGCCGTCGATTGCAAATTTCAGCGCGCCCTCGAGGATGTACGTCACCTGCTCGTTGTGGTGGTGATGCAGCGGCACGTGCGCGCCCTTCTTCAGCAGCACGCGCGCCAGCATGATTTTCCCGCCGACCACCATTTCGCGGTCAATGAGCGGATTCAATTTTTCACGTTCGACGTTCTTCCAGGCGATGTGTTTCGATTGGGCTGGACTGCTCATTTCATGTCTCCATACAATTTCGCGGCGTTGTCGTGCAGGTACAAGCGCGCCAATTCGATAGCTTTTTCCTCGGTGAAAGCGCCTTCGGCGACGAGTTCCGCCAGCGCCGCGGCCACGGCTGTCCTTGCAGAGCGCACGGCGAGCCAGAAGGTTTCTTCCGCACCGACCGCATCATTGAAAGGGAAAGCATCCGAAGCAAACATGATTTTTTCGGGGAAGAGCGAAATCCACTGCTTCAGGATGTTTTTCAACTCCGATGGATAGATGTAATAGCCCATCAGCGAGGAGTCGGTGTACACGTTTTTAGCGGCCGTCAGCCAGATCATGTCCAGCGTGTAGGGATAGCCGCCGTGGATCAGCACGAATTTCACGTTGCTGTAACGCGGGTCGCGCAAAACGTTTTCCAGATTGAGCGGGTTGCCGTTGCGCAAACTAAAATAGTCGCCGATGCCGACCGCGCTGTGAAAATGCACCGGGAGCTTCAATTTGCCGGCTTGATCGATCAGCACGCGGAAGACGTAATCCTGGAACAGACGGTATTCTTCGGCGGTGGGCACGCCGCCCGCGTGATACTTGGAGTAAATCGCCTCCGCCTTCTCGCGCGGCGGGTCCGAGAAGTGCAGCGAACGGAAATAGGCGGCCTCGAACTTCATGGCCACGCCGCCCCTTTTCTGATTCTCGGCGAGTGTCGCGCGGACGAATGCTTCATATCCAGCCAAATCGGCAGGCAAGCCGTTCAGGGATTCTTGCTTCATGTAACGCTGCAGCACTTTTTCCTGCAGCGGGATATACACGCCCATGTCGCCATTTCTTGCGGCCTGATCGTGATTGTCGAAAGGAAACAGAAATGAATCGACGAAGAAAACCCAGTGAAATCGTTTCGGGTCCAGGTAAGGAGCTAAAGCCACGCGATTCGCCAGACACGTTTCAATATTCATTTTGTCGAGGATGCTGTTCCAGTACGCCGTGCCACCAGCGGCTTCCGCGGCCTTTTTCTTGTCGATCAGCCATTTCGCGTGCTCGGGCTTGAAATCGTCATAGGGATAGCCGAAGAGAGCTTCCGCCGCAGCTACAAATTCTGGATTCGCATCGCGAAGGCGCAGCACAGTGCTTTCACCGGGCGGTGAAGCCATGGCGTCCATGTCCGAATCGTCGGGAAACGTCGCGTGAGAATGATTGTCGTAGATGGGGATGCGGTCGATCTGCTTCAGGAGTCTGTCGTACGTTTTTTGGAGATCGCCGCCGGCCAACGGCCTCGCCTGCGCTTGCGCCGTTGCCGCGTCCGCGAATCCCAGCAGCAAGACCGCGCCAAAGTGAAATAAATGTTTCATTTTTCCAGATTCCTCACGACCGCATGTTTGCTTCACAACCACGGAAGAATGGCGAGACACGCGGAGCTTCGTCCCAAAAAATCGGCGGCACCGAGACTAACGCGAAACCGCCGCGCGCCAGTGCACGGAGACGCGCTGCACGCGCTCCAGCGCTTCTTCCAGCAGATTTCGCGCGCTCACGAGCGAGAAACGCAAATAATGTTTGCCGCCCGGACCAAACGCCGCGCCGGCAATTCCGGCGACACCCGCTTCTTCGAGCAGCAGCTTCTGCAGCTCTTCGGCGGAAAGTCCAGTATCTCCAATGTTCACCCACGCGTAGAACGCTCCATCCGGGGCCTGGCAGCGAAATCCGGGAATGCGCGCCAGCCCGGCGACGAATTGGTCGCGCCGTTTGCGGTATTCGGTCACCATGGCCTCCACGGCATTCGTGGAATCTCGCAAGGCTTCAATGGCCGCCACTTGCGTGAATTCCGCCGTGCAGGTGAAGGTGTTCAACACGAGCAGGTCCATCGCATCGATCACGCGTACCGGCGCCACCGCGTATCCCAGCCGCCATCCGGTCATGGCGAAGCTTTTGGAAAAGCCATCGATGATAACGGTGCGATCCGCCATACCGGGCAGCGCCGAAATGGATTGATATTCGCCGCCGAACAAAATCCGCGCGTAGATTTCGTCGGAAAGAACCCAGAGGTCGTGCTTTACGGCGAGTTTCGCGATTTCCTCGAGGGCCGCGTTGCTAAAAACCGTGCCGGTCGGATTATTCGGCGAATTGAAAATGATCATGCGCGTGCGGGGCGAAATCTTTTGCGCGATTTCAAGGATGTCCGGCTGGAATTTGTTTTTCTCTTCCAGGCCAAACGGAACAGCGGACGCACCGAGGCCGCGAGTGAACGACGGATAGATGGGGAAACCCGGATCGGGGTAGAGCACTTCATCGCCCGGCTCGATCAGCGCCATCATCGCCAGGGAAAGCGCCATCTTGCAGCCGGGGGCGACCAAAACCTGCTGAGCGGCGACATCGAGCCGGCGCGTGCGTTTCAAGTAGTCCGCAATCGCTTCGCGCAATGCGGGTATGCCGCGCGTGGAACAATAGCGATCCTTCCCAGCTGCTATGGCGTCTCGCGCCGCATCCACTACCGGGGCGGCAGCATGAAAATCCGGCTCGCCCAATTCGAGGTGGATAATGGAGCGACCCTGCCGCTCAAGTTCTTTCGCGCGCGAAAAAACCGCCAGCGCGCCTTCGCCAGTCAATTGAGAAACGCGGGATGCAATTCGAGTCATGATCTTGTCCGGGGCAGAATCTTATCACTTCATCGCGGGCCGTGGCGTCCCGCCGGAGATGAGCGCAAACCAAAATGGAGTCAAAGGAAATTTGGGGCACGCGCGGACGCGAGCGCCCCGCCAATTTAGAGTTGCCATTCCCTCCGTTAGAACGCGTAGCGCAACGACAACTGGATCAGCCGCGGCGTTCCGACAGTAGAAAAAATCCTGCCGAAGGAACCGGGGATCTCGATATCCGTAGCCGTGCCGGTGCCGGGGTTTGCGAAGTTGGCATGGTTCCAGATGTTGAAGAAATCCGTCGTAAAACGCAGGGACTGGCGCTCCGTCAACTTAAAATTCTTGATGAGTGAAAAATCCCAGTTCTGCTGGTGCGGCCCGCGATAAATGTTACGCCCAAGATCGCCGAACAAAGCAGTGCACAAATTTCCAGTCGGATCGTTCCTGCATGCCGGCTCATCCACCAGCGGGGCGGCCACGAAGTTCAAGGGGTTGAGATAGCCGTTGTTCACGCGGCTGTGAATATCGCCGCTTGTCAGGCCCGCGGCGATCGAGCCACCGGGCGCAAGGCTTGCGCCGGCCGTGCCGGATGCCAGCCCGCCGCCGATGAACGCAGTGCCGGCGGAAGAATCGATGACCGAAAATGGCGCGCCGGACTGGAAAATCGTGATTCCGCTGACGGCCCAATCCTTAAGGAGCACGCCTTTGGCGCCGGTTGCGTCCTTGAAAAATGGCAAGTCATATCGGTAGCTGACACTGAGGCGATGCTTGCGATCGAAGTCGGAAAGACCACGAGAGTTTTTCAGGTCGGACTCGTCGTTGAAGGCGGTATTGAGAGCGGTGTTGCCGCTGGACGTGGCGTCGGTGGACTTCGACCAGGTGTACGCCGCCTGGAAGTAACCCGCCCCCCAGCGGCGCGAGACGGTGGTTTGCAGCGAGTTGTAGTGTGAATACGCATCGTCGGCAAAGATCTGCATTCCGTTGTAGCCATTAATGCTATTCAGATTCGAACGCGCGGGACCGTTTTGGAACGTCGTGGTGGGGTGTCGGTCAGCACGATGCGATTCGTGGGGCTGGCGATGCGTGCTTGAACGTTAGTGCGCGTTTCGCGAAGGTGAACGGCATGGGTCCCGACGTAGCCGACTTCAAGGACCCAGTTGCGGCCGAGCGCGCGCTGCACGGTCAGGTTCCACTGCTGCGTATTAGGGGCGATGAATTTGCGCGGGACAACAAGTCCAAATAGAAATTGCGAGGGGACCACGCCGGGCCCGGTGCCGCTGCAAACATAGTTGGGCGCGCCGCTGGTGCTTCCGCCAGGGAAGCCATCAAAGACGCCCAGGCAAGGAATGAAGTTGGAGTCCAGAGTGCCGCTTTGCGGAAGACCGTTCGGATTGAAACCGACGTTCGACGGAATGCACTTCGCCGGGACACCGGTTTGGGAGAAGAACGTGGCGAGGCAGCCGGGCAAGCCAGGTGAAAATGCGACAGGCAAGAAGGGTGCCTGGAAAGAAAGCTGATCGGCCGTGCCGACGTCTTCGCGGACGAAGTAGATGCCATAGCCGCCGCGAATCGTTGTGGTCTGGCGACCGAGAACATCCCAAGCAAAACCAACGCGCGGCTCGAGGCCCGTCGTGTAATCGTTCTTGTAAGTAGTATCGCTGCCAGTGGGGCTCAGCGTGGAAGTCGGCCCAATAAAACTCAGGTTCTTCACGCAACCGCCGTAGATGAAGGGATATTGCCCCTTCTCGCCAAGGTCAGGATCAAAATTTCCGATGTGGCATTTGTTGTCTTTGAAGGCACCAAGCATCTCGACACGCAGACCGAGGTTGAGGGTGAGGTTCTTCCGAGCCTTCCAGTCATCCTGGACGAAGAAGGCGAAATCGTTAGTGCGATATTGGTGATCGAATACGCCGCCGCCACCGAAACTTCCATCGGGAGCGCCGATGAGGAATTTCTGAAACGCACTGGCCCCGTTCGTGGTGTTGAAGAAAAAGAGCTGGCCGTTGAAGACCTGCGGGAAGAGTTTGTCGAGATTAACGCGAGTATATTCTCCGCCGAAGCGGAACGCGTGAGCGCCCTTGACCCAGCTCATGGTGTCCACGAAGCTGTAATTATTTTGTGTCTGAAATTGGTCCGCAGGGGGCGTAGGACCCAACTGGAAGCCCGCGCCGAAAATGCTGAACTTGTAGATCGAAGAAGTCACGCTGTTGGTTGGCCGAATGATGCCCAAATCATCCGCGGTGACCGGAGGGATGTTCACGAGACTGTAGCCGATGTGGACAAAGCCGAAGCGAAATTCGTTTACGAGGGTCGGCGAAAAGAGATGTGTCTCGCTGGCGGTGAAAAACCGGCCCTTCAGAGGAAGATCGTATGGAAAATTGAGGTCGGTGGCGCTGATGCTGCTGGAGAGGGTGCCGCCAAGGGAAGCCTGGAGGCCGCCCGCGCCGAAGGGAAGGACGGATTCCGAATTGGAGAAGAAGAATCGAGCGGCGACCTTATCCTGGCCGCCGCGAAATTCGCGATCCCAGTTGGTGGTGAACTGGTCGTCGCTGTATTTTCCAGGCTTGCTGATAATGAAGGTGCCGGTGCCGCCGGCAGTGCCGGGAATCGTGGGGATCAGAAACCCGCCTGGGCTATTGCCGAATTGGTCGCTCTTAAAATTCAAGAGGGCGAGCACTACGGGATCGATATCCGCCGCGGTCAGAGGAAAAGCAGAAGTACTGAACGCGGTCGCAATCGAGGCCGCGTCGCGGATGGGTGGAAGCACAGGAAATGCCGAGTTGTTGATCTGTGTGCCGGGCGAGAGAGCGCTGCGCTGGCGAGTACCCTGGTAGTTCACGAAGAAGAAGCCGTACTTTTCCTTGCCGACGGGCCCGCCCAGGCTAGCGCCGAAAATATTCTGCTTCACCGAGGGACGGTTCTGGCCGGCGGCGTTCAGGAAATATTCATTGGCGTTCAAAACGTCGTTGCGGAAGTACTCGTAGGCATCACCGTGAAATTCTTTCGTGCCGGACTTGAGAATGGCGTTGACGTTGCCACCGCCGTTGCGGCCCTGGCTTGCGTCGTACAATGAGGTTTGAACTTTGAATTCCTGGATGACATCCGGGTTGGGCAGGGGAACGTTAGTGGACTGCGCCACGTTGTAATCGGTGGCGCTGATGCCTTCAATCAAGTAGTTGTTGTTGTCCTCGCGCTGGCCGTTCACGATGACGCGGACGTTGCCTCGCCCGAGCTGCGCGGAAGCATTCAGTTCGCTTTGCGCGCCGGTGGAAAGCGTCAACAATTGCTGATAGTTCTGGGTGGCCAGCGGCAGTTCGCGGACGGTCTCGGTGCCGAGGGATTGGCCAGTCGTGGCGTTGGTCGTTTCGACGGTGGTGACCTGCGCGGAGATTTCCACTTTTTCGGACACCGTACCTGGCTTGAGGGTGATGGTGACACGCGTGGTTTCTGTGATGTGTACTTCGATTCCGGTGGCCTTGGCTTCGGAAAAGCCGGACTTGTTCACGACCACGTAGTAGGTGCCCGGCGACAAGAGTGTGGCGACGAAGGAGCCATCGGATGCGGTTGTGAGCTTGCGAGCCAGAGTTTCCGTGCGCGTGTCAATGATTTGCACATCCGCGCCGGCGACGGAACCGCCACCGGTATCGGCAACCACCCCGCTGATGGCACCAGTCGCGCCGCCTTGGCCATAGGCGCGCGTTCCGCCCAGGACACCCGAGAGCAACAAGACCACTAGGAATATATGAAAGCTTCGCATAACACCCCCTCAACTATGAGACTGCGCAGCTCCGCAGTCGTGAGCGAACCTACCCAAATTCAAAACTTCCTTTTCCTGGAAAGGATGATGGACCGCGGGATGCGACGCGTGCGCATCCTGGCGTTTTACCCCCATTGAAACTAACGTTTCACTTTCGCGGTGTCAAGAAACTAAGGCGCAAAATTTTTGCATCCGTGAAATCACCGGACAAAATCCGGCGAGGGCTCTGCCAAACACCCTGATGTTCGATTCTCAGACTTGCGGAGGCTGTGCTTGACGCGACCGGCTCCTGGCGAGACTATGGCTTAGGTACGAGACAGGAAACCTGCCGGTTCTTCGCAACATCTAAGGATTTAGGTAGCGTCCCCGTGAGGGGGTAAATATGATTTCCCGTAAATTGATCCCTTCCCTGTTGTTTATCTTGTTCTGTGCGCAGTGGGCCGGAGTTGCGCCTGTCGCAGCGGATTCGAGCCACGCCCGCATTATCCGGCTGAGCCTTGTTCAAGGCGACGTGCGATTCGCCAGGGAGTCGCATGGTGACCCGCTGGACGGCTCCAAGACAGCTTGGGAAAGCGCCGAACTGAACCTGCCCATCCGCCAAGGGTACGTCCTTGCCACGGACCAGGGCCGCGCTGAGGTCGAATTCGAGAATGGCGCGATGGCCTTCCTCAAAGAAAACACGGTGCTCGAGTTTTACGATCTTTCGCTCCATGACGGCGCACGCACCACGCGCCTGGTGCTCCGCCAGGGCAGCGCTTCATTTTATGTGAATCCTGCGAGCGAGGACTACTTCAGCGTGACCGGCGGCGACTTCACGGTGGAAGCAAACGGCCGGAGTAGTTTCCGGCTGGATAATTATGACGACGGAAGCGCGGTCCAAACGTTGAAGGGTCATGTCACCGTTGTTCACAGAGACAAGACCTCGCGGCTCGCGAAGGGCCAGTCCCTTTCGATCAAGGCCGGGGACGAATCCTCCCTCGACATTGGCCGGTTGGCTGAGGAAGATGATTTTGACCGATGGGTCTCTGGCCGCATTGACAGCGTCGCCACAGCAACCAACGCGGCCCTCCAATACACGAATTCGCCTTACTACACGTCTGGATTTGCCGACCTTTACACGTACGGCGCTTTTTCATCGTGCGGAGGATACGGGCTGGGCTGGAGGCCTTTCGGCGTTGGCGCTGGCTGGTCACCATTTTCAACGGGTCAATGGATGTGGGATACCGGGTTCGGCTGGACGTGGATGAGCTCGCAGCCCTGGGGCTGGGCTCCGTATCATTACGGCGGCTGGCTCTTCGACGCAGGCTGCGGCGGCTGGTTTTATTCGCCACCGGTGTTTTATGGGTCTCCGTACATTCGAAGGAATCGTTTCCCCAAAGGAGTGCGCCCTCCCCATCCACTCTATCGGCCGGTGACAGGCGTCTTCGTTCGCACCAAAGGCAAGGTGGGCATCGTGCCGATTCATCCTCTGGATGAAAGGGGCAAGACTCCCCGGAATCTGGAACATGGAGTGTTCTCTCCGGTCCTGACGAAAGGAATGAGCGAACGAATCACGGGAGGCGAGACCGGACAAAAATGGGAGGCGCTGAAGTCCGCGCCGCGCGAAGCGCTGACCGGCAGCCTGGCCTCCACGAAACCTCCGACGCGCGTTTCGCGGACGATTGCCGAAGGTGGTTCGAACGCCCGGGTTGTTTCGCGCGGGAACGATTCGTCGATTACCTACGATACGCGGGAACACCGATTTGTGAACAACAACACCGGGGGAGGGTCGGCTTCCTCTTCTTCGGAGAAAGCTGGAGAGTTGCATTCTTCAAACGGACAAAGTGGAGTGGATTCCGGCGAGCGGGCAGGGAACGCCTCAGGCAGAACGCCGAATCCAGCCGCTGGCGCATCCACACGCGCTCCTGCCGTGCCTCCCGCGACGCGCGCCGCGAGTCCGCCACCTCCGGCACGCAGTGTGACTCCCCCACCTGCAACGCGGTATTCGGGCGGCGAGCGCGGCGGCTCCAGTGGTTCCAGCGGAGGCTCCCGCAGTTCGGGGGGCTCTTCCGCATCGAGCGGAAGCAGCTCGGGAAGATCCTCGTCTGGCTCCAGTTCTGGCTCGTCCTCGCGCTCATCCGGCGGCCGGCCGCACTGAGCGATTCAGACGAAAATTCAAAAACGGCTCCGGAATCCGGAGCCGTTCATTTTTGGGCGCCGCAAATTGGCTTTGATACCAATGTCACGAAAAAATCATGCCGGCGTAGCCGACGACAGCATCGCGATCCCCGGAGACATCCGCCGAAGTGGCGTATTTCACCAATTCCGAGTTTTTTGGCCCAAGCGCATTCAGAGCTGTAAGCATCGCTACGGCTGGCCCGAGCCCGCACATCGAGATGTCTTCGTCGCGGCAGGCGTCGTAAAGTCCGCGCGCATCCCGCGCCAGCAATTGATCGATGGCTTTGTGGTCCTTAAGGCGCGTGGTGGCGTCGTCTTCGTAGTGATTCAAGTCTGAAGTTGTGAGCAGAAGAACGTCTTCTTTCGTGGTTTCGAGAATTCGCGCAAGCGCTTCGCCGATAGTTACGAGCTCCTCGAAGCACACGGTTCCGAGAGCGACCGGAACGAAAGTGAAGTCCGGTGCGAGCACCTGCAGAAATGGAAGCTGCACTTCGAGAGAGTGTTCCGCTCTATGTGCAACGCTGTCTTCGCGCAGCAGCGGACACGCTTTAAGCAACGCTGCCGCCAGCGCCTCGTCAATCGGCGCATCCCCGAGCGGCGTGCGCCACACACCACTGGACAAGATGGCCGCCGGTTCTCCTCGCGGATAATGGCGCACTCCGAGGATAAGGAATCGCTTCGGCAGCGCCATGCGCGCATACACGGCGCCCGCGACATGGCCTGAATAAATATATCCAGCGTGTGGCACGAGACAGGCGCTTACTCGAACAGGTGTCGTCTGAGAGTCAGCTTTGGCGCATGTGTGAACGAGAGCTGTCAGTTCGGCAGGATCGGAGGGATAGAACCGTCCAGCGACTGCGGGAAGGCGAAGCATACTGCGTAACCGCGAATCAGACAGGCTTCGAAGGTTTCCCTTTGACCTTTATTGCTTTCACCGTTGCAGGGTCGTAATAAATTGTCACTTTGTCGCCCCACTGGTAGCCGCCCTTGTCAATGATCTGCTGCATCTTTGCAGCGGCAGCTTCCGAAAGCGGGAACGTCTGGATAGACAAATCGTTGCCCTTCGCGCGCACGGTGATCTGCGCGATGTTGGCATTCTGTACGTAACCTTCAAACTTGACCTGTCCAGTAGCCTTCGGTTTTGGTTTTATTGCGTTTACGATGATCGTTGCCGCGGTATCCACGATGATGGGCGTAATCGGCCCCTGCGCCGCGGCAGGGGAAGAAAAAACCCCGGCTGCCAGAGTCAGCGGCAATCCCAGCAGGAAAATCTTGAAAGACAATTTCATTCGAGCTCGTCCGTGGCAATCCGCAAAGACTTCAAAAAGCGCACATCCTGGGGAGTCATCGCCAGCTTGGGCGCCAGCTTACGATCATTCTCTTCCAAAGACGATTCCTGATCCACTTGAATTCTGAGCGATTCCAAGAAACGCCGGTCCTGCGTGGTCAGCTTGGCCGCTTCCGCGGCTGCGGCGTCGCGCTTGGCAAGCCCGATTGTGGCGTCGAGTTTGAGCACGATGTCGTACCCATGAGCGCGCACTCCGGCAATCGCTCCGGTGATGCGATCGGAGTCGGACACCGTGTCATTGATCGCGTGTCCCAGTTCACGGAGCAAGTTTTTCAGGTGATCATCGAGTTGCAAGGGTGGTTCTCCCAAACTTCTGAGGCCATTTTAGGCCCACGATAAGTTGGATACAAGTGAGCTTCGTTCCGTTGTCTCCAATCCGTCCATAGTACCTTTGATCAGGCTTCAGCGGCCAGGAGAGCAGGTTTTCGCACTCCGGTATTCTGTGGGCGGCTTCGTTTAAGTTAAGATGCTTCCATGTCCACGGTAGTGAGCGCAACCAATGCGGCGCAAAGCCAGGGCGGATTCCGGCGACTCTGGCGCGCGCTCCGGCAGCTTTTTCATGAAGCTGTCGGGGCGGTTTTTGCGGTCCTGGCTCTTGGCTGGTTCAATGCGGCGTTTCGGGCCTGGACGCGCGATGTGGCTCACTGGCTGATCGCACTGCCCGTTTCCGTGGCCTTGTTGTTCGTGTTTTTTGCAGTCACGTCGTTTCGCAAGGCGCGCAGGCTGTGAAAGCCGTGCGCAGTACAAGGCGCGGTACGCTGAGAATCAAATTTTAATTTGCGAAATTCAAGTTTGCGAGCACATGGCTGACACGAAA
>WNFQ01002532.1_pt1 | contig 13203 bp, 9 predicted proteins | sample 5400171 | NCBI WGS metagenome assembly WNFQ01 (sample SAMN13153356, study PRJNA577476) | soil metagenome | isolation source: 20 cm soil under Madrone tree | place: USA:California | collected 2016-06-14
CTTTTTCGTCATCGGCCACGACCGGCGTAAGATCCTGCATTGCAATGGGACACGAAATCCCCATGCTCTTTGGGTGGTACAGCAATTGCGAGAAGCATGGGCCTACAAACAGCCACACAGATTCTTGCTATTCGATCGAGACGCAAAGTTTGGAGCCGACGTGGTTTCGGCCGTGAAGGACATCGGAAGCCAGCCAACTCGCACGGCCTTTCGCAGTCCGTGGCAGAACGGTGTTGCTGAGCGCTGGGTGGGAAGTTGCCGATGCGACTTGCTTAACCACGTGATTATCCTGAATGAGCGCCATCTCAAACGGCTGATGTCTTCCTACCTACTCTATTATCACGAGGACCGGACTCATCTTGGACTCGCGAAGGACACGCCAGCAGGTCGGCCTACAGAAATTCGCTCTGCGCGTGAAGGCCAGATTCAATCCCTGCCGAGACTCGGCGGGCTGCACCATCGTTATGCAGTCGCAGCGTAGACTCAAGAGCCATTTTCTGATGACCAAACGCCTTCCTTGTAACTCGGGCCAGGCGCGGTTCACGTTTTCTGCGAGCATCTTTCGTCGCTCGACGAATCAGCCTGCAATCCCAAATCGAAGAGCTTGCGCCGAGCAGGAAGAAATCCTTTTCATGTCGGGCACAACGAATTGGCGAACTACAAGTGACAGCAAACGGTCAGTTCAGAATCATTCGACCGCTCGGCGTTCATTGTGCCCCCAAGCGAGCTTGCAGTACGACATGTGTCGCCTCTTCCGTTGATAGACAATGAATACGGAGAGAATACACCCGATGCGCGTTGGCCAGAGGGTGAGCTTTCCGGAACGTTCTGAATCAAATTTGGGCATTGTGCGGACCAATGGACAGAGGTAGGCTTCGTGACAGACGCATTTTCATTAGGCTGACAGAAAGGAGGCCGATGAAGATTTTTGTGGTGATTTTTTGCGGGCTGTCTATTGCCATTTCCGTGGCGGCCCAGACGCGCGAGTCTTCTACGAAACCTGAGTCGCGGGTCACGACGCGTTCGGCTGTTGATGTTGTTCCTCTTCCATCCAGCAAGGGCTTAAACTCCACGCAAGCAGCGGGTAAAAAACTTTTTGTCCAGAGATGCTCAGTCTGCCATTTGCCCGCGTTGCCTTCTTATACGGCCTACGGTCCGTTGCTAAACAAGGCCATGGTTGCGGACCGGGGTGACGAAGTAGTACGCCTTCAAATCATGCAAGGTTCCCCGAGAATGCCTGGCTTTCAATACACCCTGAGCCCCAAGGAAATAGATCAACTCGTGGTCTATCTGAAAACTCTGGACGTCTTGAACAAAGAATGAGCGGAAGAGGACAGAATGTTACGAACCAGATGTTTAATTTCATTGGCATTGTTTCTGAGCTTTGGGGCGTGGCGGCCACCGTTCTGCGCATCCGCTGGAAAGCCCACAGCGGCGTCCATTCTGAACGGAACAGTACGCGCCTCTACTGCCGAATCGATAGCTGGCGTAACGGTTTCAGCCGCGGCCGAAGGCGGAACGATCACCACATCTGTTTACACGGACGAGCAGGGGCGTTACTACTTTCCGTCAATGCCGGGAGGAAAGTATCGGGTGTGGGCCCAGGCGGTTGGATATCAGGCTGGCCGCGCCAGGGTAGAACTGAATCCTGCGGGAAAAACGCGGCAGGATTTTACTCTCCCAGCTGCAAAAGATTTTGAACGGCAATTGACGTCTCCAGAGTGGCTTTCGGCGTTGCCCGATCGGAGGCCGGAAGATATTCGCTTGAAATTAATTTTCGTTCACAGTTGCACCACGTGCCATTCGGCGGCTTTCGCCCTAGAAAATAAATTCGACGAAGCGGGATGGAAGGCAATCCTCGTGCGCATGGAAACGATCAACGTCTACGGAAAAACGGGAGAGCCGCCGAGCCCGATCATTCAACATTACAAAGAAGAGTTGGCGGCCTATCTTACGAGGGTGCGCGGGCCCGGGCCGTCACCAATGAAGATCAAGCCATTTCCGCGTCCCGCGGGCGACGCTGCCCGCGTCGTTGTAACGGAGTTCAACATTCCGCCGGCGGCCAATCCGAACGAACTCGTGGATCAAGACGGTAGCGACTGGTCTCAGGGAATTCCCTCCGGTGGTAACGGGTCCGCTGGGCTCCACGATCTTACGATCGACCAAAACGGAAACGCCTGGATTACAAACGGCACAGAGAATCGTAATCGCAGTTTCTTGAAGCTGGATGTTGAGACCGGAAAAGTTACCAATTTCAGGTTACCAACTCCGAATGGGTTTGCGAGGGGAACTCACGGCATCACCCACGACCAGAATGGAATCGTCTGGATTAATTTGTTCGAGAAAGGGGGCACTTTCGGGAGAGGAAGTCTTCTCCGACTAGATCCAAAAACCGAAAAGTATGAAGTCTTCTCTCCTCCTGCGGAAATGGGTACCGTGGGTATATCTGTCCAGGTGGACGGAAAAGGGAAAATATGGGCGAGCTCGGATGGGGCAATCGTGTTTGACCCTTCCACCAAGCAGTTCGCATATTTCAAGCCTCTCACCCCAGGCACGGGCGGATATGGAGTCACGGGGGATAGCGCTGGGAACGGCTGGTTTTGTCAGCCAGGGTTGGATATCGTTGGAGTTGCGGATTTCACGAACAAAAACGTAAGTGAAATTCGACTTCCTGCGCGGCCTGGAATTGAGGAGATTTCTACAGAAGAAGATCGCAAGTTTTATCAAGTGGCCGAATCGAGCTTTACGACCAGCATCCTGCCAGCGGAAGGGCCACGCCGTATGGCGTCTCAGGGCGACTATGTTTGGTGGTCAAATTGGTTTGGGCAAAGCATTTCCCGCGCAAACATTCGGACGCACGAAGTGGAATATTTCAATGCGCCGCTTCCAAACGTGTCTCCGTACGCAATGATCGCGGACAAAAACGGAATGTTATGGGTGGCGTTTCCGAACGATGATCGCGTGGCCAAATTGGATCCCGCAACCCGAAAGTGGACCGTGTACAACCTTCCAAGCCATGGGACCAACACACGATTCATCACCGTGGATAATAGCAAGGACTCGGTCGAGGTTTGGGAAGCATCATTCATGACCAGCAAAGCCGTGCGATTACAATTCAGATAAGAACAGCAGATGCAGGCGGCCGCGAGTCTGAGCGGGGAGTCGCGAGCGAGAAAGTAGAATTTGCGATTTATCCTGACTAAGGCGCAGCGCAGCCTGCCGGATTTTCGATTATCGGGCTGTACTTGCCTTTCACCCGGGAAACCGACAGGTTGAAGCCAGTTCCACTTCAATCCAGGTTCGGCCCAGACTTAGAGGCCCTTCTTCGCTAGCCAATCCAGAATGACTTGCGCGATTTTCTCGTTACCTTTATCGAGGTACATGGGATGTCCGTGACCCGGCAGACCAACATCGGCGAGATAAATGTGATCCGCACCTAAAAATTTCGCGGTCTGTGCATCCACCTCGCGGGGGTGTCGCGGGTCTTGATCGCCGGTGACAATTACTTTCGGAACATTCGCGAATTTCTTGGGGTCAGCCGTCAATCCCATACCGTCTTTGTTCATCAGCTCATTGATTGCGCGGGGGCTTTCGGGAACCAGGCTCGGATAATACTGGTCCATAGCTTCAGCGGGAAATAGTGAAGCGCTGGCAAATGCGCCTTTCGCGGCGTCGAGCTTGTACCACGCGGGTTGGTTTTCCGGGAGGTACGGCCCAACGCCACTTGAAACGAAACTCTGACCGATGGCGGACGCGGCGGGGAAGCTACCTTTCGGCATGTTGGCCGGCGGGACCGGAGCGACGCCGATGATCGCCGCGACCTGATCGGGAATGGTCTCGCAAAGTTTCCAGCCAATCATTCCGCCGATGCTGTGGACAAGAAATACGGACCGCCCAATTTTCTTCACCAGCGCGACGTTGTCATCCACTGCGTGCTGCAGGGACATCGTCGCATAATCGGGAGGCATGGGAGAACGGCCGTGCCCGGGCTGGTCCACGACATATGTTTTCCACCCGTGCCGGACAAAGTACTTGGCCCAGCCTTCGCGCCCGTCCGGCGTGCTGACGAAACCCGCTCCCGTCGTGCAGCAGCCGTGAATCAGGACAATCGGCGTCTGGTGCGTTGGTTTTACGGGAAGGAAGTATTCCACATACATCGCATACGGTTGTGGGCCGGCAAAAAAGTTGCCTTCCGTGAAAGCCACTGGCGGAGTTTCGGCGGGATATCCGGTGATCGCCGCGGCGAAAAGACAGAGGGAGATCAAGCGGCTGAACCTGAATGTGCGTCGCAATGGTAGCTCCTGGCGTTGCGTCAATCGCATATGATCGTTAACACACAAGGACCGGCATCCGAACCAATTTGTTTGGGTGCGCGCTACTTTGACGGCGGAAGCGGAACGGCAGCGCCGGCCGCGGGACGCCACACTCCGCTCTCTTTCACAAACACGCGGAGGAAGGTGACCTCGCGCGTCACCGCCAGCTTTCCGCTTTCATCAAGAAACCAGTGGTCGGAGCGGAACGTGGGGGAAGTATGCTCGAAGTCCGGCTGCCCCTGCGCATTCACACGCACTTTGAATGAGGTGTGGTCCACCGCCATGGCGATGTTTCCATACACCGCCATCAGCTTGAATTCCGTTGGATTCGGCCCTTCGCCGCGGACCACGTCCGTGTACGTCTTGGCCCCTTCGGTTTGTACGGCATACATCTCGGCTTTGGTTTGCGTGGCGGTGCCCGGATTGATTTCAAAAAACTGATCGGCCCAGAATTTTCCCCGCGAATCCACGCAGTCCTGACGCTTAGGCTTGTAGTATTTTCCCTGGCACAGCCACTGGAGGTCGGCCTCGCGTAGCGTGTTTTCCAAATCAGTCCAGGCTTTGTCGCCCTTCTTCATCGTACTCGTCATGGGATCTTGCGCCGAGGCCAGCGACGTAATAGCCATGAACGCTACGACGAACAGTACACGTATCTTTGTCATGGAGTATTACCCCTTGGAATTTGGTGGCTGCATGAAGCGGACATTTACGGCCGCACTCCCGGAATGTTGAGGCGAATTCGATACAACCCGGTACGCGCGGTCAGATAAAGAGTCTTTCCATCAGCGTCGCCCCAGCCAAGATTTGCGGGCAGCTCTTTAGTCTTGACGGTTGCGAGGTGCTTGCCCTCGGGTGACATGATCCAAAATCCTCCGGGCCCGGTGCAGTAGATGTTTCCTTTTTGATCTGTCTTCATTCCGTCGGGAGCTCCGGGCGCGGTGTCGGAGTTCATGTCGGTGATGATTTTTCCATTCGTGGCGCTGTCATCCGGCTGCACGTCATAGCGCATGATGATTTTCCTCAACGTGTCATTCACGTAGAGATAATTCTGATCGGGCGACAAGGCAATTCCATTTGGACGCACAAAATCCCTGGAGACTATGCTGAGCTTGCCTTTCGTTAGTTGATATACCCCGTTGAAGGGCAATTCCTTCTTGGGATCATCTACGCCCTTGCGCAACCCTGCGGGAGGGTCGGTGAAGTACAGAGTTCCATCGGACTTATACACGAGGTCGTTGGGACTGTTCAGCCGATTGCCTTCATATCGGCTCGCGAGCACAGTTCGCTTGCCGTCCTTTTCCAGCCGCACCACTTGCCGGTCTCCGTGCTGGCAATACACGATTCGGCCCTGGCGGTCGATGGTGATGCCGTTGGAACCGATCAGGGTCACAACTTCTTTTCCATTGTTGGACTGTCCGCCGAGGTCGGAGGCATCCGTTCCCGTAAATCCGCTCTTCTCCAGAAACACAGAGAACCTAGCCTTCGGATCCCATTTGCGGATCACGTTCGCAGGAATATCGCTGAAGAGCAGATAGCCCTGGCCCTTCGCGTGTACCCATACCGGGCCCTCCAGAAATCCAAAACCGTCGCCCACTTTCTCGACCACGACGTCGGCCGGGACGATGGCGTCGGCAGCGGGGTCTACGCGGACCACTTCGCCAAAATTTTGTGCTCTGGCGGCGGAGACGGTCCCAAGCGCAATCGCTAAAAGAAGAACCCTATTTTTTTTCATGGAGAGCATCCTGGGAGAATCGATCGGAAGAAGTCGAACCTCTCTGGCGCCGGGGCAGAGGCCCGACGCCAGAAAAACTCTTGGGAGTGTTTACCAGATGAATTTCACCGACACTTGCATCTCTCTAGACCGCGTCGCGGTGTTATCGCCGCCGTCAAAGACGCCGGCGTTCGGGACACATCCGCTGTTGTTGTCGTTGCCGGTGCACGGGCCGGACGGACCTGGATTGGCAACAATTCCGTTGCCTACAGTGGTTGGATCCATAATAAACATATTGGTGACCGGTGGGTTGAAATTGGCGCGGTTAAAGAGATTGAAAACATCCAGGCGTAGCTGAACGTTGAAAGCCTCCGAAATCCGCGGGATCTTGGTATTCTTGACGACCGAAAAGTCGAAATCTATCAATCCGGGTCCGGTGAGAATGTTACGCCCCACGTTACCAAGCGGGATGTAATTGACGCCGTTGACGGTAGCTAACGGTGGAATTACGAAGCATTGAAGCTTGATATACGGCAAACCGTTCTTCAGCGGATCGCGATTTCCTGGGTTGGTGAGCGAATTGCCACACGACGGAACACGATCCGGGTATGCGAACGGGTCGGTGCTCTTTTGGCCAAGTACGTCCCCAGCGAGTAGAGGCGTAAACGGCTCCCCGGTGGAAGCCGAGAAAATGCCTCCCAACTCCCATCCGCCAGCAGCCGACCGAGTAAACCCTGACCAAGACTTTGGTGTGGGAATGTCCCAGAGATAGTTAAGTGTGAAAACCTTGGCAGCGTTGAAGTCAGAGACCGCGCGCGTCAGCTTGGGGTCGAACCAGTTGTTTGTGGATATTGCGGTGATAACCGAATCGGAGATAACCGCCCCGGAGGCAGTGTCGATGGACTTTTGCCAGGTGAATCCAGCCGTAGCCTGGAATCCGTGGCTCATGACTTTGCTCAGCTGCACCTGCATACCGTTATAGAGTGAGGAATTCCTAAAAAACGTGGAGGGTAGGCGACCAAAACTCCGATTGATGGTCGTGCCGGTGCCATGCCCGCAGTCGTTGATGTTAGCGCCGCCAGGATTTAAAGGTTCACACGGCCAGAAATATCGATCACCGATTTTAGTCGGCAACACTTCATTGACATCATCTAGTTGTGTCGTGCCGTGAACTCCGTGCGAGCCCACATAACCGATCATTAATGTAGTACTGGGTGCAACTTCACGCTCAACGCTGAGGTTATATTGGATTACATAGGCGCGTTTTGGAGCCCGTTCGATAAAGGCGACACGATTGCCGCCTGCTGCGGCGGCTTGACACGCAGCGGACGTTCCTGGGTCCCAAGGGATGGGTGGCGTGGGCGCCGCGGGGCAGGGGCCGAACGAAGCAGCCTCACCAAAGGAACCTGTAGCCAGGTTACTGCTGCTGCCGGATACAAGGAACGGGGCGGTATTGCCATTGGAGGTGCTTCCCATAAAGGCAAGCAGAGGCAATTGGTCGTAGATCCCAACACCTCCGCGGACCGACATCTTCCCATTGCCCTTAGGATCCCATGCGAACCCAACGCGTGGATCGAAATTATGCAAGGTGTTGTTCTTGAACAATGGTCCGTTCCGGGCATCGCAAGTGGGAGTGCCGCTCGCATCCGTAAACGCTACTCCACAAAGAGGGAGTTGGCCTAGAGTCGGGAAGAAGATAGCGGCCAACGTAGAATTTCGCCCCTTGGGATCATTAGGCACAGTTGTAGGTTCGTAGCGCAGTCCCAAGTTGATCATAAGGTTCGGACGGATGCGCCAATCGTCCTGGACGTACACGCCGATAATGGTTTGCCGCTCCTCCTCGGGGGAAAGCGCGCCCGGGATGTCCGTGGTGAGGCTAGCAACGCCCGGGCCGCCTAATGTTGTGCAGGCTCCGATTTTTTGGGCGCCGCAGTTACTCAGAAATGCGGCCCACGACGTATATGCAAAGATTCCGCCGGGACGCGCAGACCTAAGGACATTGAGCTGAATGCGCTCCACATTCGCGCCGAATTTAAAGGAATGTTTCCCTTTGGTCCAAAAGGCATCGTCATAAAACTGGTACGAATTCCAGGTGTTCTTTTGAGGGCTGTTGGAGGTCACGCCACCCGAAAATTGTATGTTGTTAGCGCCGCCGATCGCCACCTGAGGCGCATCAAACTGTGGGAAGAAACCGAAAGTCTTGTCCGCCGCAGCCGGGTTGACTGCCGTGGAGCCCGCTGGCCCTCCCTGGGTGATACGGTTGTAACCGAAGCGCGCAGAATTGACAAAGCTTGTGCCGAAAGTGTGCGTCTCCGCAATCGTCGCGAAGGTTTCACTGGTTGCCGTGTGGACGACTTGATTGTTGTATTTATCGGGAGTGCCGGTACTGGCCTTGTCACGGAAGAACGTGCCGCTGAGGCGATCCTTGTCCGAGATATTGTGATCGGCGCGAATGATGTAGTAATTCTCCGTACTAACTTGATTCGCTCCGAAGGAACAATTATCGTGGAATGCGTCGGCGGTGGGTGTGGTGACGCAAACTTGTTTGCCACCGAGTGTGCCGCCGATAGGGAAAAGCGCCGCTAAGTAAGGCGCCACCTTCGGATCAGCACTAGCGGCTCCGGACGCCGAAGGAACTTGACTAACAAAGGACAAGCCTAAAGCTTGACGCAATCCTTCGTAGTCTCCAAAGACAAACGTCTTGTTCTTGATGATCGGCCCTCCCGCTGAGGCGCCGAACTGGTTTCGCCTGAACTCCGGCGTTACGCCATTTGGGTCAAAGTAATTTGGCGCGTCCAGCCAGCTGTTACGCAGGAACTCGTAAGCGGTTCCGTGGAATTGGTTGGTGCCGGACTTTGTCGTCGCATTGATAATCCCGCCAGACGCCCTGCCGTACTCTGTGGAATAGTTGGTGGTCAAGACGGAGAATTCGGCAATGGCATCGACGCCTGCATTAGATCCCAGCACGCTACCAGGCCCGCCGTTTCCTGGGTCGTTGATGCTGATACCGTCCACTCGATAATTATTCTGTTGGGGCCGATTGCCGGAAATCGAAAGTTGAACTCCGTAACCGCGCGTAAACCTGTCCCGAGTCTGGAGGCCAGGCTGAGTATGGAGTTGATAAACGCCGGACGTAAGATTTGCCAAGTCGCTCCATGAACGCCCGTTTAAAGGCAGCTCTTTGATCGCGGCTTCCGTCGTAACTGCGCCGATTTCGGCGTTCGTCAAATTGACAGTTGGGGCTTCGGTAGTAACCTCCACGGTTTGACTTGCCTGTCCTACCTGCAGGGTCAAATTCAAGACTTGCGAAGCGCCAACCGTGAGGGTGAGGCCTGTCTGCACCGCTTTTGAAAATCCCGAGGCGGTAACGGTTACGGTGTAACCGCCGGGCTGCAGGTTTGGCGCTGAGTAGATTCCATCGGCATTCGTTTGAACATTCCGGGTTTCGCCCGTCGCCGTGTTCAGAATGGCGACGTCCGCTTTGGGAACCACGCCACCGGATTGGTCCGAGACCGTGCCGCTCAGCGTTGCACCAACCGCCTGCGCGTACAAACGTGCAGCACCACACGCGGCCAGTACCACAACCGCGCATAGCAATAATCTTAAAATGCTTCTAGCATTTATGCGACGACCCATACCCTTACCCTCCGATCTCAATTGAACACCCCCAAAGACATGCGTTTCGAACCCAAAGCCGTTCTACCTACAATCCTCTGACATTCTTAAAACGAACTTCAGAAAAGCCTAGTCCCGTACAGGCCGGAGGCTTTACAAACTTGGCGACTAGCGGTGCTGATTGCGAGGGGCAAGTTTTTCAAGCTCTTTGAACAGAGCCCCGAAATCTATCATCGGCCGTCGACCCCGACATGGGAGGGAAGGTAGCACTCCGCCCTTACCCAGTCAATGTGCACATTTTCTCCGTAACATGCGCAGTCCCGGTATTTTTATCCACTCGGAAGGTTAGTTTCCGGCAAAATCTAGAACCCACAGAAGGGAGTTTTGCCGTGAAGCACAAAAGTTTCAACGTTGAGCAGATTGTGGCAGTTTTGAAGCAAGCCGAGGCAGGAGTTCCCTTGGCTGGATTGATCCGGCGGGTGGGAATCTCCGAACAGACTTTCTACCGATGGAAGAAGCAATATGTCGGGCTGGAGGTTGACCAGGTTCGCCAGCTCAAACAACTCCAGGAAGAGAACACCCGGTTGAAGCAGCTGGTTGCCGATCTGACCCTCGACAAGGCCATGTTGCAGGGTGTGCTGTCAAAAAAATCTAGAGCCCTCGCGGCGCCGGCAGGTGGTCGAGTACCTGCACGGCCGCTTCCGGGTGAGCGAGCAGCTTGCGAGCAGGGTCGCCCGGTTAAATCGAGGAACGTTTCGGTATCGAGCGCATAAAGATCCACGGACTGCACTCCGGATGCGCATCCGAGAAATCGCTCAGACACGAGTGCGGTACGGGTACTCGGTCCCCGTGAGCGATGATGTTCCGTACATCGTACAACTCGTCTATGACATCGCCTACGGTGATGCTCGGCTGGGGCAAAAAACTTGGAATGGCACCCGGCTCGTAGATCGATGTCCCCGCAACCAAGAACCACTTGATCCTTTGGGGACTCGATGTTAATCAGAGAACAGTCTCTTCTCGCGTAGCCCATAAAATCTTGGTCGCCATCTATCACATGCTTTCCCACCAGATTGGCTACAACGAATTGGGTGATCTTTACCTCGACAACCTTAACAAACACCTCCTGACTCGAAATTTGGTCCATCGCTTGGAGCGTCTAGGCTATGCCGTGACACAAGAGCAGAAAGCCGCATGATCAGGACGCCCGCTGAACTCTATTTTCATAGCAGACGACGACTTATCCGGACTTGGGACCGGACGCAAACGAACTGAGTTACACAGGAAGGAAACAATAGATAAGGATTGACTTCCTCCAACGACGTGCTTTGAACAACATGCATTTCTCTAACGTGTATAGAGGACATCCGAAAGTGATGTTTCGGAGGGAGTCCCTCGGATCATAGAACACTAAGGTAGGCGCGTCCTGAAAAAGCGCTTCTTGTAATCGTGCCCCGCACTTTTGACCGGCACACATTGCTGGTCTTGGAATTCGTACTTCACCAATGCTTCGATGACAAGAGGGTGGTCGCCTGTTACATTTCTAGCCAGCTCTGAAGTTTTAGCCTCGCGTTCTTTATAGCTCAGGAGGTTCTGATGACTGGCAGTAGGTTTCACTGTGCGCTTGCCACAGTCGCAATTTTTGCACTCAACTTTCTGATCCCGGCACACGGCTTGGCCCAAGACACGCCAGCCCAAACCCTCACCACGTTCGATCTTCAGACGGCAACCGTGGCCGATATCAACGCTGCTATAGACGCCGGGGCGCTGTCTTCGGAAAAGCTGGTCCGCCTCTATCTCAACCGCATTGAGGCGTACGATAAGAAGGGACCGAAGATAAATTCCGTCATTACTTTGAATCCCAAGGCGCTTGAAGAAGCTCGCTCTCTTGACACCGAGCGTAAGGCAAAGGGCCGGCGCTCTCCGCTGCACGGAATTCCGATTGTCGTGAAGGATCTCGTCGATGTCGCTGGGCTTCCAACAACCGCGGCATTCACGCCATTTGGCGCGCCTATACCGGAGCGGGACGCGGCGATCGTCACACGGCTGAAGGCCGCCGGTGCGATTATCCTTGCCAAAGTTTCCGCTGAGAATTGGTTCGGATGGGATGGTTTCGGTGCCACACACCCGATCGGCGCGACACTCAATCCCTATAATGTCGAATATTCACCTGGTGGATCAAGCAACGGCCCAGGCGCCTCAATGGCGAGTTGGTTTGCGGCTGTCGGCGTCGGCACCGACACCGGCGGCTCACTGCAGATGCCGGCTTCCTACAATAGTCTTGTCGGGATGGTTGCGACTCAGGGGCTAGTCAGCCGCGCCGGTATCGTTCCACGTTCCCTTACACAGGATCGCGCCGGTCCATTGGGACGCAGCGTGTATGACGTAGCCGTGATGATTGACGCCATGACAGGTTTCGATCCCGAAGACCTCGACACACGTGAAGGGCTGGGCCAATATCCACAAGGGACGTGGGCGGGCCGTGTGGCCGTGCCTGACCTTAAGAAATTTCGAATTGGCGTCTTGCGCGAGGCGATGAGCACCTTGCCTGCCAATGCCGAGGCGCAGGCGCTCTTCGATGCCGCGCTCGAAGACATGCGCAAGGCCGGGGCGCAAGTTCTGGATCCGGTAGTCAGCGGCATTGATCTCGCACGGCAAAGCGACAGCTCGTCGATTGGCGTCTGGCCGTACGAAGTGATAATCGCCGGAGACGTTTACCTCAAGCGGTTGGGACCGAAGCGGCCGTTCAAGACGATGAAAGACATGATCGAGACGGTCGGTCCCGACAAGTTCGTCGACTCTTACGTGACAGCGCTATCATATCCGCCGCTTGAAGAGGACCCCGGATTCATGAGGCGATATCGTGGGCGCCAGGCAATTCGGGACCTGGTTGAAAGTCTGCTGGCTCGCTACGATCTGGACGCGTTTGTTATTCAGTATGCCTCGGCGCCTCCCCTAGCGAGAAATGTTTCTGGCGCCGCTGCTCCTGCTGGTGGACGTGATTCACGCACGCTTCGCGGCGGCGGCATTGTCTCTTCCACTGGCCTTCCCGGGATCGTCGTGCCCGCGGGCTATACGAAGGACAATCTGCCGGTTGGAATTGAGTTCATCGGGAAATCGTTCGATGATCTCCGCTTACTGCAAGTAGCCTACGGTTACGAACATGCAACGAAGAAGCGTAAGTCGCCGCAGATCACGCCTCCGCTGCTCGGCGAGAAGTTCGATTACTGAATTGGGCGGCAATCTGTTCGTTCTGGTGCCGGTCTATGAGCCGCACGCCTGTTATTTGCAGCTCACCAGATAACCGCGTTCAGATACCTCTCTCGAGCACTTCTGTCCCGGTAAACAAGTTTTTCAAGTCATACCAACCAAAAGAACTGAGCCTTCGTCGTCTCGCTAGAGCGTTTCCATTAACGATGTAGCTCTACTGAGCTGGGACTATCTTGTCAAAAGCCTCTTTTTCATGTCAGGTACGCTACATGATTCATGGGAATGCTCTAAAACGAAAATAGCTGCGCAATGAATCACCGGCAGCCCTCTTCGAGGGCGCAGTCCAATCTTCTG
>WNFQ01008457.1_pt1 | contig 13203 bp, 8 predicted proteins | sample 5400171 | NCBI WGS metagenome assembly WNFQ01 (sample SAMN13153356, study PRJNA577476) | soil metagenome | isolation source: 20 cm soil under Madrone tree | place: USA:California | collected 2016-06-14
GGCACAAGGGATCCTTGGCTGAAGACGGGCGCTCTAAAAGCATACCTCGATGGAGCCATGGGTTCGCGCACGGCCGCGATGCTCGAGCCCTATTCCGACGATCCTTCCACCAGTGGAATCCTAACCAATGATCCGGAAAGACTTACGGCGATGGCCATTCAGCGTGACAAGGCTGGCTTCCAGTTAGCCTTCCACGCCATCGGTGATCGCGCCAATCGCATCGCGCTGGATGTTTTTGCAGCTGTAGCCAAGGCCAACGGTCCGCGCAACCGCCGTGACCGTATCGAGCACGCGCAGGTAGTCGCCCCCCTGGATTTTGCCCGCTTTGCGGAACTTCACGTCATTGCTTCCATGCAGCCCTCGCATCAAACCACGGACATGCGCTGGGCGGAGGACCGCATCGGGCGCGAGCGCATCATGGGCGCCTATGCCTGGGCCACCATGCTGAAGAACAAAGTGCCGCTGGCGTTTGGCACGGACTATCCTGTGGAACCCATCAGCCCGTTTCGCGGGCTGTACGCCTGTGTTACGCGCGAACGCCCCGATGGCGGGCCGAAAAATGGCTGGGAGCCACAAGAGAAGATTTCACTCGAAGATTGCATCCGCGCTTACACGTCAGGATCCGCGTACGCGCAGTTCGAGGAAGGGAAGAAGGGCGAACTGAAACCGGGCGAGTACGCCGATTTCATCATCCTTTCGAACGACCTAACCAAAGTTCCCCCCGCCCAGTTCACCAAGACCAGCGTCCTCCGCACGGTCGTCGCCGGCCGCACTGTCTACCAAGAGTCAAAGTAAAGCAATCTAGGCAGTTTTCAAGGCCCTTGGCAAACTTGACCGAATCACTCTCCTATCTGAGTCGCTCCAAAAAAATTGAGGGGGCCTTGTGGCCCCCTCGCTGGGGTGTTTTCGATCGTCTCGTTCTGTCGGTTCTAGAACTTGAACCGGACAGAGAGTTGCATGATTCGAGCAACGTCCGTCGCTGCCGGATTACCCACACCATTGAAGGTCGGACTCAGGATAGACGAGTCAAGGCGTCCGTGCTGCAAGTCCTGAAGCTTCAGGACCTGGCCACCGCTTCCGATGAAGTGTCCCGAAATTGCGCTGAGGCAAGAGCGGCAATTCGGATCAGTGCTGACCGGGAGTGCGTTCAAGGTGTCATTCCCATTGAACTGGGTGAACAGGGGATGGTTGAAGGCGTTGATTAGATCAAAGGCGTTGATTAGATCAAGTTTCAGCTCCACGCGCCACGTTTCGTGGCGAGGAATCGGGATGGCTTTGATAAGAGAGATATCAAAGCGCTTGTAGGGGCTAGTTAGCCCAGCGTCTCTCGCCAGACTTCCACTCAAAAATTGGAAGTCCACGACGTCACCAGTGATGCTATCTATTGGACCGAGAGGGCTCGCGCTTCCGTTTGTCGGAGCGAGGAAAGTTGTTTGGGGGCACGCCGGGCATGCAGCATGGCCATTTTGACTGATTAGCAATGTGCTTCCAAACGCGCCGGCGATGTTCGTTTCATTGAGGGTGCCATCAGACGCCACGTTCGGCCGTTGTGGCGACTCGTTGCCGATGCCCACGAACGACCTGGTAGCAAAGAACCTGTCGCCCGTCGAAATGGGATAGGGCCGTCCCGATTGCAACGTTCCGATGACCCCAATGTCCCAATTGTTGGCGATCTGACTTAGCACAGGAGCGTGGAACAGCTTCTCGGTATCTACAACCAAGCTAAAGCTGCCCTGGTGGCGGATATCCTGCTGTGATGGCGCGCGGTCCAGGCTCATGGAGCCGTACGGATTTGCTGGTTCCGAGGCGCCGTAGAAATCCTCGCTCGTCCCCAGTGTCTTGGAGTATGTGTAGCTGCCCGTGAAAAGCACGTGGTGGGCCAGGCGTTGAGTGCCCTTTATGTATCCTCCATGGTAGGCCGATGTGCGCGAATTGTCGTTCGTCCGGACTCCCGTAAAGCGGTTGTCCGGGCGTCCGTTGGGAGGGAGCGTAGGGTCTGCTGTCGTGGGGCCCGTTGCAAAGTAGAAGAATCCGGGGTGCGCCGGATCCGCCACCATGATCGGAGAGTTGTAGTCCCGCTCCCCAAAGAGCCCAAAGCCGAACACCCCGATGTAACCGGCCTCAGCTACGAAGGTGTTTGTAAGCTGCCGGCTGATGGAGAAGCTTGCGTGTCGCGTCTCCGCGTTGCGCAATTTCGGCGAGATCGGCCGGATGCGACCGAAGTTATGAATTGGAAACGGATTGAAAGTTGCGAGGAGGCTTGGGGACGGAGCGTTGGGCGCTGACGCCAAAACCGCCTGCTCTTGCGCGAAGTTGGAATCTGCCGGATTTGCGCTGATCACTTTAGTAAGCAGGGTCGTACCGTCAAAGTTCAGGGAATCGAGGACGATATTCAGGTACGCGAGCTCCGTGACTTCGGCGGCAGACGCACGTATGACGGATCTGCCGGGGTTGCCGAATAGCGTGTGCAGGAACCCTGAATCGTAGCTGGGGCTCCAAGCGAGGCCGAGACGAGGCTGCCAGTTGTTGTGATCCGACCCACAAGCTGGAATAATACCGTTCCCTTGGAAACATCCCTTGCTGTTGGGGTCGGGGACCGTGCCGCCCTTGAACGCGCCAACCTCCATGTCCCAGCGAACTCCATAGTTAACGGTAAGGCTGTTTGTTGCCTTCCAGGAATCTTGCACGTAGCCGCTATAGATCATGTCCGTCGACGTTACTGAGCCGGGACCGAATGAAGTGGTAAATGAGATCGCTGGATTCGCCGCGCTGCCTGGAGCTCCACCGCCTTGGGACACAAGTAAGGGCTTCGCATACTGGTACTCGCCGAAGGCATATTGTTTGAAAAGCGAAAAGTAGGGGAATCGGCTGAAGTTCGCGCCGGTTTTCACGGTGTGCGAGCCGTGCGTCCAAGACAGGTTGTCAATGTACTGGTAGCGGTCTTGCAGCCCGGCCTGAGGGCAGCAGAATGCAGCGCCGGTGTAAAAGCCAGGTCCGGAATTCCCGGGAAGCCCTGATTTGGTCGGTGTTTGACTGAAGAATCGGTGCCAGAAGAAGCGGGCCTCGTTCACTGTATGGGAGGTGGGCGTCGAAATCAACGCAAGGTTCAGAGTATGATCGTGAACGACACTGGCGACCAACGATTCCGGCGCGGCGTTCTGGGGAACCTGTACCAACAAGTTATCTGAGATGTCGCGCTGGGCGTTGAAGCGCACCGTGAACTGGTGGTTATTTGTCAGTTTGTGGTCGACTTTAGCAGACCAAAGGACTTCCTTTGTCGGCTGCGATGTTGTAACCGGGCCCGTCGGAGGCGACAAGGTAAGCGGCACACCTTGATGTGTTTTTTCCAAACTCACAAACCAGAATGTGCGGTCCTTGACAAACGGTCCCCCGAGGACAAATCCGCCTTCGTGCTTGAAGAACGGTGCACGGGCATCAGGATTACCCAGGTTGTAGAAAAACTGCGACGCGCCAAGGTTGCGGCCACGGGCGTAAAAGTGGCCGTCTCCATGAACGGTGTTCGTTCCGGACTTGGTAATGACATTCAAAATGATGCCGCCGGCTTGTCCATATTCCGCGTTGTAATTGTTCGTCAGCACCTGGAACTCTTTCACTTCTTCCAGCGATGCTCCGAATGAGTCGCGGACTGAAACGAGCTGGTCAATGATGTTTCCGCCGTCCATGTTGATCAAGAGCCCGCGATCGTTTACGGCACCCGGGCCGATCAAGTCGTTTGAGTTCGTCGTAAGATCGTAGCGGACGCCGGGAGCCGCGAGCGCCAAACCCTCGTAATCATTAGCAACGCCTCCGGCTGAGAACGGCGTAGTGGTGGGAAGCACGGACACTTCTTTTTCGGTGATCACCGTTGAAACATCCGTTTTTGACGTTTCCACCAGGGGCAATTCGGATGTGACAACTACGGACTGCTGCTGCCCGGCGAGTTCAAGATTGAAGTTAATGTCTCGTGCCTCGCCTACTTGCAGCTTTACTGATCTAGCCTCTGCCTTGTTGAAACCGCTGACATTGAGCATCACGTTGTAGACGCCAGGCGGCAAATTGTCGAAGCGGTACAATCCATCGGAAGTCGTAGTCGTTGTGCGAGCGATACCCGTCTCGGAATTCGTCGCCGTGACGATAGCGTTTGGCACGGACGCGCCCTTGGGATCAACAACCCGTCCCGTGATTGTCGCGTTCTGGCCATACGCATTGCAGATTTCTAGCACTCCAAGTCCGCATATGCTCCCCCCGATTGTCAGTAAGCGTTCAGATGCTGGGCTCGACTGACATCCTTGGGGTTCTGCTCTTGCACGGCAGGAACCAAGGAAATGCGGAAATAACCTCTTATTTATCTGTAATTTACAGGGGAGTTCTGTTGACAATCTTGGCTTTAATGTGTTTTTCGGGATGCCGATACCAAAATATGGATTGTTTACATGAACTGCTTTGACACGACTTTGGCTGCAACTTGCTCAGCTCTAGGCCCAATCAATCTCCAAGTAGGGCAATGGGAAACTTTAAATAAAATCGAGGGTGCAATTGAGCCAGTGCATTTACCCTTGGTGGCGGATGCGTTCGGCGAGGGAGCGGGCCCGCTGGCGGGCGATGTCCACAAAGTGCGAATCTCCCGCGATCTGATCGAGCATGGGCAGAACTCGCTTTGGTTCCGGCAGGAGGCTGCGGTTAAGGTCCGTTTCGAATTGCAGCAAGGCGTCGTTGATTCCCAGCCGGTCGTACTTCATGCGCCGGGTAATCAAGTCCACGTGTTCCTGCTGACGCGCCAGGCCTTCAAAAATCTGCAGGAGCTGTGCCGCCGCCGAATTCAGAGTGTAGTTGAATTTTGCTTCATGGACTTCGGCGCCGGATTCCCAGCGAAAGGTTTTCTCGCCGAGGTTGGCGATCTTGCGATGCACATCCAGATCCTGTCCCTGGAAATGTTTCAATTGCGCCGCCAGATCGAACATTTTTGCGCGCCACGCTACGCTCACTTGAAATGGCAATGACCCGGGATCCTCGTCCAACTGGCGGATTTCGTAGGCGGCCGTATCGGAATCCTCCCGCACGGTAATCTCGATAAACTCCGGCGAGCTTCCTTTGAAGACCCGGCGAAAGGTCAGCTTACCGCCGGAAGGAGCAGGGATGGCGAGCGCCGCCGAGGCCGCAATCAAGGCCGCAGCGATCGTCAGAAAGAAGCCAAGCCGGGAGGTCCTCATGGTCCTTTGTGACCGCAAAGCGGTCAACGCGTCGATTAGATGCGCGGCAATCCCGCGCGCGTTACGCCCCTTGAGTGAATTTCGTTCGTCAAGCCTTTAGGACTTACAGCGGTGCGCAGTGTGCGCGGCTTCGCGGTTGAATTCCCATCCGGCAATCCAAACCGCCGCCTGGCCTGTTCCGCCTGCAGATGGCAGAGCGCGACCGCCAGTGCGTCGGCAGCGTCCGACGGTTCGGGTGTCTCGTTCATTGAGAGCAGAGCACGGATCATTAATTGCATTTGACGCTTGCTGGCGTGCCCGTAGCCGGCCACCGAGGCTTTCACTTCTCGAGGCGCATAGCTATAGACCACAACACTGTGCTGAGCCGCGGCAAGCAAGATCACGCCGCGCACCTCGGCCAGCCGCGCGCCGTGCGCATATTTAAGGCGGTGAACACGCTCTCGACAGCCATGGCATCCGGAGAATACTGTTCAATCAGGCCGCACACTCGAGCGTGTACATCTTGTAGCACCGCACCCGCGCATTCCTTTTGTCGCTTCGAAGCCACCTGCAATGCTCCATAATGGAGCATCCGGCAGTGGCGGCCGTCTGTTTCAACAATCCCGTAGCCGGTTGGACCCGTGGCCGCAGGGTCTATCCCGAGAACACGCCAACGGGCAGGTCAACACGCCGCGTAAGATTGAGCTCGGTCTGCGTCCGCTTCTAAACCAACTGTTTCATTTGAATGGGGGAAGGCTGAATCCGGCCTTCCCCTTTTTCTTTTTCGGAGGCTGTTAGTCATATCAGCCTGTGAATAAGAAACTGCTCGCCAGCCATTGGAGTAGTACTTCGCGTCGGCGAGGTCGTACATGGTAACGGCGTGAGTTTTTTTGGTAGAGACTGATGGCACGATGTCCCTGCCTCGCTTCATGGGAACGCCAGCAAATCGCTTGAATCGGAGCTGTGCATACGCACCTCCCTATTCGTTGACAAGCTGGATCGCTTGCAACGCGTCTTTCAAAATCATCCACGTACATTTGAGATTCTCACTCCGCATCGTGGCAGGGGCTAAGCCAACTCTCCTAGTACTCACAGACACGCTGAATTTAGATTTTCTTTAGCCAAGATCTATTTTAGGTCGAAATTAGAAATGTGTTGACAAAGCGAGTTCAGCGCAATATATATCCCGCATAGAATCCTGTGGTTACACGGTCGGTGTCGGAGAGTGGTTGGGCCCAAGACTGTCGGTAAATGCAGCGCAGTCCTTCCGATACGCAGTCAGGGGCGTGGCGGAAACCGGCAGAGTATCTATGAAAGTCCGTATAAAACTACGGGCAACCGTAGATAACTGACACCTTCATTGCTTCTAAAGATTGTGTAAATCACTAAGAATTTAGAATTTAAGTGGCGGAGTTGCAGTGGCACGGGATTTGCTCTCAAGGTCGGCAAGTCCCAGTTTGCGAGTGGATTTCTGATCTATGGGGTTTTCCAAAATTTCGTTCTGTCGCTTTGGCAGTTCGCAGGTCGGGGTGTGCAAAGTTCAGGTGAGCCAGTCATGGCCCAACCAGGAGGTAGTTGCATGCTATGTAAGCGAGTGGTTTTGGTGGCAGTTGCTGTGTGTTGTCTATTTGCTTTGACTCCCTCGGCTCTATATGCTCAGTCGACCAGTGCAGGAAGCGTCGCCGGCCTTGTTACCGACGCCTCAGGTGGGTCCGTAGTTGGAACCACAATTACTCTGACCGACAGGGCCACTCATACGCCTCGGACGACATCTTCCAACGAAGCCGGCCGATATAATTTCGCAAACGTAAGTCCTGGCATGTACGAAATCAGCGCAAACAAGACCGGTTTCCGAGTCGCAAAAGTCAATGAGGTACAGGTCACCGTTGGTACCACCTTGACCATTGATTTCAAGATGGAAGTTGGTTCAGTTTCGCAAATAGTAGAAGTTACCAGTACTGGCGCTGAACTGCAAACCACCAACGCCACAATGGGAACAACTCTTTCGGGGGAGACCCTTTTGCTGCTTCCGAATCTGGGAAGAGACGTGACCACCCTCCTCATCGCCCAGCCCGGCGTTAGTCCCGACGGATATTCGGCCGGAGCGAACTACGATCAGAATATGTATCAGTTGGATGGCGGGAATAACTCTAACGATATGGATGGGTCGATGAGCATCTACACGCCCAGCAGTGGGAGCACCTCCCCGCAGAATACTGGAGGCGCTCCATCCGGCGTGATGCCAACTCCAGTCGAGAGTGTTGAGGAATTCAAAGTCTCAACTTCCAACCAAGGTGCCGACTTCAATGGGGCTGGAGGTGCCCAGGTTCAGCTCGTCACCAAGCGTGGCACGGACACGTGGCATGGCTCGGCCTACGAGTATTACCTCGGCAGCAACTTCGGGGCCAACACATGGGACAATGACGTTGAGGGAATCAACAAGGTTTCGACTCACCAGAATCGGTTTGGCGCCGCTGGGGGCGGCAAGATTCTGCCGAAGATGTTGGGAGGTGCTACTTACTTCTTCGCGAATTACGAAGGTTTGCGTTACCCCTTAGGTTCCACGTTTGAACGGCTAGTTCCCTCAGACCTCTTCCGCCAGGGAATCATTCAGATTCAGGACGCCACCGGTGCATGGGAGCAGTGGAATCTAAATCCGGCGAACGGTCCTACAGCGTTGTGCGGTTCAGCACAGACGGCTTGCGACCCTCGTGGGTTGTGGTTTAACTCGACAATCCAGAATCTTTGGTCAAAGTACATGCCCCATGCGACCGACCTCGGTTTCGGCGATGCGCACAACACGCAGGGCTTCAAGGGAACCGTCATAACTCCGGTAAAGGGTGACTTTGGGGTGGCTCGGCTCGATCACGACTTCGGCAAGAATTGGCACTTCATGAGTAGCTACCGTATGTACAAGTTCTCGCGCGTTCCTACCGTCCAGACCGATATCGGAGGGTTTTTCCCGGGCGACAAACTTGGACAGGTAGCGCCAACCGCATCGCGGCCCCAAAAGCCCTGGTATTTGGTAGCCGGACTCACTACAAATATTACTCCCAATCTGACCAACGATTTTCATTACAACTACCTACGCAATTTCTGGGCTTGGCAGACAAAGTTGGCGCCGCCCCAAGTTCCGGGGATCCCTGGCGCGATTGAAATTGCTCCCAGTTCGGGTAACTCGGAAAGTTCTAGCGCGCTGATTCCCTATAACGTAAACACCCAGAGCGTTCGCATACGTTTCTGGGATGGCCACGATTCATATTATCGCGACGATCTCACCTATATTCATGGCAACCATGTATGGCAGATCGGTGGCCTGGTCCAGCACAATTGGGATTTCCACACACGCGACGATAATGGTTCCGGAACATTCAACAACCCTGTTTTTCTCGTTGGTGCTGGTGAATCCGGTGTGTCCATTGGGTCCGCGTACCGCCCCGTGACGTGTAACACGGACCCCACTGCTGGGCCAGTGGTAACTACAGGCTGTATTATTAGCTCCCAGGTTGGCAAATGGAGAGGTTTTTATGCTGATGCTCTCGGCATCACCGGAGCCCAGGTGGCTTACACTCGATCCGGCTCAAACTTGTCCTTGCAGCCCCTGGGTTCGGACGCATTCGATAAAAGCACGATCGACACATACAATCTGTATTTCAGCGATACATGGCACCTGAAGCCATCGTTCACGGTTAACTATGGCCTCGGCTGGCTATTAGAAACTCCACCCCATGAGGAGGGCGGCAAACAGATCACGCTCGTCGATTCCACGGGGGCCCAAGTAGGCTTTGAAGACTACATGTCCACAAGACAACGCGCTGCATTGGCGGGTCAGATTTACAATCCTACGCTCGGGTACGCCCTCGTCGGTAACGTGGGGAAAGGATTGAAATATCCCTACCACATGTTCTGGGGTGGATTCAGCCCGCGCGTATCCGCCGCTTGGAATCCGAGATTTGACAGTGGATTAATGGCCAAGCTGTTCGGGCACAGCAAGACAGTCCTTCGCGGTGGCTATGGCCGCATTTACGGACGCCAGAATGGCGTGGATTTGGTTCTTGTCCCACTGCTGGGAGTTGGCTTGATCCAAGCCGTCAAGTGTCCTGGAGCGTCAATGACGGGCGCGTGCCTTGGGAGTGGGGGCTCGACTCCAGCGAACGCCTTCCGGATTGGTATAGACCCGAACCCTGGGCAACTATATCAGCAAGGCATTAGCCAAACCCTGTGTCAGCCGTTCTTCCCGGGTTTGACTAACTGTGACGGGAGTACAGCCGCAAAGGCCAGCGACACGCTGGTGCTGGATCCGCACTACAAGCCGGCGCATTCCGACGAGTTCAACTTCACCATCCAACGTGATCTGGGTCACAACATGACTCTGGAGGTTGGTTATCTCGGTCGCATTCTCCGCGACGAGTTCACGAACGCAAACCTTGACCAGATTCCCTGGATGCTGAAGCTGAACGGTCAAACTTTCGCTCAGGCATATGGGGACCTCTACAAGGCATACTGCGGCCTTCAGACCGTTTGTGCTGGCAACACAACGACAGCCGTGGAGCCATTTTTTGAAGCTGCTCTCGGGGGGCCGACTTCTGCATACTGTTCCCCGTTCGCCGCTGCCCATCCTGCTGGGCCCTGTACGGCCGCGGTCATCGCCAATGAAGGTAACAACGGGACGAGCAATTTCTCCTCGCAATCTCTCTACAGCATGTGGAGCAGTATTGGCAAGGCTACCGGTTGCAAAGGAGTGGCCACCTGTTCCTTTTACAACAGCCTCATTGGTCAGCAGCAGGCGACCAGCGTCCAAATGAGCGGTGCCTTCGGCCGTGGCAACTACAATGCCGCCATCGTGTCTCTTACGGCGCGCCAGTATAAAGGTTTCACCGTAAACACCAACTTCACTTGGAGCCGCTCCATGGGCACCCAGTTCTACGCCCAGGCCAACAACGGTATCAATCCGAACAATGGATATGATTCTACGAATCTGGGTTCCTACGGAGTCCAGCCGTATGACATCCGTTTCGTGTACAACCTACAGGCGCTCTATCAGTTGCCATTTTACAAGAGCCAGCAGGGGTTCGTTGGCCGGGTTCTAGGCGGTTGGTCTGTTGCTCCGTTTTTGATTGCGCGGAGCGGCTACCCACTACTTGTCTATACTGACGGAAACATCAGCGACGAAAGCTGGGGGCAGGGAAACCCCAGCTCCGGCAACCTGGGTACGAACGCTGTGTTGCTTGCGCCCTATAATGGCGGGAGTTCACTCCAGGGCAACATTACGGGAACGAATGGCATCGGCACCAACAATCAGCCACCCAGCGCTAGCTGCCCGAAATGCACAGGCACCGGGTTAAACCTCTTCAAAGACCCGTCTGCCGTCTATAATCAGTTTCGGCCGTTCATACTTGGGTTGGACGGACCAAATGGCGGAGGCGGCGGACCGCTGCGCGGCATGTCTCATTGGAACTTGGACCTAACCGTATCGAAGGAGATCAAGTTTACCGAGCGGTTTGGGGCGCGGTTCATCGCTCAGTTCAGTAATATCATGAACCATCCGTGGTTCACCGATCCGTACCTGGACTTGCAAGACCCGTCCGATTTTGGCTCGATCTACAATGCGATCAATTTTAACACTGGCACCATACAGACCAATAGCCCGCGGCAAATCGAGTTCGGTCTCCGCTTCCACTTCTAACTTCTTCCGGCGAGTCTTAAAAAAGCTGCCGCGAAAACGGGGAAGGCCAGAAAGCCTTCCCCGTTTTCATTTTTCTGGCATCCAGTCAAAAACCAAAATTGAAAAACTCGAACTGGAAACCGAATTATCGGCCGTTGGAGTAGTACTTTACGTCGACGGGGTCGAACATGGTGGCGGTGGCGGCGTGGGTTTTTTCGTAGGCGTCGATTGAGGCGGCGTGTTGCAGGGTGGTGCCGATGTCGTCGAGGCCTTTCAGCAGGACTTCTTTGCGCGATGGGGCGATTTCAAACTTGAACATTAGGCCGTGTTCGTCGGCGATGGTCTGATTAAGCAGATTGACGGTCAACGAGTAGCCTTCTTCTTTTTCGGTGCGTTTGAAGAGTTCATCGATTTCCGCTTCGGAGAGCGTTGCGGGCAGGATGCCGTTCTTGAAGCAATTGTTGTAGAAAATGTCGGCATAACTTGGCGCAACGACGACGCGGAAACCGTAGTCCTTTACGCCCCAGGGAGCGTGCTCGCGGCTGGAGCCGCAGCCGAAGTTAGCGCGCGCCAGCAAGACTGATGCGCCTTTGTAGCGCGGAAAATTCAGCACAAATTCCGGGACGTTGACGCGATCCAGCGGCGCGACAAGTCCGGTGTGCGTTGAGAACGGTTGCATGCGATTCAGTCTCCCAAAACTTCAAACTTTTCAATTTCACCGAACGCCGTCCAATACGCGGCGTCCTTATCTCTCTTCCCGTCGGCACGATTCGTGGAAATCAAGACGTAAGTAATGCCGCAGCATGGCTCCGGTTTGGCGCAAATGGTCAGCTCATGCAGCCGAAGTTCAAGCGACTCACCGTTTGCAAGATCGACGCGCATTCGCTTGCCTACGTGCTGTTGATTCAAACCGCGCGTGTCTACGGGCATTAGCAATCCAGCCTCAGCAAGGCGCAGCATGCTGCGCCCCTACAACGGAAAGAAGTCAAAACCGCCGGCAAGATGCCGGCGCTACTAAAATCTACTCGACGGGGGCGACGTCGAGTTCGCGCACGTCGACGAAATGGCCGGCTATGGCTGCGGCTGCGGCCATCACCGGGCTGACGAGATGGGTGCGGCTGTCTTTGCCCTGGCGGCCCTCGAAATTGCGGTTGCTGGTGCTGGCGCTGCGCTCGTGCGGGGGCAGGACATCGGCGTTCATGCCGATGCACATGCTGCAGCCGGCGTCGCGCCACTCGAAACCGGCGGCGCGGAAAATTTTGTCGAGGCCTTCTTTTTCGGCTTGCGTCTTGATGCCGCGGGAGCCGGGGACAATCAATGCCTGCTTGATATTTTTCGCAATGTGCTTGCCTTCAACAAAATGCGCGGCGGCGCGGAGATCATCCAGACGCGAATTGGTACACGAGCCGATGAACACGCGGTCCACGGGAATATCCACGATAGGCGTGCCGGACTTGAGCCCCATATATTTGAGCGCACTCTCGGTGGCTTTTTGATCGTTGAGATCCTTGAAGTCATGCGGATCGGGGACGCGGGCGGTGACGCTGGTGACCATGCCGGGATTGGTGCCCCAGGTGACTTGTGGAGCGATTTGCTCGGCTTGCAGCTCGACCTTCATGTCAAAGTGGGCGCTGCCATCGCTCTTGAGCAGCTTCCAGCGCTCGACGGCTTCCTGAAACGCTTTTCCTCGCGGGACAAACGGACGCCCTTCGAGATATGCGAACGTGGTTTCATCGGGCGCGATCATGCCGGCGCGCGCCCCGCCTTCGATGCTCATGTTGCAGACCGTCATGCGGCCGTCCATCGAAAGAGCGCGAATGGCTGCGCCGCCGTATTCCGCGACGTGGCCGTTGCCGCCGCCGATGCCGATTTTTCCGATAATCGCGAGTATCAAGTCCTTGGCGGTGACGCCTTTGGGGCGCTTTCCGTTGACGAGGATGTGCAGCGTCTTCGAGCGTGATTGCACAAGACACTGCGTGGCGAGCACGTGTTCGACTTCGCTGGTGCCGATGCCGAAAGCCAGAGCGCCGAAGGCGCCGTGCGTGGAAGTGTGGCTGTCGCCGCAAACAATCGACTGGCCGGGCTGCGTGATGCCGAGTTCCGGGCCGATAATGTGCACGATGCCTTGATTCTTGCTGTTCATGTCAAATAGGCGGACGCCGGATTCGCGGCAGTTTTTCTCCAGTGCCTCGAACTGGAGCTTGGCGTCGTTATCGAGGATGGGCAGGGTACGGTCGGTGGTGGACACGGAATGATCCATCACGGCAAACGTGAGATCGGGGCGGCGGACCTTGCGGCCTTCGGCGCGAAGCCCGGCGAAGGCCTGGGGTGAAGTGCCTTCGTGGATGA
>WNFQ01006692.1_pt1 | contig 13202 bp, 12 predicted proteins | sample 5400171 | NCBI WGS metagenome assembly WNFQ01 (sample SAMN13153356, study PRJNA577476) | soil metagenome | isolation source: 20 cm soil under Madrone tree | place: USA:California | collected 2016-06-14
TGTTTGCCTATGAGAAGGGCCTCATCTGGGGCAACGACAACTACCGCACCAACGGCGCGCTTGTGAACGTGGCGCTGGCCACCGGCAATATCGGGCGTCCCGGCGGCGGCTGCGTCCGCATGGGCGGCCATCAGGAAGGTTATTCGCGTCCGTCAGACGCGCATGTCGGACGGCCCGCCGCCTATGTCGACAAGCTCCTGATCGAGGGCAAAGGCGGTGTGCACCACATTTGGGGATGCGATCACTACAAGACGACGCTCAACGCCTTCAAGTTCAAACAGGCCTACAAGAAGCGAACCGACATGGTGAAGGATGCCATGATGACGGCGCCCTATGGCGACCGCACCGCGATGGTCAATGCGATTGTTGGCGCGATCAAGAAAGGCGGGTTGTTCGCCGTCGATGTCGATATCGTCCCCACCAAGATCGGCGAAGCCTGCCACGTGTGGCTCCCGGCCGCGACATCGGGCGAAGCCAATCTCACCTCGATGAACGGCGAGCGCCGCATGCGGTTTACCGAGCGCTATATGGACCCGCCCGGCCAGGCGATGCCGGATTGCCTGATTGCGGCGCGCATCGCCAACAACATGGAACGGGTGCTGCGGGAACAGGGCAAGGGACAATACGCCGATAAGTTCAAGGGCTTCGACTGGAAGACCGAAGAAGACGCCTTCATGGACGGCTATCACGGCCATGAAAAGGGCGGCGAGTTTGTCACCTATGAGCGCCTGCGGGGGATGGGGACCAATGGTTTTCAGGAACCTGCAACCGCGTTCACGGACGGCAAGATCATCGGCACCAAGCGCCTGTTCGCCGACGGCAAGTTCGGCGGCAAGGACGGCAAGGCGACGTTCATGGATACCCAATGGCGTGGACTTCAGGCGCCGGGCAAGGAAGACGAACGCAAGAAGTGGCCTTTCCTGATCAACAATGGCCGCTCCAACATCAACTGGCAGAATGCCTATCTCGATCAGGACAACGAGTTCGTAATGGATCGTATGCCCTACCCCTACATCCAGATGAATCCCGACGACATGGCGGAGCTAAAAGTCAAGCAGGGCGACCTCGTTGAGGTCTACAACGACAATGGCTCGACCCAGGCGATGGTCTATCCGACGCCGACCGCGAAGCGGAAGCAGACCTTCATGCTGTTCGCGTATCCGACCGGCGTCCAGGGCAACGTCGTATCGCCCGGCGTGAACGAGTTCATCATTCCGAACTACAAGCAGACTTGGGGGAATATTCGCAAGCTCGCCGACGCCCCGGAGGGCGTGAAGCATCTCAGCTTCAAGTCGCTCGAATACACAGCCTGATCGGCCCGACACTTCTCCCCTGAACTCTTGCCCGGGCAGCGCGCTGCCCGGGCAAATTTTGTGAGGGTAACATGCGCGTCTTGGTTTAGGCGGCGTCAATCACGTCGCCGTCTTCCTTGACGAAGCGGCCGATATGGGGATTGGGCAGAATGTCGAGCACAGCTTCCGAGGGCCGACAGAGCTTGACGCCTTTCGGCGCGACGACGATCGGCCGGTTGATCAGGATCGGATGCGCCAGCATGAAATCGATCAACTGCTCGTCACTCCATTTCGGATCGGCAAGCCCGAGTTCGGCGTAGGGCGTTCCCTTCTCGCGCAACAATGCGCGAACCGGAATTCCCATCGCCTTGATCAGTTCGATCAACCGCGCGCGGCTTGGCGGATTCTTCAGATATTCGATTACCTCAGGTTTCTCGCCGCTTTGCCGTATCATCGCGAGCGTATTGCGCGACGTGCCGCAGTCGGGATTGTGATAGATCGTCACCCTCATAAAATCGCCTCGGGATTGAGAGCCGGCGCATCTTTCTCCGGTCGCAGCAGCCATGCCATGACCAGCATGCCAATGACTGCACCGAAGAGCTCGGCGGCAATGAAACCCGGAAGATCGACCGGCCGAATTCCGGAGAACGTGTTGGTGAATGAGCGCGCGATCGCGACGGCCGGATTGGCGAACGACGTCGAGGCCGTAAACCAGTACGCCGCGGTTATGTAAAGTCCGACCAGCCAGGGCACCGCCGCGCGTTGAAAACGGATGCCGGCAAGAATAGTCGCCACAAGGCCGAAGGCTGCAACGGCTTCCGCGAACCATTGTGCGCCGCCGGTTCGGGCTTTCATTGAAGCGCCCAGCAACGGCAGTGCAAACATGCCATGCGCGATCATGGTGCCGAGAATTCCGCCGAGGACTTGCGCTCCGATGTAGAGGACGGCATCGCGGCCTGTCAGTTCGCGTTTCAACGCAAATACCAGCGAGACCGCCGGATTGAAGTGGGCTCCCGAGACCGGTCCAAGAATGGTGATGAGCACGACAAGGATGGCGCCCGTCGGCAGCGTGTTGCCGAGCAGTGCGAGCGCCGTATCCTTGGTGAGTGTCTCGGCCATGATGCCGGAGCCGACCACGGTTGCAACCAGAAGCGCTGTGCCGAGCGCTTCAGCGACAAGGCGGCGTGGCAAGTCGTAGCCGGACATCAGCTTGCCTTATCCTGGCCCGAACTCGATCCGTCCATGCGTCCGATTTCCCGCAGCTTGGTTCCGAGCGAAAGCTTGTCGATGCCGCGAAGGGGAAGGCTGGTGAAGATACTGATGCGGTTCCTGAGATAGCGGAAGGCGGCGACAAACGCAGCTTCCTTCTCCAGCAGCGTGCCTTCAACCGCTGCGGGATCCTCGATACCCCAGTGCGCGGTCATCGGCTGGCCCGGCCACACCGGGCAGCTTTCTCCGGCCGCGCTGTCGCAAACGGTGAAAACAAAATCCATCACGGGCGCGTCAGGAGCGGCGAATTCCGCCCAGCTCTTCGAGCGCATGCCGTCGGTGGGGTACTCAAGGCTCCCAAGCACCTTGAGCGCGAAGGGATTGATTTGTCCCTTGGGCTGACTTCCGGCTGAGAAAGAGCGAAAGCGGCCGCGCCCGTCTTTGCGCATGATCGATTCCGCCAGAATCGAACGGGCGCTGTTTCCGGTGCACAGGAAGAGAACGTTGTAGATGCGTTCAGACATGCAAGCCTCCTAGGAGGTGCAGCAGGCCGAAGCAGCGGCGATCGGCGCGGCTTGTGGGGCGCAACAGGCACTTTGCTTCTCGTGCGCCACGCGCGCGTCGCGTTCGCCGGTGCCATCACCATAGGTGGTGCTCTCGCCAGTGGTCAGAAAGGTTTCCCATGCAATGCCCGACGGATCATCAATCCAGGACTTCTCCGACTTCGCGTAACAACAAGCGGTTTCGCCCTGTTCGATGATGTCGCCGCCGGCTTTGTGAAGCCGCGCATAGACCTCCTGCAGCTCATCGGCATTCTCAACCTGAATGCCAAGGTGATCAAGACCGGGTTGTCGGCCCCGCGTCGAGATCGCGAAATTCACCCGGGGATCATCCAGCATCCATTTCGCGTAATCGGTCTTGACCACGGCCGGTTGCGAGGCGAACAGCGCCGAATAGAAATTGATCGATTGCGGAAGATTCTCCACCGCTACATGAACATGAAGGCGCTTCATGATTTTTCTCCCCTCAGGCCGTAACCTTTGCGCGCTTGCCGCGCGCGGGCTTGCATTCGGCAACGGGCGCGCACAGGTCCGCCCGCCCGCCACAACAATCTTCAACCATGAATGACGTTAGATCTTGAAACGTCACCAGATTTGCCCGGTAGATGATCGAGCGGCTTCTCCGCTCGCTCACCACCAATCCCGCGCGCGCAAGTATCGCGAGATGCGACGACATGGTGTTTTGCGGCACCGCGAGCGCTCTCGCGATGTCGCCTGCCGCGAGCCCATCGGGCTCGCCCTTCACCAGCAGCCTGAACACATCGAGCCGAGTCGCTTGGGCGAGCGCGGCAAGTGCGAGAATGGCGTCTTCTGATTCCATATATCTAGAACTATAGATATATGCCCGGCCTGTCAAGCAAATTGATTTTCGTGCGAACCTCGTTGCGAGCCTGGAGCCAGAATTACGAACGGCGTTCCCGATTTCCTGATCATTCATTTCCCCCTGATGGCGCGTCAGGATTCTTGCGGCGGGTAGCGGTCGAAGGTGGGCAGTTCGTGCGCGCGCTCCATCCACCGAATCCGGTCTGCGACCTGAACGTGCGCCATTGCCGGAACGGCATCGGGATCGTCATAGGTAGCGCTCTGAATATCGATGATCCCGGGCATCACGTGCGCATTGGTGTAAAAGAGGCCGGTGCCGCAGTTGGGGCAAAAGTGCCGCCGGCCATGTTCGGAGGACTCGTAAACCTTGGGATCGCCTCTCGTCACCTTGACCCCGTCCAGAGCGTACATCGTCCAGCCGACCATCGGTGCCCCGGCGTGACGTCTACAATCTGTACAGTGACACAGCGCGTGAGCGAGTACCTCGCCCTCCGCCTGGTAGCGGATTGCGCCGCAATGACAGCCACCGGTGATACGCATTCGTCTGCTCCTGGATTACCGGGATAAATGGTCGAAAATGGGTACCCAGCTTGAGCCTGCGAACCATCATGGTGTTCGCCGGCCGATTGGCCGCGAGCCTTCCCTTCTCCGGCTTTTTTTGAGTCTCACATTCCTCGTCAACTTCATTCCTCGAATGAGCGCTTCTTCCCGGCCACGAAGTGCCGATATCCTCCGGCAGAACGCGCGTCGCCAGAGGGTGGTCTGTTCAAGCGATCGGCGAAGCTTAATCCTCCGTTCACTGACGATAAAGTGGTGGGTTATGCTCTTTGAGGGACGGCAGACAGACCAGCCGATTTTGCCCGACGGGCAAATCACTTCTGATTTTCAGAAATCGTGTCAAGCCCCGAAATCAAAAATATTTTTGTTTTCGTTCTACCCAAATCAGATGCATATCCTTCGACGTCCCGTCCCGGAAGAGGGGCGTTGCGCACGTCATCAACGTGGGGCGGGATGCGGTGGACGTTGGCAGCGCGCGAGACGAACGCGGATTGCTGGCGTACGGCCAAGTCGTGTCGTTCTGGCGCCCCAATGCCGGCGTCAAGTCTGCGAGAAGAAGCGCAGGCGACGGTGTCAAACAAGCCTGGTCACCGGGGAGAGCGCGAAGTAAGCCGTAAAACCATTGCGCGGGGAATACTCGGGCGCATCGCGCCGCGGGATCGCGAAGTCATATCTGAAAATCTCAGTCGTCTTGGCTCTTGCAGCAGGCCTGCATTATCGGATGTTGACGCCTGTCGGTGGTCATTGCAATTAGTTGGCGCCAAGAAAACGCGTCAAACGAAGACTTTGGAATCTTACGGGGGAGCAGTATTTCGCTAGAGGGTCGGTCGGTCATCGTCGCGATGTGTGTGGGTCAGCTTGGCAGCTTGCTTCCCCACGTCGTTGTGCCATCCATTCTTGCCGCATTCCTGATTCCGGAATGGCATTTGACTGGCGCGCAGGCGGGCCTTTTGGCGGGCTCCGGTGCCGCAGGCTACATGCTGACCGTGCCGGTGCTGGCAACGCTGACCGATCGAATTGACGCCCGCAAGATACTGATCGCGGGATCTGCGCTGAGCGCGCTCGGCACATTCCTGTTCGGCATGTTCGCATCTAGCCTTTGGTCCGGTGCGCTCTTCAACGCGGTTGCGGGAGTAGGTTTCGCCGGAGCCTACATGCCCGGTCTCAAGGCGCTGACCGACCGCCTTGCGCCGGGCGATTCATCCCGCGCGATCACGCTCTACACCTCCAGCTTCTCGTTCGGCGTAGGCCTTTCGTTTCTGGTATCGCAATTGGTCGCGGAAAGTTTTGGATGGCGGGCTGCATTCTTTGTCACGGCAATTGGCCCGATGGTCATGCTGTTGGTCTGTTTCCTGCTCCGGCCGGTCGAGCCAAAGCCGGTGCAGGGGCGCTTGCTGGACTTTGCGCCGGTGTTCCGGAATACCGAAGCCATGGGATTCATTCTCGGATACGGCGCTCACTGCTTCGAGCTTTACGGAATAAGAACCTGGCTGGTCGCGTTCTGGACGTTCGTCGCGATCAGGAATTCCGGCTCTTCGATTTTGACGCCCGTCGTGGTCAGCGTGCTGTTTTCCCTGCTCGCGATGCCCGCCAGCATTATCGGCAACGAGCTTGCGATCAAATTCGGGCGGCATCGCGCGATCACCGCCGTGATGTTCAGCTCCGCTGTTGTCGCGCTGCTGATCGGCATATTTGCCGACAAGTCGCCCTGGTTCCTGGTGCCCTTGATGGTGATCTATGCGATCACCGTTCCGGCCGATTCCGGCGCACTGACATCCGGCATGACCATGGCCGCAAATCCGAGATATCGCGGGGCGACGATGGCGACGCATTCGACCGTCGGCTTCAGCCTTTCGGCGCTCGGAGCGTGGGCTGTCGGCATCGCGCTGGATGCCGCGGGCGGCCCGCTCAGTCCATCCGCCTGGATGGCGGCATTCTCTGTTCTGGCGGCGGGTATCCTGCTTGGTCCGGTGGCGCTCTATTGGTCCGGAAAAACGACGGCGCAACCATGAGCGGGCGTCAGCTGCCGATCATTCTGGCGCTCGGCACCACGCAAACGCTGGCCTGGGCTTCGAGCTACTACCTGCCCGCCATCCTCGCCGATCCGATCGCGCGCGACCTCGGCGTCTCCTCGAACTGGATATTTGCCGCGTTCTCGGCGTCGCTGGTGATATCAGCATTATTGGGGCCGCGGGTCGGCCGGCAGATCGATCTCGTCGGCGGCAGGTCCGTGCTGTCGATTTCCAACTTGACGTTTGCCGCGGGACTGACGCTGCTCGGCTTGACCTATTCGCTCCCGGTGCTGGTAGTCGCCTGGCTTCTGCTGGGCATCGGGATGGGATTTGGCCTCTACGACGCGGCCTTCGGCGCGCTGGGACGGATCCATGGCGACGCGGCACGCCGCTCGATCACCGGCATCACGCTGATTGCCGGCTTTGCTTCCACCGTCGGCTGGCCGCTGACGGCACTTGGCCTCGAAAGCATCGGCTGGCGCAACACCTGCTTCGCCTGGGCTCTCGCGCATATCCTGATCGGCCTGCCGCTCAATTTTTTCATGCTGCCCGCGGTAGCAGGCGCGAAGGCCGCCGTTGCGGCATCGACAAAACCTCACATCGCAATCGACCGGACCATGATCCTGCTGGCGTTCGCCTTTGCAGCTGCGTGGAGCGTCACCGGCGCGATGGCGGCGCATCTGCCGCGCATTCTCGAAGCCGCGGGCGCGACAACGCTGCAGGCGGTATCGGCCGGCGCGCTGATCGGTCCGGCCCAGGTGTTTGCCCGCGTCGTCGAGGCGAGTTTCTTGAGCCGCTACCATCCGCTGCTGTCGACCCGGCTCGCCTGCGTGATGCATCCGATCGGCGCTGCCGTCGTGGCGATGGCGGGCGGCGCGGCAGCGAGCGCGTTCGCAATCTTTCATGGCGCCGGCAACGGCATTTTGACGATAGCGCGCGGCACCCTGCCGCTCGCTATCTTCGGCCCGCAAAATTACGGCTATCGCCTCGGCATCATCGGCGCGCCGGCGCGGATGGCGCAGGCGATAGCGCCACTGGCGTTCAGTCTCCTGATTGATTCCATGGGTAGCCGCGTCCTCATGGTCTCGTCCGCCCTCAGCCTGTCGGCGCTGCTGGCCCTGCTCCTGCTGCCGAAGAAGCCGGCGACGCCATGATCGCCAGCCTATTTGCCCCTTCCAATTCCCTTCGGCTTCAAGCAAAACCGCGCCATGGCGAACAATACCGATCCAATGGCGGCGATCAGAGGATTTGTGCGGTGGGCGATCACGCCGCCGCAATCCTATGCGGTCTATCTCGTCTGTCTTTTCCTGGTCCTGGGACTGTCGTTCTATGCGGGAACGCTGAGGCCGAAGAAGCCCACAGGCCTAGGTCCGCCGCCGATCTCCGCACCGCGGAATTAAGAATCCAACGAAAATCGAAAGGCAGCCCTTGCGGCGGCGAGTTTTGCCGGCGTAGCCTGACGCCGGGGACATCGCAGCCTCCCCGTGAAATGGCGATCCCATTCAAGCGCTGCTCGCCCTTTTTTTGGAGCGAGCACATGGATGGATCTCCCTTTGAGCTCCCGATCTTTCTTCTGGCGACGTTTGCCGGTGCGCTGGTCGCGGGCCTGTCCGGCTTTGCCTTCGGCCTGGTCGTGTCGTCGATCTGGCTCTACATCCTCACCCCCCTGCAGACCGCCACGATGATCATCGCATTCGGCCTGATCGTGCAGGGCTATTTGGTCTGGAAACTGCGCCGCGCGCTGGACTGGAAAAGGCTTTGGCCGTTCGTAACCGGCGCAGTGCTCGGCGCACCCGTCGGCGTCAGCATCCTGACTTGGGCCAATCCCGCGCATTTGCGGGCGGGTGTCGGCGCGTTGCTGGTTCTCTACAGCCTCTATACGCTGCTTCGTCCCACCATCGCCCCAGTCAAGGCAGCTGGCGCCGCGGTTGACGCCGGCGTCGGCTTCCTCAACGGCGTGCTCGGCGGCATCACCGGGCTTGCCGGAATCCTCGTCACCATCTGGTGCGGCATGCGCGGCTGGCCCAAGGACGTGCAGCGCACGGTATTTCAACCGGTGGCGGTGGCAACCTTCCTGATGAGCGCGCTGTGGATCGGGGCCAGGGGCGCGATCACGGCGGACACAGTGAAATTGTTCTTGATCGGGCTGCCTGCCTTGTTCGCCGGCACCTGGCTCGGCCTGAAACTGTACGGGCGCCTCGACGAGGCTGCGTTCCGCAAAGTCGTGCTGGTGCTTCTGCTGGCCTCGGGGGTCGTGCTGATTGTCTAGCGTCATCTCGGTGAATAAAAATTGCGTGAAAGCAACTTCGATGCGGTCGTGGCGGGCCGCAAAGCCAACGAGTGCATTGACAGGCCGCGCCGGTTTCGCTGTAATGCGAGCCATGGGGGTTCTGCGATCCCCCCACGAGGCGACATGCCCAAGTATCGCGTCCCGTTTCTTCTCACGAGGGCGCATCCATGTCATCCCCTACAACGATATCTCCAGACAAGTTGGCACGACTGATCGGCACGGCGAATATGCCGGCCCTGATCGACGTGCGCACCGACGAGGACTTTGCCGCCGACCAGCGGCTGATTCCTGGCGCTGTCAGACGCAACCATCAGGCGGCCCCCGACTGGGGCGGCGAATTCTCCGGACGTTCGGCCATCGTGGTCTGCCTGCGCGGCGAGAAGCTCGCCCAGGGAACCGCAGCCTGGCTGAGATATGTCAACGTGGAAGCCGAAGCACTCGAAGGCGGCTTCGAAGGCTGGAAGGCCGCCAAGCTTCCCCTGGTGCCGGCCTCAAAGCTGCCGGCGCGCGACGCGCAGGGGCGCACCGTCTGGGTCACCCGCGCGCGTCCGAAGATCGACCGTATCGCCTGTCCCTGGCTGATCAGGCGATTCATCGATCCGAACGCGGTGTTTCTGTTCGTGGCGCCTTCCGAGGTGGTTGCGGTAGGCGAGCGCTTCAACGCCGTCCCCTTCGATATTGAAAACGTGTTCTGGAGCCATCGCGGCGAACTCTGCACGTTCGACGTGATGGTCGAGGAATTCGGTCTCGCGACACCGCCGCTGCTGCGGCTGGCAACTATGGTGCGTGGCGCCGACACGGCGCGGCTCGATCTGTCGCCAGAAGCGCCCGGGCTGCTGGCCGCTTCGCTGGGGCTGTCGCGGATGTATGACGACGACCTCGAGCAACTCGAGGCCGGCATGACGCTTTACGACGCGTTCTATCGCTGGTGCCGCGACGCGACCGGCGAAACCCATAACTGGCCGACCAACAAGGCAAGGCCGTGATCGATATCGCTACAAACGAGACGACGGCCGAAGCTGACGCCGGTCACGGCATCAGCTTCGGCGAAGCCTTCCGGGTCTGGCTGCGGATCGCGCTACTGAGCTTTGGCGGTCCGGCAGGGCAGATCGCGGTGATGCACCGCATCCTGGTCGAGGAAAAGAACTGGATTTCCGAAAGCCGTTTTCTGCACGCGCTGAACTACTGCATGCTGCTGCCGGGCCCGGAGGCGCAGCAGCTCGCGACCTATATCGGCTGGCTGTTGCACCGGACCGCGGGCGGCATCGTGGCCGGTGGCCTGTTCATTCTGCCCGGCATCATCGCCATCATGGGCTTAAGCTATATCTACGCCGCCTTCGGCAATGTCGGGTTCATCGAGGCGTTGTTCTTCGGCCTGAAAGCCGCGGTGCTGGCGATCGTGATCCAGGCCGTGGTCCGCGTCGGAAAACGCGCGCTGCGCAACCGGACCATGATCGCGCTGGCGGCCGTTGCCTTCATCGCGATCTTCTTTTTCAACGTGCCCTTCCCGATCATTATCATCACCGCCGGCGTGATCGGATATATCGGCGCAAGCATCGGGCGGCCGGAGTTTGCCGCGGTCCCGCACGGCGGCGGCAAGAATGTCGCGGCAGTCGACAGCCTGTTCGGCGACGAACTGCCCGAGCACGTCCGCCCGAGCGTTGCGCGCGCGCTGAAAGTCAGCGCGGTGTGGCTATTGCTGTGGCTGGTGCCGGTCGCCGCGCTGCTGATCGCGTTCGGAGAGGCCAATGTGTTCAGCCAGATCGCATTGTTCTTCAGCAAGATGGCATTGGTGACCTTCGGCGGAGCCTATGCGGTGCTGGCCTACGTCGCGCAGCAGGCTGTCGAGCATTATCACTGGGTACAGCCGCGCGAAATGCTCGATGGCCTCGGGATGGCCGAGACCACGCCGGGGCCGCTGATCATGGTGCTGCAATTCGTCGGCTTCATGGCCGCCTACCGCGACCCCGGCATGCTGTCGCCGATGCTGGCGGGCACGCTCGGCGGGCTGCTGGCGACCTGGGTCACTTTCACGCCCTGCTTCCTCTGGATATTTCTGGGCGCGCCATTCATCGAGACCTTGCGCGGCAACAAGGGACTTGCCGGCGCGCTGACCGCCATCACCGCCGCCGTCGTCGGCGTGATTCTCAATCTGTCGATCTGGTTCGCGCTCCACACCGTGTTCCAGGAAACCTGGCCGGTACGATCGTTCGGGCTGTCATTCGGCATGCCGGTTCTGTCCAGCGTCGATGTTCCCGCGCTGATCCTGGCCATTGCGGCTGCGACCGCCGTCTTCCGCTTCAACATGGGCATGCTGACGGTGCTGGCGGGCTCCTGCGCTGCCGGGGTGCTGTTACGGCTGCTGGGCATTATTTAGAGCATGATCCGGAAAAGTGGAAACCGGTTTTCCGAAGAGGTCATGCTCAAATCAAAAGGACATCAATCAACACTTTGGGGGCAACCAAGGAGAGAACGATGAAACAAAACCTGATGCTCTTGACCCTCCTCGCCGTGATGGCCTTTCCCCCACTCGCCGAAGCAGCTGACATCGATTGGAAAAAGGTCGATGCCGCGCTGGGCAAGACCGCCGCGGTCTCGGGAGAGGTTCATCGTTACGGAATTCCGCGCTCCGATTTGCACGTGACCCTTGACGGCGTGGCGATCAAGCCCGCGCTTGCGCTCGGCGGATGGGTTGCATTTGCCCCAATGCACGGCGAGGCCATGGTGATGGGCGACCTCGTGCTGCTCGAGACCGAAATTACGCCGGTGATGACGAAATTGCTCAACGGCGGCCTTGATATCACGGCCATTCACAATCACATTCTGCGCGCCTCGCCGGCAACATTTTATATGCATGTCGGCGGCCACGGCGACCCCGAGAAAATGGCCGCCGTCATTCGCGCCGCGCTTTCGGCGAGCAACACGCCGTTCGATGCGCCGACAACCACCGCCGGCCCTGCGCCCGCGGTCGATCTCGATACCGCGAAGCTCGATCAAATCATGGGCGTCAAAGGCTCAGCAACCGGCGGCGTTTATCAATTCGCCGTGCCGCGGCGCGATCCCGCCATGGAAAGCGGAATGCAGGTGAACACCCCGCTCGGCGGCGCCAATGCCATCAACTTTCAGCCGACCGGAAACGGCAAAGCCGCGATAACCGGCGATTTCCTGGTGACGGGCAACGAGGTCAACCCTCTGATCCGCGCCCTGCGCGCCGGCGATATCGAGGTGACCGCGATCCACAGCCACATGCTGGACGAGCAACCCCGCATGTTCTTCATTCATTTCTGGGCCAATGACGACGCGCTAAAACTTGCGCGCAACGTTCGCACCGCACTGGAAACAACCGCGATCGCGAAGGGCCAGTGAAGGGACCTCCCGACGGAAAATCAAAGCGAAACCGCAATCAACTCCTCGACCAGCGGCCCGCCGCCGACCGGGAATGCGATGTATTGCTTGCCAGCGGCCATATAGGTGATCGGCGCACCGACAGCGTTGGCCGGCAGCGCGATCTCCGCCAGCATCTCCCCGCTGGTCTTGTCGTAAACCCATAAATGCGGGTCGAAATTGTTGAGATCGGCGATCCGGCGGGTGCCTCCGGGCGGCAATCGCGGCGTGCTGAAATAGCCGGACTGCACGACGATCATGACGGTTTTTGTGATCAGCGCCCAGCTACGTGTGGGAAACCCCAAACGTTCGCGGATGCCGAGTTGCTGGATAGCGGGAATAAGCTCGCCTCGCCCGACGGGGATGCGCCAGCGATGCTCGCCGCTATTCATGTCTATGGCGACGATACTGCCGAATGGCGGCTTGAGCAGTGGCAACCCACGCGGGCCCGACAGATAGCGGAATTCGCCGATGAAATCGTATGACGATTCGCCCAACCGCGGCTTGCGAACGGTAACGACGAAAGGCAGGCGATTGGTCCCGACATAAAGCATGCCGGTTTCCGGATCGATCGCGGCACCGGCCCAATTGCCGCCGCCGGCGACGCCGGGCACCTGGATCGTGCCGCGCTCCGACGGCGGCGTAAACAGCGGGCCGTGATCATATTTCGCGACGATGTCGATCGCTTCCTTGCGCAACTCCGGCGTCAGATCGATCAGGTCCTCATCGCGCACGCCCTGAATGTCGATCGGCGCGGGTTTGGTGGGAAACGGTTGTGTCTTCGACGCGCTCTCGCCGGGTACGTTCGAGGACGGCACCGGCTGCTCCTCGATCGGCCAAACCGGCTTGCCCGTGACGCGATCGAACACATAGACAAAGGCCTGCTTGGTAACCTGCGCGACCGCCTTGATCGGCTTCCCGTCGACCGTGATGTCCATCAGGTTCGGCGCTGCCGGCGTGTCGTAGTCCCACAGACCGTGATGGACAAGCTGATAGTGCCAGACCTTCCTGCCGGTCGCCGCATCAAGACACACAAGGCTGTCGCCATAGAGGCCGTCGCCGGGACGATGGCCGC
>WNFQ01002534.1_pt1 | contig 13200 bp, 10 predicted proteins | sample 5400171 | NCBI WGS metagenome assembly WNFQ01 (sample SAMN13153356, study PRJNA577476) | soil metagenome | isolation source: 20 cm soil under Madrone tree | place: USA:California | collected 2016-06-14
TAGACTTACGTTGGCGCAGGGGAACCAATCAAATATATCGTTGCCTCAGCAGCCCAACGAACCCGAGCAAGTAAACCAACAGTTTAGTCAGAATGATAAAACAAAAGCCCTGCAAGTTGAGAAAATCGAGGTACTGCCCCAAGCGGTGAAAGTATCTCTAAAGAATGTATCGACAAAGACAATCGACGGCATTCAGCTTTCAATTAACGGGGGATACCTGCAGATAGATTTGGTGGGCGCCGAGGAGGAGGATTATCAGAGACTGTTGCCCGGAGCAGTCTATGAACAATTCCTTTCGCCCGGGGCCCTGTCTCAACCTCTCGAAATAAGCGTCCTCGCCGTAACCTTTGCTGATCAGACGATTGACGGTGACCCAAACTTAGCTCAACAGATAATGGACAACCGCCGTGGCATTAATAAACAGTTGAAGCACATCAGGCCCTTGTTAGAGGCTGCGATTAATTCAACTAATGCTGATCCGATTAGAATCCTGGATAAATTGAAATCGCAAGTGGAGAGTCTCCCGAGCGAGGACAGTGAAGATTCCAGCGCTGTAAGAGAGGGCGAACATCAAGCAAGAGCGGAAGCATTAGACCGAATTGAGTTTCTACGGCAGCGACAGATTGCTACGGGTGCTCTGCCCATTCGACGTGCGCTGGCAAGCCTGAAAAACCGGCAGGACAAACAAATTCAGAAAGGCCCTGAATAATCATTCCCGGTCCCTTCCATCGAAGGCATCGAGGTATTCAGACCATGAGAGTTCTATACTTACTCTTGGTCACGGCATTTTTTAGCATTGAAGCTAATGCCGTACCGAGAAACTGCCACTGGATAGAGTATCTTGGGGGATATGATTATGACCTTGGCAATTGCGCAGGGAACCCACAATTGACGAAAAGCGTCGACCATCACGTGCTTTGTACACGTTTTATCAAAGTAGTTATATCTCCAACGAATTTCGCCACTTTGTCGCGGCTACGCATGGAGGCTGTGCTGATCTAGATGGGTATATTTATGAGGAGTGCTGGCCTAAATTCTTTCAGTGGGATCATAGCTACCAATCCTCTTATTGTGGCGATGTCTTTTCCCAAGTTACTAGAAACCAGCACGCCGGCACCTATGATCCCGCAAAATTGAGCGCCTGTTATGAAGATGCTCGTGTCACGTGGAGATTTGACTGTGTCAGTGCGGGACGGCCGATTGCTTATGCCTCGCACGGGGTCTGTTTTCAGCCGTCAACTGAAGAGGACTGTGAAGCCAGCGAGTGGTACTGGAACTTTACCAATAGCACCTGTCAGGAGCCGCCCACGAATCCGACCGATTGCTCAGCCATAGGATGGCACTGGGGTTTCACAAACAGCACGTGTACTCAGAGCTGTCCGCCGGACGGGCCAAGCCCGTTGGATTGTGAACAAGGTGCGCAAATCTGGTGCTCGCGTCGGTGCATGTGCTCAACGCAAACTTTTTGCGATTCCAGCCCGATCCTGGTTGATGTCTCAGGCAACGGCGTTGACCTGACGAATGCAGCCCGTGAATTTTGACGTCGACTCAGACGGCGCAAACGAACGACTCGCGTGGACCACTCCCGGATCGGACGACGCTTGGCTGGCACTCGACCGCAACGGTAACGGCATGATTGATAACGGCCAAGAGCTGTTTGGCAATTTCACGCCGCAGCCGCCCGCCGCTGATCAGAATGGATTCCTGGCTTTGGCCGAATTCGATAAAGAAGCGAACGGTGGCAACGGCGACGGTGTGATCTCCAAACAGGATGCCATCTTCTCATCTCTGCGACTTTGGCAGGACACAAATCACAATGGGATCTCGGAAAGGTCAGAGTTACACAGGCTGCGTGACCTCGGCCTTGAGACTATCGATCTGAAATACAAAGAGTCGAAACGGACGGATCAATACGGCAATCAGTTTCGTTATCGCGCGAAGGTCAAAGACACGCACGACACGCAGCTTGGCCGTTGGGCCTGGGATGTGTTTCTGGTGAGTGCACCGTGACGCCGATTTGCATTTGAAGTTGCCGAGTATGACTGCGCCCTTCCTCACGGTCGGGCTACTGCCCCGGATCTGCTGAGCCCTCCCTCACAGTCGGGCTAGTGCCCGGACTGTTGCGCCGCCGGCAAGTCTTCGCACCGTCTCCAACGTATCAATCTCATCAACTGTTTTATCCGGCCGCAGGCGCACGATACGCGGAAAGCGCAGGGCATAGCCGCCCTTGTGCCGGTTCGATGGCTGCACCCGGTCGAAAGTTACTTCGATGACTATGCGGGGTTCGACAATACGGACACGGCCATGCGCGAACTGCTGAATGGTATGCGCCCGAAACCATTCAGTCATCTCAGAGATTTCCACATCGGTCAGTCCTGAATAAGCCTTGCCGATGTTCAGCAGTTCGGCGTCAGACTCTGATCGCCTTACCGCGAACGTGTAATCCGAAAGCACGCTGCGCCGCTTTCCGTGTCCCAATTCGACGGACGTGACCACCACATCGAGGGTAGCCAACGCGCGCTTTAACTTCAGCCATTCGCGCCCGCGGCGGCCGGGTTTATAGAAGGACGCTGGGTCTTTGATCATTAACCCTTCATTGCCACGCGCCCGGGCCGCGGCAAATTCATCATCGAGCGCGGCCGCGTCGCTGAACAGCTTTGCTTGCGACAAACGCAGAATCCCATGGTTCAACCGCCCGCTACCGCAGGCGGTTCTGACCACTTCTTCGAGATTAGCGCGCCGCGCCGTCAGTGGATCGTTTATCAGCACGCGGCCCGCGGCGTACAAAAGGTCCCAGGCGACAAATACCGCGGGCGTGCTGGCCAGCAATTCTTCGCTGACGATTTTACGGCCCAGGCGCTTCTGCAGGTCGCTAAACGGCAGGATCTCGGCGCCGCGCGCGCTTATAATCTCACCGTCGAGTATTACCTCGGTAGACAAAGCCGCCAGCGGCTCGCGTAGCTCGGGAAACCTGTTCGAGATCTCATCGAGCGTCCTCGAGAAGATCGCGACGCGGCCATTCTGAACGTGGGCCTGCGCCCGAATGCCGTCGAATTTGTCTTCGACAAAGAATTCGCCGGGCATGGTGCGGGCGATATCCTGGAGATCCGACGCGGGCGTGGCGAGCATCGATTTCAAAGGATGAAACAAACGCATCTCCACATTTTGCAAATTGCCGGCGCGCGCGCGGACACCGGCCTCTCCGATATCGCCGCGCAGCATATTCGCCAGCGAAACTTCAGCCAGCGGTTTTTTGAAGGCGCGGGCGATTGCATCTTCGACCAGTCCTTCGCGCAAACCGATGCGTAGATCTCCCGAGAGCAGCTTGACCAGATACTTTGCTTCCAGCGGCGTGGCGCGCGATAACGCCTCGGTAAGGAGCAGGGTCTTCGCTTTTTTCCCGCGAGTGACGCTGAGACGCGCCAGCAGTTCTTCGGTTTCCGCCAGCGAGAGACTGGGTTCGTTGTCGGGCTTGGCTTCACAGAAAACCTCGAAGGCCACATCACCGCCGTCGCCCCAGCGCGCGTAACGCGGGCCCAGACTTTCGACGCTGGCGCCGGTGGCGTTGCAGAGCGCTTCGCTGAGGATGCTGCCACCGACATTCGTCGTGCGCGCGTCGTTCAGCGCGAACTGTTGGCCGGCGAAGTACCGCGCCGCGCGAGCAAGATCATCGTCCTCGAGGTGTTGAAAGAACTCGCCGAGCAGGGCGGCTTTTTCGAGTTTCTTCGTAGTAGCCGCTACGGCTTCAGCCGTCTTCGCAAAGGCTTCAAGCGAGTTTGATGGAGGCGAGATCATTTTTTTGGGAGCTCCGGTAGGAGCTCAATGTTTATAGCCTTGCGGTTCCCTTTTTTTAAGTCAAGCTCGGTCAGGAGCGAAATGTGGTGCTGCTCCTAACGGAGCTTAGGAAACTTTTCCAACGAATCGGGGCTATAAATATCTCGCGCCCAGCGGCGCTCAGGAACTTACTGCTCCCCCACCTATGTCCAATGGGATCGACTATCAGACTCGCACGGCTTGCTCCTCTGTGGGAGGACCGAATACTTCAGGATGCAGAATGCGCGCGAGTATCTCGACTCCATCAACGACGCGCGGGCCGGGGCGGCTAAAATAGGAAGTTGCGTCCGTGGCCCAGACTTTACCGCTTCTTACTGCCGGCAAATCTTCCCAGCCTGCGGGTAAGTTTGCGCTCGGCAATTGCCGCAGAATGTCTTCTTTGTAATAGCCGCACGGTATTAACACGATCACTTCCGGTGCATACGCGCGAATCTCTTCCGCCGTGGTAGTTGTACTGGGCCGACCAGCTCGGCCAAAGCCCTGGTCGCCGCCGGCAATCGCAACTTGTTCGGGAACCCAATGCCCCGGGGCGAATGCCGGCTCCAGCCATTCGAGCATCAAAGTTCGCGGACGATAATCGCTACGCGCAGTGAGCTCTCTGACACGATCAAGTCGGGCGCTGAGATCGTCGACCAGCTTCGCAGCTTCTATTTTCCTTTCGGTGAGCTCGCCGACCGTGCGAATGTTTTCAAAAATGTCGGCGATGGTGTTTGGTTCGAGTGACACAACGCGTACTCCCGCCTCAAACATGCGCGCGGCCCGCTCGACTGTCTTGTAGCTGACTGCGCAGACATCGCAGAGTTCCTGAGTCAGGATCAGGTCCGGATTCAATTCGCGCAGTCTGGCTTCATCAAGGTCATAAATCGAGCCATGACCGTCGAGCTGCGAACGCACTGCGTGATCGATCTCCTTGCTCGACATCGTTTCCTGAGAAATGCGGCTGGCGGTCAGCCTGGGCTTGTCAATCACTGAAGCCGGATAATCGCATTCATGGGTTATGCCGGCCAGCGAGTCTTCCAGGCCCAGCGCGCATACGATTTCTGTAGTCGAAGGCAATAACGAAACGATTCGCATCATGTATGTTTTCCGAGTGAGTTTATCAGACAAGATTCAGCGGAGACAGTTAAGGCAGGATCGAGTACCAGTGCGGTTTCGAGTCGATGTCATTATTTGCACCGGATCACGTCGTTACAGAACCGTGAGCGGTAGCGACCGGATGCTAACACTCAACTGCAGCTTAAAAACACAACGAATTGCGGGGTTGAATGTAGCATCCGGTCGCTACCGCTCGCGGTTCCGTAACGGACACCGTGTTCGCCACGCTTGCGTCGATTGTGTCCTAGTGCGCACTTCAATTCACTCTGCGCCTTTGTGCGGGTTCTTTCTCGACTTTGTATCACGCAAAGGCGCAGAGCAAATCTCGAAAGGCGCTAAGAAAAACAAAATCAGGCAGACGACGTCGATTCAATATAAGTCTCAAGGACAGCCGTTAACACCCGAGCAACCTCCCAGGCTGAGTTGAGAGTTGAATCCACCATTGAGAGCCAGCAGGACACAAGCAGCCACGGCGAAGACGTACCCGGAGGTGATCTCCCGGCAGTCTACGATTACGTTATCGCCAGGAAGGCTCAAAGCACAGCATCTCTTTTTGCGTCGCTCTCTCGTCGTTGCCTGGGAAGTATCGAACCTGGCCTCTTCAGCTTCGAGAAACTTCTTGGTACTTTTCCATTGGCGCTCGAAATCCGGGGTGAGTTTTCCTGCAGCCTCCAGGCGTTCAAAGGTTTTCACGAGCTTCTCAAACTCCCCTATGTGTTTTACCAGAACTTCAAGTTCCATCCGGTCAATCGTGACGGTCTTGCCACTCTTTGGGTTCTTCATGGTGTCTTCTCCTCAAATGGATTAAGGGTGTGCGAACTGAGGTTGGAAACCTTACCACCTAAGGAAACCAAACGGAACCCTTTTAGGCCGCCTCCTTAGGCGGGCTCATTCGATTCAAAGAAAGAGAGAAGAAACGGCCGGCAAACTGGATGTGCGATCGCGGTCCATGAGCACCGAGGAACGTGCGCCGCTCTTACTGGCCCGGCATCGCCTCACCGCGGTTCTGTACCAACGGTTGCTGACCGCGCTACAATCGTTTCCGGCCACAGCCGCATCAAAGCCGTCGAAAGGTAACGCAGTGTTTCTCTTGATTCTCGATTCCGTGGGCAATTCCGAGTTGCTGCTGATCTTGGCCGCCGCGCTGATTTTCTTTGGGCCGCGTCGACTACCTCAGCTCAGCCGCCAGCTGGGCAAAAGCCTGCACGAATTTCGCCGTGCTTCCGAAGATTTCAAACGTACCTGGGAACGCGAGGTGAATCTGGAGCACACAGATCAGGGAATAGATCCGCAGCTTGAAAATTCAATTCTCGATAAGGCCGCGGAACGGATCCGCGCCGCGCGCGAAGCATCTGCAATCGATTCGAATTCAGCCGCGCCGTCTGCTTCGGTAATCACTCCGTCAGTTACCGCCATTGATCCGTCGCTGGTGCAACCGCGAGAAGTAAAATCGCCGGAAACTGTACCTGCCGACCAAACGCCAGGCAAACACGACTGGCTATGATGATCCACCAAACCCAGATGGAACGAACTCTGATCAAGTTTCGTTCAAACATGCTTGGTTTCTTCCCCTCCCTTTGGGAGCGGTTAGGGGAGGGTGAATAGCTTGATACCGACAGGCCCTCTCCCCGCCCCACTCCCAAAGGGAGAGGGAGAAAAAAGTCTTCAGGTCTCAGCCACGCGACAGTAATGCCCCGCTTTCAGCTAAGAAATTCAGACGAAGGGAACGAATCCGGCGAGGAAGAGCTCGGCGGCCAGATGTCGTTCCTGGAACACCTGGACGAGCTGCGCAAGCGCCTGATCCGATCAATCGTCTTTGTGTTTGTCGCGGCATTACTTTGCTGGTTCGTGTCCGCTTATATCTATAACTTTCTGGCGCGACCGGTCGTGCGCGCCCTGGCTGAAGCGCAGCAGCACCGGAGCGTGACGATTGCCGGCTTGAATGGCCAGGTCTCGATAGTTCCACTGGGTTCACTGAAACCGAATGACAAGCTGCGTTTTATTTTTCCTGAACCTACCAGATTGGGTACGGCGTCGATTCCGGCCGGCGCCTCAGTCGCAGCCCGCGTGGATAAGGACAGCCAGGGAAATCTCGGGCTGTACACCGACGAGCCGCTGTCTGCCGGTAATGACATCGTGCCGAAAGATGTTAAGTTGCCGGTTGACCTGGCCAGGGGTTATGACAGGCTGCCTGACCCGAACGACAAGCTGATAGTTACGACCGCGCTCGAGCCCTTCGCCCTTTATGTAAAGGTGTCTTTATACGCAGCCATTGGGCTGTCCGTGCCGTTCCTCCTCTGGCAAATCTGGGCCTTCGTTTCGCCGGGACTTTATCCGCACGAGCGAAAATACGTTACGCCCTTTATTAGTTTGTCCACCATCTTTTTTGTGCTTGGAGCGGCGACTGCTTACTACCTGATCTTTCCGCCGGCGGCGAAATATCTGCTCGGGCTGGGCCAGGATTTTCGTTTGCTGTTGAAAGCCGATGACTACTTCGATTTCATAATTCTATTGATGCTGGGGATGGGGCTGGTGGCCCAAATGCCGGCGATCACTTATGTGCTGGCGCGGATTGGTCTAATCACCGCCGGCTGGATGCTGCGGGTCTGGCGAATGGCAGTGATAAGCATTCTGATAGTTGCCGCGGTCCTGTCGCCAACCAATGACGTGCCGAACATGTTGCTGTTCGCCGCGCCGATGTTCGTGCTTTACGCGATTTCCATTATCGTCGCCTGGATTTGTGGGCGGCAACGGACTAAGACTTGAGGTCAACCACAAAGACACAGAGTCACGAGGGAAACAGCAATCCGCACCATGGGCAGATTTGGTGGACGTACCGATGCAGACTCACCTCAGCCCCGTCAATGTCCTTCTTCAATTCCCTTCAGGCTTTGTGCGCTTAGTCTCCTGGTGGTTCTCTCACCGTTTTGAAGGCAACTTTGGGAGGGTTGACCTCATCTTGACTCTGGTCCGGGCCAAACTTAGAATCCATACTCATTCGAAGTCCGCGCAACTATTCAACCCAGACTAGCGCGACGCAGAAACTTTCCAAAAGCAGTTGTTAGGAGTAATTCGCTATGTTACATCGCAGAATCGGCCGCCTGGCCATCGCTCTACTAGCCCTTACTTTTGCCGCGCCGGCCGGCCTGGCGCAGAAGAAGAAACAAGATCAAGGTCAGGACCCGTCGGAAAAGCCGCGCAACGTAAAGCCGGAACTCAAGAAAGCTTACAAGGACTGGCTGGAGAAAGACGTCGCGTACATCATTACCGACGAAGAGCGGAAGGCGTTCAAGAAACTCGAAAACGACGACGAGCGCGAACGCTTTATTGAAGAGTTCTGGCGCCGTCGCGATCCTGATCCGGATACCGATGAAAACGAGTTTCGGGAAGAGTATTACGAGCGAATTGCCTATGCCAACGAACATTATGCCTCCGGCATTCCCGGCTGGAGGACTGATCGAGGGCGCATTTATATAACCTGGGGCAAACCCGACGAGGTTGAAAGCCATCCCTCGGGCGGCGGATACGAACGCGAGGCTAATGAAGGCGGCGGCTCAACTACAACTTATCCATTCGAGCGTTGGTTTTATCGGTACCTTCCCGGAGTAGGTTCAGGTGTCGAGATCGAATTCGTCGATCCGACGGGCAGCGGCGAATATCGCATTGCCCGCAATCCCGACGAGAAGGATGCGATGCTCCATATCCCCGGCGCCGGATTGACCCAGGCCGAACAGATGGGACTCTCTGACAAATCAAGTCGCGTCGCTAACCTTGGCGGTGTCGGCAATCCCAACTACACGCGCGAAGCGGACAGTCCCTTTAGCCGTTTGCAATTACTGGCAGATTTGAGCCGACCACCCGCCATTAAGTACAACGAGCTGGCTTCGGCAGTCAACACGCCTGTGATCGAAGACAATCCGTTGAACTTTGACGTGCGCGTCGATTTTTTCCGGCAGTCGGACGAACGCGTGATTACCGCCTTTACCATTCAAACCGATAACCAGAATCTGGTGTTTCAGGACAGCGGCGGTTTGCAGCAGGCCCAACTAAACATCTTCGGAAAGATTACCCACGTTTCAGGCCGGCGGGCGGGTGTCTTTGAAGATCCGGTAATTACGCGCGCCACGCCCCAGGAATTAGCCGAAGCGAAAGGGCGCAAGTCCGCCTATCAGAAAGCCGTTGCGTTGTCGCCCGGCCGCTACCGCGTAGACGTGATCGTTCGCGATATCACGTCAGGCGCCACCGGCGTCCGGCACGTTGGCTTTGAAGTTCCCAAGTACGATCCAACCAAGCTGTCGACCTCGACTCTGATCCTGGCTGTGAAACTTGAAGGAGTAGGGGATCAACCTGCCGTAGGCATGTTCACCATTGGCAGTGTGAAAGTCATTCCTAATGTTTCCGGCTCGTACCATCGCGGCTCGCCAATCGGCATTTACATGCAAATTTACAACGCAGGGGTCGATCAAACTACGCTGCGGCCTTCGGTTGACGTTGAGTACGCCCTGATGAAGGACGGCAAAGAGCTCAGCAAACAAATGGAAGACTGGCGCGGTAACAGCGACTCCGGACAGCGGCTGACCCTGGCGCGCCTGCTCGACTCGCGGAATTTGACTCCCGGTGAATACTCGATGGAAGTTCGCGTCAAAGACAGGGTCAGCAGCCAGGCCCTGGTGCAGTCGGCGAAGTTTACAATTCTGCAGTAATAGCGTTACCCATCCGGCTCTCGAAATTCCGAGAGCCGGTTTCGCTTATCCAGTTTCCAGTCTCCCGGCTAGCCAACTTGGCGCCCTCGCAGCGTTCCTGTCTCGATAGGAGTTGCTTCCCATGTCTAAACAGATCTCGATCCGCATCTCTATTCTCGTGGTACTGCTAGTGCTGGTTCCTACGGCTCTGGCCCAGCCGAAATCTGCCGGCTCCGATCCGCAGAGCAAGCCGCGCAAGGTTAGGCCCGAGCCGGCGAAGGCTTTTATCCAATGGATAGACGATGTCGCGCCCATCATCAGACCGGACGAATTGAAAGCGTGGAATAAGTTAAAGACTGACGAGGAACGCGAGCAGTTCATCGGAGAGTTCTGGCATCTTCGTGATCCGGATCCTGACACTGAAGAGAATGAATACCGGGAGGCGTATTACGAGCGCGTTGAATACGCGAACGAGCATTTCAGCTCGGGTGTTCTGGGCGTGAAAACCGACCGCGGGCGGATTTATCTTAAATTCGGCAAACCCGACGAAATCGAATCGCACCCTACGGGTGGCGCCTATGAACGCGACAGTTCGGAAAGCGGCGGTTCAACTTCAACTTATCCTTTCGAACGCTGGTGGTATCGCAATCTGCCGGGCCGTTCAGATGTGGAGGTTGAGTTTGTGGATCCGACCAGCACCGGCGAATATCGCGTCGCTCGCAATCCTTTTGAGAAAGAAGCCTTCCTGAATGTCCCCGGCTCGGGCCAGACCCTCAACGGCGTCAGCCAGGCGGATCGCGTGATGGCCGCCAACGGCTTTGGCAATCCCTTCTCGTCGCTATCAAGAGATGGACAGTTTGAATGGATGGATCGGATCAAATTCCTGAACGAGGCGCCCCAGGTGAATTTCGATCGTTCGGGCGGCACCATCACCAGTGGACCAACGATCGATACGGACCCGCTGACATCTGCGGTTCAGATTAGTTACTTCAAACAGTCCGACGATCGCGTGATTGTTGCTTTCACCGTTCAGACCGATAACCGAGATCTCGTCTTCCGCGATATTGGGGGCATTCAGTCGGCGCGTCTGAACATTACCGGACGTATTACCAGTGTAGCGGGTCGTCGCGTCGGTTTCTTCGAGGATGCCGTGACGACGACTGCTACGACGTCAGACTTGATTGAAGCCAAAGCGCGAAAGTCGGCCTATCAAAAGGCCGTGCCGCTCGTGCCAGGCCGATACCGCGTTGACCTGCTGGTGCGCGACGTTGTCTCGGGAACGGCCTCTCTGCAACACGTTGGATTTGAGGTGCCAAAGTTTGGCGTCAATCTGGCTTCGTCGTCGCTGATCCTGGCGTCAGTGCTCGAGCAGGTTTCTGACATTCCGACATCACGCCAGTTTGTGATTGGGGACAAGAAGGTAATACCCAATCTCACCGCTGAGTATCATCGCGGAGCACCGGTCGGCGTCTATATGCAGATCTATAACGCCGGTACAGATCAAACCACTTTGCGTCCTTCGGTAGACGTCGAATATGCGTTGATGAAGGACGGAAAGGAAGTAGGTCAGCAAATCGAGGATTGGCGCGGTATCAGCACCACGGGAGACCGTCTGACGTTGGCGCGGCTGATCGACTCGCGCGGTCTGAACCCGGGTGACTATGCGATTGAAGTGCGAGTTCGCGATCGCGTAAGTGGACAGGCGCTGGTGCAGACAGCGAAGTTTACGATTGTGAAATAGGTTTTGGAGCGCGGACATCCTTGTCCGCACAGCACGCGGCAGCGTGCTAAGGGTTCGCTCAGTCAGGAGCGAGATATTTATAGCATCCGTTAGTTCTCATGCAACCAAGCTCCTTTAGGAGCGCAACAACGGCTCCCATTGCGCTTCTAAAGGAGCTTGTTCCTTTTCGAAGGGCCCGGGGGCTATAAACATTCGACCCCACAGGGTCAAATGCCCGAGCTCTCGGATTAGTCAGAGCCAACTAACCACGCCTCGTATCTGGGTGTTAGAATTTACGCACTCAAATGCCAACGTTACATCTCGCAGGCTTATCGCAGGAAGATCTGACCGGGTTTGTCGAATCGCTCGGCGAGCCGGGCTATCGCGCGCGGCAGATCTTCGCCGGGCTCCATCATCGCCGTCTGGGTTCGTTCGCAGAGATGACCGACCTCCCAAAAGATTTGCGCGCCAAGCTGAGCGAACAGGCGATGGTTTCGACCCTGACGCTCGAGTCGCGCTATCTGTCGACGGACGGCACGCGTCGTTATCTTTTCAAGACGCACGATAATTTGCCGGTCGAAACCGTTTACATTCCCGAAGAGCGGCGCGACACGATCTGCTTTTCTTCGCAGTCGGGTTGCCCTCTGCAGTGCACATTTTGTTTGACCGCCCAGCTTGGTCTGCTGCGCAGCCTGACTGCCGGCGAGATTGTCGAACAGATCGTCTTTGCCTTGAACGACGCTTACGGAGTCTCAGTAAAGCCCCCGCGTGGCACAAACCTGGTCGGCATGGGCGCCGGCGAACCTTTCCTGAACTTTGCAGAGCTGCTGAAGGCAATTCGCATCATGTCGGACCCGGATGGTTTGCACATCGTGGCGAATAGAGTGACGGTCTCGACGGCCGGCGTCGTGCCACGGATCCGAGAGCTGGCCGCGATTCCCGTCCGGCCGCATCTGGCGGTGTCGCTCGCGGCGCCGACCGATGAATTGCGTGATGTGTTAATGCCGATTAATAAGAAGTGGCCACTGCGAGAGTTGCTTTCGGCGTGCAAGGATTTCGAGAAATCTCTGCAGCCAAACGAGCGATTCACTTTTGAATACGTGATGCTCGCCGGTGTTAATGATTCTGACGAACAGGCCCGGCAGTTGGCTAATCTTTTGAATCGCCACGAACTGCGCGCGAAAGTAAATTTGATTCCGCATAACCCGGCCGAACCTTTGCCTTATCAAGCCTCGCCAATGGAACGCGTGGAATTGTTTCGCGAGATCCTGGAATCAAAAGGTGTGCACGCGTACATCAGAAAGCCGCGCGGGCGCGACATCCTGGCTGCCTGTGGGCAACTGGCAGCGCGAGGCACGGTATCAGAAGCCCTACCGTTAGGAAGGGTTGGGTAGTTTATTGGTGATGAGATCAGTACCGGAAGCGGTAGCGACCGGGTCAACCTTGGCGATCTCGACCGTCGCCTGAGTTGAGACCCGGCCGTTACCACTCCCGGTACTGACTCCATCATCGTGGTCGATCGGACGAACCTGACCACCACTCGAGGGCTGAACAGTCTTTCGATTTTGCGGTAAGCACGCTAAAATCCCGTGCAATGAAATCCTGATGAAATTCATCGAAGCGAAATGAAAACTAAACTAATCCATCGCACTTTCGTCGTCGCCCTTCTGGGCGTATTGATTGCCATCCCGTCGAATTTCCAGGCTGCACCAGAGCCGCAGCCCAACATTGGCGTCAATGGCTATTACGCTAGCGACAAAGTCCAACGCGGCCGGACGGTGCCGGCGGCGATCGTGATCGATATTCCGGGGGGCTATCACGTTAATGCCAACCGGCCGTTGGGCAAGTATGCGATTCCGACCGCGTTGA
>WNFQ01005405.1_pt1 | contig 13200 bp, 9 predicted proteins | sample 5400171 | NCBI WGS metagenome assembly WNFQ01 (sample SAMN13153356, study PRJNA577476) | soil metagenome | isolation source: 20 cm soil under Madrone tree | place: USA:California | collected 2016-06-14
CAATCTCGAAGACAGACTGCTGGAGTTTGCTGCAAACATAATTGAACTCACGGAGTCGTTGCCAAACACCCGCGCGGGAAATCACATAGCAGGACAGCTGTTGCGATGCGGCACATCTTCTCTTTCCAACCACGGGGAAGTTGAAGCGGCAGAGTCGCGTCGAGATTTCCTTCACAAACTGCGTATTTGTCTCAAAGAACTGCGCGAGACAAAACGCTGGCTGCGACTCGTAAGTCGCGTGAAAAAACTCGGCCCATCTGCGAACCTCGTAAGCCATTTGAATGAAGTCGAAGAGCTGATCCGGATTTTCGTAGCTAGTATCCGAACAGCTGAGAAAAACGCCAAATGATGCGCGACCCTTCCGAGTTGGATGTTGGGCGTTGGACGTTGGGCGTTGGACGTTTACTGTCTTAAATGTCCGAGTCGCGCTCCACGCGTTCGGAAATTCTTGGTGCGGCAACAGCAGGGTTAATCATTGTCTTGTTCTGTTTCATTCTTCTCTGGCATGATCCGCTCCTCTTTTGGAATGACGACTATGAATTGTCGATCTTGCCTGTATTCGCCGATATGGCGCGCAGCTGGTCGGAGGGACATTGGCCAATCCTGAGTCCTTATTCGTGGGTGTGCGGAAATCTTGCCGGCGAATTTCAGTACGGAGTGTTTTCGGTTTTTGTGAATGCCGTCATCATCGTCGTCTGGAAATTTCCGTTAGCATTTCCACAGCAAACGGCTGCCGTGTCTATCGCGCATCTTTTTGTTCTTGCGGTCGGCGCATTCTTACTCGCGCGCGACCGTCGATTTTCGATTCCATTATCCATCTTTGTCGCACTCGTCGCGTCTTTAAGTGGCTGGATCATCTGCTGGGGCGCGACCGATTGGTTCGGCGCGCTCGGCGCATTCACGTGGCTGCCATGGGCTTGGTGGGGAGCCGAACGTGCTCTGGATCCGCGACGCACCAAATGGCGATTCCTCTGGCCGGCACTGTTCGTTTACCTGCTCGTTACTGGCGGCTTTCCGTACACCGTTTTGATGTTGCTGCTGTTGATCGGCTGGCTCGCGATCAAGTCGTCATTCCAAACGCGGAGCATCTTCTCGATCTTGCCGATGCTTTTTGGTGTCGCACTGGGCTTCGGCCTTTCCGCGCCAGCGTGGCTTGCGATTCTCGATCTTGTTCAAGGTTCAGCGCGCGAACTGCAGCCTCCAGCCGCGCACTGGCAATGGCTCGTTCCACCAGCGGCATTGCCGGGGTTAATCCTTCCCTCGTGGACAGTGAACTGGACCGATTTTTCCTCGCGAAATATTCTGCATACGGCAACCGAGTTAGCGTGTGGCTTGGTCGCTCCGGTAGCGGTCATTGCCGGCTTCATTTGGCTCGGGCGCATTTTCGTTACACGACTCAAATGGGAATTGATCCTGCTTCTGATCGTGTTGTTGCTTTGCATGATTCCGACAGCTGGACTTTTTCGCTGGAGTTTTCGGTGGCTGCCGTTTTTTCATTTGGTTCTCGCTATTTGCGCGGCAGAAGCGCTGCGATCTTTCCAGGATTCGCGAAGATCGTGGTTGGCGACGCCCGCTGCAGCAGCGCTTGCTTTGGTGATTTCGACCGCGATTGCAATTTCGATCTGCCATGCAGCCGGGAAGTACGCATTTCCTTTAGTTTGGATTCTTGTCGGACTCGCTGCGCTCTGGTTCCTATTGGAATTTTTGTTACCGCATCCCGGATTTCGTCAGTGGGCGCCCGCGGTGATCACGTTTCTCGCATTGCTCGCAACATATCTCTGTGTTCCGACGAACTGCGGGGTTCCGAAATACAATTTTTCCCAGGAACTGCTTAAACCTGCGCCGCTCGATCCAGCGCGACTTTATCTCAGCATCTATCCCTGGGCGGAGCTCACTTATTGCGTGTCAAACAAACCGCAGCCGGTTGGCCAGGTTCTGCGACCAGGCAGCACAGCGATGTGGGCTGGATTGCATTTCATCAACGGCTATAGCCCAATTCGGCCTGCCGGCGTGGCACGGGAATTCGGAGCCACGATTCACGGCGAAATTAATCCTGGAGTTGGAGAATATTTGCTTAATTATCAGGCTGGCGAAGATGGTGAGCTAGCCAAGCTGGGAGTGGATGGAATCGTTGTTGCGCGGGAAATAAATCTTGTACCGCAATCAACCTCAGAATGGCAGCTTGTCGTTGCAACAGATGAAGGAAGCGTGTTTCATCGACGTGGTACGCCGTTAGCGCGCGTGCGCTCAGTCACGTCAATCGATTCGCGGCCTGGCGAACGATTTGCACCGGCGACGATTTCACAAATCAACGATTCCCGAAATTATGTGGAAGCAAACGTTGATGTCCCGAGCGGCGATAGGCCTGCGTTGATCAGTTTTTCACGGCCATATTTCCGCGGATACGAAGCGCGACTGAGCAATCAAAAACTCGCCGTCAGCTCCTATCGCGGATTATTTCCAATCGTCGAGGTTCCAGCTGGCGCACATGGGCGACTCACCGTCGCCTATCGGCCATTGTGGCTGATTTGGGGAGGCGCTATAGCCATTATTTGTACATTTGTGGTCGTTTGGAGTTTGCTTACCGCAATTTACCGGCGCGCACCAGCGCCCGAAGCTACTCCTCCTTAGACTCCAAAATATTCGGTGTTGGGTTTTCGCTCTGGTGCGCAGGAATCTCGCCGCCGCTGAAAGCGATCGATTCGAGAATGATTCCGAGGCAGCGATAAATTAAATCGACGTCGCTCATATCGGTGTACCTGAGTCCAGCTTTTCCCGGCGTGAAATACGTGCGGACGATGCGTGATGTCACGTGGGTAGCATCCAGGCGGCATGTCGCATGACAGTCGACCCGCTTTCAGAGTTCTTTCGGATTCTCCAACAGTTCGATTATGCGTTTGAGCAAGCGGCCGGCGCCGCCGCCGTCGATGCTGCGATGGTCGAAGCTCAGTGTGAGCTGGGCTTCCGTCTTGGGAACAAATTCCTTTTTCGCCTCGTCCCATGAGGGAACTTTTTTGCCGGCACCGAGGCCGAGCAGCAATGTCTGATCGGGCAAGGGAATTGGCGTGCCCCATTCCATTCCGAAGGTTCCGAAGTTGGAAACGGTAGCGATGCCGCCGGATTGCATGTCCGGCGAAATCCGCCGTTGCCGCGCGAGATCGACGAGTTCCCTGTATTTCGTCGTAAGATCGACCAGCGAAGGTTTGTCTGCGCTGCGAATCACCGGCACCATGATTCCGTCCTCGGCTTCAACTGCGATCCCGACATCAATCGACTTTGATTGCACTACGCGGTTGCCGATTAGTTTCGCGGCTGCGACTGGATTTTCCGCAAGCGCGAGCGCGAGGGCGCGTAAAGCGTAAAGCCCCGGTCCAGGCTTTGGATCACGCGATTGCCGGTCTTGCAACACCGGATCGAGATTCACTGACGAGCCAATAGTCGAGAGCGGACGCGTCCAACTGCGCCGCATCGCATCCGCCACACCCGCGCGAATAGCGGAAGCTTCGCTTGCGGTTTGGTTCTCGATCTTGTGCAGAAAACTTTCGAGATCCTTGATGGTGACGCGATTGCCTGCGCCAGTCCCCATGATTCCCGCCAGGTCGGCCGTTGTTAATTGCAACTCGGCCATGCGTGCGCGCACGCGTGGCGACATGAAAGTTGCGCCTTTCGTTATTGCAGGAACCGGCAGCTCGCCAACGCGTGCGCCTTCACCGTCGCGCGCAGCGATTTTCCGCTCGTGTGCCGAAGCCACTTCCTGATCAGCGCGCGCGGGAATTTCCTCGGCGACTTCGCGCTGCGGAGGAGAGGGTGCTTGTTTTGCGAATCGCGCGGCGTCTGCCTCACTCGCTTCCACGTAGCCAAGGACTGCGCCGACTGGATAAGTCTCCTTTAACTGTACGGTGATTTTGTCGATCTTGCCTTTGCATGGTGTTGTCACTCCCATGACCGCCTTGTTGGTCTCGACATCAATGATTTCCTGATCGTCGGCAACTTCGTCACCGGGTTTGACCTTGATGTCGACAATGGTCGCCTCGGCGATCGATTCACCGAGCTGCGGCATGATGATCGGAACTTGTGGCATAGATTCTATTCTCGCAGCAGTGCGCGAGCTTTGGTTGCGATATGTTGCGCATTCGGCCGATGCGCGCTCCAAAGATTTGGATGATACGGAATCGGAGTGTCTTTCGCGCGCGCGACGGATGCCAGCACGGTGTCAGTGTCGAGGGGTTTAACAGTGCGCAGATCGACGACCTCAACCTCGAGACCTTCACGGCGAAGTTCCTCCGCCGCGGCGAGAGATTCCTGCACCATCGCGCTGTAGCTCACGATGGTGAGGTCGCGTCCCTCCCGCGCGACACGCGCACGCCCAGTCGGCAAACCTTTTTCCGGCAATTTGTCGGCCTTGAGATGGTAATAAAGATATTTGTGTTCGCAGTAGACGACTGGATCGTCGATCGCCACAGCTTCTATCAACATGGTGTACGCGTCTTCCACCGTCGCAGGTGTCATCACGATCAGTCCGGGATAATGCGCGTAAATCGATTCCATCGATTGACTGTGAAACGGGCCGCTGCCTTTTGTCCCGCCGGAAGGCAAGCGTACAGTGATCGGCACCGGCACGCCTGTTCGCCAGAAATGCGTGCCGGCATTGTTTAAAATTTGATTCAGCGCGACGCTTGAGAAATCGGCAAACTGCATTTCAACAATCGGCCGCATTCCCTGAATGGCTGCGCCAATGGCCGTGCCAACGATCGCGTCTTCGCTGATCGGCGTGTTCAATACACGCCCGGGAAATTCTTTAGCGAGACCTTTGGTTGCCTTAAATGCACCGCCGAACGTTCCGCCGACGTCCTGCCCATAAATGAAAACGCGTTCATCGTCGCGCAACAATCTTGCCTGCGCCTCCCGGATCGCTTCAAGATATGTGACGCTCATGAGGAAAATGACGAATAACGAATGACGAATGACGAAACAATGACGAAGGCCGAAGAAGATTGTAAAGGCGAGGCCGGAGCTTTCGTCATTGGGACATTCGGGCTTCCTTCGTCATTCGTCATTCGAGCTTCGTCATTCATGTCTCATCCGAATGATCCGCCAAATCGCGTATCGACAAGGCACACCATTCCTCCTTGTCGCCTTCGGGGACTGCCTCTTTTTGCGCGGCAGCAATTGCCTCCTCCACTTGGGCAACTGCATCTTTGCGCCATTCGGTCAGCGTCTCCGCGTTCACAAGATTAAGGTCGATAATTGTCTGCTCGGTCACCTTCAGGCAGTCACGCGCAAACGGTTGGCGTTTGACATCCTCCGTTACGTAGCTTGCATCGTCGTGCTCGCCATGACCCGAGAGGCGCAACGCGGACGCGACAACTAATTGTGGTGGACGACCTGCGCGCGCACGTTTCACCGCGCCGCCGATCACGTCCAGACACGCGCCGAGATCTGTTCCATCAACACTGTAGCCCTCAAAACCGTAACCGATTGCGCGATCAACCAAATCGTGGCATGCGAATTCGCGGTCGTTAGGGGTTGAGTAAGCATAATGATTGTTTGTCGCGACGACCACGAGCGGCACTTGTTCCACTGCGGCCAAGTTCATTCCTTCATGGAATGCACCCGTCTGCATTCCGCCCTCGCCGATGCACGTCAGGCCGACAAAGTTCTTCTCGCCTTTGAATCGTTTCGCCAGCAATGCGCCTACGGTAACGGCAACCATCGCGCCGAGATGACTGATCATTGCGAGTTCGTTGTTGCGCGGATGACCGCGATGAATGTTGCCATCGCGGCCACGCATCGGACCGAGACGTGACCCCAGATACGTGCGGGTCACGTCAATCAGCGGTTCGCCGAATGCGGATCGCCCCGCCTGGTCGCGGATCAATGGCGCGAAGATGTCGCCCTTTTTCAAAAACAAACCACATGCGACGCTGACTGCCTCCTGGCCTTTGCCGATATAGACGCCGCCCGTGATCAGCCCGCCGCGATAAAGACTAACAAGTTTTTCTTCTAGCGTGCGTGTGAGCAGCATCCAGCGGAATGCCTCGAGGAAGCGATCGTGGGGCGGCGCAGCCTTCTTCGTTTTTGATTTTGCCGTCCGCTGCGCCGTCTGAAGCATCCGATCATTTTACGCAAGATCGACAAGCACGCGCAAAAGAATTTTCCACGCGTTCCCGATTCTGGGAAGCACAGGCTGCTAGCGCTGCTAGCCTGTTCTTTTCGGCGGCCTGCCGAAAAGCCAGTGGTGCAATTCAAGGTTCGCTTCGCGAAAATGTCGTCGGCAAGCTGCCGACGACTGCAGGCTGGCAGCCTGCGCTCCCCGGAAGGAATTACCGCGTCGCCAGCGCCAGATGGCGTTGGCCGGGACTCTGTTCGCCGCCGTTGGAAGTGATCTGAGTTGAAACTTGCGTCGGCGCAGTCAGCTTCATTCCAACGAGCTTGCTAACGCCTCGCTCTTCCATTGTCACGCCGTAAAGGACGTCCGCTTTGGCAATGGTGCGTTTGTTGTGCGTGATGATGATGAATTGGCTCTGCTCGACGAAACGGTCCAACATCCGGATGAACCGGTTGATGTTGCCTTCGTCCATCGCAGCATCCACTTCATCGAGAATGCAGAACGGGCTCGGTCGCACCATGTAGATTGCGAACAATAATGCCACGGCGACCATGGAGCGTTCGCCTCCGCTCAGCAAAGAAACGCTTTGCAACTGTTTACCAGGAGGCCTCGCGCTGATCTCGATCCCGCAATTGAGCGGGTCGCTCTCATCCAGCAACGACAGGTCCGCGAGCCCGCCACCGAAGAGTTCTGCGAACATTTCTCGAAAATTGGTTCGTACCTCGGCAAAGGTTTCGCTAAACAATTTTCTAGTGGTGGAGTTGATCTGCGCAATCACGTCGAGCAATTCGCGACGCGAATTCGTGAGATCGGTGTTTTGCGCTTCGAGAAATGTGTATCGCTCTTCCAGCTCATCGTACTCGGGAACGGCATCGAGGTTCACCGGCCCCATGTTATCGAGCTGCGTCCGAAGATCGGTTATGAGTTTTTCAACGTCCGCAGGAGCGAGCTTCGGCCAGCTTGGAGTCGCAGGAGCTGCGCCCTCCGATTTCTCACTCCGCTTTGTTTGAGTGCTCAGAATCTTTTTGAATGCCGGTTCATCCTGGGTAAACGCGCGCAGATCGACGTGGTAGGTGCGCAAAATGTGCTCGGCGAGATTATCGATCTTCATCTGCAATTGCGATTCGCGCACTTGTCGCTGTGCGCGGCGATCCTGCAATTCGCCTAATGAGTCGCGCAGACGTCGCAATTCGGCTTCGCGATTGGAAATCGCAGCCAGCCGCGTCGCCCGCTGTTTGGCGGTTTTTGCAGCATTCGCTTCCACTTCCTCCCGACGCCTCGTTTGATCGTGGATTGCTGCTTCCGATTCACGCGACTCCTCAGCCTGTGCGGCCAATTTTTGTTCGTACATCGCAATATCGGTCTCTCGCACAGAGATCACCTCTACCAGCTCGGCTTCACGCGCGCTCATCGGTTCGCGTTGCGCTATTAAATTTTCATGTTGCTGATGCTGGGTCGCGACCGTGAGTCGCAGTTGATTAATTTTTTCCGTCAATTCTTCTTCGCGCAGCGTTGTCTGTTTCTGCGCGGCTTCGAATGCGCTCAGTTCGGTTTGTTCCTTTGCGAGTTGCCGTCGCAGCGTTTGAAGTTCGCGCTCCAAGTGCGCGATCCGTTCGTCCGCGGCAGCAACCTGGCGCTCAAGCGCAGTTTGTTCCGAGCGCAAATTGTCGATTTTGCGTTCTGCCTCGTTCGATTCTCGTTGGAGCCGTGAAGCCGTTTCGAGCGCCATTTTCGCTTCATTGCATTTGGCGTAAAGTGATTCGCGCTGATCTCCCAGCGCGGCTTCTTCTTTCGCGAGTTCACCGATTTGGGCCTTGCGTTCCAACAAAGAAGCCGCGCGCACTTCGCTGCTGCCGCCAAAAATGATTCCTTCTGTGGAAATAAATTCACCGGCCAGCGTGGCCATCGCCAGCGTGGGCTCTTGTTTTTTACATTCGAAGGCGTGTTGCAAATCGGAAAAGATGACGATGTTCCCCAGCAGTTGCCTGACAACTGGTTCGAGCGCCGCCGGCGCCGTCAGTTTGTCGGTGGCCCAGGCAAGCGCGCCGCTCGGCAAATCTTTCCCCACCGGCTTTTGCTGCGCAGCTCCTGTCAACTTCGGGCTGAGCAGCGCAGCCTGACCAAGCTTCTTTTTCTTGAGTCGCGCAATGATTTCAGGAGCAACGTTTTCGTCTTTTAAGACAATAGCGTGCAGATTCCGGCCGAGCGCGGCTTCGATCGCCTGAATAAATTTCGGATCGACTTCGAGCTGGGCCACGAGTGAACCGGCAATCGCCTCCTGGAACTTTTCGGCGTCATCCACGCCTTTGAGCACAGCCTGCGAACCTTGGGCGAGGCCTTCGCCCTCCCTGTTCAGCTGACGCAAAACGTCCAGGCGCGATCGTTTCTCGGCAAGGGTGCGGTCGAGCACGGCAAGATTCTGCTCTGCTTCACTGAGCAGTTTTTCTTTCTCACGCAGGCTTGCCTCGACATCAGTCGCTTCGCGCCGGCTCGTTTGTAGTGAAAGCGCGATTTGCGCAACGAGTTTCTTACGCGCTTCCGTTAATGTTTGAATCTCTTTGGCCAGCTGTCGGATTTGTGCGTGGGTGAATTCGCGGCGCGTTTTCGTCCCAGAGAGCTCCTCCTCGAGTGTCGAGATTCGGCTTTCAGACTTCGAAAGAGCGAGTTGCAAGTCCTGCAATCGCGTGCCGCGCTCCGTGCGATCTTTCTGGATTCCCGCAGCAAGACTGGCGAACTTGGCTAGCTCGGTTTCTTGTTCTTTCAAGTGCCGCTCGATTTCTGCGATTGAGTGATTGGTTCGCTCGATCTCGGCAGCCTGCCGTTCGCGTTTCTCTTCAGAGTCGGCGATGTCGCGCCGCGCGCGTTCGACGAGTTCGGCAAGTTCCTCTGCGCGCTGGCGATTGAACTCAATGCGGCTGCCGTGCGCGGCGATTTCGCTTTCCAATCGCTGCACTTGCGCTCGCGAATCTGCGATCTCGATATCGATCTTGTCTAATGCGTGGCGTTCTTCGCCGAGCGCATTCTCGCTGTTATCGATCTTTGCTCGCGCGGCATGTTCGTCTTCGGCGAGACGCGCGATTTCTTTACGGCAAGCGGCGAGCTCGGCTTCGAGAGCATCAAGCTGCTTGCGCGCATGATGCGTCTCGAGCACGCGCAGATCCGCATGCAATGCCTGGTATCGCCGCGCTTTGCCTGCCTGCCGCTGCAAGGAACCGATTTGGCGCTTTACCTCTTTGATGATGTCACCAATGCGCAGGAGATTTGCCTCAGTCGCTTCCAGCTTGCGCAGGGCTTCGCGTTTTTGCGCCTTATATTTTGTGATCCCGGCCGCTTCCTCGAAAACTGTCCGCCGATCTTCCGGACGCGAACTCAAGATCATGTCGATCTTGCCCTGCTCCATCATTGAGTAGGCCGCCCGTGCGATTCCGGTGTCCGCGAAAAGACTTTGAATATCACGAAGGCGGCAGGGCGTTTTGTTTAGAAGGTATTCGGAGTTGCCATCCCGATACACGCGGCGCGTGACGCGGACGTCGTGCCATTCGATCTCAAGCTCTTCACTACAATCGCTGAAAGTGAGCGAGACCTCTGCGAATCCTACAGGCTTGCGTGTCTCCGCTCCGTTGAAGATCACATCCGCCATTTCGTCGCCACGGAGCGACTTGGCGGATTGCTCGCCGAGGGCCCAGCGGACGGCGTCAAGCACATTGGATTTGCCGCAGCCATTCGGCCCGACGACAGCAGTAATGCCTTCGTGGAAGTTAAAAGTCGTCTTATCGGCAAACGATTTGAAGCCGAGTAACTCGAGCGATTGTAAATGCATGGCAGGCCACACCTCGGGCCTCAGATGGTCAATACAGCAATGGCGTAAGGGTTACAAGTGAAAAACACACAATCTGAAGGGCTCTTCGGTCTGACCAGCCACAGGATATTGGGTTATTGGCTCCGCCTTTGGTCCGCTGTTTCTCCCTCTCCTACTCCAACAGAGGAGAGGATAAAGGTGTGGGACAATTAACGACGATTGCCAGTGAAGCCTCAGTCTTCCCTCTCCCACACCACGGAAGAGGCGTCCCTGCGCACCTGCAACGCCATAATTCCCTGCCATTCGAAAAGCCGGCCCTTCGCTCGCTGACCGTACCCTGCACTCTTGCTCAGGGCAACTGAATCACGCAGCATGCAGCAATGGCCAGTGAATCGACGGTGTCGATCGAACAAGCCGAGCGCGTCGATCATCAGCTCGTCCGCGGGATCGGAGTTCCAGCTCTCACCGCGACTATTGTTAGCTCGACAATCGGCGCTGGAATTTTCGTGATTCCAGCGACAGTTGCGAGAGGACTGGGACCCGCTGCGCCACTCGCATTTGTTTGTTGCGCGGTTGCGATGGTGTTGTTCGTCACTTGTTTCGCGATTGCCGGCAGCCGCGTGTCGTTGACCGGCGGTCTTTATGCGTATGTAGAAGTCGCGTTCGGCCGTTACGTCGGCTTCCTGGCCGGTATGCTTTATTTTCTGACCGCGCTCGGCGCCGTTGCCGGTGTCGTGAATGTTCTCGCGAACTCAGTGGCGCTAGTAGTTCCATTCCTCGGCGGTTCCATGATGCGCATCATTGTCATGCTCGCCGTTTACGGTTCGCTGGTGTTGATCAACATCCGCGGCGTGCGCGAAGGCGCGGGTGCGGTGACCGTGATCACGGTGGCGAAGCTTCTGCCCCTGCTACTGTTCGTTTGCGCCGGCATATTTTTCATTCACGGGCCGAATCTTGCATGGAGTGGTTGGCCCAGCAGCAAGTCGTTAGGCGATGCTGTTATCCTCTTGATTTTCGCCTTCGTCGGAATCGAGGTGGCATTGATTCCGAGCGGCGAAGTGAAGAATCCGGCGCGTACCGTTCCGAGGTCCGCGTATCTGGCGCTCGTCATCACGACGATCATTTACCTCCTCATCCAACTTGTAGCGCAGGGTACCCTCGGCGCCGATCTCGGGAATCATCCTGATGCGCCGCTCGCCGAATCGGCAGCGAAATTTCTCGGCAACTTGGGTCGCACGATTCTTCTGGCCGGAGCGAGCATCTCCGCATTTGGATTTGTAACGAGCGATATTCTGAGTTCACCGCGCATGATCTTCGCTTTTGGCCGCGATGGCGCGTTGCCGCAGTTTTTCGCACACGTTCATCCGCGCTATCGATCGCCGGACGTCGCGATCATCACTTACGCCGCGCTGGCTTTTGCGCTGTCAATTAGCGGCACGTTTGAACGGCTGGCAGTGCTTTCCAACGTCGCCGTCCTTTTGATGTACTTGCTCTGCTGCGCCGCCTGTTGGTTTCTGGTCCAACGGGATGTGCGCTCGGATGGTGAGCCCTTCAATTTTCCCGGAATGAAAATTGTGCCGGCGCTGGCCATCCTCGCGATCATTTGGATTCTCGCCCATGCAACCGCACGCGAATTCCTCGTCACTGGAATCGTACTCGCGCTCGCGTCGATTGTGTATTTCGTACGGAGATCGATCGCAGGTAGCGGAACATAGGCATTTTGCCTGTGCGCCCGGCAGGTTTGAAACTTGCTGACCGAGCAGCCGCCAACATGTCGTCTGGGCGCACAGGCCACAGGCCTATGTTCCTGCGCTATCGGAGTTGGACGTCTTCCACAACCTTGGTTTAAGGTTTGCCCTATGCGCGAAAATTATCTTGAGGAATTTTATTCGTTCCTGCGTTTTCCGAGTGTCTCGACTGATGATCAGTACAAAGAAAAATTGGAGCAATGCGCAGATTGGCTCGTAAAAAAGCTCAGCAGTATTGGTCTGCAGGTACAGGTCGTCCCAACGCGTGGTCATCCGATTGTTTGGGCGCGCAACAAACATCAGCCCGGGCGCAAAACAGTTCTGATCTACGGGCACTACGATGTGCAGCCGCCCGACCCACTTGAACTGTGGGATTCGCCGCCGTTCGAGCCTGTTTTGAAGGACGGCTACGTTTTCGCGCGGGGTGCAACGGATAATAAGGGCCAGATTCTCTCGCACATCGTTGGCATCCAGGAGACCATTGAACAAAACGGCGATCTGCCGGTGAACCTGCACCTCGTAGTCGAGGGCGAAGAAGAAATCGGCAGCGTGAACCTCGGCAGTTTTCTCGAGGAAAATCGAGAGACATTGAAGAGCGACGTGGCGGTAATCTCCGACACCGGAATGATCGCGCGTGGCGTGCCGACATTGAGTTATGGTTTGCGTGGAGTGACCGCTCTCGAGGTAAAGGTGACCGGCCCTAAAATGGATTTGCACTCTGGCGTCTTTGGCGGGGCCGTCGCGAATCCGATCACCGCACTCGCGCAATTGCTGGCCACGCTTCATGATCGCGAGGGTCGTGTGGCGATCGCAGGATTCTACGATCGCGTGAAGCCGCTGGAGAATTGGGAGCGCGAAGCATGGCACAAGCTTCCAGTCGATGGCGACAAATTAATTTTGAATGAGACCGGCGTGCCCGAACTCTTCGGTGAAGTCGGCTATAATTCGGTTGAGCGGATTTGGGCGCGACCGACTGCCGAGATCAATGGAATCGGTGGCGGCTATCAAGGAAAGGGGACCAAGACAGTGATCGCCAGTCATGCCATGGCGAAACTGACGTTTCGCCTCGTTCCGGAACAGGAGGGCGATGAGATTCAGAAACTCGCAAAGGAACATCTGCAAAAAAATCTGCCGAAAGGCGTCACGTTGGAAATCACCAGCGGCCACAGTGGCCCGTGGTATCTCACGGATCCGCACTCGGCACTCGGCGAGGCGGCCCAGCGCGCATTGCAAAAAGCATTCAACCGTGATCCCGCGCTTATTCGCGAGGGCGGCAGCATCCCGATCGTCTCGCAGTTTCGCGGAATTCTCGGGATCGAAACGCTGCTGATGGGGCTCGCATTGCCTGATTGCCGCGCGCATTCGCCAAACGAGAATTTCCCCCTGGAAAATTTCGAGGGCGGCATTCGTCTCAACAAAGCAATTCTCCAGGAGCTGGCGGGCTAAGCAGTGTCGCCATCGATTGCGGTTCAAAGACGCTTTGTTGTAGCCGCCTCGCTGTGTCGAGGCGTTTTCACTGACTTGCCGTTGGGCACGGCGGCACA
>WNFQ01002539.1_pt1 | contig 13191 bp, 10 predicted proteins | sample 5400171 | NCBI WGS metagenome assembly WNFQ01 (sample SAMN13153356, study PRJNA577476) | soil metagenome | isolation source: 20 cm soil under Madrone tree | place: USA:California | collected 2016-06-14
GGCGTCGGTCATCTCGTGCGGGCGAGGGCCTCTGCCATATTAGCGCCCGGATCCAGGTATAGTCTGTCTGCTAGAGTCGGCCGAATGGGGAAGCGAGCTGGGCGTCAGGCAATCGTCAAATTGTCCCTGCTAGCGCGTCACGAAAGTTCCAAGCCAACCCTTAACTATATGATTTATCAGTAGTTATTAGAAAAAATCGACGATTTAGCGGCAATTTCCTCCCTGAGCCTCCGGTTTAGCAGGGACGTTTCCTACTCCCATTCGATCGTGCCCGGGGGCTTGGAGGTAACATCGTAGACGACGCGGTTGATGCCGCGGACCTCGTTGATGATGCGGGTGGCAGCGCGCCCGAGGAACTCGTGCGGGAACGGGAAGTAGTCGGCGGTCATGCCGTCGGTCGAGGTCACCGCGCGCAGGGCGCAGGCGAAATCGTAGGAGCGGGCGTCGCCCATCACGCCGACACTCCTGACCGGCAACAGCACGGCAAAGGCCTGCCAGATCGCGTCGTAGAGCCCGGCATTGCGGATTTCTTCGAGAAAGACCGCGTCGGCCTTGCGCAGGATTTCGAGCTTCGCGTGGGTGACCTCGCCCGGAATGCGGATCGCCAGACCCGGGCCCGGAAACGGGTGGCGCTCGACGAACCCGTCGGGCAGGCCGAGCTCGCGGCCGAGGGCGCGCACCTCGTCCTTGAACAGCTCGCGCAATGGCTCGACCAGTTTCAACTTCATGCGTTCGGGCAGGCCGCCGACATTGTGGTGCGATTTGATCGTGACCGAGGGGCCGCCGAGCGGGCTCACCGATTCGATCACGTCGGGATAGAGGGTCCCCTGCGCCAGGTACTCGGCGCCGCCGAGCTTGGACGCTTCCTCGTCGAAGACATCGATAAAGGCGGCGCCGATCGTCTTGCGCTTTTCTTCGGGGTCGGTAACCCCGGCGAGCTTCGCCAGAAACAGATCGCTGGCGTCGCGATGGACGAGCGGGATGTTGTAGTGCCGGCGGAAGAGATCGACGACCTCCTCGGCCTCGCCGGCGCGCAGCAGCCCGGTGTCGACAAAGATGCAAGTCAGCTGATCGCCGATAGCCTCGTGCAGCAGCACCGCCGCGACGGCGGAATCGACACCGCCCGAGAGACCACAGACGACATCCCCATAGCCGACTTGGCTACGGATCTTGTCGATCGCCTCGGCACGAAACCGGGCCATTGTCCAGTCGCCGCGACAGCCGGCGACCTTGTGGGTGAAGTTGCGCAATAGCTCGGCGCCCTGCGGCGTATGGGCGACTTCGGGGTGAAAGAGAGCGCCGTAGAACCGCCTGCTATCATCGGCGATCGCGGCATAGGGTGCGCCCTCGCTTGCCGCTACCGCGCGGAAACCCGCCGGCAACGCGTCGACCCGGTCGCCATGGCTCATCCACACCTGCGCGCGCGCGCCCTTCGGCCACAGCCCGTCGAACAGCAGGCAATCGTCGAGGATATCGATGAACGCTCGGCCGAACTCCTGATGGTCGCTCAGGGTTACCCGGCCCCCCAATTCGTCGCACATCGTCTGCATCCCGTAACAAATCCCGAGCACCGGGACCCCAAGCCGGAAGACGATGTCGGGCGCTTGCGGCGCGTTACCCGCGGTCACCGAAGCGGGGCCACCGGACAGGATGACCGCGCGCGGCGCGAGGTCCCGAACTCTGTTCTCGGCGATCGTGTAGGGGTGAATCTCGCAATAAACCCCGCTCTCCCGCACTCGCCGCGCGATCAGCTGAGTCACCTGGCTGCCGAAATCGAGGATCAGGATGCGGTCGGACATGATTGGCGCTCGAAAATGGCGACGAAGAACCCGTCGGTGGCGTGCTGTGCCGGGGTGAGCCGGAGATACCGCTCGCCGCCCGGCGAAGCGCCGCCGATCGTCTCCTGCCAGACGCGCGCGACGGGCACCACAGAAAATTCGGGCTCGGCCGCGAGAAAGGCCTCGGCCTGGGCCTCGTCCTCCTCATGCAACAGCGAGCAGGTCGCGTAGACGAGCCGCCCGCCAGGTCGAACGAGGCGCGCGGCGCTGGCGAGGATCTGCTGCTGGCGGGGGATGAGCTCAGCGAGATCTTCGGGTTGCATTCGCCACTTGGCGTCGGGGTTGCGCCGCCAGGTTCCGGTGCCGAGACACGGCACGTCGACGAATACCCGATCGAAGCCGCGTGTGTGGCGCTTGACCCATTTGTCGCGCTCGCTCGTCAGCAGGCGGCGCTCGGCAATATTGACCTCGGCGCGGCGCAGCCGGCGGACGGCCCGCTCAAGCCGGCGGGCCGAGACGTCGCAGGCGACGAGCTTGCCGCGATTGCCCATGCCGGCGGCAAGCGCCAAGGTCTTGCCGCCCGCCCCGGCGCAGAAATCGACGACACGCATTCCCGGCCGGGCATCGGCGAGGAGTGCGGCAATCTGCGAGCCCTCGTCCTGCACCTCGACGAGCCCTTCCTTGAAGGCAGCAAGGCCGCCGAGCGGCGCCCTCTGGGAAAGCCGCAGGCCGATCGGCGACCACGGCGTCGGCTGGGCGGCAACACCTTCAGCCATCAGCGCGCGGCGCGCTGCCTCGCGGTCGGCCTTGAGCAGATTGACCCGCAGGTCGGTCAGCGCCGAGGCGTTGATCGCCGCCATCTCGCGCTCCAGCCCTTCGCCGAAGACCTGTTCGAGATAGGGTTCGAGCCATTCCGGCAGGTCGTTCGCCGCTGCCCGCGGCATCTCCGGATGATGCAGGGTACGGGTGGCGAGGCCACGGACCAGCCCTTCCTCGGCTTCGGTCAGTGGCGCCGGCCGAAAGCGGTCGCCGTCGCAGCACGATTGGATCGCCTCAGGTCGCCAATCCTCGGTCAGCACCAGCGCGGCCAACACCCGGCTTCTCGGCCCGATCTCGACCGGATGTTTGCGGGTCCACCAATCGAGCGAGGCGCGGTGCCGCAGCACGACATAGATGTGGCCGGCTATGTGGGTGCGGTCCTTGGCGCCGATGTAGCGCCGACGCCGGAAATAATCGGCCGCGACATCGTCGGCCGGCCGCTCGCCGGCGTCGATCGCGGCGAGAACATCGATCGCAGCGGCGACCTGCGCGCCTGGGGTCATAGTCTGATTGCCCTTCACCCTCCCGCTGACGCGGGTGTGCAAGCGGATTGAGGGGCAGTTCGGGGCCGTGTAATCAACGGTCCTGCGAATAGTTTGGCGCCTCGCGGGTCATCGCGATGTCGTGGACATGGCTCTCGCGCAGCCCCGACGGGGTGATCCGCACAAAGGTGCAGTTCTTCTGCATCTCCTCGATCGTGCGGTTGCCGGTATAGCCCATAGCCGCGCGCAGCCCGCCGATCAGCTGGTGAATGATATTGGCGACCGGCCCCTTGTGCGGCACGCGTCCCTCGACCCCCTCGGGCACGAGCTTCAAGGTGCTGGTCACCTCCTGCTGGAAATAACGGTCGGCCGAGCCCCGCGCCATTGCCCCGACCGAGCCCATCCCGCGGTAATATTTGTAGCTGCGGCCCTGATAGAGAAAGACCTCGCCCGGGCTCTCGTCGGTGCCGGCGAAGAGCGAGCCGAGCATCGCGCAATCCGCCCCGGCGGCGATCGCCTTGGCGAGGTCGCCGGAGAAGTTGATCCCGCCATCGGCGATCACTGGCACGCCCGCTTTGCGGCATTCGGCGACGGTGTCGACGATCGCAGTGAATTGCGGGACGCCGACCCCGGCGACGATGCGGGTTGTGCAGATCGAGGCCGGACCGATGCCAACCTTGACCGCGTCCGCACCCGCTTCGATCAGCGCCAAGGCGCCCTCGGCCGTCACGACATTGCCGGCGACCAGCTGGGTGTAGTTCGACAGCCGGCGGATCTGGTTGACCGCCTGCAGTACCCGCTGGGAGTGACCGTGCGCGGTGTCGACGACGAGCACGTCGAGCCCGGCGGCGAACAGCGCTTCGGCGCGCTCGATCCCGTCGGCACCGGTGCCGGTGGCGGCGGCGACGCGCAGCCTTCCATGCTCGTCCTTGCAGGCGGTCGGATGACGCTGCGCCTTCTCGATATCCTTGACGGTGATCAGCCCGGTGCAGCGGTAGGCCTCGTCGACCACCATCAGCTTTTCGATGCGGTGCTGGTGCAAGAGCCGCTTTGCTTCCTCGCGCGAAACGTTCTCGTGCACGGTGACGAGCTTGTCTCTGGTCATCAGCTCGGCGACGGGCTGGCGCGGATCGGTGGCAAAGCGCACATCGCGGTTGGTCAGAATCCCGGCAAGCCGGCCCGAGCTGCGCTCGACCACCGGAATTCCCGAAATGCGATGATCAGCCATCAGCCTCAAGGCGTCGGCGAGGGTCTCCTCGGGGTGGATAGTGACCGGATTGACGACGATCCCGGCCTCGAACTTCTTGACCTTGCGAACCTCGTCGGCCTGCTCGGCGATCGGCATGTTGCGGTGGATCACGCCAATGCCCCCCGCCTGGGCCATTGCGATCGCCAAGGCACCCTCGGTCACCGTGTCCATCGCCGCCGACATCAGCGGGATGCCGAGGTTGATGTCGCGGGTCAGCCGGGTACCGGTGTCGGTGTCGGCGGGCAGGGTCCCGGAAGCCGCCGGGACGAGCATCACGTCATCGAAGGTGAGCGCTTGCCGGATTTCCATCGGGCCTCCTTCCGATGGCGGCGCACTATACACCAGGTCGATGACGGGGAAAGGTCGCTGCGGAACACCGCGGCTATTGGCCGCCACGATACCCGGTCGCGACGACGTAGGTCTCCGCCGATTCGGCGCGGCTTGCCGGCGGCTTGGCATGGCGCAGCACGGCGAAGTCCCGCTTCAGCGCGGCGAGCAGCTCTCCCTCGGCACCGCCCTGGAACACTTTGGCGACGAAAGCTCCGCCCGGTCTGAGGATCCGCGCTGCGAGGGCGAAGGCGTCCTCGGCGAGAGCGACGATGCGCAAGTGGTCGGTCGCGGCATGGCCGGTCGCCGCCGGCGCCATGTCGCTCAACACGATGTCGGCGAGGCCGCCGAGCGCCTCGCTGATCGCCGCTGGGATGGCGGGGTCGCAAACGTCGCCGGTGAGAACTGTGGCGCCCAGCAGCGGCGTGGTCGCGGCAAGATCGATGCCGACGACAATTCCGTGCCGGCCGACGCGCGCGACGGCGACCTGCGTCCAGCCGCCCGGTGCACAGCCGAGATCGACGACCCGCTGGCCCGGGCGGAGTAGCCGGAAGCGCTGATCAAGCTCGATCAGCTTGAAGGCGGCGCGCGAGCGGTAGCCGAGCCGGCGCGCTTCGGCGACGTAAGGGTCGTTGAGCTGGCGCGACAGCCAGCGCGTCGAAGATGGTTTGCGCCGCCGCGCGCTGCGGACGTTGATGGCCGGACGCCGCCCGCCGGGCGGGCTGCGCCGCGCCATCACCCGTGCATCAGGTCGAGGAGAATGCCCTCGCGCACCCCCCGGTCGGCGACCCGCAAGCGACCGACGGGCCAGGTCGCACAGATCGCGTCGAGCACGGCGCAGCCGCTGAGCACCAGATCGGCGCGCTCGCGACCGATGCACGGGTTGGCGGCGCGGCCGGCAAAGTCGAGGCCGGCGAGATAGGCCGAAACGGCAGCAATCTGGTCAAAGGTCAGCATGCTGCCGTCGACAAGCGCGCGAATATAGCGTGGCAGCGCCAGATGGATGCCCGCCAATGTCGTCACCGTGCCGGAACTGCCCAGCATCTGGACGCGATCGGCGTAAACATGGCGACGGATACGATAAGTGCGCTCGAACGGCGTTAGAGCCGCCGTCGCCTCGGCAACCATCGCTCGGTAAGTCGCGGGCGACACCTCGGCCCCGCCGAACCGATCGGTCAGGGTGACCACGCCGAAGGGGAGGGAGACGGAGCCGAGGATCTGGGGACTCCGACGCCCGTCGGGTCCGCGCCACAACCGCAGCCAGACGACTTCCGTCGAGCCCCCGCCGATGTCGAAGACGATCGCGTAAGGAATGCGGGGATGGAGCAGCGGTCCGCAGCCGGCGACCACGAGCCGCGCCTCCTCGGCGGTCGAGATGATCTCGATCTCGATCCCGACCTCGTCCTCCACTCGGGCCAGGAAGTCCTCGCAATTGGCTGCTCGGCGGCACGCCTCGGTGGCGACATAACGGGCGCCGGCGACGCTGCGCGCTGAAATCTTAGCGGCGCAGACCCTGAGCGCGTCGAGGGTGCGCTCCATCGCCTCCTCGGATAGGGCGCCGGTTGCCGACAACCCTTCGCCCAGTCGGACGATGCGGGAAAAGGCGTCGAGAACGCGAAAGCCTACGCCGGCCGGCCGCGCGACGAGCAGCCGGCAATTGTTCGTGCCGAGATCGAGTGCCGCGAATTGCGGAGCGAAGCGGCGTGCGAGCGGCGCTGGGTTCGCGACGCGAAAATTTTCGGCGCGCACCAGCTTGCTGCCCGGCTCCGGAAATCTGTGCGGAGCAGGAGGAGGGGGGCCGGCTCCGACCGATTCTCTGTTGCTGAGCGGCTTCTCCACTGCCGGCGAACCATCCAATTGCGCTTGAGGACGATGCTAGCGCAGCCGGGCGTCAAATCAAAACCTCGCAACAGCGGCGCGACGATCAGCGCCGAGCCTCTACCCAACGCCGGAGCGTTGTGCTATCGGGGTGGCCATACCACCGGCACCCGTACGGGTTCGACTGACCCGCGAATGGGGGATCGTCTAACGGTAGGACAGCGGACTCTGACTCCGCCAGTCTAGGTTCGAATCCTAGTCCCCCAGCCAGTTCGTATCCCCCTCTCCGCCTTTTATCCTTCTGCTCAAAACGCTCGGCATCCCACAGACGAGCAGTTGCCCGACCGCTCGCGAGAAGGGCGGGCATCCTCATGTCCCCCGCCGCCGGCTATTTCTCCGTCAGAGGCCACACACCGGTCCAATCTGAGGATGGCGCCGTGGTTTGGAAGCGAGCGAGGCGATTGAGGAATACCTTACTCGGTGCATCGCAAGGGGCGATCGCAAGGCAGGTCTCGAACCCGGCACGGGCGTCCTCCCAGGCGCCGCGGCGATAGGCGACGAGCGCCTCGATAAAGGCGTCGCGCAGCTCTAGACGCTCGCGCGCGACCTCGCCCTTGCGGCCAAGCAGCTCGAAGATGCGCTGCGGCTCCGTCTTGCCGACGACCAGCACCGTATCGAGCTCTCGCGTCTCCACTGCATCGGCAGCGAGGCGATCGGTTGCTTCACTGATCAGCACGCGCGTGCCATAGGTCTTGTTGGCGCCTTCGAGCCGCGAGCCAAGATTAACCGCGTCGCCGATCACGGTGTAATTGCGCGTTTGCTCCGAGCCGATGCTCCCGACAACGACATCGCCGGTGGCGATACCCACTCGTATGTCGATCTCGGGCAGACCGCGCTTGATCCCGGTAAGCTCGGGAAGCTCGGCGCGAAACGCGGCAAGACCGGCGAGCTGGTCGAGCGCCGCAAGACAGGCGAGGCGCCCCTGCTCCTCGGCGCCGGTGAATGGCGGACCCCAATAGGCCATGATTCCATCGCCGATATACTTGTCGATGATGCCGTTGTTATGCCTGATCGGCTCGGACATCAACGTCAGGTAGCGGTTCAGCACATTGACGAGCCCGGCCGGGGTCATGCCCTCGCTGAAGGGCGTGAAATCCCTCATGTCGCAGAAGAGGATGGTCATCTCCCGCCGCGAGCCTCTCGCGTCGGTCAGCTCCGGCCGGTCGATCAGCCCGGAAACGATGCGCGGATCGACGTATTTGCCGAAGGTCTCCTGAATCTGCGCCTTCAGGCGCAGCTCGCCGACCATGCTGTTGAAAGACCGGGTCAGCCGGCCGATCTCGTCGCGCGAGGTGATCGGGATGACGGTGTCGAGCGCACCACCCTCGACCGCGGCGGTGCCGTCGAGCAGGCGCCGCACCGGGCGCACCAAGCCCAGGGTGACCGCGGCCGCAATGGTGATGCCTAGCATTCCGGCAATTGCCAGGAGCACTAGGCCGATCTCGACTACCCGCCGCTGGTAGGCGCGTGTCCCGAAGATGGCGGCGCCGGCGAGCCGCCGCATCTCGCTCCGCGCCGCGTCGATCTTGCGATCGAAATCATCCCGCCAATCGTCCAGCTCGGTGAGCAGCTCGCCGACCTGCGCCTGACGGTGGGCCTCGGTGGCGGCCAGCAGCTTGGACAGGACCGATTCGTAACGTCGCCGTTCCTCCTGCAGTGATTCAATCCTAACGTCGAGGCGCGCCAGCGCGACATTGTCGTCAAAGTCGAGCGGGTCGGCGATCTGGTCGTTGATGTGCCCCCGGGCGCTTGCGATCAGTTCGTCGCTTGCTTTGCCGGCCTCCGCCACCCGCTGACGCAGGTTGTCGACCTTTGCCGCATCGTCGGTCTGCTCGGCTGCCAGGAGCAGGCGGCGCACATACGCCGATTCTTCGACCGAGCGGATGTTGGCCTGCGCGAGCGCGACATAGGCAGGAAAATAGTTCTGATCGATGATGACGAGCTGATCGTCGACGATGCGCGTCATGCGCATGCTCAACAGCGCGACAACCGCCATTAAGATCAGCAGGCCGACCGCGATGCCGAAGATCTTCAGACCGATGGTCAAGCCCGTCACCAACGCCTAGTGTTCACAGGCTTTCACAAGGTGGCCAAGGCCAGCCGCCGATGACCTTCCCATAGCCCCAGGCAGCTGTCTCACGACGCGCGCTTGTTTCGTGCATTACGAGAGAGCAGCTCTCCCCCGACCTGATAATGCAGGTGGAAATCAGGCGTAGACCCAACTTGTGGTTTTGGCCGGTCGCTAAACCGGCAGTTAGCCATCGGCAGTCGAGAGTGCATCATGTCACCCCGGGAATTGGTGAAAATGGCTGCGCAATGTATCGTATTCTTACGATATTGTCAATGACGCAATTGCTGAGTGTCGGTCATGGTGTTCCTCCTCGGAAGACAGAACTATCGTGCAAGCCCGAAATCGGAAAGGAAAGTTCGATGCCGCGGCTCGCACACAAGATCGCTATCATTACCGGCGCCGGCACCGGGATTGGCCGCGCCACCGCCATCCTGTTTGCGCGCGAAGGGGCAAAGGTGGTGATTGCCGACATCGATGTCGGGGCGGGCGAAGAAACCGCGCATCTCGCCGGTAACGGAGCGATCGCCATCCGCACCGATGTAACCGACCCCGAGAGTCTGCAATCGACGATCCGCACGACTGTCGACGAGTTCGGCCGTCTCGACGTGCTGCACAACAATGCCGGAGGCTCGACCGCACGGGACGACACCGCGGTCAACGCCCCACTCGACGAATTCTGGCGGGCTATCAAACTCGACCTCTACGGCACCTTTCTCGGCTGCCGCCTCGGGATTCCGGAGCTCATCAAGGCCGGCGGCGGCTCGGTGATCAACATGAGCTCGAACGTGGCGCTCATGGGGGTTGCCGGCCGGGATTGCTACACCGCGGCAAAAGGCGGGATCGCTGCGATCACCCGTTCGCTCGCCGTCGCCTATGCACCACAACGGATCCGCGTCAACGCGATTGCGCCGTCGGCGACGATGACCGATCGGGTTAAGCGACTGATCGCGGGCAATGCCGCGCTGACCCGGCTCGCCGACTCGCACCTGCTTGGTCTGATCGAGCCTTCCGACATCGCCAACACGGCGCTTTATCTTGCCTGCGACGAATCCCGTATGGTGACCGGTCAGGTCCTGCCGGTCGACAGCGGCGTAACGATCTCCTGAGCGAGAGCCGCCGTCTGGTGATCACGCGCTGGTGAACCCCGGCTCGGGCCGGTCGCGGCGCCGCCGCTTGACCACCGCGCCGACGCCATGCCTATCGCCGGTGCGATTGCCCGATCGAGCGCCACTGACCGGATTTCCCGGCAAGCAGCAGTAACCCATCAAGGCTGGCACGTTTGATGCACGGATGTTGGCGTCTTGCAGGAGAACGCGATGATCGCCCGTTCCGTCTTGCCTTTCACTCTCCGCAACCTTGTCGAGCGAGGTCGTCTTTCCTCGGTGCTGGGGTATCATCTCGGCTACTGGAAACGTAGGTTTGCCGCACTCCGAGATTGGTCGTCGGTGTCGGAATGCGCCGGGCGCAGTGACATCATGTCGCGCGACCGAACCGAGCGGTTCCGCCGCTTCTGCCCCGATTGCCGGGAGGATTCCGCGCATGAGGGCTTTGATGAGCTCGGCCCCGGCTGGTATGCCCAGATCTGTCGCTGTCAGCGCTGCGGGCGGCAGGGCATGAAAGTATGGGCTCTCACCTGCTGGTGAGAACATACCAAGGCCCGGATCTTGCACGCTTAACTTGTCTGGGACCCGCGGGCGCCACAAACGATTAAAGCTAGACGGCCCTCCCCCCGGCATGTGACGAGCAGACCGTGAAGTCGTGCCCGTCCGGCCCGGCGAGGTGGAAGGAGTCATGGATCCGACCGCGGCTGATGTCGGAGGGACCGAGACCCTTCGCGCCGTAATCACGGCGGGCCGCCTCGATATCGTCCACCATCAGGTCAAAAGGCGCCGGCGTCCCGGCTCCCAGGGGGAGCTCCGCCTTCCGTACGACGACATGCGTGCCGCCGCGGAGCTCGAGGACCGCGAGGTCTGCGGCGGCGAAAATCGGTCGTAGCCCTACGGATTCGAGCCACCCCGCCGCGGCGGCGACGTCGGTTGCCGGAAGCCGGACGTGGCCGACCGCCACCGGCGGCCTCTGATCGACTGTCTGCGTCATATTTCCCCACTCGTTTGCATCGAAGCGACGGCAGGCCTAGGCCGTCAGCACTTCGAGGAGATGGCCGTTCGGGTCGCGGAAGTAGAAGCCGCGGCCGCCATGGCGGTGATTGATCTCCATGTTCTCGGCCGAGCGCGGCCCGCTGCCATAGACGAGACCCTCGCTGCGGACGCGATCAAAGATCCCGTCGAACTCCGCTTCGCTCACTTTGAAAGCGTAGTGGTGGCGCTCGAAGCTGTCCCAATTGTCGAAATCGACGGTCAGCGTGTCGTTGATCCGCACCGGGGCGAAGTGAGAGACGGGACCGCTATATTCGAGACCAAAAATCCGGGCGAAGAACCGGGCGGACTCCTCCTTGTCGCGGGCTGGGACGATCGTGTGGTCGAGTACGATGCTCATCGGCGCCTCCTTGTCGTCTCTGAGAAAGATGAGAGCGGCGCTCGCCGGTGGCAAGCACGGGTTTGTTCACCGATCTTGCGAATTACATATCCATAAAATTGCCAAATTCATGGCATATGATCCGGATTGATCGCGCGCCTTGAAGGGGCTAGCGGCAATTTGCCAAGTGGAGGTCGGAACCCTACAACCTGAGGAGGAGTGTCCGCTGCAGACCCGCTGCAGGTGCAGCGGAGCGGTCACACGCTGTCACATATCAAACAACCATAGATGGCAGCGCCGCCATCGGGAGCGAGGCTCGACGGCGAGCGTTTGCAGAACGCGCCAATCGCAGTCACATGCCTACCGGAGGCGGCAAAATGAAACCTCGCGCAAGATTTGTAAGACGCCTGTCCATAACTGCCGCGACCATCTTCGTCGCAGGATTGTTGCTGACGGCAGGACGGTCCCATGCTCAAGCGACCCGCGCAGCATCGACGGCGGGCTCGGGCGCCTGCGTCGGGGATAACGGCGGCATCACGCTCTCTCCAGGCTTCTGCGCCACCGTCTTCGCAGACAAGCTCGGCCATGCCCGGCACCTCGCGGTGACACCCAACGGAATCGTCTACGCCAACACCTGGAGCGGTCTCTACTACCACAACGACACGCCCCCGCCGGGCGGGTTTCTGATCGCCCTGCAGGACACCAAAGGCGACGGCCGGGCCGACAAGATCGTCCGCTTTGGCCCAACCAGAGCGAATGGCAACGCAGGAGGAACCGGCGTCGCGGTCTACAACGGCCACCTCTACGCCGAGACCAATGACCGCATCGTGCGCTACAAGCTGCCCGTGGATGGGATCGAGCCGACCGCAGCGCCTGAGATCGTCCTTTCGGGGTTGCCATTAACCGGCGATCACCCGATGCATCCCTTGGCGATCGACGCTCAGGGCAACCTTTACGTCGACCTGGGGTCGGCCACGAATTCGTGCCAGAGCCAGAACCGCATGCCGAACGTGCCGGGCAACAACCCCTGCGCGGAATTGGAAACCCGTGCCGGCATCTGGCGCTACGACGCGAACCGGCTCGATCAGCATTTCTCGCCGGCAGAACGCTTCGTCACGGGCCTACGGAACGGGGAGGGAATCTCGTTCGATTCGGCGGGCAGGATTCTCGCGACCATGCATGGTCGCGACCAACTCGGGCAGAACTGGCCCAAGCTTTACACATTGAAGCAGAACGCCAACCTGCCGGCCGAGGAGCTGGTCCAACTGCGGCAAGGCGCCGATTTTGGCTGGCCGGAGTGCTATTACGACGATGTCCAGAAAAAGCTGGTTCTGGCTCCGGAATACGGCGGCGACGGGGGAAAGACGGTAGGCGTCTGCGCCCAGAAGGAGGGGCCGGTAGCGGCGTTCCCCGCTCATTGGGCGCCCAACGCCATGCTGATCTATCAGGGCAGCGAGTTCCCGTCCGCCTACAAGGACGGCGCCTTCATCGCATTTCACGGGTCGTGGAACCGGGCGCCCGAATCGCAAGGGGGCTACAACGTGGTGTTCCAGCCGTTGGCCGACGGCAAGGCTTCCGGGTCGTTCGTGGTCTTCGCGGACGGCTTTGCCGGAGCGATCAAGCAGCCGGGCCAGGCCGCGCATCGCCCGACCGGGTTGGCCGTCGGGCCTGACGGTGCATTGTATATCGCCGACGACCAGGGCGGTCGCATTTGGCGCGTCACCTTCCAGGGTGGGGACAAAGCGATCGGAATTGCGCCCTCGGCGTCATCGCGTCCCGTCGTGCAGTCTGCGACGTCCGGAAACGCTTTGCCGCCGGAGGGTATCCACCCGAATGCCGGTGCCAGCCCCCTCCTGATACCGCCAGGCGCCTCGCCGGATCAGGTCGCGCTCGGCGAGCGCATTTTTCAGGGAGAGGTCGCCGGGGGGACATGCGCGGGATGCCACGGCACCGACGGCAAGGGCACGGCCGTGGGTTCCGATTTGACGAGCGGCAAGTGGCTATGGAGCAACGGCAGCGTCCGGGGGATTACCCGGACGATTGCCCAGGGCGTATCCAAGCCCAAGAACCACACGGGTGCGATGCCGCCGATGGGTGGCGTGCAGCTATCCC
>WNFQ01006882.1_pt1 | contig 13188 bp, 11 predicted proteins | sample 5400171 | NCBI WGS metagenome assembly WNFQ01 (sample SAMN13153356, study PRJNA577476) | soil metagenome | isolation source: 20 cm soil under Madrone tree | place: USA:California | collected 2016-06-14
CACCTGCCACTCGCTTCAAAATTATATCGATCTTCTCCGAAACGCTAAAACGCTCGCCGAAAATCTCCTGCACGTTGTGCCGCGCCTCCACCCGCTTGATCACCGTTTGAAATGCATTGATCAGCTGGAAAATTCCAACTTCGCCCAGCCGAAGCGGTTGATCGCGGTCCGGAGATGAGCCTCCTGTGCGCGCAAAAATACGTTCTTGTTCGAGCTCGCGCAGATGCAATTGCCCAGCCGCTTCCTTGAATTTTTTATATTCGATCAGTTGCCGAATTAAATCCCAGCGCGGATCGTCTTCCCCGGCATCCTCCTCGGGTGGCTGTTGATCGACCGGCAGCAGGCTGCGGCTTTTTAAGTAAATGAGGTTTGCCGCCATAACGATGAACTCGCCAGCAAGTTCGATATTCAGCTCCTTGAACGCTTGAAGATATTCGAGGTACTGGCGAGTGATGCGTTCAAGCGAAACATCATAAATATCGATCTCATCCTGCTTAATCAGGTAAAGCAGGAGATCGAGCGGTCCTTCGAAAACCTCGAGCTTGACCTTGTAATCGCCTTCCATGCGTCGCGACCCGAATCTAGGCAACCGACCGCGTAAAGTAAACGCCGGCGACCGACCAATTGACGAACCTTGTCGATCTGCGGAAAATCTCTCCCAGAATTAAGCTTCGAGGGCGTTTCGGTGGACCCAAACGCTGTTCACGAGTCCGAGTCCAAACATGATCATCAGCACAAACGAGCCGCTGTAACTGATCAACGGCAGCGGCACGCCCGTAATCGGCAGCATTGAGATCGTCATTCCCATATTCTGAAAGATATGCGTGAAGATGAGCGCTGTAATTCCAACGGCCAGCAGTAAGCCCAATTGATCGCCCGCAACAAACGCGACGAAGAGACAGGTTAACAATAGCAGAGCAAACGCGCCGATGAGAAACATCCCTCCGACAAATCCCCATTGTTCGCCAATTGCGGAAAAAATATAGTCGTTGTGTACCGCCGTCGCGGGCAAAAACCCAAGCTCGATTTGCGTGTTTGGCGCCCTGAATCCTTTTCCCGACCAGCCGCCCGATCCAATCGCAATGAGCGACTGATTGATCGCCCAGGCAGCTCCTTGCTTGTCGATATCGGGATGGGTAAAGGCGGTAATCCTTTGCTGCTGGTACGGTTTCAAACCCAAGTGGATCGCGATGGGAACAAAAGCGATGCCGATAAGAATAACGCAAATCAAGTAGCGCAGCGGAAGGCCACCGACGAACAACAGCGCCAGGAGCACCGGTACCCAAATGATCACTTCGCCGAGATCCGGCTGCATCAGAATTAGAAGACATGGTGCTCCGGCGATCGCTCCGCATAGCAGCAATCGCAGCATCGGATGCATCTCGCGAAATTGAGTTAAGAACAGCGCCAATACCATAATCCCGGCGACAACCGCAAGTTGCGCAGGCTGAAAGTTGATTGGCCCTAAATGCAACCAGCTGCGCGCGCCATAAACTCGCTGTCCGATAAACTTCGTCAGAATCAAAAAGAAAATACCAGCGAGATACATCGGCAACGCGCCCCAGCGGATCCAGCGATAGTCAATCAGACTCGTGACCATGAATGCGAAAAAACCGACTGCGACCCAGTTCGCCTGCTTGCGCCAGAAATCTGCCGCAACGGAATCTCCGCGCATGTAAGTCGCGCTGTAGATTGCCACCACGCCAAAAATGGCAAGCGCAAGCATGTTCACCAGCAGGAGCCAATTGAGCCCAAGCAATTTTCGAAGAAAAGGCGTCATGCCAATTTAGTTTGCTGAGATTTCGGGCCTATCACGGAGCGGGATCAAAAACTCTGTTGATTTCAAGGACGAGTCAACTCTTGAGCAAGCTCCGGCCTCATTTTCAAAATGGTAAAATCCTTTCGCCGATTTTGATTGGGCCCCGGACCGGTCGATCCAAGGAACTCAATTCGATCTGAAACGAAATAAAATATGGAGGCGCATAAAGCCGTAGGCCACCGCGATTCGCCAGAGAATATTTCAAAACCCATTATTTTCGAGCACTAGGCAACCGACTTCCTATTGTGTTTATAAACCTCACAGGTTGTGGAGATTATCGGTCTCAACATCCGAAAGCAGAAGATCGATACAAATGCTTGGGTTTCAAATGCTTGCATGATTTTACTCGCAAAAGTGACCACTTTTCTTGTCACTCGGTGAAAGGCCTTTAAAGTAATCTCCACTTTGTTCGTTCTTGAGGATCAAGCAGATGGCAAAGCAGATGAAGCCAAAAAGGAAACTCGCCCACCCAATGCTTCCGATGCAAGGGCAGTTGAACTTGCAGCACGAAGGTACTTATTTCGATCTGCGCCCGATTTTTGATAAATTGAACGAACGATATTTTGGGGGGCGGCTGCGCGGTTACAAAGTAATGTGGGGTCGACGGCGCAAACATCGTCCGAGAGAATATTTCGTCTTTGGCACGATCCAAGAGGAAGACCGCGTTATCCGAATCAATCCATTACTAGATCAACCCTTCGTACCCCTTTGGTTTCTACAATACGTGCTTTATCACGAAATGCTGCACTCAGTGGTACCGGACGAGAGCGTTAGGGGAGGACGCCGGCGCGTACATACCGAAGAATTTAATCGCCGAGAGCGGGAGTTTCGAAACTACCGTCGCGCGCGGCGCTGGGAAGAAGAAAATCTGTCGCGCTTCTTACGCTAAGTCGCGCCTCAGCGCCTTTCCGTCGTCGTCGTACCCGAGGGCCTTTCAGACGGCGAGGCGGTCGTCGCTACGTTCTTTTTGATCAGGTACCAAAGGGTTGTCGCGAGCAGGAGGGAGATCAACTTCGCGCGCCAGTTTTTCAGGATCAGTCTCTTCATAATTGCTATGCAATAAAATTTCCGCGATACGCTGACGAAATGTTTCGGGAGTAAAATTGCGCTCGATCCGTCGTCGATGGCAAATGGAAATGCTGCCGGTCTCTTCCGAAACTATCACCGCCACAGCGTCCGATTCTTCTGTGATTCCGAGGCCGGCGCGATGGCGCAAGCCGAGGCTTCGATCCAGCGTTTCGCGTTGACTAACGGGGAAAATACAGGCCGCGGCTGCGATCCGGCTGTTGCGCACGATGACCCCGCCATCGTGAAGCGCGGCTTTAGGATGAAAAATTGCCAGGATAAGCTCGACAGAAAAATCGCCATCGATCGTCACGCCAGTTTCCTCATACACGCGAATCGACGTATCGCGCTCGATCGCGATGAGTGCACCGAACTGTTTGTTTGCCAGCTGCGCCACTGCTTCGGCGAGATCGTGGACGGTTTCGCGTTTTTCGCTCGTGAGAGAAAAAATTGGATGTCCGCCAAGCGCGGCCAGGCCACGCCGCAGCTCCGGTTGAAAGATCACTACTAAGGCTACCGCAAGAAAAACCGAAAAACTGCGGACGAGCCATCCGATGACAACCAGATTGAGCAACTGCGAAATCAACGTCAGCGTCAGAAAAACGATTGCCAGACCCGTTAATACCTTCGCGCCGCGCGTCCCGCGGAAATAAAGATAGCCATAGTAGATCGCCACGCTCAGCAGAACGATTTCGAAGGCGCTGCGCCAGCCCCTGAGCCAGAGATGAAAAAGTTCCTGAATCATTTTGTCTTTTGCAGGATTGCTTCCGTTACCCGCAGCGCGTTTACATTCTCTTTGACATCGTGAACACGAAAAACATCCGCTCCGCGTGTTCGCAGAACAGAAGTCAAGGTGGCCGTAGACGCAAGCTGATCGTTCATTCCTGATGAGCCGGTCAGTTTCGCGAGAAAAGATTTACGGGAAACACCAACGACGAGCGGACGCTCGTGCACTCGAATTCGCTCAAGCTGCGCAAGCAGGTCGAGATTGTGCTCAAGCGTTTTCCCGAAACCAATTCCCGGATCAAACGCAATCGCCATGGGATCAATCCCACAGTCTAGGGCGGACGCATATTGTTGTCGAAAAAAATCAGCCACTTCCGAAACTACATCGACATATCGCGGGTCGGACTGCATCGTCCGCGGATTTCCCTGCATGTGCATGATGATGAAGGTTGCTTTGATTTCAGCAACAAACGGCATCATCTCCCTGTCGCCTCGTCCCCCGGTGACATCGTTCACAATCGAGGCGCCTGCTCCGATTGCTGCGCGCGCAACCTGAGCCTTCGAAGTATCGATCGAAATAACGATGTCGATCTTCGCCCGCAATTTTGCGATCACTGGAACTACACGCCGCAGTTCTTCCTCCACTGCGACAGGTTCAGCGCCTGGCCGGGTCGATTCACCGCCTACATCGATGATCTGCGCACCTTCCCCAGCCATTGTCAGGCCGTGCTCAACCGCCTTTTCTACGGCGAAAAATTTTCCGCCGTCCGAAAACGAATCCGGCGTGACGTTTAGCACGCCCATGATCAGCCCATGACGGGAAAGATCGAAAACGCGCCCGGCGATTTTCCACTGCCTCCCACCCATTGCGGGTGAGACTATCACAGGCGCTGCTTTATTCGAATTGGCCGCCGCGCGTTATTTGCTGTGCGTGTAGCGACCCATCAACTGACCCTCGGCGATAACGTGACCGCTCATAGCTTTGTCGAGTTCCTGTCGCTTTGCGCCAGAGCGAAGATCGAGTGTTTGGTCTAGCGCGAAGATCTTGAAGTAATAGCGATGGGTACCTGAGGGCGGCTGTGGTCCACCATAACCAAGGTTGGGATAATCGTTTGTGCCTTGGACTGCGCCCTTGGGGACACCTCTCTCGGCGATTTCGGTTGTTTTAGGATCGATATTCCAGACCAGCCAATGAGTAAAAAGACCAACCGGGGCATCGGGATCATCCACGATTAACACCAAGCTCCTACCATTCGCCGGCGTTCCCTCGATACGAAGCGGTGGATTAACGTTCCCGCCGCCGCGGCTGAATTTCGACGGAATATCGCCCCCTTCCTGAAAAGCAGAACTTGTAATCTTCATCTTGGCTCCTCCTGCAGCAAATGAAGCGATTGCTGCCAGTACAATCGCAAATGCGCCAGCCATCATTGCTTTTGGCACTACTCGACCTCCAGTTGAAATCGCGTTACATCGAGCATAACTCAACGACATTGTTTCGCTGCGATGGCTTCAAACGGACGTAACATTCAAGAACAAATTCTCGCGCTTCTTGGGTCGCCCGACTATCGGCCGCTGGACAAGAACGAACTGGCGAAAGCGCTCGGCCGGAAAAGCGGCGTACGGATGGGTTTGAACCAGGCGCTGCGCGACCTCGAGCGCGCGGGCGAGATCGCGCGAATCCGGAAAAATCGTTACGTTCTGCCGCCTGCAGCCGATCTGGTCACTGGCAAGCTCCACATTCATCAGGCCGGATACGGATTTTTGATCAGCGAAAAACCGGGCGAGCCGGACGTTTTCATCGCGGCGGAAAACACGGGAACAGCCATGCACGGCGATTGCGTGGTTGCTCGCATCTCGCGGGATGCGCCCTACGGACGCATCAAAGGACGACGAGAGGGACGCGTGATTCGAATTTTAGAGCGCGCACATGATACGATCGTCGGAACACTGCAACATTCGCGCAATTTTTATTACGTTGTTCCCGATGATCCACGTCTCGTGCATGACGTGTATGTCCAACCTGCGCGGGATCGGCGCGGCAAGCAGACGGCCGCCAAAGTCGGCGACAAGGTTGTCGTTCGTCTCGAGGCCTGGGAATCGCGCCACGTCAATCCGGAGGGCGAAATCATCGAAGTGCTCGGGCCCGCGTCAGCGCCGGGCGTCGACATGCTGTCGATCATCCGGAAATATCATTTGCCGACGGAATTTCCACGAGACGTTTTAGAGCAAGCGAACGGGATCTCCGAGAAAATTAACATGCGCCAGATCGATGGACGCGAGGATTTGCGCAATGAATTCACCGTCACCATCGATCCCGATGATGCGCGTGATTTCGACGACGCGATTCATGTCGAGAAGGTCGCCAACGGCGGCTGGCATCTTGGCGTGCACATTGCCGATGTTGCGGCTTACGTAGAGCCAGGCAGCCCGTTGGATCGAGAAGCGCGGCACCGCGGAAACAGCGTTTATCTCCCGGACCGCGTGGTCCCGATGTTGCCGGAGCGCTTGAGCAATGGCGTGTGCAGTCTCAATCCAGGCGTCGATCGGCTCACCCATTCGGTGTTTATTCATTTTGACAAGAATGGAGTCGCGAAGAGAGCGCGATTTGCCCGCAGCGTGATTCGCAGCGCACACCGTCTTACCTACAAACAGGCGTACGCGATTATAAAATCTGGGGCTGGCGATCAATTGAGTGAGCGGCTGCACGTTGCCTGGGAGCTTGCCTCGCTATTGCGGCGAAAGAGATTCGAGCACGGATCGCTCGATCTCGATTTCCCGGACGTAAAAGTATGGCTGGATGAAACTGGCAAGCCAGTGCGCCTCGAACGCGTCGAGAATGATGAATCGCATCAGTTGATCGAAGAATTCATGCTGGCCGCGAACGAGGCCGTGGCGGGCGAGCTGAAGAACCGCGCCGTTCCCGCAATCTATCGCATTCACGAAAATCCGGATCCAGAAAAACTGGCGGAGTATCGCGAGTTCGTGCTTAGTTTTAACTACAAGGTCGGCGATCTGACGCATCGCGGTGAGGTACAACGCCTGCTTGCCGCGATCCGTGGCAAACCGGAAGAGCAAGCGCTCAAAATCGGTTTGCTGAAAAGTTTGAAACGTGCGCGCTACTTTCCGCAACCACTTGGTCACTATGGACTGGCCAAGCCGAACTACTTGCATTTCACCAGTCCGATTCGCCGTTATGCCGATCTGGTCGTGCATCGTGCGCTAGCACAACACGACGGGAAGCGCGGCCCGCAGATCGACATGAGCCAGATCGCATCCATCGCAGAGCACATTTCAACAACTGAGCGCATCGCGGCCGATGCCGAGATAGAATCCGTTCGGATGAAGAAGCTGGAGTTTTTCCAACGCCAGCTCGACGAACGCAACCCGCAGATTCTTCGCGCTGCAATTGTCGATGTCCGCAACTACGGCCTGGCGGTTGAATTACCCGATGCTCTTATTACTGGTCTGGTCCACGTTTCGTCGCTGGCAGACGATTTTTATTTATTCGAGCCAGCTCGACGGCAACTCATTGGCAGACGATCGCGCAAACGATTCAGCATCGGTGATGAGGTGCGCGTCTTCGTCGTCCGTGTGGATGCATTCAAACGGGAGGTGGATTTCGCGATTGCTTCAGAAACGCCCATGAAAACTCACCGCCGCAAAGGCCAACCGCGTAATGCTTCTGATTTCGGCCGAAATCGCCGCTAATGGCTTGCAACAATGGCGGACAAATTGAGCAAACAGCCCGAAAACACACCTGGGCCGTGGTACGTGGACACGAGCTGTGCGTTGTGCCGTCTCTGCCTTGAGGAAGCGCCGGTTCTTTTAGCGTATAACCGCGACGAGACTGCCGTTCATTTTTCCAATCAACCAGAAACGCTAGAGGAAATGGCCGCCGCGCAGCGCGCCATGGACGTTTGCCCAACGCTGGCAATCGGAAATGATGGATGATTACTTGCCACCTCAAACCTGTCGTATTTTGTCATGTTGAGCGGAAGTCTTGCCCTGAGCGGAGTCGAATGGGTCGAGACATCTCTCACCGTTTGAAAACCAGAGCGGATGGCAGTAAGAGATTCCTCGACTCCACTACGTCTCGCTCGGAATGACAAGTCGCTAAATTTCGCGACAATCATAGACTGGTGCGACCAAGCGCCAAATCATCTTTTATGACTACTGAAGCTATCACCACTGTCGCTTCTCCACCCTACTCGCGAGCGAATCCGTTTCCGGGCAAACTCATTGTCAATCGCCGGCTGAGCGGCCCGGAATCGGCAAAAGACACTCGTCATCTTGAAATCGATCTTACTGGCTGGGGGTTAACCTACGAAGTGGGCGACTCGGTGGCGGTTTATGCGACGAACGATCCGCAATTGGTCGATGAAATGGTTCATGCGCTCGGCGCAACGGGCGATGAACAAGTGCACCGGCCGAAAGGATCGTTCACGACATTTCGCGAAGCGCTGCTGCGCGATTACGGCATCACGCAGCCGACGCCCAAGTTTTTGAAAGCGATCATAGAACGCGCAAACTCTTCGACGCTGCTGAAAGATCTGCTGCAGCCGAAACGCAAAGAAGATTTAGATCGATATCTTTGGGGAATGGAAGTGATTGATTTTTTGAGTGAGCACCCGTCGGCAAAGTTTAGCCCATTTGTCGGATTGCTCACGAAATTGCAGCCCCGCCTTTATTCAGTCGCATCAAGCTTGAAGGTTTATCCCGAGCAAGTGCACTTCATCGTGGACGTAATCCGCTACGAAAGTCATGGTCGCATACGGAAAGGAGTAGCGTCGTCCTTCCTGGCCGAACGCGCGAACGATGTACCCGTGCCGGTTTTCCCCAGTGTGGCAAAACACTTTCACCTCCCGGAAAACCCGGACACCCCGATTATCATGGTCGGGCCTGGAACTGGCGTCGCGCCGTTTAGGGCTTATTTGCAGGAGCGAAAGGCCCTCGATGCACAAGGAAGAAATTGGCTCTTCTTCGGATCGCAACACGAAAAATGCGACTTTGCTTACGGCGAGGAGTTCGCGGCGCTCAAGAAAGAGGGAATTCTCACACGACTGGACTGCGCCTGGTCACGCGATCAACGCGAAAAAATTTACGTGCAACACCGCATGCTGGAAAACGCTGCCGAGATTTGGAAATGGCTCGACGCGGAAGGGGCGCACTTCTTCGTGTGCGGCGACGCGCGCCGGATGGCGAAGGATGTCGATGCAGCGCTGCGCAAAATTGTGCAAGAGCATGGTGACAAAAATATCGACGAAGCGAACGAATACGTCGAAAAACTGAAGAGTGATAAACGCTACAAGCGCGACGTATATTAGAAGCGACGCGCCCGGTGGTCGCACCTACCGTCCTTTTCGATCTATTTTTCGTTCGTGTAAATCTGTGGCATAGTACGCGTCAACCCAAAATTCATGCACGAGAACACTGAATTCACATTGAGCCGCGATTGCGAGGCGATCCAGATTCCGAGCGGACAGAAAACCACACTTCCAGCTGGAACTCAGGGCGTGATCACGCAAAGCCTTGGCGGAAGCTACACCATTGCAACGTATCAAGGCCTCGCACGAATTGCCGAGAAAGATCTGGATGCTTTGGGGCTGGAAAGACCCCAGGCGCAAACAGCGGAAAAGCCTGCGAACACCGCAAATGGTGAGGTTTCTGAAGAGGATGTTTGGAAACAGCTTCGGCAATGCTACGACCCGGAGATCCCAGTGAACATTGTCGATCTTGGCCTCGTTTACGACTGCCGATTGATCAACAAACCGGAAGGCGGAACCAAAGTGGAAGTGAAAATGACCTTGACCGCTCCCGGTTGCGGGATGGGACCGGCGATCGCACACGATGCCCAAAGCGCGTCTCCGCGCATGGGCGCGATGCACGCGATCTCCGCAGAAAAAAATGTCGAGGATCGAACGCGCCATGTTCTGAGTGAAATTTTCGGGGACTGTTCGCTGAACAAGGTTGGTGTGCGACTGTGCGACGGGACCGCATGGCCAGATGAGCGTCCGCGCGCTGCCGTGCTCGCGCTGAAACATCCCGGAGCGCTTGGCCAAATGTTTTTGCCCGGAACAGAAGTTGGTTTAGCGGAAGCGTATCTGGACGATGCCTTCGATATCGAAGGCGATATCGAGGCTGCTTTTGAAATCGCTGATTTTCTACTCGGCCGTCTCGACGATTGGAAGAAAAAGGTGAGGCTCGCGGGGCTGCTGATTGCGCTTCCGGGTCAGAACGGTAGATCGACAATGCGACGGGCGACGAGACAATTTCTGCTACGAATCCGGGGCAGGCGGAGCGTACTGGAGCGCGATCGGCGCGCAGTAACCTTTCATTACGACGTTTCGAATGATTTTTATCGGCTTTGGCTGGATCGGCAGATGGTTTATTCCTGCGCCTACTTCCAAGCGCCGAACGACGACCTCGATACGGCGCAGCAACGAAAACTCGATTATCTCTGCCGCAAACTACGTCTACGCGCTGGGCAACGCCTCCTCGACATTGGCTGCGGCTGGGGCGCGCTCGTTCTTCACGCCGCGAAACATTTCGGTGTGCGCGCAGAGGGAATCACGTTGAGTGAACCGCAAGCAGAATGGGGCCGCGCCCGGATTGCTGAAGCCGGATTGGGAAACGAAGCGAAAGTCGAGCTCCGCGATTACCGCGAGATCTCTGCAAACAGCAGTGAATTCTATGATGCCGTTGTGAGCGTTGGAATGGCCGAACACGTCGGACGTGAGCGATTGCCGGATTATTTCAGAGCTGCGCATCGGGCGCTAAAGCCGGGCGGAGTTTTCCTTAATCAGGCCATCGGCGAGGGCGTCGTGCCCCGTCCGGATAACAGGAACGGGTCATTCATCGAACAATACGTTTTTCCAGGCGGCGATATTCCACCGCTGCCAATCACGTTGCGCGCTGGGGAGTCAGTTGGGTTCGAGATTCGAGACGTGGAAAATCTGCGCGAACATTATGGGCTCACACTACGCCATTGGCTCCACAGACTGGAAGCACATCATGCCGAAGCGCGTTCCGTTGTCGATGAAAAGACTTATCGCGTTTGGCGTCTTTACCTAGCCGGTTCCGCGCACGGATTTCGTCGCGGCCACATCGCTGTTTACCAAACGCTGTTCGCAAAATTAGATGCGTCCGCTCGGACCCATCTGCCGCTCACCCGCGCTGATTGGTACACGCAAAAATCAGGCCGTGTGCCACGCAGCACATCTTAATTTTTTCTCGGCGTTGACAGCGCGCGCGCGGCTTCTATACTCGCTACCCTCACGCCTCCATTACAAAAACCTTTCACGCGAGACGACCGTAACGACATGCCTTCGACTGAAATCATTTTAACCGAAAATGTTCCCGGCCTGGGCGCTGAAGCGGACGTGGTAAAGGTACGCCGGGGTTATGCGCGCAACTATTTGTTGCCTCACGGCAAAGCGCATGAAGTGACGCTGGCGAGTTTGCGACAGCTCGATGCACTCAAGGCGAAGCGCGCCGAACGCGAAGCGCGAGAGTTGAACGAGGCGGAGGAATTGGCCCGTCGAATTGGCAAAGCGCGAATCGCCTTTACTCTGGAAACGGGTGAGACTGGCAAGGCATTTGGTTCAGTCACGGCGCAGGACATCGTTAACCGTCTCAAGAACGAGCTCGGGGCGGAGATTGATCGACACAAAATCGTTCTGGAACGCCCAATCAAAGATACCGGCGAACACGAAGTCCCAATCAAGTTACATCACGATGTGACGGCCCAATTTGTTTTTCAGGTGAAATCGGCGGAAAAATCGAAGGCCGAAGAAACTCCTGCCGAGCAGCCTGAGAAAAAACATCGATCGCTTTTCCGAAGAAAAAAAGAGACCTAAATAAATGGCGACTCAACCGTCCTCGCGGACTGCTGAGAAGCCTCGTGGAGAATCGGGCAATGGGCCCGGCCGAGGCTGGCCGGAAAAAAATGGCGGTCTGCGCGGCAGGCAGTCACTCACATCTTCTTCGCAGGATATTCACCGGACGCCGCCGAATAGCGTGGAAGCAGAGCAGGGCGTCCTTGGCTCGATGCTCATCTCACCGCGCGACACCATCGCGGAATGCGTCGAGAAAATTAACGAGGAATATTTTTATGTCCCGGCGCACCAAACCATCTATACCGTGCTGGTGGAGCTTTGGAATGCTGGTCAGGCGATCGACCTGATCACGTTTACACAAGTGCTTCGCGACAGGAACCTGCTTGAGAGCCTGGGCGGAGCTGCATTTGTCACCGGCCTCTTCACGTTCGTGCCAACGGCAGCAAACGTTCAGTACTACCTTGATATCGTCCGCGACAAATACATCCTCCGTGAGATTATCGCCGCTGCGACTGAGAGCGTTCGGCGCGCTTACGAGGAACAGGACGAGGTGAATAATCTCCTCGACGAAGTGGAGCAAAGAATCTTCGCCGTCGGCGAAGATCGCTTCAAAGGCCAGATGCTCTCGATGAAGGATCAGGTGATGGAAGCGATCGAATCGATCGAGAAGCTCTACGAACGGAAAGGCGGGATTACCGGAATCTCAACTGGCTTCGTCGAATTTGATCGCATGACGAGCGGAATGCACGGCGCTGAAATGATTGTCATCGCTGCCCGCCCGAGCATGGGGAAAACTGCATTGGTCATGAATATTGCGGAGCACGTCGCGGTCCAGGAAAAACTTCCTGTAGGGGTGTTCAGTCTGGAGATGAGCAGCCAACAACTCGTCCAAAGACTCCTTTGCTCGCGCGCTCGCGTTAACTTACAAAAAGTACGCGATGGATTTTTGGCCGAGCGTGATTTTCCGAGTCTGACGGCCGCGGCATCGAAGCTGGCCGAAGCGAAGATTTTTATCGATGACAGCGCCGGTCTAAGCATTTTGGAGCTGCGAGCAAAGGCGCGCAGGCTAAGAGCCCAGCACGACGTTCAACTCCTCATCGTCGATTATTTGCAACTTCTAAGATCGACATCCCGGCGCGCGCAGGACAATCGACAGCTTGAGATTTCCGAGATCTCGGCAGGCATAAAAGGGCTGGCGAAAGAGCTGAAGATCCCCATCATAGTCGTGGCGCAATTGAACCGGCAACCGGAAGCGCGTTCCGGCGGAAAACCGCGCTTGAGCGATTTGCGAGAATCGGGCTCGATCGAGCAGGATGCCGATTTGGTCGGCTTACTTGTTAGGCCGGAAATCTACGAGGAGGATGAGGAAGCGCGCGCGGAAAAAGCCGGCGAAGCGGAATTGATTATCGCGAAACAGCGCAACGGCCCGGTAGGCGAAATTCCGCTGACGTTCCTGAAAGAATTCACCCGCTTTGAAACTCGCGCGCGCAATGTGAGCGAGCCGGAAGAAGCGTTTTAAGTAGCCATCGAAGGCGTCAAGCGGCGAACCAATACTCCGCTTTAACGGTTTAAACACTTACGACTCAACGCGGCGACAGCGATTTCGCTGCATCGATAACGTGCTGTGCGTCGATGCCGCGTTCTGTCATTACTTCAGCACCGGGCGCGCTCAGTCCAAATTCATGCAGGCCGACCACTTTTCCATCGAGACCGACGTATTGATACCAAATCTCGGGAACGCCA
>WNFQ01010319.1_pt1 | contig 13188 bp, 11 predicted proteins | sample 5400171 | NCBI WGS metagenome assembly WNFQ01 (sample SAMN13153356, study PRJNA577476) | soil metagenome | isolation source: 20 cm soil under Madrone tree | place: USA:California | collected 2016-06-14
GACGCGTCGGTGGTAGAGCAGCGTAGCGTTCGCTCGTATGAAAAGCAGTACTCGGCCGCCTAAATGGCGAAATAACAAGATTGGAAGATACCCACTCCACAGAAACGGCATCAGAGATAGGCCGTGCTCATGTGGGTTTCTGATCGCTCGCCACGTGAAGAGAACCGGTATCGCAAACACCAGCGGCTCGGCGACGAGCCACGCAAATCCGATGGTTTCACGGCCGAAGCGCGAGTAGATCTCGCGGATCAGGAGGGCCCCGACGACCCGTCGTTGGACCTGGAACTCGCGCCAGAACATCGCCCGCTCCGCAGCGGCGGTTAGGCCGCCGCGTGCTCGCGCGCGCTCACGACCAGCAGCCAGGCGATGCCGTAGGCGAGCAGACAGCTCGCAAGAACCATGCTGAAGGAGATGATCCGTTTGGGATAGAGCGGGTAATCGGCGAGATTGGGTTGCGCAATCGTTTCGAGATAAAGCTGCTGCCGCTGCGCTTCGAGACGTGCCGCCTCGAGCGAGGTGAACGCCGAAGCGAGCGCCTTTTCCGCGAGCTCGCGGTCGAGCGTCAGGCGCTCGTACTCGGTCAGCGTCGCGACGACCGAGTTGCTCTCTCCGCTGAGCTTGGCGCGCTCCTCCGCAATCAAATTGTCGAGCGAGGCGATCCGCGTCCTGACCAGCGCGATCTGCGGGCTGTTGGGCGAATTTTTCAGAAGCTCGCCGAGCTGGGTCCGGGCGGTCGCCAGGGCCGCGTTCATTTGTCCGATCAGCTCCAGAACCCCCACCGACGCCGATTTCGGATCGATCATTTTCTGTCTGACGCGGTAGGCGGTCAGCTCTTCTTGGATCGCGGCGATGCGGTTCTCTGCTCTGTCGACCTCGCGACGCGCGGTGTCGAGGGCATCCCTGCGTGCCCGATCATTGAGCTCGTTGATCAGCTGCTCGCTGTAGCTCAGCAGCGCAGCGGCGATCTTCTGGGCGTCTTCCGGACGGTAGGTCTTGGCCCGAAGTGCCGTCACCCCGGACGAAGTATCGGTCTCCACCGAAACGAACCAATCGTACCGGCGGAACAGCGCCTCGAAATCGGAGCGCGACAGAATCCCCGGAAAACGCGTGACGAGATCGCCCTCGGGTCGGCCAAAAATCGCCCGTAAGTCATCCTGCTGCTCAAGTTTGCGAACCGCATCACGCGACATGATAAAATCCTGAACGACGGCGGTGTCGTCCACCGCGCGCCCTAGTCCGGTGGACTGAAGCAGCGCGCCGATCGTGTTTGTCTGCACCTGCTTCGGGCTGCGCACGATGAACTTTGCTTCGGACAGGTAGAGATCGGAGGCGATCGCGAAATAGTAAACGCCGGCGACGAGGGTCGGCAGGCCGACGAGCGCCCAAAACCAGATGTTCAGCGAGCTGAGGTAGCCCCGGATCCGCCCGGCGGCGCGGGGACGAAGCCCGACATCGACGGTGATCGAGCGGGCGAGGGAGAGGACGCGATCGAGCTGCGGAATTTCTGCCATTTGAACGACCTGACTAAACCACGACACCAACCTGACCGGCCGACCGTGACGAGACTAAGGCGCACGGCTCAGTCCCCGACCGCGCAACGCAATCTAACCCGTCGCAGGCGCCAAGGGAACTGGTCAGCGTTTGACCTCGACCGCGGCGGCCCGACCCCGGCGCGGCAGATCAGCGCAGTGAGGCGTAAAGCGCCGCGACCCGTTCACGATAGCACTCGACCGAAAACTTGGCGGCTTGTTGGCGTCCGCGCCGAGAGAGTTCGGCGCGCAGGTCCGCGTCATTGACGATCGTTGTTATCGCCCGCGCGATATCATCGGCGTCGTACGGGTCGACAAGCAGAGCCGCATCGCCTGCAACCTCCGGCAGGGAGGATTCGCGCGACGTCACGACCGGCGTGCCCAGCACCATGGATTCGAGAACGGGAAGCCCGAAGCCTTCGTACAGCGACGGAAACACGACAGCGCGCGCCCCGCGGATCAGGGTGACCAGGAAGGAAGGTCTGACGTAGCGGAAGCGGCGCACGCTCCTCTTGCGCCGCAGCTGGTTGTTTTCGACAGCCCTCGGCTCGCTGTCGCGCAGCTCGTCAAGCAACGTGGTTTCAGCCTCGTTATGCCAGCCTCCGCCGCCGACGAGCACCAAAGGGACGCTCACGCCAGACGCCAGATAGGCCTCGATGAGACGCCCGACGTTCTTCTTCGGCTCAAGGGCCCCAAAAAACAACAGGTATTGTTGAAATTCCAAACCGAAGGACCCGGAAAGCTGCTCGGCAATCGTTTCTTCGGACCGCTCCAAGTCTTCCTTAGGAAAAGCAACGGCCTGGTACGTATTTGTTACCTTTTTCTCATCTATAGAAAGAAGTTCGATGATATCACGCTTTGAATTTTCTGACACGGTGACGATATGATCGGCCTGCGCTGCGATTTTCTTTAGCAGGCGAAATGTCCGGCGCTTGTTGTCGAGGGTCGTGAACGGAAGCCGAAGAGGTACGAGATCGTGGATCGTGTAGATGTTGCAAGCCGATTTCGACCGCAGCGGGAGCTGGTAGGTGCAATGGAAAATATCGGGTCTCGGGTCGAAATCGAGATCGACGAACGCCTTGGTCCGCCGAAAATGACCGTTTGCGTTGGCGAACAGGTTGCGTGTGACAAATAAAGAATCGAGCGCAGGAAGCGTCTCATCGAATTGACGCGTCACAACAACGCCGCTGACTTCTACAGGTGTTGGCCTGACGGGGAGATGGTACCGAATGCAATCAAAAATATAGTCGAGTGTTTCTGCGGATCTCGACCTCTTGATCGCGCGCTTTTCGTCAAAAAAAGCAATCTCGCGCAGCAACGGGTTTCTGGATGGCGCCTGCGGCGACCCGTAGACGACCCCGACCTTGTGGCCGAGGTCACGCGCCACCCGGGTGAGCATTCGCGCGTAGGTGGCAACACCAGTTCCCTCCTCGAGCGCGAGATTGAGTCCGTCGAAGATTATCCGCTGTGGCATTGGGATCGAGGTCCGAAGATGCCGTCATCCTATGGAACCGGATCTTCAGATCTGCAAGCGCGCTAATCGTCGCCATTCTGCCAGCCCCGAGAGGCGCGAATTGCAGCGGAAAGATCGCGCCACTGCCGAAGCGACCGCCGGCGGCGCTCGTCGGAGGAGTCTGGCTTACACGAAGGTTTTCAGAAAGCGCTCAATCCGGAGAAAATATTGGCTCCAGGTTGCCGGTTGGTATGCCGCTACCCGCCGACGCATTTCGGCCGCTGGCCCGTGACCGTCGGCAAACATCGAGACGGCCGCGAGCCATCCTGGTCCGTCGGTCGGGTCGCGATAGATTGCGAGATCGCCGGCGATTTCACGATGGGCCGGGAGATCGGAGGCAATGACTGGCGTGCCGACGGCCAGCGCTTCGATCACGGGCAGGCCGAACCCTTCGGCAAAGGACGGCATCAGTAGGGCTTTTGCATGCGCGACGAGCCGACGGAGCGCCGGGCTGGACAGGCCGTGCGCGACGATGACTTTACCTTGGAGTGCTCGACACTGCTCCAGCGTGTCGAGCACCGCTCCGGCATTCCGGCCGCGTGACCCGACCACGACGAGCTTTGGGGCGCGCTCGCCCCGTTGCCTGACGAGTTCGCGCCAGACGTTCAGAAGTAAGCGATGGTTCTTGCGCGGCTCGATCGTTCCGCACACAACAAAATAATCATGTTCACGAAGGTCCTGATCGAGCTTATCCTTTTCAAGGAATATCGGGGGAACCGGGAGCGGCACGGTTTCTACCGGGATCGAGACCCGTCCTCGCAACCGAAGCGCTTGCAGAACGGCGGCGCGTGCGGCCGCTGTCGATACGATGAGCCCGGAAGCATACGATGCCGTACGATCGACAATCCTCCCGTGCCGACGATAACCTTTGCGGGACACTAATTCCGGATGTTCCAGGGGGATCACGTCGTGAAGCATGAACACCGATTTCACATCGGGTCGGTGCTGAAGCCAGGAGACAATCCGCGGCATTGCCAGACCGACCTGGGCGATGTTCAAATAAATGGAGTTCTTTGGCACAGATCTCACAACAGAAGCGCCAAACGAAAAATTGGTTACCGAAACAAGGTCCAAGAACCGGGAAATCGAGCGGATGCGACGCTGGTTGTTTTCGCCATGCTTTTCGATCGCCGGCTCATGCGTTCCGGATAGCTGGCTTTTGATGCGCATCAACACGCGATCTTCATCCGGTCGGACCGTTTCGCGCCACAGCTCCTCTAGGCGGTCGAGCCCTCGGAGAACGCGCTGCCGATCGTACCATCGGACACCCCAAGGAGTGGGAAGCGTACCGACACAATCGGCCGGCCAACTCTCGAAGAAGAAGCGTGCGTAGCGTAGATCCACCCGGTCGATACCGCGCGGCGTGACTGCCAGAGACCCCAAAAGCAGTTGAACCGTGTCGAAGGCGATCGGCGCCGACATCTATCGGTGATACCAGTAGGTGCGAGATTTCCCCTCAGGAGCGGATTATATTAGCTCCATCGATTTTGGCCAGTATCTTCGCGTCAGCAGCGCTTTTTTTCGATGCACGGTACGACCTCGACCGCGATCTAGGTTCAAACCGTGGACAAGAAAGCTTCGATCCGTTGGAAGTAGGTTTCGCTAGAGAAGGCGGCTGGAGCACGATCTCGCCGACTCTGCGCCCAATGCGCTGGTGCTTCGGAAAGACGGCGGATGGCAGCAAGCCAGCCCAGCCCGTCCAACGGATCCAGCCGGGTGATTCCCTCGCCCATCGCGCGAAAAGAGGGAAGATCCGAGGCAACCACCGGGATTCTCGCGGTAAGGGCCTCGGCGACCGGTAAGCCGTAGCCCTCAGCGAAGGAGGGCATGAGAACGGCGCGGGCGTTGTCGATGAGACGTTTTAGTGACGGTGTCGACAACCCCGGTGCCTCGATGACGTGGTCGCGGACCTCCGGACAACGCTCGAGCATGTCGAGGATATTCTCATTTTCCCAGCCGCGCGCGCCGGCAAGAATCAGCTTGGGTGCGAGCGACCCTAGCGACCGCCCGAGCTCGCGCCAAAGGTTGAGAAGCAGCAGATGGTTTTTGCGTGGCTCGATCGTCCCGCAGATGAGGAAATAGGGATGGGCTGCCAGGAGCTCGTCGTGTTCTCGCTGCTCATGAAATATAGGCGATACAGGCAGCGGCTGCACCAGCATCGGGATCGTCTTTCGGCCGAGGCCGTCGAGGTGAGCCATGAGTGTGTCTGCCACGGCGGGGGTATAGACGATGACTCCGGCAGCGATCTCGGCGATGACATTCAACCCGCGGACCTGACGCTGGAGCTCGTTCGGACGGAAGAATTCCGGATGCTCGATCGGGAATAGGTCATGGATCATAAATACCGGCTTAATGTCCGGCCGCTTACGCAACCAGCTAAAATAGCTCGAAACCCAAAGCGGGAAGTGGGACACATTCAAATAAACGGCATTGGCGCCGATCGCCTGCATCTGCATCCACGCAGAGGCGTGCAGCATGGCTGCCCTGGGGCATACTTCGAGCGCTGTTCTTAAGGAGTGGAAGGGAGATGCAGCCGAGAGCTTTCGGGGAAGCCCCACATGAGAGGGTGTCTGTCCCGCCAGCGCCGCCCTTGTGCGCAAGAACGCTGGATCGGCTTCCGGCCGGGTGGTCTCCCGCCACTGGGTTTGGATGATCTCGAAAATCTTGCGGGCTGCCGAGGCCCTGATGGCGCGCGGACCGAGCGGAGTGAGGAGGAGCGCTTTTCGGTTAGAGACGTCGGTCGATAGGAAATGCGCCGCGAAGCTCGCATCGGCCCGATCGATGCCGTTTGGCGTCGCGCGCAGGAGGCGTGTCGACAGACGAAAAATGTCTAGGACGATCTCACGATCGAGGCCGCTGCAATGGCTGACCTCACGTCTGCTCATACGGCCTCCGCCAATATCGCCGCCTGATACTGCGGGTATCGAGGCTGGGCTGTTATCTCCCCTGCGGGGTCGCCAGCGGGTCGCGAGTTGGACGATGCGTTTGGTTTGATTGAGAATGATCCGGACGGGGCTGACGCGCGAGGCTCTTTTCCGCAAGCGCACAGGCATGCTGATAGACAGCACGTTCAGCCGCGAATAGAGACGACAACATCGGGTGGTCCTGCAGATCCTCGAATTGCGCCTGCATCTGCTCGCGTTGTTTCCGAGAGATGCGCGTCTTGTGTCGGTGTGGAAAACGGGGCGCCTCTTGCCACCTCATGATTTCTGCCAGGCGGGTCATGAACGCACCCGCCTGATGGACCACCCCGACAAGTGCCATCTCGTCGAGATAGGCGAGAATGCTCGGAACCCTATCGATGTAGTCTTCCGTGCGGCTCACGGGCCGCTCGACGATCCCGACATGCAGCGAGGCTGTCTGAAAAACTGCAAACCGGGGAAGCGCCAACACAAATTCGCGAAATCCCAACGCTCGCGATGCGGCGTGATCGGGGACGTGCCGATCGCGGCGCACGTAGAGATAATTCGAAATGACCTGATCGCGCGGCTCGCGCAAAAGGGTGACGATATCGGCCCTGCCGCGCAACAGGGCTGCCACGCCGTGCTCCGGATGCCCATGGATGAATTGCCCAGGCGTCAAGCCGCGTTCGACCAGATCAGGCTGATCCCGGCGGTCTTCGGCACGTGGTGAAAGAATATCGGCCGGCCGACTCCGTACTGAGCCGGATCGCGACCGGTCAAGCGGCGAAGCCACCAGGCATTAGGGCGACGCGCCAGCGCCTCGATGAATGTCGACATGGCCTTGACCGGTTAACAGAGGTTCCCGGGCGAGTTCATTGCAATCCGCACTGCACCGCCAACCGAACCATTAGATGCGGTCGACGCGACCTCACATATCTGCACGCAAAACACCAGCGTGCAACAGTGACGGCATCTGCTTGGGCCAGATGACTAACTGGCGTCTCACAGTATCTCCATATCTGACGAGCAAAGGCCGATCGGGCCGAGCTTGCTGCATAACCACGACCGCAGCCGGAACTAGCCAAAGCCCGCACACCAGGTAAAGCGAGGCCAACGAGCCATCACCGATCCTGACCCTAACGAGAAAGCGGCAAACTGTTCAAACGGGTTGCGTGCCTCACACATCGATGTTATCGAGTCGTCTTTGTCTTCTATCTAGGAACACTAATGCTATCTCGGATAAATACATCATGGGTTATACCTGTAGAGCGTCCCCTCGTGGCATGGTTGGCGGCAAGACTTCCGGCATCGATCAAACCGGACCACTTGACGCTCATCGGCTTCATCGGCGCCCTTGTTTGTGGGATCGCCTATGGGGCCTCGTGGTTGTCGCTCGATTTATTATGGGTCGCAAGCGCCGGGTTGGTCATAAACTGGTTCGGTGATTCGCTAGACGGCACCCTGGCGCGATTTCGAAAGATCGAGCGCCCACGATATGGCTTCTTTATCGACAACACGACCGATTTGCTTTCTCAGCTTTGCGTATTTTTGGGGCTCGGGGCATCTCCGTTCATGCGGTTCGATGTCGCCTGTCTTGGGTTGGCAGGATTTTATATGATATCCTTCTTTAATCTTGTTAAATCTATCGACACGAACGTCATAAAGATCGGCTTTTATGGTATTGGACCTACTGAGATAAGGCTTGGCTTTATTTGTTACAATTTTCTGCTATTGACCATCGGTCCTTGGTTGGTAGAGACACCATTTGGTCCGATGTCGCCGATGGACGTTATTGTCATCATCACCATCAGCATCGCGCTTATTACCTTTCTGGCGATGGTTTGGTCTGAGGGACGCCGGCTCGCGGAGGAAGAGGCTTTGTCACGCTGAGCTGCTCGGAAGCGGCGCCGTGCGGATCAGGAGCGAGAAGGCGTGGTTAACACTGACCCTCGTGTGGGCAGCAGCAGTGGTTGCGCCAGCAGGTAATGTGGGAGAGAAAATTTTGGCTCGCGGAATTCGTTCAGGCCAAACTCCAATTGGCGACGATCGTCCGGAGATCGAACTCGCGCGGTCCCGAATATCGTATCCCAAATCGAAAAGGCTTGACCGAAATTGGTGTTTGCCTCGGTGTTCTCGCGCGAATGGTGGATGTGATGGAATTCGGGCGTGACGATCAGCCGTCCAAGAATGGCGCTGAGCCGGGGGGGAAGAGCGAGGTTGGCGTGGGCGAGGAGCTCGATGACGAACGCAACCCAAGTGTAAGCCACAACCTCGGCTGGCGAGAACCCGATCACCATAACGACCGCACCGGCGACAACACCGTTGAAGATCGCCTCGGCGGGATGATGCCGAAACGTGGTGGTGAGATCGATTTCCGGATCGGAGTGGTGGACCAAATGGAGGCGCCAAAGGACGTCTACTCGGTGTAGCAGCCGATGCTGCGCGTAGGCCAAGGCATCTAGGCCCACGATCGCTATGACGACCCGCATTCCCCCTGGCAGTTCAAGCGAATCGAGTAACCCGGCGTTCGCGAATTGCGACAAGAACGCTGCCGCCAACGGGGTCAGGGCGGGCAGCACGAGAACTCCGTTGGAAACGAGACACAGCGAAAGATTACCGACCCACCGGCGCGAGGCTGCGTCGGATCGCCGCCGCTGCGGATGGATGAGCTCGGCCATTATCACCGCCGCGAAGATCGCGAGGATTGCCAGCGTCGGCAGCAATCCGAGCTCGGTTCCCGGCTCCGGCAAAGGGATTGTGGGGGCAGCAGCAGCCGTTCGCCCCGCAAGCAGCGACGATCCGGGTATAGCAACAAGGATGCCGAGGCGGTGCCCGGGCATCGCAAGCCCGGTCACCAGCGCTCGCCTTCTTGGCGCAAATCCCGCAAAACTTTGGTCCCTTGAAGATCGGGCCGCGCGATCGTCGAAGCCGAGCCGATGGCGGTGGCCGCGCCAGCCACGTGCCGAAAGTCCAGCCAGTCGCCGGAGAACGGACGTTTGAACAGATGGGTCCAAAGATAATTTGCGGAGTAGCGAAGAAGGACCCTGAATAACCCCTCTCCGGCGAGTCGCCGCCCGGAAGAAAAGGCCTGCAAAGCGAAGGTGAATTCGACCTTCCCGACTTTCGCCAAGCGGCGCGCCAGCTCGGCATCCTCGCCGTAAAATCGAAAATCCGCGTTGAAGCCGCCCGCCCGCTCGAGCGCGCTCCTAGATACGATGAAGTTGCCGCCCTGCATCACCGAGCCGGTTCCGGCCACGACCCTGCTCAGCAGGTGAACAATGTATACGCCTCGATAAAACCCTGCCGCGACGAGTCGAGCCGGTGTGGGAAGATCGTAGTGGATATAGGGACCACTAAGGGCGACCAGATCGGGAGCATGGGCGAACTCCGCGAGCGCCGTCTGCAGCCATCCCTCGGCGAGCACGGTATCGGCGTCGATATTGGCGATGTACTCGCCCTCGGCCGCAAGGCATCCCACCCGGCGTGCTTGAACCAGCCCTCTTTGGGGCTCGTCGATGACCTTTACACCGGGGATAGACAAAGCGATCCGGCGCGTGCCGTCGGTGCTCCCATTATTGACGACGATTATCTCGGCTCGACAGCCGGTCCGCGAAACCTCTGCCGTGATCGCGGCGAGGCATGACCCGATAAGGGCTTCCTCGTTATACGCGGGCACAACAAAGCTGACCGACACGTCCGACATCCTGAGTTCCCCAAATCCAGGTACCGACGAGTGTCCGCTGAGGTTACGGGCGGAGCGGATCACGCGTGGTGATCGTCAAGTTCTTTTCCGGTTCCGGCAATCGTTCGTGGGCGGGCATCTCGCAGTAGCGAGATTCGTCCTTAACCTAGCCTAAACCATCGGGGAGGTCGATACATCTGTTGACGCAACCCACTCCGACCGGGTCCTGGACCTGGACGTCAACCGCTACCTCATCGCGCGACGATCAGCTCCTTTGCAGAGTCTCCGGCCGAAATCCCAACATCCGCAATGGGCCGTAATCGGGGACCCCCCGGTCGCGGCGCACATAGAGATAATTCCGAAATGACCTGGATCGCTTGGCTCGCGCAAAAGAGTGACGATATGGGCCCTACATGACACGATTGACTCCGGGTGGCCGGCCGCGCGGAACATCAGCTGGGCGGCGGCGGGAGGCACACCGATGGACATGCAGGGGCGGGCCGTCATCGTCACCGGCGGCGCCTCCGGGATCGGGAAGGCGGTTGCATTCCTTCTCGCCCGCGAAGGGGCTCGGATCCTGATCGGCGATATCGACGAGGTCGGCGGCGAAACGGTAGCGGCGGAGGGGGCCGCAGAGAGTCTTGCCATCGATTACCTGCGGCTCGACCTCACCGACAAACTATCGATCGACGATTTCGTCGCTGCCGTGGATCAGCGGGTTGGGTGCGTCGACGGCCTGGTCAACGGCGCCGGCTGGGACCAGATTCAGCCGTTCCTGGAAAACCCGCCGGAAATGTGGGACCGTGTGATCGCCGTCAACCTGATGGGCGCGGTGCGGCTGACCCGCGGCGTGCTGCCGCCGATGGTCGCCGCGGCCACCGGCAAGATCGTCAACATATCGAGCGATGCCGGCCGGGTGGGGAGTATGGGCGAAACCGTCTACGCCGCAGCCAAAGGCGGTCTGATCGCGTTCACCAAGTCGCTCGCGCGTGAGCTCGCGCGCTATCGCATCAACGTCAATTGCGTCTGTCCCGGCCCGACCGACACGCCGTTGTTCCAGCGCCAGCCCGAGCGCATGAAGGAAGCGTTGATTCGGGCGATCCCGTTTCGTCGGATCGCTCAGCCGATCGAGATCGCGCAGGCGGTGATGTTTTTCTTGAGCGATCGATCGGATTATATCACCGGACAGGTATTGAGCGTCAGCGGCGGGTTGACGATGGCGGATTAGGGCTTCAAGGCTCTGAGCAACCGAGGAGAAGGAACACAAGAGATGCCGAGTTATTCATCGATGATGTCGGCGGCCCTACTGCTGATCACCGTTGCCGCGCCCGCCTGGGCCCAGAGCGATCCGGGCGCCGCAGCGAATGTCCGCCAGAGCGAGCAATACGAGCAGGCGCTTCGCGGCAATCCTGGCTTTCGGGCCCAGCGCATGAAGCAGGAATGCGGACCGATCAACGATCCGGAGCTGCATCAGCAGTGCGTCGCTTCGTTTGGCGGCGACGGCAGACCACCTTCGGCCAGAAAACGTCAACAGTGAACTCATCTCTGGAGGATATCGAGATGCCCAACCCCGCCCCAGGTTTTGTCAGCCGCCCTGATTATCGTGTCGATCTGGTGCCGGAAAGCCGGCGCGTCAAAGTCGTTTTTGGCGATGTGACGATAGCCGAGAGCAGTGCGGCCCTGCGCGTCGAGGAGACCGGCCACGGGCCGGTGCATTACCTTCCGGAGAAGGACGTCCGGCTCGATCTGCTGCGCCCGACAGATCATCACACCCGCTGTCCGTACAAGGGCGAAGCCTCCTATTGGACGATCGAGGTTCCTGCCGGGGACGGCTCGGTGCGGCGATCGGAAAATGCGGTGTGGGCCTATCCTACACCTTATGACGAAGTGCCGGGGCTCGCCGGCTATTATGCCTTTTATACGACCCGCGTCGATGCCGTCACCTTGACCTGAGCATGCCTGGGACCTGAGCATCCCCGGGACCTGAGCATGCCCGGCAAATCTCACCAGACGCAACATTGGGAGATCCGCAAGCCGGGCGCGTCGTCGCGCGGCGGGATTGTCGCCTCCCAAAGCCGGGCCGCGGCGCAGATCGGCGCGCAGGTGCTGGCCGCAGGCGGCAATGCGGTCGACGCCGTCGTCGCCACCGCATTTGCGCTCGCCGCGGCCGAGCCGTGGAACAGCGGTCTCGGCGGGATCGGCTTCATGGTCGTCCAACCCGCCGGCGCGGGCCGGGCCGAGGTCGTCGACTTTGGCCCGATCTCGCCGAGCAGCCTCGATCCCGCCGCCTTTCCGCTGACCGGCGAGCTGCGTACCGAGTTGTTCACCTGGCCGCAGGTGGTCGATGACCGCAACATCCACGGGCCGCTCTCATTCACGGTCCCGAGTGCCGTGCGGGGCTACGCGCTCGCGGTGGAACGTTTCGGCCGCATGCCGTGGCGTGAACTGGTCACCCCGGCGATCGCCTTGGCGCGAGCCGGCCTGCCGATCGACTGGTTTACGACGATCAAAGTCGCCGCCGCTGCCGCCGACCTGCGACGCTACGCGGAGAGCCGGCGGATTTGGCTGCCCGAAGGTCTGCCGCCGGTGTGTCCGCCGGAGGCCGACGATCCCACGCTGCCGCTGGGCCGTTTGGCCGATACCCTCGAGCGGCTGGCCGAGGCCGGCCCGGATGATTTCTATCACGGCGAAATTGCGCATTCGATCGCCGCCGACACGCGAGCAGCAGGCGGTGTGCTGTCGGCCGAAGATCTGGGGCGCTGCCGGGCCCGGATCGTGCCGGCGCTCGACATCCCCTATCGCGGCGTCTCGTTTCAGACCGCCCCCGGTTTGACCGCGGGGCCGACCCTCGGCCGGGTCTTGCGAGGCTTGGCCGAGCACCGCTTCGTCGCCGCACCCGATGCCGCCTATTTCGAAGCGGTAATCGAAGCCCTTCAGCACGCCTATGCCGAGCGTCTCGAAACCATGGGCGATGTCGAGGCGGGTGCGCCGACCTCGACGAGCCACATCACGGCCACCGATCGTCAGGGCGGCATCGCTTCCTTGACCACAAGCTTGCTGTCGAGCTTCGGCAGCCGCTACGTTCTGCCCGGCACCGGGGTTCTGATGAATAACGGCGTGATGTGGTTCGACCCCGAGCCGGGCCGACCCAACTCGATCATGCCCGGCAAGCGCGCGCTGACCAATATGTGCCCGCTCGTCGTCGCCCGCGACGGGCGGCCGTGGTTTGGGGCCGGTGCCTCCGGCGGCAGGCGGATCCTCGGCGCGGTGTTGCAGATGGCGAGCTTTGTCGTCGATTTCGGCATGGAGCCGCAGGCGGCCGCACACCATCCGCGGGTCGACGTCAGCGGCAACGGGCGGATCGGCATCGACCTGAGGCTTGCGCCGGCGATCATCGACCGGCTATCGGCGCAACCCGGTGCCAGCCTGGTCGAGCACACGGTCTTCCCGAGCCGCTTCGCCTGCCCGAACCTCGTGCTGCGCGGCGATGACGGGGTCAACCACGGCATCTCCGACGTGATGTCGCCATGGTCGGCGGCAGTGGCGGAGCCGGAGCGCGCG
>WNFQ01002541.1_pt1 | contig 13187 bp, 9 predicted proteins | sample 5400171 | NCBI WGS metagenome assembly WNFQ01 (sample SAMN13153356, study PRJNA577476) | soil metagenome | isolation source: 20 cm soil under Madrone tree | place: USA:California | collected 2016-06-14
TACGTCATCCACGACACAGTCGTGCGTCCCTGACCTTGTGAATCGGCAGGGAAAGGATTTGGTTCGGCAGCAATTAATCCCAGCGGTCGAGGACTTATAGTGAGTGCATTCAAATCATGCGTCCGGAAAATCGGAGCGGTTGGCGGCAGCACATTTCGTGTTTGCATGGGTATCGGATTAGCCGTTTTCTGACAAACCATGTAAACGTGGTAAGACGGAATTACAGCATTATCGATGAGAAAGTTGTCGAGTGTAATCAGCGCCTGTACCAAGGGCATTATTTCGAGATCGTTCTCGTCGAAATTGCCTGCAATTTCGTTAAAGACCAAAAGTAACAAAGTGCCGCCAACGTAACGGAAATGCTTAATTTCGAATCGGCTGGCGATTAACGGTACGATCTCACTCGCACGAATCCCTTCGGAAGGGTCCGAACCGTTCATTGCATCGAGCGAGAAGCGAAAGGCTTCCTCTTTGATGCCTTTCCGCCTGTGCAGCTTGCGATAACGTTCTGGAATCACTTTAAGAAATATGTCGGCGAGTTCGAGATCACGCCGCGCGAACTGCATTTGCGAGGGGCCGATATACTCGTAAACAACAAATAACCCACCCGGTTTTAGCGTCTGCTTAATTTCGTCGAGAAGATGTTCAAGGTGGAAAATATGATGCAGCGACGCGTGGGCGTAAACGACGTCATATGCCTCGGCGGGGAACTTGGCCGTGTTCAAGTCGGCGACTTCGTAGGTTATGCCATCCAAGCCTTCTGCTTGCGCTGTTTTCCTTGCGCTCTCGATTGCATTCTCGGCAACATCGACGCCGTGAATAAGCTGACAGAAATCGCGCCGGCGCAACGTCCGTTCAATGACTCCGAAGCCACAACCAACCGACAGCGCCTTAACGGGCTTGGCAAAGCTGGCCAAAAGTCCGGCAGAATGATTGATCCAGTCCATTGCCGGATCTCCGGTGGCGCGGCAGTTCATATTCTCTACGACCCCCGGGATCCGGACCCATTGCGTTTCCGGGGCCTCGCTTTGAGGATCGCTCCACCATTCAGCTGCCTTCTTAGTGGCCTCGCTCATGCGAAATAATGCTTCATTGCAGCGCCCCTGCAAAACAGGCGCGAACGTGAGTCGCCTCCGGAACAAGACGCTGGCTAGAGGCTCTGGGAACGTGAGTAGGGTTTTGCTCGTGCAACGGCGATTTTTTCCAGCAATTCCGAGTGATCTGAATTATAAAGGCGAAACTCGTAGTTAGAACCTGTTTCAATCCAATTCGCCGGAGCGGAGCCGCGGCGGCCGTCTGCAAAGAGGATTTCCTGGCCTCCGTTTATCGAGACAAAGACCCTGCCGATGCTTCCGTCCGCGGTGTCCCAGGAAATCAGCGTTTTGCCGACCTCTTCACTTGTTGGAACCGGATTCGGGTTAGCGGTCAGAGTGGGCGGTCGTTTTTCCAGTAGGCAAAACGCGCGCTCATCGTGATCTGGATCGGCTGGAGTTGAGCTTATCGTATCGCCAATCGTGACATAGGATAGCAGTTTCCATCCCGTGCGGTCGATCAATCTCTTCAACCCGTGCTCTGAGAAAATCCAGAAGTTTGTGTCGTCATTGTTGCATTCTTGTGGTGCGAGGAGGTACGCCAGAGGATACGCTGATAGCGACTGCCCGTCGGCGGTCTGTTTGGCAATGCGCGTGCTAAGGAAACAGTATTTCGTGATTCGGGCCAGGCTTTCCAAGAGAAAGAAAGGGTTCTTTAAATGATAGAGAGTTCCCAGAAAAAAAACGGCATCGTATTTTTGCCCGGCAAGCGAGAATTGGGAATCCAAATCGACTGATCGGATAGCGACCGACGAGTTTAGGGCCTGTTTGAGAGTTCTTGCTCCCTTCAAACCGTTGAAGTTGGTGTACTCATTGTCGATCGCGTCCACCGTCAGGCCCTGTCTCTCAAGACAAAAGGCGAGGTCTCCGTCGGCAGCTCCGATGTCTGCGACTTTTCCGCGGGCACCTCGGCAGAGCTCCAGCAGATTAAATCCGGCCGCGGCGCAAAGCTTTTCGAGGACCGCAACGTTGTGCAGCGTTGAGTAGGGATACCAGAAGGATTTGGGACGATGAGCCAATTTGATTTCCCAAAGCTCTTGCTCGATCGCAATCGCCAGTTCATGGAGAGACGATGCCATGCCTTGCAAATTGGTGTGGGGGACTGTTTAACGTAGTCCGTAAGACGGAACCGTGTGGCGCTCTTGCTTGCCAGAGTTTCCGGACGATTGCAGGGCTCGTTGATATTGGTTCTCAAGAGTTGCCATGTATTGGGTCCGTTGCGCAAACGCAGCTTCCATTTCATCGGCCGCGGCGCGGGAAGCATCCGCTGGTTGTGCAATTCCTTCCAAGTCGCGACTCAATCGTGTTGCCTCTTCGACCACCGCCGGATCGGTGGCCGGGTCGTCCGTTTTGAAATCGTCCGAGACGTTGGAGCTATTGATTCGTTGCGCAAGCGGCTCGAGGCATCCGGCTATGTACGGTTCCCCGAGGAAGGCGAGCAATGAATGCATCGTCGATTCCGGGCTGTCGATTAGGTCTCTGTATCGGATGCGACGAACGACATTGGGGCCATACGCCTGCTCCGCTTTGACGCAGGCTCCGACGGTTCGAAGCCAATAGCGGTAAGCCTCTTCTTCGTTTCGAACCAACTGCGTGCCCGCTACGCGATGGAAATTGAGCATCGAGCGCACCACCGACGCGACGTCCCGGAAGATGTGAATGAACGCAGCATCTGGAAACAGCTTCCGCAAGCCACAGATGTGCAAGGAATATTCGGGCGTTCCATCAACCCAACGTCTCTTCGGTCCCGCGGCTCTGCTAATGGCTTCAAGCCAACGTGGATCAAGGTTTAGTTCGACACACCTGGTTTTGCGCTTTGCCTCCAGATGTTCACGGTGATCCAGAATCAGATCATTTATGCGCTGACCAAGCGCAGCGAACAGTTCAGCTTGCCCAATGTCCATGGCGCTCAAGGTCGAGTAATCGCCGCGCGCCGCGCCAATTTGGTAACCAACAGCAACATTGACCGCGAAGTCTCCCATCCAATTTGACTCTGGTAACGGAAACAAATTCGGATGATGCCCCAGGCACCAAGTAAGAATACTGGTTCCGGAGCGCGGCGACCCCACCACAAAAATTGGTTTGTTTATCGTATTCTGCATTTCAGTATGTCAATCTGTCTTCCCTGATCGCCTGCGCATCCAAAAGCTGCCGCCGCCGCACCATGGCGAATTGGTAAACGTGGCCTTGAGTTCCTCCATCCAACGGTGAGCCAGGTATGCATTGGCCATCAACACTTCGAACTCGGAATTAAAGCTTAGAAACGCTTGCAGCAGATATTGCTCGCTCCAAAAGCGAAGTTCATCCATTACCCAGTCGCGCCGATAATCAAACGGCAAAAAGATATCGTGAACGTGTACGATCACACCCGGCTTGAGACGCGGCAACACTTCCAGGAAAAGATAATTCACGTCTCCACCAATTTTCACCGTATGAGAACTATCAATGAACAGAATGTCGCCCGACTCGAGTTGCGAGAAAAATTCCACATCGATATCCTGAACCTTTTTTTCAATTAACGATCGCAAGCCAGGAAATCCCGCCCGAAGAAACTCTAGGGGAAATGGCTCGATACAGATTAGCGCTGAGTCTTTATTCTTTGCGATAGCCTCGGCTGCGACGAGAGAAGAGAACCCGCTGCCGACTTCGATAATCAACCGCGGCTGAAAGTGGCGAAACATGCAATAAGCCACCAAAGCATCGGTGCCGCCAAAAGGGCGTTTCCTAAGATAAAAACGACCTGGCTCACTTGTTGGTTTCGTAGGCCACTGTTCGTATTCGCTGCGGAAGTTAGGAAAGTGATTCCGTAGCAGATCAAGTTGCACCGCGTCGTTCATGTCGATGCCCACGAGTTCGCTCGGATGATCCCACAGCGTTTCGGGCAAAGTCTGGGTGTTAGGGATTGGTTGATAAAAGTGCACCGGCGTCACATGGAAACCGTGCCGCTCCCAGAGCGGAAATATCTCGTGAAATTTTCCGCTTTGCAGACAATGGGGCGCGACCTTTGCGATAAATTGGGAAACCTCCTTCAGATCGATGTTTCCGCGCGTCACTTCCTCTGCCATCTCTCGCAGAATCGCCGGAACCGATTGGAAATCACGTCTGACTTGTAATGACGCGACGGCTGTGTCGGGCCGACTGGCGCCATAAAGACGAAAGTCATATGCCGTTGAACCCACAATCCATGGGATTTCTATCTGCCCGGATGGTCCCTGGCTGACTACCTTCTCCTTGCCGGGAGAAGTGGAGACGCGCACCTCTGCTCCCGCGGGATCGTTCGCTTCCCACGAAATCAGCACGCAGCCTTGGCCGAAAGAAATTGGGTTCGGGTGCGCACTGATTTTTCCGGTGATTTGTGCGGCTGGTTTCGTATTACTCACTGGTAACAACCGAGGATCAGCTCTTGGCTGCCAGCACAATCTCGGCTCGCTGAACGCCTGCGTACCGTTCCAAACTTCCCAGGTGATCGTCGCTAAACAAAGACTCCAGCTTTTTACGGGCCGCATCATTCGAATACAGGGCGCGTGTTTTCTGGACGCCGTTTTCTGAAATCCGGTTCCAAAGTTCTTCCGATTCGTAGAGTTCGATCAGTGCCTCTGCAAAATCCTCGGGCTCGTCGGCTACCAAAATGTTCTCTCGGTCCTTTAATTCCATACCCTCCACCGCCAGAGACGTTGCTACTACGGGCACGCCAAAGGCCATGCTTTGGTTGATCTTGCCTTTCACGCCTGCGCCAAATCGCAGCGGTGCAACAGACAGTTTCACGCTATCGAAAAACGGACGCACATCCCTTTGTAGTCCAGCGAAGATGATTCTTTCGGTTGCCAGAGCAGCAATTTCCGGCGGCGGCTTGTCGCCGATAACGTAGAATTTTGCTTCGGGCAGATGTTTACTTACCAGAGGATAAATCTCCCGCACAAAAAACAGGACCGCATCAGCGTTTGGTCTGTGTTGGAACCCACCGATAAAGAGCCAGTCTCGCCGAAGTGCAAATGGCTTCTTTGAACCGGGGATATCAACGATATTTGAAACCAGTTGAATGGATTTGCCGGGCCACTTCTCCTGCAGCAACCGTTGTTCAACGGGGCTTACCACCCACGTTTCATCAGCTTGCTCGATCAATTCATGTTCCAACTCCTCTTTCTCCTGTGCTTTGCGGCGCACTTCAGGGTCACCGGTTAACCGCGCCTCGCCATCTTCACGGAGGTGATGGAGATCAACTGTATCAAAAATGACGCGACTCCGTGGCGCGTGCAGTCGAACATCCGCGATATGTTTGCGTGCGAAATCGCACCGGCTCAGTACGACGGCGTCGAAGTGGGCGCCGTGTGAAACAAGATAGTCGCGCACTTTCTTGATATACGGATGATGAACAACTTCAATCCCGCGTTTCTGAAGCTCACTGGTGTAAGGATGAGTTTTTGCCAGATTATCGGGAATGAACGTCACGCGATGACCAAGCCGACGAAGGAGCTTGAGGATTTGGAACATTCGCAGCGATCCCGAATCCTGATCGGGTTTGGGAACATAGTGATCGATGACCAGAATGTTTTTGCGGCCGGTCGACGCTTGTGACAGAAATGCGACGTCGCCGTTGGCTGGTTTGGTTATCAGTTCAGGGGCCCATCTTTCCGCAAATGTCGAGCGATTAATAGCCTGATGTTTTTTTGTACCGGTTGAAAGATCGGTTCCGCCCGTCGCTCCCTCGTAGTGGATCACCTCGCTCAGCGGTTGATACAATACCTTGTACCCGGCCTGGCGGACTTTGAACGCTAGATCAGTGTCCTCGTAGTAGGCCGGTCCGTAGCGCGGATCGAATCCGCCTACGCTTTGAAACAGCGCCTTAGGAATCATCAGGGCCGCTGCCGAACAATAATCTACTTCGCGCAGATAATTGTATTCAGGTTTTCCTGGATCATCGGACTTGCCATAATTCCACCCTGAAGCATCGCGCCAGATGATTCCGCCGGCTTCCTGCAAACGGCCGTCTGGATAAACAAGTTTTGAGCCGACGATGCCCGCCTGCGGCTCTTGGGAAAAAGTATCCAGCAGCTCGCTTAACCAACCGTCCCTGACAACTGTGTCGTTATTAAGGAAAACGAGATATTTGCCTCGGGCCTTTTTCGCGCCGCGGTTGCACGACGCGATGAATCCGGAATTCGTCTCGTTGCGTAGATAAATAACGCCCGGCATCCGTGGGACAGCCTCAGCGGTGGCATCGCTCGAGCCATCGTCCACTACGATGACCTCAAAGCGCTGCTTTCCCTGGTGCTCTTGAAGCGAGGCCAGGCAGGTCTGCGTAAAACGGAACTGGTTGAACACGGGAACGATGATTGAAATCTCGCCCTCTTCGTGAATCGGAAACTCGATCGGACGCGTTGGTGCGGGAGGTTCAACGGGCGCTAGTCTCTGTCGACGGATCGGAACTGCACCCGAGACAAGCGCTTGGATTTGCTCATCAATCGTAGCGACTTCAGGATGGGTGGCTCGCCATTTCCGATAAGCCGAGACGATGTTTTCCAAATGCCCATAGCCCAACAAGGCTCGCGACTTGTGGGGAGAAAGTTTGGCCCTTAAAGCTGCAACCGGATTTGCAATTTGCCAGCGCGCCGAAGAGCGAAGCCGGACTGCTACATTATCAGTTTCGTCCAAAAACCGGCAAAGCCTCTCGACAGCCTTCAGCTGCAGGCGCAAACGTTTTCGCAGCTCGTCTTCCCGCGCTTCGCTTTCTGCCAAGAGTATTAGCTTGGCGGTGAGTTCCTCCACTTGCGCCTTGTGGCGAGTTTCCGCTTGGGCCAGGAGCTCTTGGTAAAGATGCTCGATCTGCGCCATCCTTTCCGGGACAAAAGCATTTATCCGGCTCACCGCTCCGGGTAGCAAGTCAGCTTCTCCCTGTTTCGCAGTTTGCGAAGCTTTCGCCATCCTTACCTTGTTTTCTCTTGTTGGCGATGCCTCAGCAATCAAAGCGCGATAAAGCTCAATCACTTCCGCGGAAACGCGGGCATCGATCAATTGCTCAACCGTGAAATGCGTGTGACGTCTTCGCGTTGTTACCAGGCTTGCGGCGCTGCGAATTTTCGCGTCGGGCAAACCAACGAATTGTGCGATGCGCCGCAGTTCCGCTTCCGCGTTTTGGAAAAACAAATCGTAATGAGTAATGAGCCGCTCCTTCTCGTTTACAGTCTCGATCAGGCGCCGATTGTAGATTTCCCAAAGGCGCAAACCAAATGAATAGGACGTTCCGTTTCGCTCTCGCATCGAGTGCGCGGCTTCCAGCGGGTTGCGCACGATGATGAGCGTTTTCAGTCCAGGCAGGAGCTCCTGCCAGAACGGCAGCGTTAAACTGTTGCGCGGGTCCTTCCAGCCCCACACACTTTCCCAATCAAATCGTTCGATCAGCAGCCGCGCTTTGAGACGCAAAGGATCCAGTCGCGAGCTCGTGAAGCTCTCGTCAAACCTGGGCGGCAGGTCCCAGTCGCCGCCAAGTTCGTGCAACAACTCATCGTTCAGTCTCACGAATCCCAGATGTTCCCAGAAACCATCAGGGTTATCGGCCTGCGGCGGCATCAAATCGTTTTCTGTGCCCAGGTAGAACCCGTAGGCGTGCAATAGCCTGGTAAGCATCGACGTCCCTGAGCGATGCGCGCCGGCGATACAAACCGCCGTCTGGGTGTGAGCGCTATTTTTCACTCAAAACGCTTAAACAACGATGAGCCGCCCAGTGCGTCAAGCCGATTAGTCAGTACATCTCATGAGGAATATGGCTCTTCTGCCGCGCCTCTGCCGCGCATTGTGAAATCTTCGTCGCACAAATCCCGGCTCCATCTAAGTTTCCAAACAATGCAGCGAACCGACGGCCGCAGCCCTGATGAGATCCGTCCGCTCCATTTCGAGTTGAACGTAGCACCGCACGCCAGCGGCTCCGTGCTCGTTTCAATGGGTAACACACGCGTGATCTGTGCCGTCACGATCGAAGAAGCAGTGCCGCGCTGGATGAAAGAGCAGGGAGTGACCGGTGGCTGGCTTACCGCGGAATATTCGATGCTTCCATATTCGACGCAGCCACGCAAACCTCGCGACATTACTAAAGGCCGCATCGACGGACGCAGTGTGGAGATTCAACGTTTGATTGGCCGGTCGCTGCGAGCGGTAATAGATCTCGAAAAGCTTGGACCGCGCACGATCTGGGTCGATTGCGACGTCTTGCAAGCCGATGGCGGGACACGCACCGCCGCAATTACCGGCGCCAGCCTGGCGCTGGCCGTAGCCTGCCGAAAATTTGTCCGGGAAAAAAAGCTCGACGCGCCTCCGATGCAAAAGTTGGTCGCCGGAGTGAGCGCCGGCATTCTGGATGGACAAGCCATCGTGGATCTTAATTACGACGAGGACAAGCTCGTCACTGTTGATTTTAATCTTGTGGCTACCGAAGATAGCGAATTCGTTGAAGTGCAGAGCTCCGGTGAAGAAGCGACGTTTTCCGGATCACAGCTGGATGAAATGCTCGCGCTCGGCCGCGAGGGCATCAGCGCGCTCATCGGCGCCCAGCGCGCTGTTTTGGCGCGAATCATGGTGACCCCGCGGGAAAGTTAATCGCTGATTTCAGTGGCGTTTCGCGGAAACGCCCTACAATTATGCCGCAAATGAAGCGGGCGTTGATCACTGGCATTACTGGCCAGGACGGAAGTTACCTGGCGGATCTGCTGCTCGAGAAGGACTATGAAGTCCACGGGATCATTCGTCGCGCCAGCACCTTTAACACTTCGCGTATCGATCATCTTTACGCTGACCCCCACGTGAACGGCGTCCGAATGTTTCTGCATTATGGAGACCTCAGCGACTCGGTAAATCTGGTAAAGCTTCTTTATGAATTGAAGCCGGATGAGATTTATCATCTTGGCGCACAGAGCCACGTGCGCGTGAGCTTCGATATTCCCGAATATACCTCTGATGTCACCGGCGTAGGTACGATCCGCATTCTGGAAGCGATCCGCGAAGCCGGATTGCGTTCCCGTTTTTTTCAGGCGTCGAGCAGCGAAATGTTTGGGAAGGCACAAGAAGTGCCGCAAACGGAGAAAACGCCGTTCTGGCCGCGCAGCCCGTACGGCGTAGCGAAGATTTTTTCATATTGGGCCACTATCAATTATCGCGAGAGCTACGGCTTGCACGCGAGCAACGGGATCATGTTTAACCATGAAAGCCCGCGCCGCGGCGAAACTTTCGTCACGCGCAAAATTTCACGGGCGGTTGCTGCGATTAAGCACGGTCTGCAAAAAGAATTGTTCCTCGGCAACTTGGACGCAAAACGTGACTGGGGATATGCGCCCGAATACGTCGAGGGCGCCTGGCGGATTTTGCAACTCGACGAAGGAGACGACTTCGTGCTGGCTACTGGCGAGACCCACACCGTCCGTGAGTTTGTCGAAGCCGCCTTCGGTCACGCCGATCTTGATTGGAAGCAATTCGTAAAGCACGACCCGCGTTATGAACGGCCAGCCGAGGTGGACATTCTGCTCGGTGACGCTTCAAAGGCCAAAAAAATTCTCGGCTGGGAACCAAAAGTCCGATTCCACCAACTTATGCGAATCATGGTGGACGCGGACATGGATTTGCTTTCGCGGCAAACGCCAAGAGAACATCTCGGTAAACTGCCGTGAGGCAGGGACGGCGCGCTGCGGTCGCCGCGGTGACACATCGCGGCTGCGATGTCCCTACCGGATTGCGAGGGTGCCGCGAGGAACAAAGCCCGGAATAGCCGATGCCAGGGAGCCATCAACGATAGTTACCGCAGCACCGATTCCTACGATGTCGTATAAATTCATGATGTCGCTCGAGCGCATTCGAATGCATCCATAGCTGGCACGTGTGCCGATCAGCCGTTCCTCCGGCGTGCCGTGGATGTATATATCCCGCGTGAACGCGTTGGCGTTTTGCGGCTCGAGTCCGCGCAACCACAGAATGCGCGTCACTATGGGGTCCCGGCCAGGCGAATTCGGCAGGACAATTTCACCAGTGCGGCGCCGGTCTTTGAATACCGCGCCCGGTGGCGCATTATCGCCAATTTTTTCCGCGATCTCCAATTGGCCCAATGGCGTGTACCTGCTGCCTCGCCAATCGCCGAGACCGAACTTGGAGGTGGAGATCGGATAAATGGTCATCAGATTGCCGCGGTCGAGGAGGGCTAACTTTTGCTCGCGTGTGCTGATGACAATTTGATGCCGCGTGTCGGGCGCTGCGCACGATGCGATAAAAAGCGCGAGAAGCAATGTGGCATGCGCTTCCAGCGCATATCTTATCGGCAGGATGCCGATGCCGCGTGGTTCATTGATTTTCATTTGCGATTAAGCCTGAAAAACTTCTCCGCGGTTTCGGTTGTTGCTTCGGCAATTTCTTCCAACGGAACGTGCCGCGCGGCGGCGATCGCTTCCGCTACGATGCGCGTATGGGCCGGTTCGCAGCGCTTTCCGCGAAAAGGGACGGGCGCCAGATAAGGGCAATCGGTTTCCACCATGAATTTCCACAGCGGGATTTGTGCCGCGACTTCTCGAACGGCTGCGCCGTTTTTGAAAGTGACAATTCCCGTGAACGAAACGAGGTGGTCAAGATCGAGAACTTCGTTCGCCTGATCGAGCGAGCCGCCAAAACAATGAAAAAAGCCACGCAACTTGCCGGTGTACGGCTGCATGATTTGCAGCGTCTCCTGCCAGGCGTCGCGTTGATGGATTACTGCGTTGAGCCCCAACTCCACGGCGAGATCCAGTTGTTGTTGAAATAGACTCGCTTGTTTCGATTTGTAAGCACCGTCGCGAATCTGCGCTTCGATTTCTTCGTCGGTCTCAGTGCGGAGTGCAGTCATCACCTGGACCTGCTCTTCTTTCGCCACTTCTTCGCTCGGCAGACGATGATAATCGAGCCCCGTCTCGCCTATCGCCACAACCCGCGGGTGCTTCGCCAGTTCGCGCAACGGCGTAAAAACATCTTCCTCCGCCTCTTGCACGTAAGTGGGATGAACGCCGACAGTCGCATAAACAGCTGGATATCTTTCCGCAAGATCGATCGCGCGCTGGCTGCTCTCGATTGACGTGCCGATAGTGATGATGCGCGTTACTCCAGCGTCGGCCGCGCGGCGAAGCACGTCGTCCAAATCACCTGCGAACTCGGGATAATCGAGATGCGCGTGGGTTTCGATGAGCATTGATTGATTGTAGGGCGTTTCTTTGAAACGCCAACTTTGGCGGCGTCCGCCGCGGCGGACGCCCTACAGTTTCACCATTCGAGTATCGTGCTCGCCCAAGTCAGCCCGCTCCCGAAAACAACCATTAAAACATAATCGCCGCGCTTAATCCGCCCGATGCGATTGGCTTCGTCAAGTGCGATGGCGACGGCCGCTGCGGACGTATTACCGTAGCGATCCAGATTCACAAACATCTTGTCGCGGGAAATGCCCAGCCGATCGGCAATGGCCTCAATGATCCGCAAATTTGCCTGGTGCGGAATGACGCAGGCAATGTCTTCGATGGAAAGTCCGGCTTGATCGAGGGCTTTTTTCGCTGCGTTCAGCATGGCGATAACGGCCTGTTTGTACACTTCCTTGCCGGTCATGTGGATCGTCGCCAAATGCATGTCGACATTTTCCGGTGTGATGGGGCACCGCGAACCACCGCCCGGCATGAACAAAATATCTGTGTACCGGCCATCGCTGCCGATATGAGTGGTGATTACCCCATGAGCGCTGCCCCGGTGGCGCAAAATTGCCGCGCCGGCGCCGTCTCCGAAAAGAACGCAGGTATTCCGATCGGTCCAATTGGTGATCGATGTCAATTTCTCAGCCCCGATCACAAGGACGGTGTCGTGCGTGTGTGAGGTAATGAATTGCTGTGCGATTTCCAGGCCAAAGAGAAAGCCTGCACATGCTGCCGCTATATCGAGGCAAGCGGCATTGGTCGCTCCGATCTTCTTCTGAACGAAGCAGGCCGTGGCTGGGAAAAGCATATCGGGAGTTGCCGTTGCCACGATAATGAGATCGATTTCCTTCGGCGAAATCTTGGCTTGCTCCATTGCCTTGAGCGCGGCCTTGGTTGCCATATCGCTGGTGTTTTCATCCTTTGCGGCGATGCGGCGCTCCTTGATGCCGGTGCGCGTAGTGATCCAGTCGTCGCTGGTATCGACCATGCGCGAGAGGTCCTCATTGGTCAGAACCTTTTCGGGCACATAACTGCCCGTACCGATGATTGAGACCGTGCGCAGCGTTTTACCGGAGCGCGGGCTCGAGCGGGGCTGTCGTTTCATGATAACGGCGAATCTCCTCGACGATATGCGGGTTCACCTGCTGTTCAATGGACTCGGCCGCCACACGTAGCGCATTTTTGATCGCCAACGGCGTGCTCGCACCGTGCGCGATGATGCAAATCCCGTTCACACCAAGCAGCGGCATGCCGCCGTACTCTTCGTAATTCGTTTTGTCTTTGATTACGCGAAATGCCTTCCGCGCCAGATAGGCCGCAACCATGTGAATTTTAGAGCGCGTCAATTCCTGTTTAAGCCATTTGAAAATCGCCACTGAAATCGATTCGCACGTTTTCAAAATCACGTTGCCGACAAAACCGTCGCATACGACCACTTCCACCGGGTCTTCAAACAAATGCCGGCCTTCGATGTTGCCCCGAAAATTCAGCGAGCTCTTCTTCAACATTTTGAAGGCCTCTTTTGTCAGGTCGTTGCCTTTGACATCTTCTTCGCCTAACGAAATCAAACCGACCCGCGGCTTTTTATAGCGGAGAACGTGGCTCGAATAAACCGAGCCCATAATGGCGTATTGCAAAAGATGCTCCGGGCGCGCGTCGATATTTGCGCCGGCGTCGATCAAAACAAAAACATTAAACTGCGTAGGCAAGACCGCCGCGATGCCGGGCCGGTCGATCCCTTCCAGCGTGCGCAACTTAATCATGCTCGCAGCGACCGCCGCACCGGTGTGGCCGGCGCTCACTACCGCGTCCGCGTCACCGCGCTTCACAAGATCGACAGCGCGACTGATTGATGAATCTTTCTTTCGCCGAACGGCAGTCCAGGCGCGATCGCTCATCTCCACGACTTGAGTGG
>WNFQ01003610.1_pt1 | contig 13186 bp, 10 predicted proteins | sample 5400171 | NCBI WGS metagenome assembly WNFQ01 (sample SAMN13153356, study PRJNA577476) | soil metagenome | isolation source: 20 cm soil under Madrone tree | place: USA:California | collected 2016-06-14
AATGTTCCCGGCAGCTGGGAAGCGTGGAAGAAAGCGAAACTTCCGATTGAAGGAGCAAACGGCGAATGAATGGATCGACCACAGCCACAGTTCCACGCCGATCTTTTGGCGAAACGATGCGCGTCGATGTTTGGTGGCTTCAACCGCTCCTCGTCTTTCTCGGATTGTCGACGTTCATTGTTTACTCCACTTGGGCCGCGTTTCAGGGGACTCATTATTTTTTCGGCAATTACATTTCGCCTTTTTATTCGCCGGAGCTTTTTGGCAATTCGCCGCACAGCTGGTTCGGAGCGAAGCCAATTTGGTGGCCCGGCTGGCTAATTTTTTCGCCTGCGCTCTTAATTCTGTGGGCGCCGGGCGGATTCCGCCTGACCTGTTATTACTATCGCGGCGCGTATTACAAAGCGTTCTGGGCCGACCCGCCCGCCTGCACGGTTGGTGAACCTCGCAAAACCTATCTCGGTGAGCGTTCGTTCCCGCTCATCATGCAAAACGTGCATCGCTATTTCTTATATCTCGCGCTGATTTTCATTTTGATTCTGAGCTACGACGTTTGGAAAGCACTCTGGTTCGACCATCGATTCGGTATCGGCGTCGGCACGATCGTGCTGGCAATTAACGTTGTTCTGCTCAGCGGCTACACTTTCGGTTGTCACTCGCTCCGTCACTTGATCGGCGGTTTTCGCGATCAACTGGCAAGATCGACATCTTCATTTCAAACGTATCGCTGCGTCACCTGCTTGAATCAGCGTCACATGCTTTGGGCCTGGCTGAGTCTGTTCTGGGTCGGCTTTACCGATCTTTACGTCCGCCTTTGTTCAATGGGAATTTGGCACGACTTCCGGATCATTTAACGAATGGCTGACTACGAGACGCATGAACACGATGTGCTCGTGATCGGCGCCGGCGGCGCGGGATTGCGCGCGGCGATCGAAGCTTCGGCGGGCGGGGTTCGGGTCGGGCTTGTTTGCAAATCGCTGCTCGGCAAAGCGCACACGGTGATGGCCGAAGGCGGAATCGCCGCAGCGCTGGCAAACGTGGATGAGCGCGACAATTGGAAAGTGCATTTCGCCGATACGATGCGGGGCGGACAGTATGTGAATCAGTGGCGGATGGCCGAGCTGCACGCGAAGGAAGCGCCCGATCGCGTGCGCGAGTTGGAGAAATGGGGAGCGGTTTTCGATCGCACGAGTGACGGACGCATTCTGCAGCGCAATTTCGGCGGCCATAAATATCCGCGACTCGCGCACGTCGGGGACCGCACCGGTTTGGAGATGATTCGGACGCTGCAAGATCACGGTGTGCACCGCGGCATCGACGTGCACATGGAACACACGATCTTGTCGATCTTGAAAGATGGAAATCGCGCCGTTGGCGCTTTTGGCTATGAACGCGAGCGCGGTCGCTTCAAAATTTTCCGGGCGAAAGCAATCGTGCTCGCCACCGGCGGAATTGGCCGCGCCTACAAAATTACCAGCAACAGCTGGGAATACACCGGCGACGGACATTCGCTGGCGTATTACGCGGGCGCGGAATTGATCGACATGGAGTTTATCCAATTTCATCCGACCGGAATGGTCTGGCCCCCGAGCGTGATGGGAATCTTGGTGACCGAAGGTGTGCGCGGCGAAGGCGGAATCCTGACGAACAAGGAAGGCCTCCGATTCATGTTCGACGAGATTCCGGAAAATTATCGGTCGCAAACCGCCGACAATGAAGAAGAGGGCTGGCGTTATTGTCAGGGCGATAAAAACGCGCGGCGTCCGCCGGAATTGTTGACGCGTGATCACATCGCGCGCTGCATCGTTCGCGAGATCAAAGAGGGCAGGGGAAGTCCGCACGGCGGCGTTTATCTCGATATCGCCTGGATCAAACAAAAGCTTCCGGACGCGGCCGAGTACATTAAACGCAAGCTGCCCAGCATGTATCACCAGTTCAAACAACTGGCCGACATCGACATCACCGCATGGGCGGGATTCACGTCGATCCGGACACGCAAATGTCGCGCGTGCCGGGGTTGTTTGCGGCCGGCGAGTGCGCCGCCGGAATCAACGGCGCCAATCGGCTCGGCGGCAATTCGCTCTCCGATCTTCTTGTTTTCGGAAAACGCGCGGGCGAGTTTGCGGCCCGCTTTGCCAAAGACAATTCGTTAGGCAAGATCGACAATGGCACTATCGACACCATGGCGCGGGAAGCGCTGGCGCCGTTTGAATCCCGCGGCCGCGGGAGCGAAAATCCGTATGAAATCCAAGGAGATCTGCAGGAGTTGATGCAGGACAATGTTGGGATCGTGCGGACCGAATCGGAAATGCAGTTAGCGCTCGAGCAGTTGGAGAAATTAAAGGAGCGAGCAAATCGCTCCGGCGTTGTTGGTCATCGCGAGTTTAATCCCGGCTGGCACACCGCCCTCGATTTGAAAAACTTGCTTACGGCGTCGGAAGCGATCACGCGCGCGGCTTTGGAGCGCAAAGAAAGTCGCGGCGCCCAGTTTCGCGAAGATTATCCGGACAAAGAGGAACGGTTCGCAAAAGTGAACACGATGATTTCAAAAGCTGAGGGCGGCTCGATGCAAATCCGATTGGAGCCGCTCCCGGAAATGCCGGATTATTTAAAGCGAGTTGTCGAGGAAATGAAATGAGCGAGTCGCAAACGGTCACATTCAAGATCTGGCGCGGCGACCCAAACGGTGGGGCATTTCAAGATTACACGGCCGAATGTTCCGAAGGAATGGTCGTGCTCGACGCCGTCCACCAGATTCAGCGAACCCAAGCAAACGACCTGGCCTGCCGATGGAATTGCAAAGCCGGCAAATGCGGATCGTGCTCGGCTGAAGTGAACGGGATGCCGAAACTGATGTGCATGGCGCGTTTGAGCGATTTACCGCTCGACCGGCCGATCACGATCGAGCCAATGAAGGCATTTCCGATCCTCAAAGATCTGATCACCGATGTGTCGTGGAATTTTTCGGTGAAGAAGAGAATCAAACCGTTCAAGCCGCGGCCGCCCGATGCGCCCGACGGCACGTGGCGGATGCAGCAAGCCGACATCGATCGCGTTCAGGAGTTTCGAAAGTGCATCGAGTGTTTTCTCTGCCAGGACGTTTGCCACGTGCTGCGCGACCATCAGATGCACGACAAATTCATCGGCCCGCGTTTTCTGATTCACGTGGCAGCGCTGGAGATGCATCCGCTCGACACCGAAGATCGATTGGAGGAATTGCGAAACACTCAGGGAATCGGCTACTGCAACATCACGAAATGCTGCACCAAGGTTTGCCCGGAAAGCATTGAGATCACCGACAACGGAATCATTCCGTTGAAAGAACGGGTGGTGGACAAATTTTATGACCCGTTCGGATGGTTTTGGCGCTGGTTGAAACGGCGACAAGATCGACAACCGTCCAAGCCGGTGTAAGGATTTCCAATTCAGATGTCGGAGTTAAAATCACTTTCGCAAGAGGCGATTCCCGCTGCGCTGGAAAAAGCGGAGCGATATCGATTGCTCAACGAGCCCGGCGAGGCCGAGAGCATCTGTCTCGATATTCTGAAAGCTGATCCCGAAAACCAACAGGCGATCATCACGTTGTTGCTCGCGCTGACTGATCGATTCGAAAAAGGTTACGCGGTCAGCGACACGCAAACGAAAGAGCTCCTTTCGCGAATGAAATCGGAATATGACCGCTCTTATTACACCGGGATCGTGGCGGAGCGCCGCGGGAAAGCGAAGCTTCGCCAGAACACACCTGATTGCCGGTTCCAGGCTTACGATCTCTTTCGCGAGGGAATGAGTTGGTTTGAAAAAGCGGAAGCGATTCGTCCGCCGGGCCACGACGACGCGCTCTTACGCTGGAACACGTGCGCGCGGATCATCGCGCGAAACAATCTCGTGGCCAGGGAGCCGGAAGAACGAATCGAGTTTCCGCTCGAATAACGCGCCGCTTGCGCAGCGTGCGGTTGTCGTTCCTATTGAGCGCTAATGGGCAATTTGCGGTTGGGAGTTAATGTCGATCACATCGCCACGTTGCGACAGGCGCGTTATGCCGGAATGCCTGATTCAAAAAATGCCGAACCCGATCCGGTCGCGGTGGCGTCGCTTTGCGAGCGGGCGGGCGCGCGAGGGATTGTCACGCATTTGCGCAGCGACCGCCGGCATATCCAGGACCGCGATATCGATCGGCTTCGCCAGAACATCATGACGAAACTGAATTTGGAAATGGGGAACACGCCCGAGATTGTCGATGTTGCGTTGCGAATTGTGCCCGATGAAGTTTGTCTCGTCCCCGAAAAACGCGAGGAAGTTACGACCGAAGGTGGCCTCGATGTCGTTGCGCAACGGAAGGAACTCGAGCCGACGATCAAGAGGCTACAAACCTCCGGCATTCGCGTGAGCCTGTTTGTCGATCCAACCCTGGAACAAATCGATGCCGCGCACGAGCTCGGCGTGGAAATGGTGGAACTTCACACCGGCAAACTCGCCAACGCTTTCTCGGAAAAGATCGAGAAGCAGGAGCTGGAAAATTTGCAGGCGGCGGCCAAAGCCGGTTCGGAATTAAAACTCCAAGTCAATGCCGGCCACGGCATCAATTATTCAAACATCGCGCTCATCCACAAAATTCCGCACCTGACTGAGCTGAACATTGGTCACTCAATCGTTTCGCGAGCTTTATTCGTCGGAATTGAAGACGCGATTAAGGAACTCTTGGGTGCGATGGCTGATTACCGAGGGTGAGTGTCGCAAACAAAGTTGATTGCTCAACGCGGCTGGGGTCGCCAAAAACGAAGGCTGCCTTCGAAAAGGGCAGCGCGCCTCGCACATGAGTGTGCTCGGCATCGGGGTCGATCTGGTGGAATGCGCGCGCATTCAACATTCGCTCGATCGGTTCGGTGAAAAATTTCTGCGCCGCGTTTTTACGGAAGGTGAAATCGAGTACTCGATGTCGATGAAATTTCCGGCGCGCCATCTGGCGGCGCGATTTGCGGGCAAGGAAGCGGTCTCCAAAGCATTTGGCACCGGCATCGGCAGGGCGATGGGCTGGCGGAACATTGACATCCGCAAAAAGAAAAGCGGCGAACCGTTCCTGGTCTTTTCCGGACCGGCGCAAGAACTGGCAACAAAACGTGGCGTGACGTCGGCGCTGATCACTTTGAGCCATACCGATCGTCACGCTGTCGCCTGTGTCGTGCTCGAAGCGATGTGACGTCGTTCGCTCGCCGGATTAAACGAACGCCCTCGCCAGATTTCTCCAGCGAGGGCGTCGTTATCTAGCAACTCACGCTGCTATTTCTTGCAGCAACTCGCGTTGCAACATTGTTTGCCTTTGCAGCAGGCATTTGTCTGCGCGCTCACGGGCGACGCAGCGAAAGCCGCTGCCAGGCTGGCAATAAGTAGAAGATATTTCATAGAATCCTCCTGTTGAGTTTTCCTATCATCCTTGGCTACGCGATTGGTCGCGTGCCAACCGGTTGTTCAGGAGAACTCAGCTCGCGGCGGCGGAACGGGCGGTCGTTGCGAGCGCGCTGTTACGCGATCATTGGACGGATCGCGCATGCGACTGCTGCTCATTCCAGGAACGAAATCTTTTGAACCGGAAAAATACAGCAGCAAGCACACTGCTGGCGTGGTGCAACATGTTCCAGAACTTGAGCTTGTTCCGCCCGGGTTGATCGGACAGCGGTTGCAGGCGTCCACCATGTTCATGTCCCTGCAGTATTTGTTTTGTTGAACCGCCGGAAGCGGCGTGCCCGGAACAACCGGCGTCACCGAAACAACGCTAAGCGCGAGAATGCCGAGTACCAATCGCGCCGGTAAGCTCATTGGCCGAATATAACATCAGCACCAGGTTTCTAAAGAGCGATTACAAGCGCGGCTCGTTTGCCGGTACCACCACTAATTTCCTGAACGGCTGCCTCGACCGGCGGTCTAACTTGTGCTACAAAGGAATTCGATGTTAGGCCGGATCACGATCTCCCTTGCAATGGCTGTCGCCCTGATGGCGACTCCGTTTCACGTTTCCGCGCGGAGTTGCATTGTCTCCGACACGGCGGTGAATAAAGCGTGTCAGCCGGCTTGCTGCGCGAACAAAACTTGTTGCGCGACGTCGCCCAAGAACACAGCTCCAGCCTCTCAGCCGCTGGCAAAGTCTGTTTCTGACCAACAGAATGTTGCAGCATTATCTTCCCAGAGTGCGCTCGCATTGTTGACCCCGGTTGCAATAGCTTCATCGTTTTTCTCATTCGAAGATTCCGCGGCACATTCACCGCCGCGGCTCGCACTGACCTGCATTCGTCTCATCTGATCCGAAGAGGCTGATACCCGAGGTGTGCCCATTTCACGGCACGTCAGGAGTTCAAACCTTTTTCCGGACAGATGAAAACAATTTACCAATTACTTTTCTATTTAGCTTTAACTTCAATTCTTCGAGCTGAGGAATCCGGCGACGCCGGATCCGAAGCTCCGCGCGCTCGCATTTCGTTACGCGAAGTGACGAACGTGGTGCTCGCAAACAATCCCGCGATTAAAGAAGCCGAGAACCGCTGGCGCGCGGCGCAGGAACGCATTCGCCAAGCAAACGCGTGGGATGATCCGCGCATCGCCGGCGATTCGCGAGTGCGCCGTTATGTCGACGTCCCACCGAACGCCTTCATGGATCAGTCGCTTGCGGTCGAGCAACTGATCCCGATCACCGGAAAAAATCTCGTGCGCGGGCGTGCCGCGGCGGCGGAGGCGTTGTCGATCTTTGAGGAAGTGCGCCGCGCTGAGCTGGACGTTATCGCCAGAGCGCGGGCTTCCTTCTTCCGATTGGCGAACGCTTACGAGCAGTTGGAGATCAACAGCAAGAATCTCGTTTCGTTAAGACAGATCGCTGACATCAGCCGCTCAAAATACGAGACCGGCGTTGAGAGTGCGGCCAACGTGCTCGTTGCGGAAACCGATTATAGCAAGCTGTTGGAAACAAGGCGCGATTTAGAGCGCAGTTTGTCCGACGCGGAGTCGCAACTGAACACTTTGATGAATCGCGACGCGTTTGTGCCAATTGGCGCGCCAGTGGCCGTAAGTATCAACGAAGCGAATCTATCGTTGAGTGGATTGCGAGCGATCACGCTGGCACAGCGGCCGGAAGTGAACATGGCGCGCGCAAAGATCGACAACGAAAAGTCGAAGCTCCAGCTGGCGCGACGCGCCTGGATTCCTGATCCGGCGCTGATGGTCAAAGGTCAGCGTTACAATGACACGTCACAAGCAGTGAGTGAATTGGACGCTGGTGTCTCGTTTACCGTGCCGTGGGTGAATCCCGGCAAGTATTCAGCCGGAGTGCGCGAGGCCCGCGCAAGTGTTGCGGCCGCTGAGCAAGGATTTGATCGCGAACAGAAGGAAGCGCTGCGTTTGTTGCGCGATCAGCTGGAAAAAATCGAGACGACGCATCATCATGTCGATCTTTTCCGAGACAAGCTTGTCCCGCAGGCACGCCAGGCATTCGAGGCGACACGACTGAGCTACGAGTCCGGAAAAGCGACCTTTCTCGATTGGATCAGCGCGCAACGAAACGTGCGCGATATCGAAGCGACAGGGCGAGAGCATTTGGCCGATTACCAAGTCGCGGTCGCTGAGTTGGAGGCAGTGATCGGCGCAGAACTCTACGCGCGGCCTGCTCAACAGCCGAAAATCGAAAGGAAATCACAATGAGAATATTTACACGAAGGATCACTTTGTTGATGACATTGGTTGCGCTGCTCTTAGGTGCCGCGTCGTGCACGAAAAAAGGCGCGTCAGGAAAACCGAGCAATGTCGATTACTACACCTGCACGATGCACCCGTCGGTGAAGTCGCAAAAGCCGAACGATAAATGCCCGATCTGCGGAATGGACCTTGTGCCAGTGCTGAAAAAAAGCGGCGGCGAAACGAAGCCCGAAGCTTCTCCACAGATGGGGGAGACCAAAAGCGGAGAGATGCAAGGGATGCCTGGAATAAAAGGGAGCGGCGAGATGAAAGGTGCGCAAACGAGCGAGTTCGTTGTGCCGGTCGAACGGCAGCAGCAGATCGGCGTCACGTATGCCGCCGTCCAACGCAAACCGCTTCGTCACACTATCCGCTCGGTCGGGATGGTCGTGCCAGATAAAGGCCGCAACTGGCAGTTCGTTTCGCGAGTAGACGGTTACGTGCAAAAGCTCGATGTGACATCGCCTGGCGAGATTGTCGAAAAAGATGCGCCGCTGTTGTCGATCTATAGCCCCGACCTGCTCACGAGCGAACGCGAGTTTGTTGAGCTACTGCGAATGCGCGACCAGGCGAAATCTAAAGATGCCCGCGAGACCCCCGAGCGACTCATTCAATCGGCCAGGCGCCGGCTGCAATTGTGGAACGTGACCAACGAGCAAATTGCCGAACTGGAGAAAACAAGAAACCCACAACAGGACCTGACGCTGCTCTCGCCGTTTCGCGGCGTCGTGCAATCGGTGCCTGTCGAACAAGGCAAAGGTGTGGGGATAGGCAATATGTTGGTCGAAGTCGCCGATCTGAGCGTCGTCTGGGTTTGGGCTGAGTTTTATGAAAACGAACTGCCGATGTTGAAAGTCGGCCAGAAAATCGACATCACCGTCAAATCGTATCCGGGCGAAAAATTCGAAGGCACGATCAGTCTCATTAATCCTTTCCTCGAAGAAGCCAAGCGCACTGCGAAAGTGCGCATCGACATTCCGAACCCGGATTTCAAGCTGCGCCCGGCGATGTATGTCAACGCCGAGCTGGCGATGGACATGGGCGAAGGCCTAACGATTCCCGTCAGCGCCGTGATGCCAACTGGAACCCGAAACGTGGCCTTTGTTGATAAAGGCGAAGGAAAATTGGAGCCACGCGTCATCCAGCTCGGTTCGAAATACGCCGATCTTTACGAGGTGCAAAGCGGGCTGGTGGAAAATGAACGCGTCGTCGCGAGCGCAAACTTCCTGATCGACGCCGAATCGAAAGTGCAAGGCGCGCTCAACGAATTTGAGCCGTCGCCTAACGAGTCGCCTGTCAAACCATGATCGACACCCACGCCAGTCAAACGACGCCGCCCGAAACGGTGATCGAGCGTGTCATCGCCGCAAGCGCACGGAACAAATTTCTCGTTTTAATTTTCACGTTCTTCGCGATCGCGGCTGGGATCTATGGGCTGCGCAATACGCCGCTCGATGCCATTCCGGATTTGAGCGATGTGCAGGTGATTGTTTACACCGATTGGGAGGGGCGTTCGCCCGACCTAATTGAAGACCAGATCACATATCCGATCTCGACTGTCTTCATCGCCGCGCCAAAAGTGAAATTCGTCCGTGGCGAATCGATGTTCGGGAAATCATTCGTCTATGTCATTTTTCAGGATGGCACGGACATTTACTGGGCGCGCTCTCGCGTAATCGAATATCTAAACTCGGTGCGCGGCTCTCTGCCCGAAGGCGTGAATCCGGTCATCGGTCCGGACGCGACCGGCGTTGGGTGGGTTTATGAGTACGCGCTGGTGGATGACAGCGGGAAACACGATCTCGCACAGCTACGTTCCATTCAGGATTGGAATCTCCGTTACGCGCTTGCGTCCGTGAAGGGCGTGTCCGAAGTCGCGCCGGTCGGTGGTTTCGTAAAACAATACCAGGTCGATCTCGATCCAAACGCGCTCGTTGCTTACAACATTCCGCTCGCCGAGGTGGTTAACGCCATCAAAATGAGCAACGCCGATGTCGGCGGCAAAATTTTCGAGGTCGCGAGCACGGAATATTACGTGCGCGGCCGTGGCTACATAAAAAAAATCGAGGACATCGAGAACGTTGTCCTCAAAGTCGAGAACGGGACGCCGGTTTATTTGAAGAACATCGCCACTGTGCATCTCGGCGGCGACATTCGGCGTGGTGTCGCCGAACTGGACGGACGCGGCGAAACCGTCGGCGGAATCGTAGTGATGCGCTACGGCGAGAACGCGCTCAATGTCATTGACGGCGTCAAAAAGAAAATCGAGGAGATCAAATCGTCGTTGCCCGAAGGGGTCCGGATCGTGCCGACCTACGATCGCAGCGATTTGATCAAGCGCGCGATCGCGACGCTGCGCGAGAAGTTGATCGAGGAGAGCATCGTCGTCGCGCTCGTCTGCGTCGTTTTCCTCTGGCACGTGCGCTCGTCGCTGGTCGCAATTATCACGCTTCCCATCGCGATCATTGTTTCGTTCATCCCGATGTGGTGGATGAACGTCACTTCAAACATCATGTCGTTGGGCGGAATCGCCATCGCCATCGGCGCGATGGTCGATTCGGCGATCATCATGATCGAGAACGCGCACAAGGCTCTCGAGCATTTTCGCGATGAGCATGGAAGCGAGCCGTCCGGCGCCGAGCGCGCGAGCGTGATTATCGCCGCGGCCAAAAGCGTCGGGCGTCCACTGTTCTTCGCTCTGCTCGTGATCACGGTGAGTTTTATCCCTGTGTTCTCGCTTACCGCGCAGGAAGGCCGGTTGTTCCGGCCGCTCGCGTTCACGAAAACGTTCTCGATGTTTTTCGCCTCGTTTCTTGGCGTGACGCTTGTGCCGATTCTCATGTTGCTTTTGATTCGCGGAAAAATCACACCGGAGAAGGACAATCCAGTGAACCGGTTTTTGATCTCGGGATATCAGCCGTTCGTCAACTTTGTCCTGCGCTATCGCTGGTTCACGCTCGCGTGCGCGGCGCTTCTGCTCGTCATCACAATTTTCCCATTCAAAGGACTCGGGAGCGAATTCATGCCTCCACTCAATGAAGGCACTTTGCTTTACATGCCGACCGCAGTGCCGGGAATGTCGATCACCGAGGCGACAAAAATTCTTCAGATACAAGATCGACAACTGAAGAAAATTCCGGAAGCGCTGACCGTTTTCGGCAAAGCTGGACAGGCCGACACCCCCACCGATCCCGCGCCGTTGTCGATGTTCGAAACCATCGTCGCGCTTAAGCCGCCTAACGAATGGCGGCGCGGTATGACCTGGGAAAAATTACTCGCGGAAGTTAACGCCAACATCAAAACGCCCGGCATGGCGAACATTTTCTGGATGCCAATCCAGACGCGCACCGAGATGCTCACCACCGGTTTTCGCAGCGTGCTCGGTGTGAAAGTTTTCGGACCCGATCTTGGCGAAATTCAAAAGCTCGCGGTGCAGATCGAGCGCGAGCTGGCAGATCTGCCCAACACGCGGAGTGCATTCGCGGAGCGCACCGTCGGCGGCTATTTCCTCGACTTCGATGTGAACCGCGAAGCCGCTGCGCGCTACGGACTGAAAGTCGGTGATGTGAACGACATCGTCGAGAGCGCCATCGGCGGCAAAAACATTACGACCACGGTGGAAGGCCGCGAACGTTATTCGGTCAACACCCGATATGCGCGCGATTTTCGACAGGACATCGATTCACTCAAGCGTGTGCTCGTGCCGACGCCGACCGGCGCGCAGGTGCCGATCTCCCTTCTTGCCGACATTCGTTACAAGACCGGTCCGCCTGAAGTGCGCAGCGAAGACGGCAAACCGGTTGGCTTTATCTTTGTCGATATCACATCGAGCGACGTCGACGGCTACGTCCGCGCTGCGTCTCAGCGCATCGCGCAGACGATTCAGTTTCCGGCCGGATATTACATTCAATGGGCCGGACAATTCCAATACCTCCAGGAAGCATTACAGCGGCTTAAAATTGTCGTGCCATTCACACTCCTGATCATTTTCCTGCTCATTTACATCAGCACACGCTCGGTAATTAGAACACTCATCGTGTTGCTGTCAGTGCCGTTCTCACTGATCGGCGCGTTCTGGCTCCTCTGGTTGCTCGGTTACAACATGAGCGTTGCGGTCTGGGTTGGACTCATCGCTCTCGCCGGAATCGACGCCGAGACCGGAGTGGTGATGCTGCTCTATCTTGATCATGCCTGGGAAAAATTTCGCGCTGCCGGACGGATGAACAGCATGCGCGACTTGCATGACGCCGTCGTCGAAGGCGCAGTCCAACGTGTTCGCCCGAAAATCATGACGGTCTGCGCAATCATTTTCGGTTTGTTGCCAATCATGTGGTCGCCAGTTATGCAAACAGGCGCCGACGTCATGAAACGCATCGCTACACCGATGATTGGCGGCGTTGTCAGCAGTGCGTTTTTGAATTTGCTGATCTATCCGGTCATTTACGTGATCTGGCGCCGGCGCGAATTGCCCGATAAAGAGGAAGAAGAGGCGCCGTTTTTACCGCCCCAAATCGTTCCGTTGTGGCAAAATCGACAGCGTATTCTCAAGTGGATCGCACTGATCATCGCCATGATCGCGATTTTCTACGGCGGAAAATGCGCGTGGCAAAGACTCCGACCAACACAAATCTCCAGCGCGCCATTCCTCACCCAAAACATTAACGACCTCACGGTAAATTTCGTTGCGCGCGAAGGAGCGCTCCGCCAAGGCAACAACGAAGTGCTGATCGAATTTCGCGATCATAACGGTCAGCTTGTCGATGTCGGCAACGTGAAGTTCGATTTGGACATGAACATGCCCGGGATGCAGATGCACTCCGGCGGCAAAATCGAGCGGACGAATACGCCTGGCCGTTATCGCGCCAAAATTAAGATCGACATGTCCGGCGATTGGAACGCGAAGATTTCTTTCGACGGTCCGCACGGACACGGACAGCAGAGTTTTTCGCTCACCGCAAAATGATTGGGCTTTCTTCGGAGTTTAACGATATGATGAAAGGAGGTAATGACATGAAGAATTCGATCTTAAGCGTTGGTCTTGTTCTTGCGTTGTTTGCAGGCACCGCATTTGGCGCCGGACAGATGATGACTTGCCGCGTAACGGGCAAGACATTGGACAAGTGCTGTTGTGAAATGAAAAACGGCAAGTTCTACTGCAAGCTAACCAAGAAAACTTACGACCAGTGCTGCTGCGACATGAAGTAATCGCCCGTAGGGCGATGTTATCGATCACCCTGATCGTAAGCTGGTGCGAAAATGCGCGCTGAACTCACAGAAACTCTGGCGGTTCATCGACGGGCTGGCCGGAAAATTGAGTTTTTAAGTATCGGTTGGACAGGACTCGAGTCGATCGTCGGAATTATCGCAGGCCTTCTTGCTGGTAGTGTTGCCCTAATCAGCTTCGGGATCGATTCAGTAATTGAAGTTGCTTCCAGCCTCGTGCTGGTGTGGCGACTAAGTGACGCTTCTG
>WNFQ01002544.1_pt1 | contig 13182 bp, 10 predicted proteins | sample 5400171 | NCBI WGS metagenome assembly WNFQ01 (sample SAMN13153356, study PRJNA577476) | soil metagenome | isolation source: 20 cm soil under Madrone tree | place: USA:California | collected 2016-06-14
CCGGTTTTCAAAATACTGGGTGGCTCAGCTCTTTCTCGTTAGGCCGACAGTGGAACTGCGATGAAACGCACGTGGACGATCATCGGCGTCAGCGACGTTGCCGGTAGCTTCAAATGGTACCAGTCGCTCTTCGGCCAACCTGAGACGCCTCCCGCCCATGACGACTTTGGTCAAATCCTGGATACGGATGGAACCGTTTTGCTCTGCCTCCACCAGTGGGGCGTGCACGAGCATCCCTCCTTGATGAGCCCGGACGAGGCGTCGCCTGGCAACGGCCTCCTCTTATTCTTCCGCGTCGACGATTTCGACATGGCACTGAAGAGAGCACGCGCTCTGGTCGCCCGGTTCGAAGAGGAGCCCCACGTGAATCCGAACACTCAAACACGGGAGTTCTCACTCCGGGATCCGGACGGATACTACGTCACGATCAGTGCGCTCTCTGCGCCCCAGCGAAAGGGGCCCGCGAGGCGGCGGCCTACCAAGCGCTTGCCGCCGACGAAGGCAGGCGGCCGAATCAGAAAGTCACGGGAGAGACGTCCGCGCCTTCGCGGCTGAAGCGCTGTTCGTTAGATGAACGGGCCAACGGTCCGTTAGCGTGCTCTCATCCGAATCAAGTCACGTGCACGCGTTTGCAAAAAAGCGCTACGGGAACAGGCAAAATGGCGAGACGAAGACCGCTGCTGATTCGCTCGAAGCAGCAGAGGACGCGGGCTTGCGTTACGTGAGCGATGATCAACCCGGCTGTTCGCGTAAACGGAAGGGCGAGGATTTCGAATATTTTGACACAAAGGGAAAGCCGATTCGTGACGAACAACGATTGCTGCGCATCAAGCGGCTCGCGATTCCACCGGCGTGGAGCGATGTCTGGATTTGTCCATCGCCTAATGGGCACATCCAAGCCACCGGTCGGGATGCCCGGCGACGCAAACAATATCGATATCACGAACGCTGGCGGGAAATACGCGACGAGAACAAATACGATCGACTGGTCAATTTCGGAAAAGCGCTCCCGAAAATTCGCAGACGGCTCAAGAAAGATTTGGCTCTGAGCGGTCTGCCTCGGGAGAAAGTGCTCGCGACGATCGTCCAGCTTCTCGAGCGAAGCCTCATTCGGGTTGGCAACGAAGAGTATGCGCGTGAAAATAAATCGTTCGGTCTTACCACTCTGCAAGATCGACATGTGGACGTGAAAGGCTCGAAGCTGCGGTTTCGTTTCCGCGGCAAGAGCGGCCGCCTACATGAAGTGGATGTGAGTGACCGCCGGATCGCGCGGATTATATCGAAGCTCCAGGATTTGCCCGGTCAGAGTCTGTTTCAGTACGTTGACGACGAGGGAGGCGTTCGCGAAATCACTTCACAGGATGTAAACGAATATCTGCGCGAGATTACAGGCGAAGATTTCACGGCGAAAGATTTTCGCACCTGGGCAGGGACAGTACTCGCGACGATCGCGGTCAGCGCGGCCGGCGCATTTGAAACAAAGAAACAGGCCAAAGCCAACCTGAAGCAAGCGATCGGCGCGGTTGCGAAGATTCTCGGCAATACCCCGGCCGTTTGCCGGCAATGTTACATTCACCCCGCGGTTCTCGAAGCGTATCTAAACGGAAACGCCATCAACGGCTTCAAACCGAATACGCAGGAAGAGTTCGAAAAACAAGGAATCGATCTCGCCTCGGCGCAAGCAGCGGTTCTGAAGTTTTTGCAGAGCCGTTCGTCAGAAAAATCCGGCTGACGAAACTTCGGGCTATTGGCGGGAAGTGGTGCGCCGTGCCGGTGTGGGACTCGGCCTGGCCTTTGCGCTCTTCCGGACAGTAATCGGTTGCTGACCGGCGGCCGCGGTTTGCTGCTGTTCTTGCGGATATTTTTTTGTGCTCGGCCAAATCAGACGCCATGGCTGTGTTTTTACTGTCTCGCTGAATTCCTTGAGGTTTTGGCCGACCGGGCCGAGATCGGTCACAGTGACTTTTAGTTTTTCCGACGACGCGCGAAGGTTTTGCAGAGTGACCTCGATGTTATTGTTTTCTGAAAGGCTGGTGCTGATCTTTTGGATGTTGGTAAGCGAAAGCGAGAGCGCGCTATCTGGCGCAGTTATATCGACAAGATGCGTTCCGAACGTCTTGAACTGGCCTAGTGCGAGGGTCAGCTCGGAATTTTCGTCGGTCAGGCGGTTCAAATTTTGCGCCGTCTGCTGAAGGTCTTTCATCGTGTTGGTGGCCTCCGTCGCAACCGGCTTAATGACTTCAAGCATCTTGGCTGCGGCTTCGCCCAGATCGGGAGTGCGTTCTCCAGCGAACATATCGCCGTCTTTGGCGCGTCCAGAGCCTTCGGTCCCCTGCGTGATATCGATGGCCATATCGCCAAGCAAACCGAGCTGCGTCAACCGCGTCCTTGCATCCCGATAAACCCTGGCACTCTTATCCACCTGAACGTCGACGCGCACTTCGAATCTCGGTTTGGTCTCTGCCGGAGTGGGGCTGACGTTCGGTTCGGGCGGATGAATTGCCGCATCGGCTTCCTGTGCGCTCTTCTCTTCTTTAGGCGAGACCGGCGAGAATAGTTTCTGGACCTGGCCAATTTTACGACCCGCCAGCATCACCGGCGCGCCTTGTTTAATTCCAGCCGCGTTGTCGAAATAAATCTTGTAGGTGACAAGCGGGCGGAACAGACCCGGCGCGCCAAGCAGGACCAGAATAAAGGCGACCACCGCGATCGTCCCGATCACGAGCAATCCAGTCATGATTTCATTTCTTTGTAATTGCATCTTGGCTGTCTTCCAGAATGGGACCTTCGGTGCTCCCGCTCAAAAACTGAGCGACCACGGGGTTTTTGGATTGTTTAAATTTTTCAGGTTCGGCTTCCTCGATGATTTTGCCCTGGTACAACATAGCCATTCGCGTGCCGATGCGAAAGGCGCTGTCCATTTCATGCGTGGCGGTAATTGATGTGACCTTAGCTTTTTCGCTGAGGCCGATAATCAATTCGTCGATCACCGAAGCGATAACAGGGTCGAGTCCGGCCGACGGTTCGTCTAACAGGATCAATTCCGGCTCGAGCACGAGCGAGCGCGCCAGAGCTATGCGTTTTTTCATACCGCCGCTCAGCTCCTCCGGCAACAGGTCTTTCGAATCTTTCATGCCGACGAGATCCAGTTTTTCATCGACAATTTTGTCAATCTCTCCGCGCGATTTATCCGTGAGCTCTTCGAGCGGCAGCGCAACGTTGTCTCGCACATTGCGGGAACTTAGCAGCGCTGAGTACTGATAAACCATGCCTACGTGTTGCCGGACGCGCTGAAGTTTCCGACGCTGGAGCCGGGTGATTTCAAATTGCTTGAAGAAAATCGAACCGGAATTGGGCCGGAGCGTTCCGAGAATCAGACGCAAAATCGTGCTCTTGCCGCTGCCGCTTTGGCCCATGATAACGAGACGCTCCTGTGGTTCGACTTTGAGAGAAAAACCGTCGAGCACTTTTTTGTTTTCGAACTGCATGCGCACATCGCGCAGTTCGACCATATGCGGCGGCGTGCTCACGTGGGGAAGAACACGGTGTAAACGATGTTGTAGAGTGTATCGAAGCCGATCACTACGGTGATGGCAGTGACAACACTCGAGGTGGTCGATGCCCCGACGCCAGCGGCGCCGCCTTTGACTGTCAGCCCCCGGTAGCAGGCGATCGCCCCGATGAGCAGACCGAACAGAAAGCTCTTCAATATGCCAGTGATAATGTCCCGAATGAGCAATGCGTCCTTTACGAGATCGAGAAAATAGGGAAAGGCGATGCTGAAATAGGCTTTGCTGATCAGGCTGCTCGCCCCTATGGCCGCGATATTTGAAACCGTGGACAAGCATGGCATCAGCAGAAACAACGCGAGCATTCGCGGCGCAACCAGGAAACGCAGTGGGCCAATTCCCATCGCTTCGATCGCCTCGACTTCTTCGGAAACCTGCATGGTGCCCAATTCCGCGGTAAACGCCGCACCGATGCGCGCTGCCAGCATGATCCCCGTGATCAGGGGCCCAAGCTCGCGAGTGAAGCTGATTGCGACCAAGCCGGGGATCAATCGCTCGGTCACGAACCGCTGTAACTGATAGCCAGTCAAGAGCGCCATGGTCAGGCCGAGGAAAAAAGAAACCAGCCCCACCAGTGGCACTGAGTCGACGCCGGCCCGTGCCGTGTGACGGAAAAAACTGGAGGCGCGAAACGGCACCCGCCCCTGTTGTATCCGCTCGAACATTTCCTCGAACGTGTGCGCAATGAACCAGAACACACTGCCCACTTCGCGCAAAAAACTGCGCGTGATCTGGCCAATTCCCTGGGCAATCACAACGGGCGGATGAGCGTTTGCCATGTCGAGAGGAAGTTGCCTCACTTCGTGATGGGGAAAAGGACAAAGTTGCTTTTGAGATCCAGTTTTGGATTTTAAGATCGACAAGTATGCTGGCGACTTAATCCAGCGGGCTGTGAAATTATCTCGCACACCGAATTGCTTCTTTGCCATCGTGCTCATTAGTGCCGCGTCGCTGGCCAGCGCTCAGGAGCAATCCGGTTCGGCGAAGCCTGTTAGCAAACGAGAAGTAGACCATCCGCCGCCCATGCGAATACCAAATATCGGACTCGTAATACACGGCGGCGCTGGGACGATTGAACGCACTAAAATGACACCGGAACGTGAGCGTGAATATCGCGCGGGACTCGAACGCGCACTGGCTGCGGGTTACGAGATTCTCAAAAAAGGCGGATCGAGTCTGGACGCCACGGAAGCTGCCGTGCGCGTGCTGGAAGATGATCCCCATTTCAATGCTGGTCGCGGCTCAGTCTTTACGAGCGCTGGAACCAACGAGATGGACGCGGCGATTATGGATGGCCACACGCTCAATGCCGGCGCCGTCGCTTCTTTGAAACATATCAAAAATCCGATAAGCCTGGCCCGGCTGGTGATGGACAAATCCGGACACGTAATGATGGATGGTGAGGGCGCGGAAGCGTTTGCCAGGGAGAACGGGATTGAGCTGGTCGATCAAAAATACTTTTTCACGCAAGAACGCTGGGAAGCTTTGCAGAAAATCAAAGCCGCGGAAAAACATCGGACCGGTGCCGCCGGTAAAAAGATTCGAATCACCGATCAAGATCGACATGGAACGGTGGGCGCAGTTGCGCTGGATAAAAACGGGAATCTCGCCGCGGCGACTTCAACCGGCGGCACGACGAACAAGCGCCCCGGGCGGGTGGGTGATTCGCCGGTCATCGGCGCAGGCACTTATGCAAGCAACGCCACCTGTGCCGTCTCCGCTACTGGCGACGGCGAATATTTTATTCGGGCGACGGTTGGGCACGATGTTTCGGCTCTAATGGAATACCGGGGAATGTCGCTGGAGGAGGCTGCGCAAACCGTTCTGGACAAGGTGGCGAAACTGGGCGGCGCGGGTGGATTGATCGCAATCGACCACCGAGGCAACATCACTCTGCCGTTTAACAGCTCGGGAATGTACCGGGGATATGTCGATCCAAACGGCAAGTTTGTCGTGGAGATTTACAGATAAAGAAGCCGTCATGTCGAGTGAAGTCGAGACATCCCGTGACGGAGTCTTCAGATATTGCAGCGGGATTCCTCGACTTCGCTCGGAATGACAAGTGATGCTCCCGCCATTCTCTGTCGTTATTCCTTGCTTCAACGAAGCGGCCCGCATCGGTGCTACGATTCGAGCGACGCTGGATTATCTCCACGAAAATTCGCCACAAAGTGAATTGATCGTCGTAAATGACGGATCGACCGACGATACGGCGCCGATCGTGCGCGATGTTTTTTCAGGCGCGAAGATTGCGACGCGTTTACTCGAGAATTTTCCAAATCGCGGCAAAGGCGCCGCTGTCCGCGCAGGATTACTCGCGGCGCAAAAGCCAATTGGTCTGTTTTTCGATGCTGATCTTTCGACCCCGCTGGAAGAGACGCCAAAGGTGATCGAGCCAATTGTCCGCGGCGAGGTCGATATCGCATTTGGTTCGCGCGCGATTGACAGGAGTCTAATCGGGCAGCATCAACCCTGGCGGCGCGAGTACGCGGGTCGCGTTTTCAATCTGCTCGTGCGCGTCGCGACTGGCCTGCCGTTTTGGGACACGCAATGCGGTTTCAAGGCGTTTCGCCTCGACGTTTGCCGCCCGATCCTGGAAGCCGCGCGCATCGATGGCTTCGCCTTCGACGTCGAGCTGCTTTATCTCGCGCAACTCGCCGGATTGCGCATCCGCGAAATTCCGGTCCGCTGGAACCACGCTGAAGGCAGCAAAGTCCGTTTTTTCCACGACAGCTTGCGCATGCTGCGGGAAGTGATCGCATTGAGGACTGGCGTGTAGCTGTAGGGGAAGCTGACAGCTTCCCCTACAAGAACGTCGCCACTGCTTTTCTTTCTCGCGTCGCCGCCTAAATTACAGATTCAGTTTCGTCGTATTCATGCAGTCCTTTCGATTTCATCCTGCGGTCGCGCGGTGGTTCGAGCAAACGTTCGGCTCACCAAGTGAACCGCAGGCCAGCGGCTGGCCGGCTATCCAATCCGGCCGGCACGTGCTGATTTCTGCGCCCACAGGTTCGGGCAAAACGCTGGCGGCGTTTCTCGCGTCGCTTAATGTGCTGTTCCGAGAAGGCGTGAAGGCCGAATTGCCGGATGAGACACAAGTTGTTTATGTCTCCCCGCTCAAGGCGTTGAGCAACGACATTCGCAAAAATCTGCAAGAGCCGCTTGCCGGAATTCGCGCATTATTGCACGAAACAGAAGGCCACGAAATCGACGTGCGCGCTGAAGTTCGCACCGGTGATACCACCGCCGCGCAACGCCAGGCGCTCATCAAGAAGCCGCCGCACATCCTCGTTACTACGCCGGAATCTTTGTATCTCCTGCTCACTTCGGAGTCCGGTCGCCGGATGTTGAATACTGTGCGGACACTGATCGTGGACGAGATCCACGCTGTGGTGGACGACCGGCGCGGCGCGCATCTCGCGCTGAGCGTCGAACGTTTAGCCGCGCTCACAAAACAGCCGCTCCAGCGAATCGGTTTGTCCGCGACGCAAAAGCCGATTGAAGAAGTTGCGCGTTTTCTCGTTGGCACCCGCGCCGTGGACAAGGCCGGCAATCCCGACTGCGCGATCATCGACATCGGCCATCGCCGGGAACTGGATCTGACGATCGAAATTCCCAAGTCGCCACTCGAAGCGGTGATGTCCAATGAAGTTTGGGAGGAAATCTATCATCGTCTGGCGGAGTTGATTCAGGCGCACCGGACTACTTTGGTCTTTGTGAATACGCGCCGAATGGCCGAACGCGTGACGCATCATTTGAGCGAACTGCTCGGCGCCGACGCCGTGACATCACATCACGGAAGTCTTTCCGCGAAACTGCGTCTCGATGCGGAAGACCGATTGAAGCGCGGCGAATTGAAAGCGCTCGTGGCCACGGCCTCGCTCGAGCTTGGGATCGACATCGGTTCGGTTGATCTCGTCTGCCAACTCGGCACGACGCGCTCCATCGCCACGCTGCTGCAACGCGTCGGTCGCGCCGAGCACAAGCGCAGGGGTTTGGCCAAGGGCCGCATCTTCCCTTTGAGCCGTGATGAACTCGTCGAATGCGCGGCCTTACTCCGTTGTGTCCTTCGCGGCGAGCTCGATCGTCTCATAATTCCAGAAAAACCGCTGGATGTGCTGGCTCAACAAACCGTCGCCGCTGCTTCCAGTGAAGATTGGGATGAAGATGAGTTCTTTGACCTCGCTCGTTCGGCCTGGCCATATCGAAATCTCACGCGCGAGGAGTTCGACGACGTCGTAAAAATGCTTGCCGAAGGCTTTAGCACCAAGCGCGGCCGGCGCGCGGCGCTGATTCATCACGATGCCGTGAATCATCGTTTGCGTGGCCGGCGGGGCGCACGACTCGTTGCCCTGACTTCCGGCGGCGCGATTCCCGACAACGCCGATTATCGAGTAATTCTTGAGCCATCGGAAACTTTCGTCGGTACAGTCAACGAGGACTTCGCCGTCGAGAGTTTAGCGGGCGACATTTTCCAACTCGGCAATGCGTCGTGGCGAATCCTGCGTGTAAATTCCGGGGTCGTCCGCGTCGAAGACGCCAAAGGCCAGCCGCCGGGAATTCCATTTTGGCTGGGCGAAGCTCCGGCGCGCACGCCGGAGTTATCGCAGGCTGTGTCCGATTTGCGGATTGAAATCGAAAAACTGCTGACCGACGGACAGAATCCTGGGGAATGGCTCACCCAGGAAATGCACTTGCCAGCGGAGGCTGCTGAACAGATCGGCGAGTATTTCGCGGACACTTATCGGTCACTGGGGGCAATTCCTGCACAGCAAATTCTGGTGATGGAGCGTTTCTTCGATGAATCGGGTGGAATGCAACTTGTCCTCCACTCACCGTTTGGCAATCGAATCAATCGCGCGTGGGGACTGGCGCTCCGAAAACGTTTTTGCCGATCTTTCAATTTCGAGCTGCAAGCAGCCGCCACGGACGATGCGATCGTAATTTCGCTCGGCACCCAGCACTCATTTCCGCTTGAGGAAGTCTTTCGTTATCTGAATTCCAAGACGGTTCGCGACCTGCTCATCCAGGCCTTGCTCGACGCGCCGATGTTTACGATTCGCTGGCGCTGGAACGCGACCCGCTCACTCGCGGTCCCGCGTTTCCGCGGCGGCTCAAAAATCGCCGCCCCGCTCCAGCGAATGGAATCGGAAAATCTGTTGGCCGCAGTTTTCCCGGACCAGCTCGCGTGTCTCGAACACATCGTTGGGGATCGCCAAATTCCCGATCATCCGCTCGTCAAGCAGACGATTGACGATTGCCTGAGCGAAGCGATGGACATTGAGGGTTTGGAAGAAGTGTTGCGCAAGATCGAACGCAACGAAATCCGCTGCATCGCCCGTGATTTGCCGGAGCCGTCGCCGCTCGCTGCTGAGATTCTGAACGCGCGGCCGTATGCGTTTCTGGATAATGCGCCTCTCGAGGAGCGCCGCACTCAGGCGGTTTACACGCGGCGTGCTTCTGAATCCCGCGGCGGCGGGAGCAGCGACGGCCTCGGTCTCCTTGACGCAGCGGCGATCGCCAAAGTGCAAGAACAAGCCTGGCCTCAGGCAAGCACGGCCGATGAACTGCACGATGCGCTCATGTTGTTCGGTGCCATGACCGAAGATGAGACGCAACGCACAGTTTCCGTTCATCACGAAGCGAATGGCGCAGCGGCGGAGCATTTGCTGAAAGAGCTCGTTGCATTCAATCGCGCAATGCAATTACGAGTCGCAGAAAAAACTTTTTGGATTGCAGTCGAGCGTTTGCCGATGGTGGAAACAATTTATCCCCAAGGCCCATTCGAACCGGAATTGTCCGCGCCGGAATCGATTCAGCGACAAATTTGGGAACGCGCCGATGCGATTCGCGAACTCATTCGTGGAAGGATGGAAGCTTCCGGTCCGGTGACCGTTGTCGATCTTGCAAGCATATTAAATCTGCCGCGGTCTGAGATCGATGCCGCGCTACTGGCTCTTGAAGCAGAAGGCTTTGTTCTGCGCGGCAAATTTCACCCGGACGCGGCGGAGCAGGAATGGTGCGACCGCCGGTTGTTGGCGCGAATTCATCGACTCACTGTCGACCGGCTGCGCGCCGAGATTCAGCCAGTCTCGCCGCAGGATTTTTATCGTTTCCTTTTCGCATGGCAGCGTTCCGATCTCGAACATCGCGTGGAAGGCCCCGAAGGTTTGCAGTCGGTTCTCGAGCAACTTGACGGCTGCGAGTTGCCGCTGGCCGCCTGGGAATCTGCAGTTCTTAGCGCGCGCGTCGCCGATTACGATCCCGAATGGCTCGATCGTCTTTGTTTTTCCGGTCGCATTGGCTGGGGACGTCTGAGCGCGCCGCAAAAGCCGAACGCGCGCGCATTCGCGCCACTGCGAACAAGTCCGATTGCACTCTACCAACGCGAAAATCTCCAGGACTGGCTGGCTTTGACTCAAGCAAATTCGACAGCCGGATTTTCGATCGGCGCTCAAACCGCGTTCGACGCGCTGGCCAGCGGCGGCGCGCTTTTTTTCACCGAGCTCGTGCAACGAACCGGTCTGCTGCCATCGCAACTCGAAGAAGCATTATCTGAGCTGGCCGCGCTCGGTTTTGTCACGTCGGACAGTTTCGATGGATTGCGCGCGCTTCTCGTTCCGTCGAACAAGCGGCCAACCTTCGGACGCAACGAAGGAAAACGCCGCCGCAAAACAAACCTCGCCAGCATCGAGTTCGCCGGGCGCTGGTCTTTGCTGCGACTGCACCTCTCATCCGGCTCGCTATCATCATCGAACGGCGCCGATGCGCCTTCTCCCGATCTTGCCGTGGAGAAATTTGCGCGCGCATTGCTGCGTCGTTATGGCGTTGTGTTTCGCCGTTTGCTCGACCGCGAGAGTTTTTCGATTACGTGGTACCAGTTGGGACGAATTTATCGCCGGTGGGAAGCGCGCGGTGAGATTCGTGGCGGCTATTTTGTCGGTGGAGTCAGCGGTGAGCAATTCGCATTGCCCGAAGCCATCGGCTTGTTGCGTTCCATTCGCAAGACATCGCCGAAGGGCGAACTGATTACGCTTAGTGCTGCCGATCCATTGAATTTGCAGGGCATTCTCACGCCAGGACCGCGCATTGCTGCACTCACGTCGAATCGCATTCTGTTTCGCGATGGATTGCCGATCGCAGGACTGGAGGCGGGAGAGATTCGCAAGCTCGCCGCAGCGAGTCCGTCCCATGGCGGACTCTCCGACGAATCGGTTTCTGACTCGCAAATGGAAACCGCTCTTAAAGTCGGAAAGCTGCGCCCTTCCTTACGGCCTTATTACAAGTAAGCTCGCCGCTCCGTAACACGACCATCTTGTCTGCGGGTGCACGGCTATTTTTTCACGATCTCGGCGTTCTCGATCATCGCAATCCCGCCGCGCTCGGCCATCTTTCCTTTCAGCGTGATGGTCTTGCCGCAGTATTCGGCGAGTTGATCGTTCATCGGCTTGTGTTCGCCGACGACGAGATACGCTTTGCCCTCGCTGACGATGCCGGCCGGCCCTCCGCTCCTGATGCACTTGGCCCCGCACGATTGACCGTGCTTCTCGCCGACGGCGTTATGATCGACATAGCACATCATATCGACCACTTCGCCGGTCACTTCTTTCGAACCCGCTGTGTCGCTGCCGTGCTCGTGCTCCTGCGCGACCGCCATTGGCGAGAATGCCAAAGCAGCGATGAAAGTCGCAGTGACGGCAACTTTCAAGACGGTTGGTTTGCTCGGTATTGAATTAAACATGTGGAGAATCTCGGCCGCTTTGTGGCGCGGTCAATTGTAGCCGTCGCCCTGTGAGCGACGTGATGCGGGCGTTTGAAACATCTCCCAGCGTCACGCTTCGCAGGGCAAAGCGGCTACAAATTTCGCTCGATCAGCTCGGCGAACTGTTGGAAAAAATAGGATGCATCATGCGGACCGGGCGCGGCTTCGGGGTGATATTGCACGCTGAAAATCGGCAATTCCTTGTGCCGCATCCCCTCCACGGTGCCGTCGTTTAAATTGATGTGCGTCACCTCTACGTTCGGGGGGAGGGACTCCGGATCGACGGCAAAACCGTGATTTTGTGCTGTGATTGCCACTTTGCTCGTGCGCAAATCTTTGACCGGCTGGTTCGCGCCGCGATGTCCGAATTTTAATTTGAATGTCGATCCGCCGAACGCGAAGCCGAGAATTTGATGGCCGAGACAAATCCCGAAGATCGGTTTCTTACCCATCAAATCGTGCACCGCTTTGTGCGCGTACGGAAGCGCTGCTGGATCGCCAGGACCGTTCGAAAGAAAAATTCCGTCGGGATCGAGCGCGAGCACTTCTTCAGCGGTGGCGGATGCGGGGACGACGGTGACCTCGAAGCCTTTCTGGCGCAGCAGGCGCAATATGTTTTCTTTGATTCCATAATCGTAGGCTGCGATGCGAAATCGGATCGGCGGAAGTGCGCGTTTGCTTCCGCCGTTGTCGGGCGTAATCGACCATGGTGCGCTTAGCGCATCGTCGGGATCCCACCGATAAATCTCAGATGTCGACACTTCGCGCACATAATCCATTCCGATCACGCCTTCGCCTTCGAGCGCGCGTCGCGCCGCTTCCTCGGGCGAAATCTTTTCCGTCGTCAAACAAGCTTTCATCGCGCCGCGGGTGCGCAAATGTCGCGTCAGCGCACGCGTGTCGATTCCTTGCGCCCCGGGAATTTTCCATTCTCGCAAATATTCATCGAGCGACATTTCGGAGCGCCAGTTGCTCGGCACCTCAGTTAATTCTTCTATGATGAATCCACGGACGTGCGGCGAACGGCTTTCCTGGTCGAGCGAATTGGTCCCGTAATTTCCGATCAATGGATACGTCATCGCCACGATCTGCCCGCGATAGGATGGATCGGTCAGCACTTCCTGATAGCCGGTCATGGCGGTATTGAAACAGATCTCGCCAACCTGTGTGCCGACTGCGCCAAAAGATTCGCCCTCGAAAAATCGGCCGTCTTCGAGGGCGAGTAGTGCGCGCATCGGCGTGAATTGTCGATGTTATCGGCGGATTTTCAAATGCGACGAAGCGATACGTGATCCGAGAATCGAGATTCGGAATTTGAACTGGTGGTCTGTCGAAGTAACGAAATCACGATTTAACGAATCACGAAAAACCCGGATCGAAATTCGATCCGGGTTTTTCAAAGTTTTACCCCGCTGGTGCCGTTTAGGTGGATCTCCCGTTCCCTTTTAGTAACGGGTGGATGGCCGTCGCCGCAGCGTCTGACTTCCAATGAAGGCGTGCCATGTTCTCCGGGCGACCGAGCCTCCTCAAGTTCGTCAATTATCGGTTCGGGAATCTCACCTGTAATCTCGAACATCGCAGGGCAAATTAATGAGAGCCGTCAGTTGAGAGTTGAGAGAAAAGCACTGGTTTTCTTCCCAACCCTCAACAAACGACTCTCACGCTGTCAAAGAACTATTCCCGCAGGGTCACGCTCAGCTCGCGCTTCAACCGTTCGCGAATCTTCGCGTGCGCCACAGTTACTTCTTCATTAGTGAGTGTGCGATTTTTGTCGCGGTATGTCAATCTATATGCGAGCGATTTTCCGAAGGTGCCGGGAGCGATCCCATCCTGGCTTTCAAACAAGTCAAA
>WNFQ01003011.1_pt1 | contig 13180 bp, 23 predicted proteins | sample 5400171 | NCBI WGS metagenome assembly WNFQ01 (sample SAMN13153356, study PRJNA577476) | soil metagenome | isolation source: 20 cm soil under Madrone tree | place: USA:California | collected 2016-06-14
CCTGGCCCGCTTGCCCAAATTCGGTTCACGTGGCTAATAGTATACAAAGTAATTTAATCTCTCCTAGTCGACTTGATCCCTCTCCTCGCCCTGCCGCTCTGGGTTCGAGTAGACCACCAGTAATACCCGCCACCACCGAGAATCAATAGCACGAAGAAATTGGCTATTATAGAAAACATATCAGCAATCCGATTGAACCTCCTTTCGAACTTGATTGACATACCAGAGATGAACCCGGCAACACCGCGGAACAGGTCAAATCCCAGCTGGATACATGTCTGCACCAAGTGTACAAACTTGTCGAACCAGACGTGGCCGAATGATAAAACGAGATGGAAAAGGGCGAAAGCGGCCCGTACAAGGGAGCTTCCCACCGTAAAGGCGGAAGCGATGAAGTCGTTGAGAGGACCCTGGATAGAAGGATGTTGGGACATGTTGGTCTTTCGGTCATTCTACACCCAACGTGGATTAAATACGACAAGACAGACAGACCCCACAGCAGTCACGTCAACTGACGTCACTGTTGCAATCAGGAATACATACAAAACGGGCGGAAAATCTAGACAGGTGTGGAAACAAATCTAGTGTATGACCAAACATCTCCACTCTCCAATAGAGACCTGAGATAACCTAGATTACTTGCCACAAATGTTCCCACCTATGTACATTTATTGATTTCCGGAGGCGGAGGCAGGAGCCTGGCCAGCGGGAGCATTCAGAGTAGCGCCGGTCCACCTCCCAACTAAACTCTGCAGAGTTCCCCAGCCTTGTTTAACCACCGGTGGCACGTCAGGCCCATTGGCGTATTCATCAATTTTGCCCGTGACTTTGACGATAGCTTCCCTAGTGAATGCGGACTGGAAGAAACGCATGCGGATGAAATGGGCGAAGAAGATCGGCGTGAGGAACGAGTTGCGGAACATGAGAGCTCCAATGATGACGCGAGCGAGGATAAATATTTCAGTATACGCCACTACCTTCATGGCCGAGTCGTAGTTTGCTGGGTTCAATGAGAAGACTATTAAACGACCACGGGTACCGGAGAACCTACCTCTGACCCAGACTTGAAGCTTCTTCGATAGGGGGTGGGGTGTTGGCGGACCGCCTGACGTGGCAGGGGGACCAGCTGGGAGAATTTGAGGCATCAAAGTCGTGCGGGTGAACGTGAGTGCATGGAACAGTGAGAAGATGGTGTAGGGAAAGAGGGACACTGATCCAGAAACAGTTAGCAGAACTTAACTTTTAACTGCAAGGATGGGGCACCTACGAGCAACAGGCTTCGATGTGAGCCAAAACAACGCGAGTATGAGATATTGTATATTCTGCGAGCAATCCTTAGAGTAAACCATATGAAGGCAAGCAGACCCACTCACTTCATCAGCAAGGGCACGCTTAACCCACGCGGCGGTTGGCTGAGGGACCTGTTATGGTGTGAGACTACGGACTATCTTTGTATGCGAGTTGCTTACACCGAGCGACTTTCTATCCATAGGAGTTAATATCTGGCTTGCACATAGTTGAAGCAAATGGTTCACTTACTGGCAGACGATGGTATAACTAACGATCGCCCCGACAAAACTCGCTGGACATACGTCACGGTCAGGCTACTCCGCAGCGGTATAGCAAAGTAAACAGGCGAACCCTTATACCACCAAGGTGAAGCTGTTTTGAAAAAAGCCCAGGCAAATATATACCTGAGAGCAGAAACCAGGAGGACGAAGTGTCCTCCAGCCCAGACGTAGTGCTGAGGCCACAACCGGAAAAAAACGCAATGAGGCCACGTGGAACTCAAAATATATCTCAAATGCGTAGCATGACATACCTGCGAGGTGGCCATTAAGAGCCTAAGGACTTAGTAGACGAGAAGAGAGGAGGGCTGAAGAGGGGTGAAGGATATGCTTGACGGGTTAAGACGACGCGAAAACGAGAACAAGAGGACTTTGACGGGGTGTTAGCGGTATGGCAGATTGATTACATAATTAAACACACGCCCCGGACACGCGACATCATCGGCTCCAATTCGCTGTCAGGCCGCCCTTCCGATACACTTCCTTTTCAACCTTTCGCTTCCCCAGCCTCTCCATTCGTCGTTCCCTGTCATCTCCTCGCCGTGGCTTCGTCTGTGCGGCCACATCGGATTCACCATTCTCCTCCACATCGTCACGTTTCCGTTTAACGCCGCCTCTTCCCGCGGCACCCTTTCCGCCACCAATACTTATGTTCACACGAGGCGGAACAGCAAATCCGAATGCTTTCCCAACCTTAGCCAGGTCGAGCTTGTTCACATCGAAAATCTTTTTGAGAGAGTAAGATGCATATGCTTGGAGATATGCTCGATAGCCGTCTTTCGCAGATTGATGCAAAAAGTAGTTCTTCTGTAGCAACTTCTCCAACTAGCAAAACTTTTAGTGCTCGTCATTTCCAGTTCAGTCGGTTTAAAAGTCCTACCTGTGACTGAACATTCGCTATCCGATCCACTGGGAAAGTGAACTCATTGAGTGGCACCTTGGCCTCTTTGAGAAACCTCAAAAAGCCGAGCTCGCTCTCCAACAAGAAAAGTAGGCTCTTCCCGACCTTCCCCGCACGTGCTGTTCTCCCTACGCGATGGATGTAGTCACGCGGGTCATCTGGAGGGTCGAACTGCACGATCCAGTCAACCCGAGGGATGTCCAGACCTCGCGCTGCCACATCAGTACAGAGAAGGATGCCAGATTCCGCGTTGCAAAATTCAAAAAACGTGGTCGTGCGCTTCTGCTGCTTTTGTTTGCCCTATGAAAATATATGGGGTCAGATTGGACAACGTTTTTGTGGCGTGTGCACACACGTGGAGGTCGAGAACAGGAATGTCAATATAGTTCAGCAGCTCGCCATGGTATTTGACTGAATTGCAGCTGGAGAAAAATACGACAATTTTCTTTTTGAGGTTCTTTTTGAGGAACGTGAACAGAAGGAGGAAGCGTCGGTCTGATGGACAAACAACGTATCCTTGAGACAACGTCGTGACTGTGCTCGTTTGTTCGGCCCCGTCCACGTCTATATGGATAGGTCCAGGTCGTAATGATATCCGAACCAGATCCTGCACTTTCGTTGTCTGTGTTGCAGAAAAGAGCATAGTCTGCCGGGTTTCTGTACTTCTTCTCAGGCCAGTCTTCAGAGAGGATGTGATGAAACGCACCTTTTGGTAAAATGGCAATAATTCGCTTCATTTCCTCTTCGAATCCAATCTCCAATATCCGGTCTGCCTCATCGATGACGAGCGCCTTCAAGTTTCGGAAAACGAACCCCTTGGTATTCTGCCAAATTCATGTTCAGCCTTAAGTGACGGGGTGACATCTGATGTGTGCACCTCCAAGTGGTCCAGTAACCGTCCTGGTGTCGCAACCAGTAGGTTAACACCTTTCACTAGCTTATCGACTTCCGCTCTCCTATTTGCGCCTCCCATTACGATTCCAAATGTTTGCGAATGATGCGGCATGAGATCTCTTGCCACTCCGAAGATTTGTAGTGCAAGCTCTCGTGTTGGTGAGATGATGATAATCCCTGTCCCTGGGGCATACAAGGGTGAGTACCTAAGGGATAAAAAGGTACTTTGATCTTACCATTCCTAGGCTTGAATTTCATCCTATATAGAAGCTCAATGGCGGGGATCAAAAACGCCAGAGTCTTTCCTGAACCCGTTCTCGCTGCACCAAGTACGTCCTTCCCCGCAAGAAGAGGGGGGATAGATTTCTCCTGAACAGGTGTCATAGTCTCGAAGCCCATCTCTTCAAGACCTTTCATTGTAGGTTCCGAGAGCTCCAGCGTGTGGAAAGGCACTCGGCCTGCAATGCCATCTTGTGGGACGGTGGTCGGCGCGGATTCTGATCCCGACATGGTTTATTCGGTAGAGTTATGTAGGCCTCCTGGGTATCGGAATAGAGGGTGGTACTACTCTCAGTAACGCTCTGAACTAGACCGAGACGAAAGCGCAGAGGCAGAGGCAGTAGACGTAAATCAAAAAGAATGGGTTGACACCGAATAAGGAAGCTCTCAAAAAACGCATCCGCGTCCGGAGAAGCGCGTAGCACACCGACACACACCATCAACTACCCCATGGCTAAACCCTTACTATGTTGGTAATCCCTGCCTTCAAATACCGTGCATTCTTCGTCAGTGCCACGCCATTAATCTGGGACAACAGATATCTTTGCAGCGGTAATCTCCGTGACCTCTGCCGCTGCCGGGTATGTTTACGGGGTATCACGCAGCGAGAGACAGGGACCTTACGAACCACCCACCAAGACGAAGGAACAAGATGAGGACGACCCTAGCAGCGATGAAGACTCCGTCGCCGATGGTGATCTCTCTGCCGTGACAGCCGGGTTTATGAAGTCTTGTAAACTCGTGCGTTACTTTGATATTTTGGCTCTTGCATGATAATCACGCCCGTAACTGGTCCCTATCCCCGCCAAACATTAAGGTGCTCGTTGTTAGGACTGACCTTAAAATGACACCCGGCAAGATCGCTGCCCAGTGCGGGTGCGTTCCGACATCTTAGTCCTGATCTACGTTCATGACCTTTCAAACCTGCCTCTTTCACCCTGGGATTGATTGGACAGACACGCGACGCTTGCATGTTACAAAGCGTTGGTCAAAAAGAATCCAAAAGTGAGGCTCACAGCGCCGTCTGTTGGACCTTACTGAGTCATTTTGTTCTAGCTAGTCCGCCATTGGGAAGTGACAGGGTAAACTAAACTCAACTCCTGGTATTTTCGTCTCACTCTCGATACGACAAAGTCAGGCCAAAATTGCCCTGAAGGCGTCTTCGGAGGAAGAGATCATGGAACTAGAGGCTTTGGCGAAGAGCTTGAATCTCTGTGCGCGTTCCATTCAGGATGCGTAAGCCATGCCATGATTACTGTGAGGTCTGGCCTCACGGGATATCTACTTTAGGGGAAGGACGCAAGTCGAAGCCGGCTCGAGGACTGTTCTTGGTATTGGACCTGGTAGGTCTGCAGCCATGAGCGGTGAGATCAATCTGATCTTATTTCCTTGTTCCTGCGCAGCACCGGTAGAGCTGGTCAACCAAGTGACAGGACATCTTCGGTTACTCTAAACGTCTCATACATACATATCTTGTTGATCTTACCCCTCGTACACACTTAGTACAGCACTTCACAAAGCCCCCAATATCTGTCCCGCTCGTCCGCTCATTTAAGAAAGAAAGAGGAAGCTGTTTTCCGCTCCCTCTCACACAATGCACACTCCATCACAATCCTTTCCTCTTCATAGTTCTTGAGAGATTGAACGCCGCTGAGATGAGCGTGACGTGACTGAACGGGGCCATTAGCACACATTATGAAGAGATCATAAATGCGATACGTACGTAAAGCCTTGCACGGCGTTGCCAAGACTAAAGCGAGTGTCACGAGTTGACGCCGAATTTTTAATGGGATACTTACCCTTCCCCCGATGGCGATATCTCCTCGGTGCACAGCCCAACATGGTTGGTGTATTGCAGGAAATCCTGTCATATGTCAGCTCGACGGCTGTTATGTTTGATCCACGCACTTCAAACATTGCAATAGACCGCTGCAGAGAGGCCTTGTCGAATTCACCGACACGGGTCAAGGCTTCGATGCACCTGAGCAAGGAGTACGTTTATGGCATACGCTTCATAGGACTTGGACCTGCAGACCATAGAGTGCAAAGACAGAAAGTACCCTCTTCCCCACCGACGCCGTCGTCAGACTGGGATGTGTCGTAGCGGTAAACGAGGTTCTATATGGCACATAAAGAGTTAGGGTTTAGGGCGCTTCGGTGTGGGACCCATTTCTCCACCTACATTAGCTGTAAGACCACCACGCTCCGGACTTTTCAAGACCGCATCCAGGGTACTCCGGAAGCGGGGATCAGACTTCAACATACATGGTCAATATGTACCAAATGGTCACCTGAAACCTACTTACCGCCGTAGCAAAGAACACGAGAGGCATAATGAGCACAGCGGAATCCAGGACGTCGATGTCGTCGTAGCTTTGTGCGAAGAACTTCTTCTCAGAGTTCCATGCCTTCTGCATGATCTGCTCGTACAGCTCGTCGCGCGCCTCCAGCCACCTATTGCGCCGAGGGCAAGGGAGCGAGCGCTTGTCCGCAAGGCGGAGGCCTGATCAGATATTAAGCGGGGTTAGGATAATCTCCACTTTCACGCTGACCTCGGTCAATAGCCACCCTTACACGTCACTAGTGAAAAAAGGTAGCCTTCTGATCTGCAGGATCTCGTACGTACCACATCATGATCTAGCCATTCTTGACGTTAACTAACTTCGACGCAACTTCGAACTGCATACCTTGGAGTACTGTAGCGCAGGAAACTCTCAGTTAGGCATGTAAAGAAGAGGGTTTCGGCGCACCGTGAAGTGTCTTTTCTTGTTTCGCACCTCCCTGCCAGGAAGGTCGCTAGTAAGGATATCATCGACAGCGTTTCTTTGGCGAACTGACCAAATCGACCTAGATTGATGGTCAAACATGGGAGTTGCGAACCACGACCGGGCAGAAGATAAAGTGGGCGCAGCACGCACAAATCCGGGTCATTATAGTGGGCAACCACGACTATCAAAAATCAAAGTTTGTCAAGATTGGTGTCAACGTGATATGAAAAGACATACAGTCTACTCTGTTCACCGATATTTCAGGTTTAATACATTACCCAAAGACTGTTATAGTAAGACGTACAGGTCGCGAACTGCAACCCTAGAAAACGAGATACTGATGAGCAAAGCCGATGTATAATAGGAAAGGCCATTACCATATATCATACGACTAGGGCAATGTGTGTTGACACATTAGTTGAGTTCCACAAGAGACCACCATCAACTTGCCAGAGGTTTACCAAACTTCAGGGTGTGAGAAGAAAATAAAATGCGAAACGTGGTACTATAACGCACCTTTTGCCCAAGATAGATACAATCCATCCTAGAGAAGCATGGGTAAGTTGGCGTCCATCCATGAGAATATCAATCCATCGCACAATTCGCCGTATATATCCTGAAAATGTCGCAATGTCAACTCTCTGGCAGAGAAATGTAAGCTACTCACAAGTTGAATGTGGTCAATAGCACCGTTTCCAATTCTGACTGGCTTTGACCCCTTATGTCCGTCTAAGTGTGTGAGTTCTTTCTCAGGGAAAATCTTCTCCCCTTTGAGCAACAAAAACAACGTCAGAACAGGCGTCGATCAAGTGGGGACCAACTAACCGTGAATGGTATACATAATCTGTATAGAACCATCAGGATTCTTGTCTTTCAGTCTATCGTAGATGAACTCCATGTAGGCTGGGGGAGAACAAGGTACGTCAAATCAAGTTCCGGACAAAGGGACAAATAACTGTACCATCGGCCTCACGCGTGAAACCGAGACGTATCAAGGCATAAAGCGTGAAGGAGGCATCGCGGATCCACGATGCCCTGTAATCCCTACATCAAGTCTCAGTTGTAGAGAAGTGGCGAGGAGCACTGGCACGTGGCCACGCAGAAACATACCAGTTTCTGGTTCCACCAATGAACTCGGGTAGACTGAACGTTGGGCTGGCAACCACAGCACCTAAGAAGAAAGTTAACTGATTTATCCTCAACATCAGCATAAACGAACCTGTGGGCTCATAGATAAGAAGCTTCAGCGCGAGCGCGCTGCGATTAACAGCTTCTTTCCAAGAACCATCATAGGTAGACCTCCGGATCCAGGCATTCCAGTAGTCATTGGTGCCTTGCAGCAAATCTCGAAGAAGGTTCTTTGGAATCGTGAGCATTACCTAGGATAGACCGAAAACGGTGACAGAAACCTTTGTAAGCAGTGGGTCTTCTTTCTTGCGAAGGTTGGTTGCACTTAGCAGTTCTGACATATCATGTGTTGTTGCATAAAATCAACTGATAACTACGATCAAACTCACGGTCCAACGGGGCACCCAGCTGTTCAGATTGTTCCTTGGTTAAATCGGAGTTATGCTGCTCCTTCATGTTCGCGGCCTTTGGGGGAGTGCGAAGAGCAAACGTGACGACTTGACCTTCTACTAAATCCAGGTCAACACAAATGCTTAAACCTTTATGACCCTGAGGCATGAGATCGAGGATTTGCAAATCGACAGAAGGCGAAGAGACGCCATCGACCACTGATTCCGCAATGAAACGGAGATCAATAGTAAGTTCGTCTGACTCGAAGAGCGCTCTCTTTTGTTTGACCGAGGCATTCTCGCCATTCGCAGGGACTGTGTCATCGGGAATAAGCGAAGTTTTGTGCTCATGTAAAGCATAGTGAAATGCAGGTGCGCATTCAACACGTAGTGGCTGTTTGCCACGTACCACCTATGGTGATACAGGTTAGGGGACACTGGAGCGATGCCACAAGTAACGTAGATGCGAACTTCTACGCGGCGAATTAACCAATGCAAGAGAGGCTTTTGAGCAGTTGCCGCCGGGTTGCGAGGGAGGAAATCTAGAAAAAAGAAGTCGTCGACCCAGAGTGCACATGCCCAGCGTGCATCAGAAACACTCACCCGTGACACTGACAACGCCTTCTTCGTTGAGAAATCTGTAGTTCTGCCTCAGAATGCCAAGTGATAGAGCATAGTGAAATCGAATCACTTGGTTTGCAAAACCTGGAATCACAAGTACCGCGCATGAGCCAGCCGTATAAAGGGTGCAAAAGATATTACATTCGAACTGGGAAGGTAATTCTGCTTCGTAGTAAAGGGGATCTTCGGCGAGATCGAAAAATGACCGCCCTGGACGAAGGTCAACAACCAATAGCCCAGATGGATGGCGCTCCCAAGCAATTGGCAATACCTTGTCTTTATCAAGGATCCGCGCAAACACGGAAGGAGAGTCAAAGTCAGGAACACAATAGCTCTCGACTACGGAAAGAGATCCAGGAGAAAGGGGTCAATGGACGTTAAAGTGACCAGACAGATTCTCACTCGACCCGTCAGTGCTGACCTGTCAACGGGAACAGGATTTAGATAGGGGCCAGTTATGAATACAGATACCTACCAAGGCAGCAGTTCTGAGGTTTCCGATCCTGCGGGGTAGATAGTTTCAAGTAAGGGATCACAGTGCAGAAAATGGAAACTAGGACAACAATCTGAGCTCACAAGGCATGATCAGAAATTGGAACATAATCTCGCGTTTGAGATGGAATGCACAAATTCATGGTTCTCGGACAGTGGCGCCAGTACCAGGAGGTGCTGGAGTTGGAGTTGGGATCGTTATGGTTTATATGATTATCCAAGATCCGGAAGGACTCGGACTCGGAGCTTGCTACATTCCAACATCAGCCACTTGCAATGCCGCTCTTATTATTTCTGTCATTTAAACATTCTGGTCAGTCCCACCCTCGCCTTGCGCCCCCGTCAACGCAAGCAGTGTCGTGTCGACCGTCTCCTTACTAACAACATGCATGCGAGGACGTACGAGGTAACAACAAATACTGATGAACCACTTACAACAATTCGCTCATCCTCATCACATTTTGTGTCTCGTGCTCCACAGACTGTCCCAGGGTTTTTCGTCCAAGACGCGCTGGCCACATCCGCAGACATCGGACCAGTGAGTATAAGCGGAAACTCTTTGTGTAGGCTACTCACTCCCTTTGTGTAGACCCCCGACTATTTTGGACTACGATCGAAATCATGGACTGAGTTTTTGGACGCAATAGACGAGCTGCGTGCGAAGTGCCCAGACTCGGTCTCGTATAAAGTCCTATTCTTTGGAAGGCATGGTGAAGGTACCCGTGGGTGACCTTCGCCCGAATGTCTTGCAGTGACTGATAGGCCGGACTCTGATCTAGATAACGTCGCCATAAATAGATTTAGTCAGAAGGTAGGTGGACTTTCTTGATACACGAACGCCTTTCTAAGCAATTTCGAAAGGCATGGGAGGAGTACGTATTTTTTGTTGTGAAATCGCCATTCGGGTCGATTGAAGCAAGTACTTAAGGACATGGGCCGTAAAACAAGGGGATGGCGAAGTTACATGGGGACGTGCGTTGGTACATTACATTGCCTTCATTCATTTGTCTGATCTTGCTTCCCTGATTCCCACAGCTGATCCTCGCCTCACTCTGATTGGTGAAGAACAGGCTCGCAGTGCCCACGCTGCATGGGAACATGAGATACTCCACGGCCTTCCGGTCCCACAGAAATTCTATTGTAGCCCTTTAACGAGAGCTATACGTACCCTCGAGCTTACATTCGAAGGCATACTTCCGGCTGACCTGAAGCCTATCATACTGGAGGTAATATCATCCATACCTTCTTGCGCATTGACTTGACTAACATACTTCTGGATGCAGGACTGCCGTGAACACAATGGTGCACACTATTGCGACAAGCGTAGGCCGAAATCAGAAGTACAATCTGAGTTTCCCAACTTTGTCTTCGAAGAAGGGTTTAAAGAGGAAGACGTTACGTGGACCTCAGAGCGCGAATCCAGGGAACACATGGAGAAACGCGCCAAGCTGGTCTTGGATAGAATTTTCGAGGATGACCATGACGATACCTGTGCGCCCACCTTGTTTATCCCAAATGGCTAACATTCCAGTTGTTTTTAAGACATATCTATTACCGCGCATAGTGGCTGGATAAGGTCGGCTCTGCGCGTGTTAGGGCGAGGGGACTATGATATACCAACTGGCGGTACGTATTGATAGTACCAGCGCTCATGAATGAGCCCTTGAACGATTAAAAAGTTGACTGCGGCTGTTTTCAGGACTTCTTGTGGTTGTTGTGAAAGGGACTGTAGAGTAGACCCGTATAGTAGAACAAACATAGTAAAATGCGACAATGATGGAGATTAGCGGAGATTCAACCAAAGATGCCGTCACCGCAATAACTTAAAATGAGACTTGTTGCACATCATACACCCGCTTGGCCCCATGGGTGTTTGCGCCTTGTTTCACAGCACGCGTTGCTACTCTTCTTGACCGTGTCATGTCCAGCATCGCTCTCGCCCGGGTTTATCGACGTTCGTTTGAGTCATACCCCCATGTCACTCTCGCAGTCGCAGGTGGTGCTTTGACTGCACTCGGCGATGCGGTCGCTCAGTTGTCACAGCAGATCGTGCGTTTCACAGTACATTATTCGGATGACCCACCAGACATCTCTTAGATTATATCTGAAGAAGATGGACGCACTCGGGAATTTCACTATGATGTTCCGCGCACACTTCGGTTTTTTTACTTTGGGGCAAGCATGAGTGCGTGCCAGCGTTTTTGGTGAAAAAACCGGGCTCGTGACAGGCTTGGCTTCAGGTCCTGTCATTGGGCGCTGGAACAAGTATCTCGAATTTAGGTTCCCTCTTCGCCCACGCGGACATAGCTCAACTAGCTTTTCTGCTCTCGCAAAGAGAGTGGTTGTTGACCAGATCGTTATGGCGCCCATCGGAGTATGTCTCCACCGGAGTGACTACATGCACATTTTTACCGATCAACACTAATTATATGGGATTTCTAGCTCTCTGTCTTTTTTAGTTTTATGGGTGTGATGGAAGGTCGTGATTTGAAACATATCCGTGCTAGATTCGAAGATATCTATCGGCCAACGCTGTTGGCCAACTGGAAGATATGGCCTGTTGCTCAGGTCAGTTCAACTTATGTTTTCACATCTGGGACATTATTGACAGGCGGTTGCGATAGTTTATCAATTTTAGGTTTATGCCCTTGCCCTATCGTGTTCCATTTCAACAAACCTGTGGCGTATTCTGGACACTCTATTTATCCCTCCTCAACTCTGCGTGAGCTCCACTTTTTTTTGATAATCATTTGTTGCTCACGGGATATGCGTCAATATAGAGAGAGTAGAAAACAAGACGAGGAAGATACTCTAAGGCGCACGTTCGAACAACTACCTTAGACGTCGTAATTCATCAGGCAGCAACACCCCGACATGACCTTTTCATTTTTATTTCTTACTTATCATCAACTGTATCACACCAGTAACCTGAGCACCCTCTCACCTGCGATAACTTACTCCTCACCATTAACGGCGGCGACGGCATTTGCGTACACACATGGGATTAGGCACTTTTGTCCGACTGGAAAAATTGCTCTTCGGATCATTACAGTAGATTGTTCATAAACTACTTTTCTCTAACTGGATTAAGACGCCCCATACTTCGGCCTGTAGTAAGCAGGCGGGAGATTTAGAAGCACATCGGTAAGTGGGCGTTCTACCAATACGAGTTCGCCAGGCGAAATAAACTCGGCCAGTAGTATCTGTCGAACCTCCCCATCCAACAGGCGCCGCGAACTGCACCTTACACAACCACGTCGCCCCCCAAAACAGCGCAAGGACGTCCTGACTAGTGCTGCTGTCCTTGTTCACAATTTTTTCTGGGTCCGCGGGTGCGAGCGTGACGCCGAGGATGGCGTCATGCAAGTGCGTAAATCGCTTTGGGAGGGCGGTGCATAGCGAACGGGACCACGGCGGGAACTGGCGTGCCTCGACGTCGTATAGTTCCAGGGAGTTATTGGCGAAGCCGAGGATGAGCAGCGATGGCAAGCTCGGCGCGAAAGCGAGGGCGTGAACGGGCTGGGGGAAGGAAGGAAGGGAAGAGTGGTGTTGCACCGAGTCGAGGTTGAAGATGTGCGTGCGTAGATGGTCGTCTGTCGTAGCGAGCCATTGACCGTCAGGGCTCATGACCATGCGTGTGACCGTGGCTGGCACGGGCTCCGCGTTGCTAGGTTGGTGGCCAGCCATTCCTCTGTCCTTTGTCTCGTGTTCCTCAATGTCAGCCATTGAGCCTCTGTGTCTGTGCTGATCAAACCTCCGAAGCACCCTCGCGGAGGTTGAGCCGGACACAAGATCGAGCACTAGCACGAAGGCAGTTGTTGTGGCTATGGTGAGCTTCGAAGAGTCGGGAGAAAACGTCAGGGCGGAAGCTCCACACGACGACAGAGTATCGGGAAGGTGTTCTCGGAGTATTGATTGGAGATCGCGGACACGCTTGGGCTTCAGGTCATCTACCGAAGACTTCTCGGGTGAGATGGACAACACTACTATGCAATACAAAGTGGAAAACACGTACATCTACTTGCAGCCAGAAGAGCTTTGTTTCGAAACCATCAGAGACAGCCAGCCAGTGTCCGTCGTCTGATATTGCACTGGCAACAATATTCGTTTGCACACGCAGACTCATCTCAAGCACCTTTT
>WNFQ01007382.1_pt1 | contig 13179 bp, 9 predicted proteins | sample 5400171 | NCBI WGS metagenome assembly WNFQ01 (sample SAMN13153356, study PRJNA577476) | soil metagenome | isolation source: 20 cm soil under Madrone tree | place: USA:California | collected 2016-06-14
GGTGAGCGGGAAGTTCTTGAACACGAAGCGCACCTTGTCGCCGTAGTCCTTGAGCACGTCGTTCTCGAGCGTGGTGTAGACGCGCGCGCAGAACGGGCACTCGAAGTCCGAGTACTCGACGATGGTCACCTTCGCGTCCCTTGGGCCGCGCTCGGGCTGGTTGTCGAGCGAGATCTTGCTCATGGTCTGCTCGAGCGGATCGACGGTCAGGTCCGTCAGGTCGCCGCGGAAGGAGTAGTGCCCGTCGGCCGTCACGTAAAAGCCGATGTTCTGGCTCTGCTGCCCGAGCGAGGCGACCATGGTGCCCTTGCGCCAGCCCGGCATCCCCGCGTCCTCGAGCTTGACGACCTTGAAGGTGACGCCGGGGCTGGAGACGCTCTTCTGGTAGTAGTCGGCCAGGCGCTCGGAGAGCGCGTCGTCGGAGAGCGCGGGCCCGCCACCGGCTCCGCCGCCGCACGCGGCGGCGAGCAGGAGCACGGCCGCGATCGGCGCGATGCGGCGAGCGAGCACGCCGCTCGCAGCCCCCGGATCGTTCGCCGCAGCCGCCATGATTACCCGACAGCCTCCTAGTGCCGGGCCCGGAGCGCGTCAAGGCGCGCCGGCGCCGAGCGGGCCGAGGCGATGGAGCTGCATGTGGATGCCCTCGGGGAGGAATTGCGCGGCGACGAAGTAGTCGACCGCGCGCCGCGCGGGGATGTCGGCGGCCAGCTCGACCGCGAAGCGGCGGCCGAGCGCCGCGAGCAGCGGGTCGAGGCCGGGGTGTGCCTTCGGGAGCAGGAGGTACGGGCGCATTCCCCCGCGCGCGAGGAGCTCGGCCGCGTCGCCGACCGTGAGGCCCCAGCGCTCGAGGTCGGTCAGGTAGAGCGCGTGCGCCACGCCGCTGTAGTACTCGATGTTCTCGGCGGGGCGGCCGACGTCCTCGGTGGTGATGACGACCGCGCCGGGCTCGACCTTGCGCGCGAAGACGGCCCGCGCGTGCACCATCTCCGGCTCCTGGAAGGCCGCGCTGAGCTCGAGCACGTGCGACAGACGCCAGCCGGCTAGCCCGACGAGCGCGAGCGCCAGCGCGGGTGCGACGGCCGCCGTGACGTCGCGCCGGGACCACGTGGCGGCGGCGAGGGCTCCGGCCGCCGCGAGCGCGGGCACGAGGAAGAGGCGGCGCGCGAGCGTCCCGGCGCCCTCGCCCACGCCGAGCGTGGCCGCGCCGAGCAGCAGGGCGAAGCCCGCGGCCAGCCCCCAGGCCTCGGCGCGCCGCCCGGCGCGCGCGAGGCGCCGCACCAGCGCGGGCGTCCCGAGCGCTCCCTCGACGACCAGGAGCGGCAGGAGGAGGTGCACGCCGGAGAGGTAGCGCGGGTCGGGCTTCGACCAGCAGCTGAAGAAGATGAGTGCCAGGAGCGCGTAGGGGAGGGCCGCGAGGAGGAGGATGCGCCGCCCGCCGAGCGCCACGAGCGCGCCGAAGACGGCGAGCGCGAGGAGCGCGTCGCCGTATGCCGCGCGCAGGTGGGCGAGGTTCTCGGGCAGCACGCGCGGCAGGTTCGCGAGCCGGAGGCCGCCGCCCTGCACCGTCTCGAGCGTGCCGCCCCGCCACTGCACGGTCTCGACCGTGCCGCCCCGCCACTGCACCGTCTCGAGCCTGCCGGCCCCCCACGCCCCGGGCGGGAAGCCCATGCGGGGGGCGCGCGCGTCGCCCGGCGGCGCGGCGAGGAACCCCTGCACCTCCATGCCCTGCGTCAAGCGCCAGGGCCGTCCCGTCGCCGCCGTGTTGTAGGCGAGGAGCGGCGCCAGGCCGAGCGTCAGCGCGACGGCGCCGGCGGCGAGCTGGCGGAGCGCGGGGCGCCACCCCGGACGCTCGTCGCGCCAGCGCGCGGCGGCGATGAGCCCGGCCGGCAGGAGGTAGAGGACGGCGTCGGGGCGAATCGAGCCCGCGTAGCCGAGCGCCAGCCCCGCCGCTGCGACGCGACGGGCGGAGAGCCGCGCGCCGCTCGCCGGCAGCAGCAGGAAGAGGCCGAGCAGGGCCGCCAGATGTGTGGCGGGATCGCGCACGATGGTGAGCGCCCAGAGGAAGAGCTCCGTCCGTCCCGAGAGGAGGACGACGAGCGCCACGCCCGCGGTCGCCCACCAGCGCGAGTGGAAGAGGCGCGCCTGGAAGGCGATGAGGAGCGCCAGGAGGGCCAGGAAGATGGTCGGGTTGAGGACGTGCGCAGCGTCGTCGCCGAGGAGCCCGATCCAGCCCGCGAGGAGGAGCGGGTAGCCGGGCGGGTAGCGGCAGTAGAGGCGCCCGTGGTCGGCGACGTAGGTCTGCACCAGCACGTCGACCCGCGTCGGCAGCCGCGCCGCGAGCGCGTCGAGCGGCGGCCAGTGGTGGAAGACCCGGCCGTGCAGCAGGTCGTGCGCGAAGGTGAGGTAGCCGAACTGGTCGACGGCGAGGTACCAGGTCGTCCGCTCGTGGGCGGCGAGCGCGGTGAGCACGAGCAGCTCGGCCGTGGCGGCGAGCCAGAGCGCGGCGAGGACGCGCGGCAGCGTGACGGCGCGGAGCAGCGCGGGCCGTGCGGGACGCTCGGCCGGCACCGGCGGCGAGCGCCGGCGCTCCGCGCGACGCCGCGCGGAGCGGGATGCGGGCGGCGCGGGCACGCGGCCTTATACCCGGGGCCGGAGCGGCGGGAAAAGCACGTTGGCCTGGCGGCGCGGGGATGGTAGGTAGGACCTCCTCGTGGCCGTCGCCTTCTCGCCGCTGGTCGCGCGCTGGTTCGGGGAGCGCTTCGGCACGCCGACGCCGGCGCAGGCGGAGGGGTGGCCGGCCATCGCCCGCGGCGCCGACACGCTCATCGCCGCGCCCACCGGCTCGGGGAAGACGCTCGCCGCCTTCCTCTGGTCGCTCGACCGCCTGGTGCGCGCCGCCGGGGCCGGCGGGCTCGAGGAGCGCACCGACGTCGTCTACGTCTCGCCGCTGAAGGCGCTCGGCAACGACGTGCAGCGGAACCTCGCTCGCCCGCTCGCCGAGATGCGGGCGCTGGCCGAGGAGGCGGGCGCGCCGCTGCCCGAGATCCGCGTCCTCGTACGCTCCGGCGACACGCCCGCCGCCGAGCGCCAGGCGATGGGGCGCCGCCCGCCCCACATCCTGGTGACCACGCCGGAGTCGCTCTACATCCTGCTCACCGCCGAGGGCAGCCGGCGCTGGCTCGCGGGCGCGCGCACGGTCATCGTCGACGAGATCCACGCCGTCGCCGCCGACAAGCGCGGCGCGCACCTGGCCCTCTCGCTCGAGCGCCTGGACGCGCTCGCGGGGCGGCGCCTCCAGCGCATCGGTCTCTCCGCCACGCAGCGCCCCATCGAAGAGGTGGCGCGCCTGCTGGTCGGCGCGGGGGCGCCGCGCCCGTCGGCCACCGTCGCGCGCTCGAGCTGGCGATCGAGATCCCCGACCAGGAGCTCGGGCCGATCGCCACCCACGAGCTGTGGGCCGACATCTACGAGCGCATCGTCGCCCAGGTGCGCACGCACCGCACGACCATCGTGTTCGTCAACACGCGCCGCCTGGTCGAGCGCGTCGCGCACCAGCTCGAGGAGCGCCTGGGCGAGGGCCGCGTGGCCGCGCACCACGGCAGCATGGCGCGCCGGACGCGGCTCGAAGCCGAGGCGCGACTCAAGGCCGGCGAGGTGCCGGTGGTGGTCGCGACCGCCTCGCTCGAGCTCGGCATCGACGTGGGCGCCGTCGACCTCGTCTGCCACGTGGGCGCGCCGCGCGCGCTCGCGACGCTCATCCAGCGCGCGTCTGCCACGTGGGCGCGCCGCGCGCGCTCGCGACGCTCATCCAGCGCGTCGGCCGCTCGGGCCACGCGCGCGGGGCGGTGCCGAAGGGCATCGTCTTCCCGCTCACGCGCGACGACCTGGTGCAGGCCGCAGCCGCGGTGCGCGCGGTGCGGGCCGGGGAGCTGGACACGCTCCGCGTGCCCGAGCGCCCGCTCGACATCCTGGCCCAGCAGTGCGTGGCGACGGTCGCGACCGGCGACACGCCGGTCGAGGAGCTATGGGCGCTCGTGCGGCGCTCATACCCCTTCCATCGCCTCGAGCGCGCCGACTTCGACGCCGTCCTCGCCATGCTGGCCGACGGCGTGGCGACCCGGCGCGGCCGCCGCGGCGCGCTGCTGCACCTCGACCGCATACACGGGCGCGTGCGCGCCCGGCGCGGCGCGCGTCTGGCGGCGATCACGAGCGGCGGCGCCATCCCCGACAACGCCGACTACGAGGTGGTGGAGGAGCCGCAGGGCCTGAAGGTCGGGACCGTCAACGAGGACTTCGCGGTCGAGAGCATGGCCGGGGACATCTTCCTGCTCGGCAACCGTTCGTGGAGGATCCGAAGAGTCGAGGCGGGCCGCGTGCGGGTCGAGGATGCGGCCGGCGCCCCGCCCACCATCCCGTTCTGGCTCGGCGAGGCCCCGGCGCGCACGCGCGAGCTGTCGGCCGCGGTGTCGGCGCTCCGCGCCGCGGTGGCGGCGCGCCTCCCGGACACGAGCTGGCTCGTCGCGGAGTGCGGCCTGTCCGCGGACACCGCGGCCCAGCTCGGCGCCTACGTGGGGGCGACGCGCGCCGCGCTCGGCGCCGTGCCCACCACTGGCTGCGTCATCGCCGAGCGCTTCTTCGACGAGGCGGGCGGCATGCAGCTGGTCATGCACGCGCCCTTCGGCGGGCGCATCAACCGGGCCTGGGGCCTCGCGCTCCGCAAGCGCTTCTGCGTCACCTTCAACTTCGAGCTGCAGGCTGCGGCGACCGACGACGGCCTGGTCATCTCGCTCGGCGAGCAGCACAGCTTCCCGCTCGACTCCGTGTTCGCGATGGTGCGGCCCGAGATGCTGCGCGAGGACCTGGTGCAGGCGGCGCTCGTCTCGCCCTTGTTCACGAACCGCTGGCGCTGGAACGCGACCCGTGCGCTCGCGCTCCTCCGTCACGAGGGCGGCCGGCGCGTGCCCATGCCGCTCCAGCGCATGCGCGCCGACGACCTCCTCGCGGCGGTCTTCCCCGAGCAGGCGGCGTGCGCCGACAACGTCGTCGGGCCGATCACGATCCCGGAGCACCCGCTGGTGCGCGAGACGATCGACAACTGCCTGCACGAGGCGATGGACGTCGACGGCCTCGGGGAGGTGCTGGCGCGCATCGATCGCGGCGAGATCGCGACGCGCGCGGTCGACACGGTGGCCCCCTCGCCCATGTCGCACGAGATCCTGAACTCGAACCCGTACACGTACCTCGACGACGCGCCGCTCGAGGAGCGACGGGCGCGCGCGGTGGCGCTCCGGCGCACCGACCCGGACCTGGTCGAGGCGGCGGGGTGGAGCGGCCTCGCGGCCGAGTTGATCGCGGCGGGGCGCGCGACCTGGGGCGAGACCGGCGCGCTCCGCGCGCTGGTTGCCGCCGAGCGGCTGCCCGTCGCGCGCGCGGCCGTCCCCGGGCTGCGCGCGGACCTCGACTGGCCCGCGGCGGAGCCCGGCCGCGAGGAGGCGCTGCACGCGCTCCTCGGCGGCTGGCTCGAGTGCGTCGGCCCGACGACGGCGGCGGGGCTCGCCGCGCGCATCGGCCTCTCGCCGAGCGCGGTCGCGATCGGTCTCGCCGGGCTCGAGCGCGCCGGAATCGCGCTGCGCGGCCGCTTCACGCCGGACGCGCACGAGGAGGAGTGGTGCGAGCGCCGGCTGCTGGCGCGCATCCACCGCCTGACCCTCGGCCGCCTGCGCCGGGAAATCGAGCCCGTCTCCGCCGCCGACCTGATGCGCTTCCTCTTCCGCTGGCAGCACGTGCAGCCGGGGACGCAGCTCCACGGCCGCGACGGGCTCCTCGAGGTGATCGGCCAGCTCCAGGCGCTCGAGCTGCCGGCGCGTGCCTGGGAGGCTCAGGTGCTGCCGGCACGCATCGCGCGCTACGACCCCGCCGATCTCGACGGCCTCTGTCTCGCGGGTGCCGTCGCGTGGGGCCGCCTCGAGACCGATCCGCCGGCGGAGGAGGACGCAGGCCCCCGGCGCGCCAAGGCGCCGACGCGCGCGGCGCCGCTCGCCTTCGTGCTGCGCGAGGACCTCGCCTGGCTCTTGGCGCCGACCCACGGCGTGGGTGATCTGCCCTCGGCCGCGCGCGCCGTGCTCGCGCACTTGGAGCGGCACGGCGCCTCCTTCCTGGCCGACATCGCGCGCGCCACCCGCCTCCTTCCCGCGGCCGCCGAGGAGGCGCTGTGGACGCTGGTCGCGCGCGGACTCGTCACCGGCGACGGCGCGGCGGGCCTGCGCACGCTCCTCAAGCCGGACAGCGAGCGGCGGCCGCGCCGCCTGCGCGCGGTGCGCGGTGGCCGGGCGCGGCTCGTGCCGGCCGGCCGCTGGGCGCTGCTGCGCGCCGGTACCGACACGGACGCCGATGCCGAGCCGATGCGCTTCGCGCGGCAGGTGCTCCGCCGCTGGGGCGTGGTGGTGCGCGAGCTCCTCGCGCGCGAGTCGCGCATGCCGCCGTGGCGCGTCGTGCTGGGCGCGCTGCGCGCGCTCGAGGCGCGCGGCGAGATCCGCGGGGGGCGCTTCGTCGCCGGGCTGGTCGGCGAGCAGTTCGCGCTCCCCGAGGCGGTGGAGGCGCTGCGCGCGGTCCGACGGCAGGCGGCGGAGCCGGAGACGGTGGTCGTGGCCGCGGCCGACCCGCTCAACCTGGTCGGGGTCCTCGTGCCCGGCGCGCGCCTCTCGCCCATGGCGCACGAGGTGATCGCCTTCCGCGACGGCGCGGCGGTGGAGACGGGCGAGCTGGGCGCGGTGCTCAGCCGGCTCAAGCGGGCGAGCGGGTAGCGGCGGACGAGCGCTCCCCGTACAATGTACATATGACGCGATACACGGCCGCCGAGGCGCGCAAGCACCTGTCCGGTCTCTTGAACGCGGCCGAGCGAGGGCAGGAGGTCGTGATCGAGCGCAGAGGCGTGCGCTTCGTCGTCAAGGCGGACCGGTCGGCGCCGCGCCGCGCGAAGCGTCGCGAGTCGATCTTCGAGTTCATCGATCCGGTGGTGATGGAGGGTGAATGGACCTGGGCCTGGGGCCGAAAGGGGCTCAGGTTCGCGCCGCGGCGGGGCCGTGCCCGGTGATCCTCCTCGATACCAACGCGCTCATCTGGCTCTACGAAGGTCATCGACGAAGCCGACCGCTCGTGCGCTGGTCCGGGCGGCTCTATGCCTCTCCGGCCAGCCTGCTCGAGATTCAGCTCCTTCTCGAGTCGGGTCGCGCCCGGGTCCGCCGCGGGATGGCGGTCGCCGCGCTCACGGACGACGGACGCTGGCTGCTGGACGAGCCTTCCTCTGCCGCCTGGTTCACGCGCGCCCTGGATCTCGGGTGGACACGCGACCCGTTCGACCGGCTGCTCGTCGCCCACGCCGGCCTCCGGGGGTGGCGGCTGGCGACCGGCGACGAGGAGCTGCTGCGTCGCCTCGGCGAGCGCGGCAGCGTGGAGCTGTAGTCAGCGCGGCCCGCCCCCCGGCCGCAGCACCGCCCCCTCCGCCGCCGACGACACCAGGGCGACGTACTTGGCGAACACGCCGCTCGTGTAGCGCGGCGCCGGCGGGCGCCAGCGCGCCAGGCGCTGGCGGATCGTCGCGTCGTCCACCAGGACGTCGAGGCGACGCTTCTCGACATCGAAGGCGATCGTGTCGCCCTCCTCGACCGCGGCGATCGGGCCGCCGACGGCCGCCTCGGGCGCGACGTGGCCGGCCATCAGGCCGCGCGTGGCGCCGCTGAAGCGGCCGTCGGTCAGGAGCGCGACCTGCTCGCCCAGGCCTTCACCCACGAGCGCCGCGGTGACGCCCAGCATCTCGCGCATGCCCGGGCCGCCGCGCGGGCCCTCGTAGCGGATGACGACCACGTCGCCCGCCTTGATCGCGCGCCGGGTGACGGCGGCCATGGCGTCCTCCTCGCGCTCGAAGACGCGCGCGGGGCCGCGGTGCGTCGTGCGCTCGTGGCCGGCCATCTTCACCACGCAACCCTCCGGCGCGAGGTTGCCCTTCAGGATGACGAGGCCGCCGCTCGGCTTGAGCGGCCGTTCGAGCGGGGCGACGACCTCCTGCCCGGGCGTCTCGACCGCGCGGGCCGCCTCCTCGGCCAGGGTGCGGCCGCTCGGCATGAGCGCGCCGCCCTCGACCAGGTCCGCGGCGACCAGGCGCTTGGCGACCACCGCGCCGCCGCCCGCATTGCCGAGGTCGACCGCGGTGAACCGACCCCACGGCTTCAGATCGGCCCACACTGGCGTGCGGCCGCTTACGCGGTCGAAGTCGTCGATGGTGAGCGGCACGTCGACCTCGCGCGCCAGCGCGAGTAGATGGAGGACGGCGTTCGTCGAGCCGCCGCTCGCCGCCACCCCCGCGATCGCGTTGTCGAAGGCCGCGCGCGTCGCGATCTCGTGCGGGCGCAGCCCGCGCTGGAGCATGTCCATTGCGAGCGCGCCCGCCCGGCGGCCGACCTCGTCCTTGGCCGGGTCGGTGGCCGCGATGCTCGCCGTGCCCATGGGCGAGAGGCCGAGGAACTCGAGCGCTAGCGCCATGGTGTTGGCGGTGAACTGCCCGCCGCACGCGCCCGCGCCGGGGCAGACCACGTCCTCCAGCTCCTTCAGGTCCCGGTCGCTCATCTTTCCGGCCGCGTTCGCGCCCACCGCCTCGAAGAGGTCCTGGATGGTGACGTCGCGCCCGCGGAAGCGCCCGGGCTGGATGGAGCCGCCGTAGAGGACGAAGCCGGGCACGTCGACGCGGAGGAGCGCCATGGCGCCGCCCGGGATCGTCTTGTCGCAGCCGACCAGCACGACCAGCGCGTCGAACATGTGCCCGCGCGCCACCAGCTCGATCGAGTCGGCGATCACCTCGCGCGAGACGAGCGAGGTCTTCATGCCCTCGGTGCCCATGGTGATGCCGTCGCTGATGGCGATCGTGTTGAACTCCATCGGCGTGCCGCCCGCCTCGCGCACGCCGCGCTTCACCTGCTCGGCGAGCCGGCGCAGGTTGAAGTTGCACGGCATGGTCTCGGTCCAGGTGTTGGCGATGCCGACGATCGGGCGGGCGAGGTCGGCGTCGGAGAAGCCGATCGCCTTCAGATACGAGCGCGCGGGCGCGCGGTCGCGTCCGTCGAGGAGGGTGCGGCTCTTGTGGCGGGGGTCGAGTGACATGGGCGGGGATCGTAGCCTAGTGTGCCGGCGGCGAGAAGAGGCCGGAGCCGGTGCTTGTCGGCCGCCCCTTCGTGTAATACAAACGAACACATGCCGGCGAGCCGGGTGATGACGCTGAGGATCGAGCCAGAGCTCCTGGAGCAGCTGCGAGCGGTCGCGAAGGCCGAGCGGCGAAGCGTGTCGGCGCAGATGCTCTTCCTCGTCCGGCGGGAGCTGGGCGCGAAGGCGCGGCGACGGCGGAAGCCGCTGCCCACGCTGGGATGGCTGAGCCACCTGCGGGCTCCGCGGGAGCTGAAGGAGTTCCGTCGCGTGCGCCGCTCGCTCACGCGGGAGCTCGAGACCCGCCTGCGGCGCCACGCGAAGGTGAAGTGAAGGCCTGCGTCCTCGATACGCACGCCTTCGTCTGGTACGTGCAGGGGCGGCGGGTCGGAAGGTCGGCGGGACGCATGCTGCGCGAGGTCGATCGCGGGCGATGCCGCGCCTGGATTCCGGCGATCGTCCCGGTGGAGATCGTGCTCTTGCGCGAGCGCGGGCGGAGCGCGATCGGCATCCCCGAGCTGGAGGCGACGCTGGAGCGGAATTCCGAGCTCCAGCTCCTCCCGCTCGACCTCGCCCAGGCGAGGGAGTTTGCGCTTCTACCCGGCGTGCACGACCCCTTCGACCGCATGATCATGGCGGCCGCGCGGGCCGTCGGCTGCCCGCTCCTCTCCGCCGACACCGGCATGCAAGAGAGCGGTCTGTTGCAGGTCGTCTGGGACTGACCTCGCTGGCGGCCAAGAGACTCGCCTCCGGCGTCAGCTCGTGGGCGGCTTCGCGGTTCGCCCCGTACGTCGCCAGGAAGCTCCCCGGTGGCCAAGCGAGGGCCCGCTCGACCGCGACGCCGAAGCGGGCGAAGTCGGCCATGCGTGGGAGCCCGGGCAGGGTCAGTGTCGGCAGGATGGCGAGCGCGCCCACGAGGGCATCGAGGAGTGCGCCGAGGAGGCCCGGCCACGCCCGCCGAAAGTCCTCCCAGAAGCCAGCCTCCGCCCGCCGATGCGGCTCCGAAATCGCCGGCAGATGCAGGAGGACCGCCCGGTCCAGCAGGTCGCCACGCGTCGCGAGCTCTTCGATCCCATTCACGAGAATCGGCCGCGTCGCCTCGAAGAGCATCTCCCCGTCGTCCGTGTAGTGCCGGCGGGTGGCGAAACCGCCGCCGGTCGCGAGCCGGCAGAGCGCGTTCGAAATCCACGGGGGAAGGTACTCGAGGTTATCGAAGCAGACCACCCAGCCGTTGGTCGCGGCGATCATGAGGTCGCGCACGTCTCGCGGCGCCGCGCGCAGGGGCGCCGTGTTCGGGTCGCAGAGCCGGCGGAGCGAGGCGGATCGCAGGCGCGAGCCCGTGCCGGCCGACCATCTCTTCTTCGCGCTCGCGTGGCGGATGGGGCTCGGCCAGCCGCTCGGGGTCGAAGAGCGCCCCGCGAGCGGCCCGCGCAGGGGGGCCCGCCGCGGCGTCGTCCTCGCCGAGGAGATGTCGTACTGGGACCGCGGCATGTCGGTCGCCATGCCGGGGCTCGGCCTCGGCGGCCCGCCGCTCCTCACCATGGGCACCCCTGAGCAGAAGGAGCGCTTCCTCGCCCCCTTCCACAAGGGGTTCGAGTTCGAGGAGCGTCGCGTCCCCGCCGTCGTCGACGATGAGATCGGGCCCGGCGCCGTCGGGCCACACCAGCGCCCATCAGTAACTCCTCGAGCGTCTCGCCCTTCCACACCGTAATTGGTTGAGACCACGAGGCACACGTGGCCGTTGCCAACTACCCGGCGCGCGGGCAGGATGGCACGATGAACCGCCTCTGCATCCACCTGGGCTTCGGTCTCCTGGGGCTCCTGGTGGCCGGGGGCATGCGCACCGCCATGGCGACAGATCATCCAACCGGCGAGAGCGCCCACTTCCGGGTCGTCTCGGCTGCCACCACGCCCTCATCCGACGCCATCGCCGCCGACCTGGAGAGGACCTGGCAGACGTTCCGGGACCTCTTTGGCGTCGAGCCGGCCCGCGTCGAGGTCGTGATCAGCGTGACCTCCGGCGGCGGATCCACAGCCGACGGCAGGACGGGGGCGGCAGGCGGCGGCGCGCATACCATGGCCTGGGCGATCGGCGAGGGGGAGGACCTCGAGGGTCAGGGCTTCAGTGACCTGGCGCACGAAATCGCGCACATCTACTTCCTGGATTACATGGGCGAAGGCGGGCTCCATCAGTCGAATGCCTGGCTCCACGAGGCGGTCGCTTGCCACCACGAGAAGGCGCCGTCCCGCCGGCATCGCCTGCAGTGGATGCGCGAGCACCTGCGGGACCGCATCCCGCTCGGCACCCTGTTCACCATGCGGAACCCGGTCAAGGAGAGCCCGCTGGTCGAGCTGACCGTCAAGCTGCACGAGCGGCTGGCCCGAGGCGAGATCACCGTCGATGAAGTCAATCGCCAGGTGTCCGAGTACGCCACGTCCCACGCCGAGGAGCTGACCCAGAGGGGGATCCGCAACATGACGTACTACACGGAATCGCTGAGCGTGTTCGAGTTCCTGCTCGAGAGCGAGGGCAAGACGTTCATTCGCGAGATGTGCGGCGCCCTCAAGCGAGGGACGTCGATGGACGAGATCGTCCGGCGGCTGAAGGCCTATCCGAAAGGCCCATCACAGCTCGAGGAGGCGTGGGCGGCGTGGGTACAGAGACCCTAGCCGCGCCGCTAGCTGGAGCGGGCGTTCCATACGCCTACGACGGCATGCACGTCAGCATCAGAGCGTGTCGCTTCGCGAGGGAGGCGTAGGTTCGACCGGGCATGTCGTCGCCCCGGGCGTGTTCGACCGGCATCCTGACCCCAGCCAGCAGCACGCCCGGCCTGACCAGGCGCCGGTCCGCTTCGGCGGCAACCTGATCGCTCACCATCGCCCTGTGGAAGCTCCCTCCCCACTGAGTGGCTGCGCCCCGCGCAGTAGCGGCGGTGGCCTCGGGTCAGACTCGGCGGGCTCATTGACTCGAGAGAGCCCGATCGGGAGCTAGAGCGCGGCGACGTGGCTGTCGAGAGGGTGGCGCCCGAGCGCTCGGCCAGGGGGCGAGGAGTGAGCCCGGGCCCGGGCGCTCAGCCCCCCGCCAGCAGCGGCTCGTTGATGCGGAAAGGTACGTCACCGTAACCACCCAGGACGGGATCGGGCTGATACTCGTACTCCTTGCACGGGTCGATCAGCGTGTCCGTGTGGGTGATCGGTGCCGTGTTCGTGTGCCCCTGCGAGAGCCGGCCCTGGATGGATTCGATCGCGCGCTCGTACTGGCCCGTCCCGTAGTCGTAGATGCCGTCGTAGAAGCCGCACAGGGCGAGCCGGAAGGACAGGTCGTCCAGGTGGAACGGCTGGTAGCGCGTCAGCTTCCCGTGCAACTCGGGGTTGAAGAAATTGCGGTGCTCGATCAGCTGGAAGGGCACCCGGCTGGGCGTGGTCTGCGGCTCGGAGCTCTCCGCCGCGACGGCGGCCTCGCTGTACGCTCGCAGCCGGAAGTCGAAGTCCTGATTCGCGCCCAGGACGTAGGCGCGAGCGGGGGACGCGACGGCGAGGACCAGGAACACGCAGAAAGTTTACTCTGACCGCGTGAGACGCAGACCCACTCGATCGGTTGGCTGAATCTCGGAAGCTTGCACCACGGCGCGGAGGCATAGGCGATCGGAGAAGAGGGCGTCAAGCGGTGGCGAGTGACATCTGTGGCGGCGCGCACCCGGGACCTGCTAGCCTCCCGGTTCCCGTGAAGGTCCGCGCCGCCATCTGCTGGGAGCCGCGCCAGCCGCTCGTGATCGACGAGATCGACCTCGAGGGCCCGCGCGCCGGCGAGTGCCTGGTCCGCCTGGTCGCGACCGGCGTCTGCCACACCGACGCCTACACCATGAGCGGGCGCGACCCGTCCGGCCTGTTCCCGACCGTGCTCGGCCACGAGGGTGGCGGCGTGGTCGAGGAGGTCGGGCCCGGTGTGACGAGCCTTCGCCCCGGCGACCACGTGATCCCGCTCTA
>WNFQ01002547.1_pt1 | contig 13177 bp, 9 predicted proteins | sample 5400171 | NCBI WGS metagenome assembly WNFQ01 (sample SAMN13153356, study PRJNA577476) | soil metagenome | isolation source: 20 cm soil under Madrone tree | place: USA:California | collected 2016-06-14
TACTTACCGACAGCTTCCCTTTTCCGATCACTCACTCGATCACCTCCTCTGTCAGAGATTCGGCCTTCGCGCTCCGACTACGTCATCGGTCGAGCATTCATATTTATCACATGTTATCTGCACGACAAGTATATTTGGGTCAGAGACGGTAGATATACCTATTCTTCGTGCTACCTTACGGGCCGCCGTTTCTCGTTATATCATCGATTCCTTACAACCATCGCGTGATTCAGTGCAGGCCATCTCGAGCGGCCTTACGGACGGCGCCTCGCCCCTAGCCGGCCACCAAGACCACTCTCCAAACTCCGACGCTTGGACCACCCATCTGGACATGTGCAAATTGATAGATGTTACTCGATCTCGCCATTTCCGGGGTCTTTTCTGCTCAAAACAATTGCAGTGTTCAGAAGACATCTGCAGATGTGAGATTGTACAAATAAATTAAAGATCATCAATAGATGACTAGCCGAGTACGTGACGAATGATCTATGAAGAAATGCAAGTGATTCTGAGAGTTGTGAAAGCAGGGAACAAACGGTGATTGAATTGTGTTACTGGAAGAGAGCACATGCAGACGGCGCGTTTTTATGTGCTCGGAGGATCTGTGCAACCACAATACCTAATCATTGGCATCGCCCGAGAGTTTAGTGCCCAAAGTTCAATAATCATTGTCTGTCAACAACCACACTCGCTTTCATGATTCGATGGTACCATATCGGTCCCAGCCTTGCGCACTTATAATCATAATGTGCCTGGTCTGGGCCAGTCGGGTGTAACTGAAAAAGACACACTTTGTCTATTCCGGTCTTGTTGATCAAATCACCTCGTGTAGGACGCGGCTGAACTGAGGTCGAGGCTGAACTCAAGGGTGTCTTTGAGGAGTTAAGGAGGCAGTGTCTGCCGACTAGCAAAAGTACCCGAACATCCCTGCTGGTATGATACTATGACGTTTGTCTAACCCTATTGATGATACCAGCACCAAAGGGTCGAAATCCGCTAGTTGTAACGTATGACATGTCATAAACCAAGTTGAGAAGACAAACTTAATCGGCAACATTCAGCGTTCCATAGCAACCAGAAATCCTCATCCATCGGATTCACAGGACCACACGACGCCGGTTTCTTTTGGCTTGGGGGGTAATCTGGAAGTCCGTGTATGGACGTGCCAGCACCACGGCGGAGGACGCTGCCAGTTGCAGAGGTCACGAAATCATTCAATTGATTCAAAAACTCGCCAAGATTCCTAACGGTTAAACTAAGGAAGAGCGTGGGGCCAGTTGGCAAGACGCAGGGGACGCAGGGAAGGCGCAGATACTTACCCCACAAGGTTAACCGTACTCTCCCTCTGGGCCGCGTTTACAGCACTCTGGTGGTGCCAGAGATATGACGCTCGACCTTGACTTTGCCTTTCAGTTCATTATTGACAGCTTGTAAATTCTCGAATTTGGACTCCGTGCTCGGCGCATTCGAGATTGTCGACCAACGGTCAGAGTCCGACTCTGTTGACGACGCTAGGCTCGACGGCGGCGTGTGCCAATGTTCGGACTCTGTCGACCAATCCTGGCTCGACTGTGGAGTGTGCAAATGTTCGGGCTCTGTCTCTGTCGACCACTCTGGGTTCGGCGGCAGGGCATCAGGCTCCACGTCCATAGACTCACGGCCGGGATCCGACGTATGCGACTCCATAGATCCATGCTCCGAGCTGAACTCCGAGCTGAACTCCGAGCCGAAATCCGAGCCGGACTCCGAGCCGGACTCCTCCAACGGATGTACCAACAACCTCGCAATGTCTAACCACCCCCTAAACTCGTCCATCCGTTTCCCCAACACGGTTATCACGTCCTTAGGTACGTGCACCACATCGACGCACGCTGGACGCTTTTCTTGTACTAGTACAGGGGCCGCGAGAGCGAGGTTGGTGGCGGAAAGGATAAGAAGGATTCGAGAGAGTATGCTGTACCGATGCATGTTTGTGGTTTTGTGGGATGTGGATGTGTCACGTGGACTAGACAACATTGTTGGTCGCGCAGTGTACACGGGCAGTGCGTGGGCTTTCAGTTTCCAAAACAAGAGTGAAGAAAGGCACACGCACTATCCAGTATCCAGTAACGTAAAGACGAGCAAGGTGAGCAAAGGCGCGAAGAAAAACGTCAAGCAGTTGACATGTTTTTATATTTGAATGTCACGGCGTCAATGCTGTGGGCATCAGTGGTTGATGGAAGCTTCATAGAATTAATGAACCAGATATAAAGGGTATCGCATCTGAGATATAAAATGTAAGCCAACCAAAAATTCCTCGAGTACTGGTGATGAAGCCGTTGTTCCTGGTCAGCAGAGTGACCAAGTCCGCCTCGCCGGAGGCACTTCGAAGACTCTGGCATCGGTAAAAAGCATTTTAGCTTCCGGCAGTTTTTGTACTCTTTTGCCATTTGACTGGTGCCCTAATTCGGGTGTCGGACATTTGCGGTGTAATATCTGACGCAGGCACTCAAACGGGAATCGAGACCGGGATCAGAGGGGACTGACCGCTGTGTTCCAACTCGGAGTCGTCGCCGACGACCGCCTTTGCGATGACGTGGACGCTCAGTACTTAGTCTCCAGAGCTCTAGTCCTCGGCTAGTACATCCGTTACCGTGACATTGACATCAGGACTCGGACGCGGACACCGGCCAAGGCCGACTGACTCGGAACTACCCCCATACAACCGGCCCGGGTGTCTGCACATCGAGTAGCAAAAGTTCCCGAATACGAACCGCCGCCGCACTCTAACTAGGAGCTGGCAAGGAGTTACCTGATCCACCCGATGGGCCCGCATTTACCGTGACATGTCATAGAAAAAGCCATCTGATCATACAATGTGGGATAAGCCATCAAGCCGATTGCTACCATCTGCCGCCTGCCTACTTCAGGCACCAACATACCATCTGGGGTCAGTCGTGAAATGCCAGGCACCAACATACCGTCTGGGCTCAGTCATGAAATACCTTGGAAGTTCCTTGTCCGTGCTCCAGAGCACTTTCACAGGACGACCCACTTGCCGCCGTGCAGTCGCGAATGGCCCAAACGACTCGAGTGCAAACGCACGCTCGTCCTCACCGATCGACGATTCCTGCGTTCTCGTATATACCATGATCTTCTCCAGGGAGGGAAAAATATCCGAGGTGAATAAGCTCCCGTTACCATTCATCGGCGGACCCGAAGGTGTTGTTGCATCCGGCTCCGCCTCAGGCTCTTGTGCAGGTAGAGGATTCATGGTGGACTTTTGGAGCATATCCGCAACTTCCGTTGATAGATCGTGGTGCAATCGGAGCACCTTCACGTTGTGGAACTCTTCAAAGAATTTGCTCTTCTCAAGCAGTGCTCTGCGACGCGCGGTGGGATCGTCCAAATAGAGGAAGATATCCTCTATGGTGCAGAGCATCGCAGAGAGCGCAGGGCCTAGTTGCACATCGAATGGCGTCCTAATCGTGACCACTTTGTTGGGCTGATCATCAATCGAATGGGGATGTGAAAACATGGAAGTCATGACTTCCCACCCGAAAATCGCCAATCGAGCCGCGAAGAAGATGGTTCCCGTGTCGCGGATGAACATGTAGAGGCACGGGAAGTGGAATGGAGGAGAGTGTTCGGAGACCGAAATGTGGAATTCCTGCAAGGAGGGTGCGACCAATCCAGCCACGAACCACTCTGCCTGGGCACAAGAGCCACGAAAACGGAAACAGGAGAGCTTCGTTAGCGAGGTAGTCGTAATGGGAGGCTTTTTCACGGAAAGACCGGTGAGATAAACTACCGTGTATACCTGGAGATTACGTAGATGGGGCAGGCGTTGAAGATGCATAAAGAGCGTCGTTCTTCTCGTTTTGCACACGACCGTGTCAACGCACAAATTGAGGTCAACAAGTGCCCTTGTAACCGACAATAATGGGAGAATGGTTGAGAGACTCCCGCTCCACAAAAGATGTCGCAAAGACTGGACGGAAGTTGAAAAAGAGGTGGGTAGGATAGGATCCAAGTATCCTCTTATATCGTGAAGTTCGAGGTTCTCCAACACTGGGAAAGGTGAATCCAATGCTCCGGAGATCTTGTCAATGTACTGCAATGACCCCCTAATCGCAATCCCACACACACGTTCGGGATATCTGAGTGCAGAAATCAAGCGCTTCTGATCACTGGGAGTCTTGATGGTTCTGCTGTAGTCGACGATGATTGGCAAGTGTGAAAGGTATTCGAGCATAGCCACACGTGTGGGAGTATTGTCCGAGAAGAAAAGCCGCAATTGTAACCGGGAGCTCGAGGCTAGTACGACGCAGCGCCAATTTTGGCACACATGGGCAAGCTTGAACCATCCATTCTTGTTATTCCAGGCTCCCTCAGAGTTAAGTTGATCCCCGAAACTCTGGCGATAGTAATCGAATGCCTCTAAGAGGACTTCGTCAGGGAGGTTGTTGATGGTCACGGTTCGGGTAAGTGACATGTCTCCATTGCCGCCTTCATCAAGATCACAGGAGCCAAGCAGGGGACCAACTTGTCTTTTGAGTGGAACATCAGTTAGAGAAGAATATAAAAACTTGTTGAACGCACAGTTGTATAGGGAATTCCTTGGGGCCCGGGCTAGTGAGAGTCATGAGAAATAGATGGGGATTGCCACCGGTCATTAACTTACCGGTGTGAGTCACGTGAAAACCGTTCCGAAAGCGAAATCCTCGCTGCGCCTGACCTGACCAGATTCCTCCATCGCCAACGTGGAAACGACATGGAAACGTTCTCATGGTCTGATTCCTTGCGCGCCCTCGCAGCTCCGTGTTTCGACTGTCTCCGCTTCTCCAAAACCGAACGCAACGACCTCGAGGACCTCCTCGCTGACTCGGGCAGCGCCAGCGCCACGACGGCCGACGCCGAGACTCACTCCTTACATTCGAACCCAAGCTCATTACCGCGTCGAAAACGAACTCGCTTCACTAAACATATACGGCTCTTTGGCTGGGACCTCTTTGGTCGTCGGCAGCCTATTCGTCTACCCGATGACGACGAAGATGAAGAGGAAAATGGTGGACGAGGGGATGAGGATGGTGATAGTGATGGTAGGGGTCAAGAGCGGGTAGGGAGGAATAGAACGAAGAAGAGAAGGAGCCATCGTGGAACCCATCGCCGCCCGCCCCCCGTGGCCATATCTTCCTCGACCCTCGACTCGGACGCTGCGCCATTAGACTCGGCGGCTATTGTATCACATGCAACGAATTATGCAGAGGAGGAAGCTAAACGTGCAGAGCGCCGCGAGCGTCGACGCCAGCGCAAGGGGATGAAACGGGCTGCGGTGTTGGCACTGGAACAAGCAGCTATGCTAGAAGATGGCAACGACTTTGAAGGGTTTCAGGGAAGTGGGAGTGGGAACATGGGCTTGGCGAGTTCGTCACTTTCCTCTGGACGCGACGGCACGAGGACGGCGCGGGAGCTGCGGTATATTCCAGATGAGGAGGAGGATGAGGATGAGGGGGACTTTGGTGCGGATGCGTATGTGCGTCGTACATCTGGGAGCTCTGATTCAGGTCGCGGATCGGACTCGCGCTCTCGCACATCGACAACAACATCGCAATCGGGACAACAACCGACGGGCTACTCGCACCCGCGTTTGGGACACCCGACACAGCCGTACAATCACCACTATATCTCGCAGCAGCCTCCCGCTCAACCCGCTGCGACGACCGATGCGCACCTCCTGCCCGTGCGGCGCACCAAGAACAAGTCATCCCGCTCGTCTGCGTCCAAGTCTTCATCGTCGTCGGCATCGTCGACCAAGCGAACGCGCTCATCACATTCTGCATCCCTGTCGCCTAGCCTTGCGTCGCCTGTGGCTTCCGCCGCTCCTCTACCTACTACTTCTACCACTCCATCAACAGCACTGCCACGTACAGCACCACAAGAGACCTTTGAGGGCTTCACTAATAAGGGGCCGAGGTTGCAGACGGCCGGTATCGAGCGGCAATCTTCAGGATTTCCGAGTCCAGGGATTGGTGGTCCACGCAACGGGAAACGAGATATGGGTGCATTTTTGGCGAATCGGGGTGATGCCTGAAAAGGCGTCGGGCTTCCGTGTTTTAAGTTTTAACATAGATACCCCGGGACTACTAGCTGTATGATTTATGATCTATTCCTACTTCTTGGTGCATGTACAATATGAGACCAACGGTTCTTTATGACCGCACTGCTATTAACACGACTACAGCTATTACTTGCGACGATCTTGGCTAAGATAAAGATACCCATTTATTAGTATTTCCGTGTGTGGTATAGCGGCTTGCTGTCTGAGTCTCAGGCTGGGCCTGGGAGGAGTCGTGGTTTACTCGCCCCAGGGCAACCACGCCGACTACCCGCATGCGAGTCCTATCCGCACCGCAATCCGAGTCTAACCTCTCCGTAAAATGTGCTCAAACACTTGTTCGTGCATGCTCGCAATGCGTACACTGTGCGCGCTCGACTGGGCCCGTACTACAACCCCTGGTGGCACCACCACGCGTAGAGGAAGGAGGAGGGGGGGTGGGATGATGGACGATCGATTCCCCGGACCGACGATGTTTGCGCGTGGTAGAGGGAAATGCGAAACGTGCTAGCGTAGCTTGGAGTTCGCCATTGCCATTGTCGGCTTGGTCAGGCGGTGACGCATCGACATGTGGGAAGGCGAACGAGAAGGATGAAGGGGGGGTGGGAAGGGCGGCCAGGGGGCAGATGAGCTGGTCGCCGGGAGGAGGAACGGGAATGGTTGTTGTAGGCGGCACGGGATGGTCGCCGGTCCATGTCCAACCGGTCGAAAATGGGGATTGTGTTGTTGGTGGCGGAAGTGGAGCGTCCCATTCTGACTCGGCTTGGCGCGATATGGCGTCTCGACGATGTCTGCGCATGCGTGCTGCTGCTGCGAGGGCGGATGAAGGGAAGGTGGTGGTGTTGGGGGTAGAAGAGGGGGCAGAGCCTGCAGAGGAGTCGGAGGAGAAAGAACTGGAAGACATTGGGAAGTGACGTGTTGGAGGATAGAGGGGGTTGGTTGGTTGGTAGTAAGGGGAGAGATTGTTGTATTTGAGGCAAGTGACACGGACACTTGAATGGTAAATTAGCTTTGGTTAAATGAAAGATTGGCGCTTCACCGGGATCGGCAACAGCCTCGAGCCAGATCACCGGATCGCTTATCACTAAATACAAAAAAGGATCCGTGCTGATCGAGTCCAATCGCGGCTGAGTGATTGACACTGACACTTCCCTGACAGCCCATCATTTCCACTTGATCCCCTCTTCCAAGTTCTCTGACATCGCATCGCATCGCATGACAACGAAAGGAAAAATGAAGATCAAGAGGGAGCAAGAAGTCATCAAGAAGGAGGAGGAAGAAGACGATGCAGTAGAATCTTCGTTTCGTGCGGGCCTTTCCCAGTTCGCATACCCGTCGTCGCCACCATCAGCGCGCCGTCCTCCCAGGCGCCCCTCTCCTGATCCTGATCCTAATCTTCCTCCCTCTGCTTCCCTTACCGTGACAGTGGCGGTGGCGCACCCACCCTCCGTGCAACAGGATGGGGATCCATTGACAGATGACAGCCCGAACGCCCATAATGGAAGTAATAACGGCGAATCCGCTCAGGCCCTCCGGCGCAGTCCCCGCAAGCGTTCAGGAGAAAGTCGCCCAAGTTTATACACCGGCGACGGCGGTGGCACTCCGAGTCGCCCGTCAAAAAAAATTCGACGAAGAAATACGGGAGCACCACAAGACGACCTTTCCCATCTTGGTGGTTTACCCGAACACGTCGCGGAGGACTTGGACGGTACGTTTCCCCCTAACCCTACGCATGTACGCGTTGTCGTTTACACAAAAGGATTGTCTGCCCACTTTCGATGCTTCCTCTATCACCTCCTTCCTCTGGGATCGCCGCACCAGTGCTCTTTTGCGGGATCAAGTACGCGAATTCCTGTCTTTTTTTTTGGTGCGTGTGAGCCAATTGACCTACTCAAAATATCATAAAGCCCGGGTCGTACGTCTGCAACCGTTGGACACCACTACGCGAACGGGACTAACCATTTTTGGCCCTGCCTTCATCTCTCCGGTTAGTATTTTTTGTCCCGGACGTGGCGCATCCCAGAGTTTCCATTGGACTAATGTTTGAGAGAAAAAAGGTTTTACGCCTCGCCAATTGCTTGCAACCGAGGATTCCACTCTTCCGGAAATGTATAATCTCGGGCTTGTACGTCTTGATACTTCCCGAATGCTATATAATCCGCAAATTCCGTACTCCTGAACTAACATTGCCCAAAATGGCTTTATCTAGACCAACTTGGTAGAGCGCGCATCGATCTCCGAAGCGCAGTTATTAAACCGAGAAATGGCGAGTTCTGTGCCCGCGCTCCTAGCCAAGATAGCCCGCTTGCATCCACGCGTCGTATGTTTCAACGGAAAAGGAATATGGCTACACGTCGAGCGCTCACTGCAGCAGCAATTGATCCTGAGCGATGGACCTGGTGGTAGTGCCGCGATTGAATCTGGAGTTGTGGTGCCCAAGAGGGAAGATGAAGAGCGCAAGCCAAACATTGTAGACGCAGACCAGGAACGGCCAGTCAAGACCGAACGGGAGCTTACGGCTGGCGTGCTGCCACAGCCGCTGCTCAAGAAGGATACATCCAGTGATGATGCCGCAGTCAAATCCGGAGTGGTAGTGCCAAAAAAGGAAGAGGAAGATTCGGAGCCGAGCATGGATACGGACCAGCCTAAGAAACGGCCTATAAAGACTAAACGGGAACGTGTCGCTTCCAGAGCCAGCAGTACTACGGCCGACTCATCGGGTTTGGATACCGGTCGCGTCTTACGCCCATCTACTTCGGCGATGGCGCCGGTTGGGCATGGAAGCGCAGTCCCCTCACCACCCCCAGTAACTCCAAGGAGGGCTGGCACGGCTGCACAAACAACGTTTGCCTACGGAATTCAGCCTTACAAAGCTGTGCACGACGTGATACCTAAAGCAAGCTAGTCTTCCGTCCCAAAGTTTTGTGCTGATTGACGTCTACTTTTTGCTGTAGAATGCAGCTGTGCGCGAAACGCTTTTCTGCGTCTTTCCAAGCAGTTCCGGACGTGTCGTAAGCCATCAGGTGCGTACATTGGATTATATCCGCAAGGGTGTTATAACGACATGTTTTGATTTCGTTCTCGTGGACACGTAACCCACAACACGCACAGCGCAAAGACAAAGTCGTGCTCTTCAAGAAGCTCCGAGAGGATTTGGAGCCGATCAAGGCTGGCACTTTCGACACCAGTTCCATGCAGCTCGTGCATTTGGTCTGCCAAGGGACATAGAAATCCGAGCAGTGCAGGCAACTCGGCACGCAATCACGCCCTGATACCCATGAGAACCCCAAAGACCCACTGGATCACCGCGGACGAGGCCAAAGGTCACATCATCCCGAAACAGGTCGGCTCCGCAGTATGGAAAGTGGGGTAGAAAAGATATGATGACACCGTTGATGTGGGTTGTGGAGCTCGTTATTTATCCTCCCCCGGATTCGGCGCGCCGGAATGGAGGTCTTCGGCGCTGTGGCGATCACTGGCATAATAGTTTGTCCTTACAAGCAGCGGGTTCCGAACGTGGATTGGGATGCACATACTGTAACTATATGGGTCGTTGATAACGTCAGAATCGGATGGGGTTGTGGCGACTCGGCCTCTCTCGATTAGGGTCATTCTGATACTCAGGCTTGTGTTTACTACAGTATCCGAGTCTGAGAAACTGGAAGAATCTTTGTGGAATTCGGGGTTGTGATTGGGATCTTTGGAACTGTTGTGCCAGTTCCGTGGTGTGGGTCGTTCCTATGTCGTGATATTTAGAGCAGCCGTGTGAAGTAGCAGAGGCGAGCTGAGGTCACTGTTGCGCCCCAACCGTATATTTCGGATGGGGACCTTGTGGAATGTGGACCGCCGTCCAAAATTAATTCCAGGGTTAGATCGGCCCGTAACGGTCCGCGAAATCGAAAATCGGAGTCCGCAACTCCGAGTCGTCAGAGCGCCCGATATATCCCTCTCTGGCCTTGCAGTATCTCTAGTTCTTATCTATGCCTTTCTTTTTGACTTTGACTTTCAAGTTCTCTCAGGCTGTAGAGGCGCTGGGGACGTTCGACGCGGATATCGTCGAGACGCACCAAATCAAAATGGGACGCTCCAGCACCATCAATGAATGACACAAGAACTGTTTTCAGCAGGTTGGCCCACTGTCACGCTGCCAGTGGGTTCTGGACTGACCATCCCGTGCCGGTGCCGTCCACAACGATGCCCGTTTATTCCCCCCCGACAAGCTCATCCACCACATACTGTGGTCTCCTTCTCCTCCCTTCTCTCTTCTTCCTCCTACTTCGCCGATGCGTCACCACCTCCCCAAGCCAAAGATGGTGATGGCAGTGGCAACCTACGGGCCACGCTAGCGCGTTACGCATTTCCCTCCTCCACGCGCAAACTTCTTCGCTCCGTGGTGCAACCAGGGGTGGTGGTCCGGGGTCCGATCACGAACGCATGGTGTGCGCATTGCGAGCACGCACGAACAATTGCGTGATGAGTGTGGCGCAGATAGAATGCTGATAATGGAGGTAATCGCGCTGGGACACGAAAAACACAACTCCTCTTAGGCCCAAATCCAGACAAGACATTTTGTCACTACGTTCCAGGTGTCACATAAACCAAAACATTTAAGACATTGAAACATCTCGACCACTCAGGACATCAACGTCCTACTTTCTCTGTGCTTCACTGTCCTGATGTGTTGGGGTATCACTGGCGGACTCCGAGTCTGGAGATAATAAAGGATCATTTGAAGGGAGGGAACGTAGATACTGCAGAGCCTGTGAGGCAGCCTGATACTTGGCACTACTGATAGAAATGCCACTTCCGGAGCCAATGACTCGGTCATATACTGCACAACTCAGCGCTCAGTTGTCAGAATGACCGATAAGCTCACATTTAAAGGTAGCATAATGAGTGGCTTGATGATGGTAGCCTTCCTGTTGGAGGATCCAAGAGAAATGGCGCGTCAAGTTGCCAGCATTGCCACGGTAGCTTTGAAGAAGATTTTTGAGGTCGCGTACAGGGTCTGAATGGCATTTTCAACGCCTGGGATTCTGGATTTATGAAAGCTTAGCTTACCCATGGCAGAAGCGAAGATGTGGCGACAATGTAAAGGTGTGAATGCTAGTTTGTACCGTTGGGCGAAAAAATGAGTACCGAGTATGCAGGTGGAATACCAGTGATTGAATACTAAGTTAATATACCCATTATTTCAACGATGACGCGGGCCCAGGCTCAACGGTCTGGATTCTTAAACCTTATGATTTTGTTAAGGGACTCATGAGAACCCTCTCGTAGCCCTCTCACATGATACAATTACGCCTTTTGAGCAAGTAGCACAGTACCAATACCAGCAGAAGATCACGCGCGAATCATATCAGCAAATCTCAGCAAATCCAAGACGTCAGCGATCCAGATCGGCCCGTAACGGACCGGGAAATCGAAATCCACTCGTCATTTCAATTGGAGTCGTCTGACTCGCTTATTATTTGTCCCCGCAGCGGGTCGTCGTCGTCGTCGTCGTCATCACGGTAATTCTCGGAGGAGTCGTCGACGCCGCAGTTAAAAAAACGAAGGGGGTCCACCCAGTCGACGTTCGATTCGACTCGCATCGCATCCGAGTCGCATGTCCACACAGTCTCCGACTCCGAATCCATACGCACACCCAAGTTTCTTGCCAACACATGCACTAGTGCGCAACAACAATTTCATTCTACCGCACTCTTTCTTTGCTCATTGTTTATGTTTTTTTTGGCAGGACCATGCTTTTGCGGGAATCGGGGCGGGAACTGTCTCGGTGCTTTGCATGAACCCGCTCGACTTGCTCAAAGTTAAGTTTCAAGTGTCGACGCGCGCGCCGGGCAGTGGTATCGGACGCGGTATCTGGTTGGCACTGCGTGATATCCACGCAAGTGAGGGCTGGCGGGGCCTATATCGCGGTCTTTGGCCGAACGTCGCCGGTAACGCGAGTAGTTGGGGACTTTACTTTCTCTTGTGCGTTCTCCGTTCATTCGTTCATCCTCTTGGTTCCCAAATCCTTACGTTTTTGCTTTTTGCTTTTTTGCTTCTTGTCAGCTATAATCAGCTCAAGCGTCGCGCGACGGTCGGAGCGCCCGATAGACCTCTCTCTGCCTTGCAGTATCTCCTCTATGCCACCGAAGCAAGTTCGCATATCTTCTAGCTTTTGACGTTGTGGATTCCCGCCTTTGTTTCTAACTTTAAGTTTTCTCTCTGTATAAAGGCGCTGCAACGGCCATCTTGACGAATCCGATATGGGTAGTCAAAGTGCGGACGTTCACCGCGGCGCCCAATTCGCCCGCCGCTCACAGGGGCCTCTGGAGTGCGTTTCCCGCTTCTTAGTATCATTTGTTCGGGAGTCCCTAAATTCATCCTCGTCGTTCAATTGGAATAACTTCTAGGTGGGACCCGCGCGATATTTCGTGACGAGGGTCTACGCGGGCTATATCGTGGCACAACGCTCGCGCTGGTAGGTGTGAGCAATGGCGCGCTCCAATTTATGGCGTACGAAAAAATGAAGGCTTGGGCATTCGAGCGTAAGCGACGGAGGCTCGAAAAACTCGATCGCGCGTGGACGATGGAGGATGATAAGTTGGTAAGTTCCGGGCGCATGCTTGCACCAAGAGAACAACATAAACTGACCACTGGCGTGCTACGGGTAGTCCAACACGGCGTATACGGTCATGTCGGCCGCGTCGAAGATAACGGCGTTATGCGCAACATACCCATACCAAGTGGTCCGCTCACGCATTCAGGTTTGGCCTCTCCCACTTCTCTACCCCATCTCACGTACGTGAAACGCGGACACGCAGCTAACGAACGTCAGTAGAACGACTCTGTGCTCGCACGCACCCATCATAGTACCATCCCATCCACAATCGCGCACACCTGGGCACACGAAGGCATGGGAGGCTTTTATCGCGGCTTGGCCACGAATATGGTCAGGGTGCTCCCTGGCACCTGTGTCACGTTTGTCGTTTACGAAAACCTCGCTTGGTTGTTGAAGCGCGCTGCTTTGCGACGCCTTGCGCGCACGAGCGCCGCGGAAAAGGCTGATGCAGAGGTGGGGACGGCGCATGG
>WNFQ01002548.1_pt1 | contig 13176 bp, 15 predicted proteins | sample 5400171 | NCBI WGS metagenome assembly WNFQ01 (sample SAMN13153356, study PRJNA577476) | soil metagenome | isolation source: 20 cm soil under Madrone tree | place: USA:California | collected 2016-06-14
TTTCGACTTCTCGGGACGTGGTTCTCTGGTGTTGTGGTATCAACGCTCATGCGAGGAGAAAAGCGGTCGTTCCGAATGTCCGCCTTTTTCGGTGTGGAGTGGCGGGCTTTCGGGCGTCCGTGAACGGCAGCAGCGGGTCGAGTCCAGCCACCTGCGATCGCTCTCGCTACGAGGGCAGCGCGGGAATCACACAATTTATTTTTGTGAATTGCTGCGTGTGAATGTACGTGTGAATCTCGGGGCAATGCAGGGATACGTGAGGCCATGAGACCGCCCCCCCCTCAGCGTCGATTCCCTGACTTTCCTATCGGATCAATGTCTTGACCCCAATCTTGTAGCCCTGAGTGGCCTGCCGTTGCCTGAGAATGAAGCGGGCGATGGGAATCGAACCCACACGGGCGCCGCTGCCGGGCCTTGAAAACAAGCGGTTTGGTGCGAATGCTGACACGACGCTGCACTGTGCTACGATCTACTATAATTGTAGTAGACGCTTCCATGGACATTGCACTCACCGATCGCGAAGCGGATGTTATGCAGCTGCTCTGGGACCATGGTCCCTCGGTAGTCACGGAGGTTCGCGCTCGGCTGAGTGACGAACTCGCCTATACGACTGTTTTGACAATACTGCGCACACTCGAGGCCAAGGGCTATGTGGGGCATAAAGAGGAAGGTCGTGTTCACCGCTATTTCGCCGCTGTACAGCAACAGGCCGCCCGAAAGAGCGCATTACGACACTTGACCGGCAAGCTGTTCAAAGGGTCGTCCGAGCTGTTATTTGCGCATCTGGTTTCGGACCGGAAGCTCAGCCCGGAACAAATACAGCGCATGCGCAGCCTTCTGGATGGAAAGCCGGGCAAGGAGAAGATCTGATGCTTGCCTGGATGGTCTACGTCATCGCAGTAACGCTATTGCTTGGCGCCGCGGCGGCTGCCGCTGAACAGGCGGCGCGATTGCGTCGTGCACCGAGCCGATGGTTTTGGACGCTGGCCATCATTGCTTCCCTGCTACTGCCGACGATTATTGCGTCGGTATCTATTCAGCTTCCCCGTATCCTCAGTTCGACGGTGCCACAGAAAATGATCGCTCCGCGTGAAGTGACCTCAACGCGCCTGTCACCGCTGACCTGGATGAATGCAGACGCGATAAATGTCACGACTTCGCGGAGCATGGATCTGCTATTGCAGCGATCTTGGGTTGTCGTGTCCGCAGCTATGCTGGCCGTTCTGGTAGCCAGTGGGGCGCATCTGTTCTGGCGGAAGCGTCGGTGGAGCTTTGGCACCGTCGGCGGAACATCTGTTTACCTCGCTTCGGATGTTGGGCCTGCCGTGGTGGGGCTGATCCGCCCACGCATCGTCGTGCCGGCTTGGCTTACCCAATCTTCGGCCCGGGAGCAGGCGGCGGTGATCGCTCACGAGCAGTCGCATCTGGACGCACATGATCCGGCATTGCTTACGGTGGCACTGTGCCTGCTGGTATTCATGCCCTGGAATCTGCCGCTGTGGTGGCAGTTGCGACGGCTGCGCTACGCGATCGAAGTGGATTGCGATGCACGGGTACTGCAGGGCGGACACGATGCGACTCAGTACGGCGAGACCTTAATTGCGATGGGTCAGCGGCAGTCCGCGTTCATTGGCACAGCGGCGGCGATGTCGGAATCCAAATCATTTCTGGAAGAGAGGATAAAAATCATGGTGCGGAAACCGGGCAAAGATTGGCGGGTGGTGACAGCGCTCGCCTCCGTATCATTGGCGTTGGTCACCGTCGCCGCAGAAGTTGGTCCGCCCAATGCAACCAAGCCGTCGGAGACATCCGTGTCGATTACCCTGGACTCCGCAGTGCTCGATCGCTATACCGGGGACTATCAACTGGCCCCAAACGCTGTGTTGGCCGTAACGCGCGAAGGAAACCGGCTGTTCGCGCAGCTGACCGGCCAGCCGAAGGCAGAGATCTTTGCCCAGAGCGAGAGTGAGTTCTTCTACAAGATCGTCAAAGCACAGATCTCGTTTGAGCGTGATGCGCAGGGACGCACAACCGGACTGGTGCTCCATCAGAATGGCGCCAACATGGCGGCACCGCGCATAGACGCTGCGAGTGCCCAGAAAATCGGTGCTGCCACTGCCGCAAAGATTCAAAGCCAGGCGGCCGCGCCAGGAAGTGAGGCGGCACTCCGCCGCTTGATCGAAGGCATTAGTACTGGAAAGCCCAATTTTGCCGAAATGAGCCCGGCGTTGGCGGATGCCACACGCCAGCAACTTCCGCAGCTAGCGGCGGCCATGGCGCACCTCGGCACCGTGGTGTCGGTCGAGTTCCGCGGCGTTGGCAATCAAGGCTGGGATATGTACGACGTGCGGCAAGAGCACGGATCCTCGCAGTGGAGGATTGCGCTGGGCGCGGATGGGATCATCACGGGTGCGCTGGTGACAGCAGGACCATAACACCGCGGTAGCACGGACATTCGAAAGACGCGCGACGGGCCCCTCAGGGTCGCTCTCGTTCGGTGCACTGGTGCACCGCCCTCACCTATACAAACGGCCGAGTGACCTTTCGCGAAGGTCGCCCGGCAACTTGCGGCCAATAGCGGTCCTTCAGTCTAAAAAAATACATGGCGTAAAGCGGACATCTGCCTGCTGCGGTAAGCTGACATCAATACGTCAATTAGTCCAATCGCATCGCAGGGAGTGCGCAAATGTCTTGGAATAAATTTGTCGCGTTTGCCTCGTTAATCCGTAACGCAATTCGAGCTGCATTGACGATTTTCGTGACCTTGGCGATCTCTCAGTCCGTCATGGCCGAGGATATCGTGGTGACTGGGAAGCTGTTGTCAAATGAGCCCATGGACTACGTCAACGATGAGTGCCCCCTCTGTATGCGGTCATGGTGGAAATCGGTGGTAGATATCAACATGACGATCCATGGGCCACATCTATCAGGCCGGATTGCCGCGGCAATCATGCAGCACACTTCACTAAATCCTGATTTCAAAAAGCATGTACGCCTCTTTGTCCTCAAGCCAATTGAAAAAGCGGAAGAACGAGCGAAACTGCGGGTCGATTATTATCTTGAAGAGATGTCTCGGGCCTCTCAGATGTTCTGCTTTTCGCGTGATCCGAAAGAGGTGGGTCTAGAAGTCCACGACACGTATGTAGCCGGGACTGGAGACTCCAAGCGTTATTGCTTTGAATTACCAACGAGCTAACAAATCGTATTTTGGGTTTCTCCGCGGTTGAGCGCGAGCGAATCGACCCATTTTGTTCGCCGCAAAGCTGCCGCCCACCGAGGACCGCAATGGGTCGAGAGCCGCTGACTGCATACGGGACACGCCAATTTAACTTACAGCGATCTTTCGTGGAATACGCGTCGCAGTGCTCGTGTGTCCTTACCTGCGAAAGGGACCTGTCTGCCACACTGTGTCGCGATAGGTTTCGCGGATGGCATTGCCGTCGCTGCAATTGAAGTACTGAACATCTTGGGGATTGTCTGGAATCCGGTTCAATCAGGGGTATTTAAATACTTTTGGAGATTTGAATCATGAGTTGGACGCTGGTCTTCCTGACTACACCACACACGGAGCCGTTCACCGCGACGTCCCGCACGGGTACGGCAGCAAAGGTGACTGCCAAGTAGAGGCTCGGGCGTTCGAGCGCCGGTTTGACTTGATCGACTGGGAATGCGTTCGAGACGAGAGCGCCTCAATCGCGGCCCTTAAACCCTAACTGCGCTCGTGCGTGCTCCGCTGCCAGGACTCCTGGTCGAATGAGTCCACTGCCCCCTTCTGGCTGCCCTGAAGCTGCTGCTGACCATCCGCCGGAACGGGTCGCGAAGCGCCGCTTGGTAAAACCGACAGTCCGCATCCAGCGACTAATACCTGGAATTGGAACCTTCACGATGGCCGCGGGTTCGCTACCGGACCGTGAAATTAGACAGAATCTTGCCGACTGGACTCCTGCCCTCAGACGTGCGCAGAATATGCCTGCCCGGTCCTCTTCTAGAGGCCGGAGCGCTTAGGCCCAGTCGGTGATTCACCGCGGGCTCTCCTCCTGTCCCCAGTCGGGGCGATGGAGGTCAACTCGGAACATCAAATCCATGACAACTCGAATTGCCCATTTTCGGGCCCAAGCCTATGTGGCCCAGCGCGAGCTTTGCTATTACTGCCGATGCAAGATGTGTATCAGTGATCCTGCGAAATTCGCCCGCTCGCACGGAATTAGCGTTCCTCAGGTACGCCAAGTGCAGTGCACAGCCGAACACCTGACTTCGCGGCGGGATGGCGGTACAGACACTCGATCCAACATCGCAGCGGCTTGCTGGCATTGCAATAAACTGCGGCACGCTCGCAAGACACCGCTCGCCGCAGACCGCTACCGTGACTACGTTCAGAGAAGAATCTCCCGTGGCGCATGGCACGACCGATTTCTCCTTAAGAGTCTGCGCCAATCGGCTCATTCGTCACAGTAGTAGGAGTTCCAGCGCCGAACTGTCAGCGGCCAAAACTGCCGCAATACACGCATCGAGAGTCCCCGCCGCTATCGTTGGTCTGCCCGGTAGCGGCCGTTGGCAGCCGACTGTTGTGGGTCGATTCCGGGAGTTGATTGCATTGGGCAGAACGAGGCGAGATCGAGACCTCCGTCACTTTATGGTTGCCGCCCCATGGCCGCCTTTCATTGACGCGGTATAGTATGTCATCGCTACCGCGCGCTTTGAAGCTTAACTGGTAGCGCGGTGCCGAAATATTCGTGAGGCAGCGATGTCGTATTTAAATAACGCCGTTTATCTGTGTTTTGCAGTGGCAATCATCGCACTGCCATTTGCTGGTATTCCGGGGGTCTCGCCTGTTTCCGACTACGTGGCCGAGCACATTGAGGCGTACGTCAAGCACTACGGAGAAACGCTGATCGAGCTTCCCGAGGAAACGTGGAAATCTTCGGTTTGCATTTGGACGGGTCATCACTGGGACGCAATTGTCGATTTGTGGACGAGCAGAGAAGGTCGAAGCGATCTCGTACCGCAGGTGTTTGTCACCGAAATCGAAGGTGGTTTCAACTTCGACATCCACATGGTGTATGTGCCTTGATACATGCGCCTGATGTTGTTGGTGGTGAGGACTCCCGGTGAACCGCTGCCTTTATGTCCTATCTTCGGCACGACAGGCGCCCGGATTTGCTCGAAGCCGTGCTGATTCCGCCGGTGTTTTACGCCTTGCTCTTGTTGATGTTCTGCTCCATCCGAGTGACAGTGTCCGACTTAGGGATCAACATTCGGAAGTTGTACGTCGTCAACAATTTCATACGATTTGACGACATTCGCCAATCCAATATTCAAATATTGGCGGAGCGCAGCTGGCCGCTTATGGTTACCATTTATGGAAGCGACACTACGAAGCCGCTCGCAAGAATCGGACTAAAGGCGATTCGACAAGAGGACGCCAATTGGCTTTGTTCATTGCCACAGTTGAAGGCCATTACGCACCGCGGCTTAACTAAAGAGGCCTGACACGGGGGTGGAGCTACGCGCTAGGATGCGGTGAAGCGGGCATTGACGACGGACGGCTCAGGGTCGATGGAAGACGGAGGAGACCACGGTGAACGAACTCGACTTACGGACCGATCGAGGCAATCGATCAAGAGAACGGTTGTAGCCGCGTCGATACTGTGGGAACGGGGCGATAAGCTAAGTCGCGTCCTGGCACAACGCAGGGACACGCCAGGCAACGAAAAGTGGAGCGGGCGATGGGAATCGAACCCACACGGGCGGCGCTTCCGAGCCTGCTGATGATCGGCTAACAATAAGCGATTCGCTTGACGAGAGCAGAGCCAAGCGGCCCCAAGGGGAACGAACGAATGGCCGGTTCCGGAAAGGGAATCCTGCAGGATGCGGCCCGGTTTGAGACATCCGAGAGGTCGAAATGGCAGCCGGAGAGCTGCCGCTCGAAACCGCGCGGCGCAATTGCCGCTCCTAGCGCGTTCACCGTGAGAGGATTCTGAGCATCGCTTCTTGTCCCCGTAGCATCTACGCGATTTTGTCGGCGACCACGACCTCAAGCAGACCCGTAACCTATGGATTTTTCCGGGGCTTGATTTCAACAGATTTGATGAGCCGCGCCGCGCCTTCACTCTCGTCCTGCACGAAGCGCGTGAACTCCGGCTGCGTCATGCTCATCGACTCGCCTCCGTGCTTGGTGATCCAGTCGCGCAGATCCGGCCCGGCCAGCACGCGCCCGATGTCCTTAGAAAGCTTATCAACTACACTGGCCGGAGTGCGAGCCGGGACCCATATTCCATACCAGATCGGGAAGTCGAATCCGGCAACGCCCGCTTCGGCGATCGTCGGTACATCCGGAAGTAAGATTGAACGCCGCGCGGTGGTCACACCTAGTGGTAGGAGTTTACCGTCGCGGATTTGAGATAGGGTGATAGAGATAGGGGCAATCACATAGGTGGTACGCCCTTCGATAGTGCCGGCGATAATGTCGGCGATCGCATCAGTCGGCTGGGGAGGCACGTCAACGGCTTTAATGCCGGCGCGGAGGTTGAATTTCACGATTCCCAAGTGCGTGCCAGTGCCGGGGCCGGTCGAGCCAAACTTGAGTTCACCCGGCTTCGTCTTCGCCGCGGCAATGAGCTCGCCGACGGTGGTGAGGCCCGCCCGCTTGCCGGCGACGAGCACATAGGGCTGGCTCGTGAGTGGAGCGACCGGGATGAAATCCTTCAACGGGTCATAAGGAAGGTTCTTCAAGAACGCCGCACTATATGCCTGAGCGCTGGTGTTGATGAGCAGCGTGTAACCGTCGGCCGGTGACTTCGCGACCTGCGCGGGGCCCGCTGTGGCTCCCGCACCGGGGTGGTTCTCCACTGTCACAGGTTTGCCCCATAGCTCAGAAAGCTTCGGGGCCAGGGCACGGGCCAACAGATCGGGCCCACCGCCCAGCCCGAACGGCTCAATGATGTGCACCGGCTTGGCTGGGTAGACTTGTTCCAATGCGGCCGAGTTTACTGCTTGGGCCATCGCGCAACCTACAAGAAGACGCGAAAGGAAACCGACAATTCCAGTGCTCGATCCCATGTTCGTTAATTGAACTCGTCGTGTCGTGAGTATTGACGGACCTTGTACACTTTATCGGGAGAGGTTCAAGCTTTTCAGTTCCCGATAGCTGCCCCTGCCTAGGGGCAGGAGAGGGTCCAGCCACCCGCGATCGCTCTCGCCACGAGGGCAGCGTGGGAATCACACAATTTATTTCTGTGAACTGCTGCGTGTGACTGTACGTGCCGTGCATTCCCACTCGGATCCGCAGTGCGCGGCGGCGAATGAGCAAGCCAACAGGGCGGTGAATCACCGCACTTTAGCTCGGAACGGCAACCGATTCCCCATGTGTTGAGGGCCCGCTTTTGTACCTCTTGTAGGGGAGAACGTTCCAACGACTGCTCAGGGTCGATCAGAGACATCCGCTGATATCTCACCATGGCGCGATGTTACAATTCCCGCCCGTCCGCTCCTCGGTGGATTACCGAGAGCCTGCGGAGACATACCAAGAAAGGGGACAGCAATGAAATTCAGGTCATATGTGGCCGCCAGCCTGCTGGCGCTCGGAGTTCTCTGCGTGGCGGCTCCAGCGCTCGCAGCGGATGTGCACATGTTTGTTCGTCACGAAGTGAAGGATTACGCCACATGGAAGAAGACGTACGATGGGTTTCGCGTGACGCAGAAGAAAATGGGCGTATTCGCCCAGGCAGTTTATCAGTCGGTCGATAATCCCAATGATGTCACGGTAACTCATGCCTTCCACAGCCTCGAGCAAGCTAAGGCGTTTGCCGCATCGCCGGAGTTGAAGAGCGCTATGGAGAAATCGGGCGTCAAAGGAGCGCCGCAGATTTGGTATACGACGAAGAGTGCAAAGTAGCAACCGACGCGCTTGATCCGCACACAGAACCCCGGCCACACACCGGGGTTTTGTTGGGACCCGCGCGATACAAACCGGTCGGCGCCATTATTCAGACACGGTAATAGCCGGCCGGACAGGGGACGCCGACCACCGGCCGTGTGGGTCGGTAGTTCGCGTTCGAGTCGGCCCGGCAGGTCACGGGCAGAGACCGGCCAAGAGTTGCCGGTCGCCGAACAATCGGAAGCACTTGCATATCGTTCCGCGTGCGCGAAAACGCCTATCGGCGGCAATCCGGCTTCGCCGAGTCGCAAGGCGCCCGCTCGAAGACCAACCCGCGAGCTTTGAATCTTGGTTCCCCAGAAGCTGGTGGAGTCGATGGTTGCTCCATGATCTTGCCGACGACCGACGTCGCCACATAGGAGATGAAGTCTATCGGGTCCATCAGCACCTGTGCTGGGGCGAATCCCTTGATCTCTCGGGCCTTGCAATTTCTGCGCTTACATAAGCACTGCCGTCCGCCTCGAGCGTTGCCATCGCCAACACGGAATGTGCTTGCTTGCAAAACGCCCCGACGACCTGCGATCCGCACAGCGGCTTGCAGTTATCGTAGAAGAACGTCGCATAGCCCGCTTTTTCCAGGTCCTTCTGAAGCTTGTGAACCCTCGGCGCGTCCTCCGCCGAGCCGATGATGAAAATTCGATTCTCAGGCGGCACATGTTGCCAATGCTCGAGTCTGGACTTGGCGAGCGAGTGAAGATGGCGTGGCTCCAGCCATGTTTCGGGGGCTTTGGAGCCCTCCACGAACTCGTTGCCGAACGTCTTGACGCCGAACCACACGGGCTTGATGGTTGTCGGCCGCAGTGCCTGTCCATCGAAATCCGTCAGAAACCGTGCTACAGGATGCTTCTCCAGCTGCGCCTGCAGCTGCTTATTTCTATCCCGCTCCAGCCATTTTTCGACCTCGTCGGGAGACGCCTGAATATGCGAATCGCCCTTCTTTATCAAGGTGCCCTTAGACTCGTCTTGGCCTTTTTCGCGCTCGGCTTCCCGCTCGCGCCCGGGTAGATCAATCTCCGGGTGCGGTACTCCTTCCTGCGCATGCCCCCTAACCGAGACAGCCAGGCCGGCACCGAGCAGGAAGGCGCGCGTGGCATTCAAAAGCTGGAGCACGGCGACCGTTGTCACATGTGGCACTTCCGCACCTCGCGGGACAGGTGGCCCGAGCAAGCGATGAATTCGCGAGCGACTGCTCTCATATCACGAAGGTTTCTCCCAAAAAAACATTAACCTCTGGGAATAGGCCTCTCGTCAACTTTACCATGCGAGCGGTTAAAATCGAGATGACGTCCTGATCGCGCAACCGTCAACGCTGCCGAATCGAAACGTGCCTGACAAAACGTCTTGGCCAAGGGAGTGTTATTACCACAAGCGGGCACTCGTGACTGAGCAGCGAGGAGTTGGCGATGGGTCGATACCGGGTAACCCACATGCGAGGCTGTCGAAAGGTTCAGCCGGATATGGAAATGCCGACGGCGGCGGCGGACGGCACCCGGCCAAAAAGCGGTCAATCCGTGCACTGGACTGGTCGCCAGTCAACGGTCGCTCGCGGCCTGCGGTAAGCTAACGGCTCGGGGTGAGAGAGACACGAATGAGCACCGGATTTATCCTCGGGAGCAAAACTGCATACGCACGCGCCGGAAGTGCGGTGCGCTTTGCGATTGTTCTAACAGGCTTAGGGGTCGCGGCGTCTGCCGTCGCCGCCGACGTTCCCGTGCGACTCTCAGATCTCAATGCCACATTGAGTGAGATCGCCCCGCACCTGATGAATTATCCGCCAAAGTTCTCGACTCCCGAGGAACGCGTCGAGACCGAAGAGCACTTAAAGACTTTTTTGGCGCAGCTAGACAAGATTTCAGAGCGCTACCCTGACGACAAAGAAATACTTTTCATCAAGGGCGCAGCTAATGCGATGGGTCATAACCTTGACTATCCGGGTTGCGCCGAAAAGGCGATGGCGGCGTTTGATCGACTGCTCGCCATCGACCCGAATAACCGGCGAGCGCTCTATGCATACGGAGGGTTTCTCTCCGGCACGACGCTGTTGGACAAGGCCATCCCTTACTTGGATCGGGCTATTCGGCTAGGTGAAGAGCGAGCCCATTACACGCTCGCATTTGTTTACCTCAAAAATGGTGATCCGCAGAGGGCCCTTCCGGAGTTCGAAGCTTATTTGAAGGCTGATCCTGAAAACGCAATCGCAAAGAAGTTCGTTGCGGACATCCGGTCCGGGAAGACGTCGCACCATGTTATTCGCCAAGAAGCGACCGAGAGCCAGTAATCGAAAGACGCGGGACCGCATTTTCGGAAGTCGTGGTTTCGTCAATCTGGACGCGTAGGAGGGCCATCAGCCGCCTAATAATTAGAGGACAAAAACATCGTGATAAGACGCGACGAATATATCAAAGCGAATTTGTGCACTCCTAGGGGCCTTGTTGTTGAACCCTGACTCGGCCTACTGCAAGCCACGAACGACTGCTTACAGGCATTCATTCTAGCATGCGCTCATACCGCTTCTGGCCTCTATAAGGAGACTCACGATCAGCGCTTCATCGACAGACTCGAGGGGCCGATCGACGCATTCGATCAAAGGAACGGTCGCAACAGGGGATGTTGTTGATCGTGAGATTGACTACCGCCGAAGGCTCTCAAACATCGAAAATACCCAAGGGCGAGTCGCCAGGAGCATGCCGATACTGCGCTTGTCCCGGCTGGGCAGCGTTCGATCCAGCTCCGCCAAGTCGCGAAACTCGGCGGCGAGCCTCTCCAGCTTTCGCAATAGTACCCGACACGAGGATTCCGACAGCTCCGATGAGCGAAAGTGCAAAGCGTCAATGGGACCGGTGAAGGGCGATTGCAGGAACTCCTCCCGAACCTGGCGCGCGTAGAGGTTGGCGATTGGGCCCTCGCGACGCCATTTGATGGCCGAAGTCGCGTATGCCCGTGCGCGCAGTCCAGGACGCATTTCGATGAGCCCCAACGCCCGCAGCTGTAAGTACCAGCGGCGCACCTTCTTATCGTCAGCGCCCAGTTCCTCTGCAATCTCTCGGCCGTCCCGGCCGCTGGCGACCAAGTAGAAGCACGCAAGGAGATTGGAGTCGGCAGCCAGCGCCGCCTCTTGTTTGAGGCTGAGGGTTTCCGCGGGCTCGACCGAATGATCGGCAGCCAAGCGGGTAACCTCCTGAATGGTGGTATCGAGCGCCTGGCATATCTGATCAAGTCGCGCCAGCGTGAGCGTGGAGCGCGAAAAAATGCGTTTGATCGACGCCTCACTCAAGCCAACACGTGTAGCCAATTCGAAGTAGGTGACCGCACGAGATCGCATCAGACGTTTGAGGCTGGTCATTATCCTCGCGGTCTCTACCGGCGCTTCGTCCATAGACGGGCTTCCCATTTCACCCTTGGTATTGTTATTCGATACTAATGCGATCGGTATTGCAATAGGCTGCCGGTGCACTATGCTCTGCTCGTAGGTTCTCAAATCTGGAACGAGTTGATGATGAACAGCGAAAATGGAGTTGCGTTGGCAGGAAAGAACAGATGGCTGGCGAGGCCGCAGTCCGTCGCAGCCCTGTTGTGGGCGTTGACGGCGCTCTTCACGCTTCGCGTGCTCGGGCAGGCCGTACAGCTCTGGTGGCCGCAGCCCTTTCTGCCCCGCTTTGATTCGTTTCAAGGCAGCGGCCTTTCCTATCAGCTGCTGCTCACAGCCCAGATTGTCATTCTTGGACTCATGGCGCGAACCGCTTTGCGGGTCCGCGCGGGAACGCTGCGCCCAAGCCCGACGCAACAGAAAACCCTCGCGTGGTCTTCCTTCCTCTACATGGGAGGGTCGATGCTGCGTATCATGATCGGCATTTTCGTGCCCGCCGCCCCTGCCTGGTTCACAACCTGGATTTCGGCGCTCTTTCACCTGGTGCTCGCCGCTTTTGTGATGGCGCTCGCGCTGCACGTACGCTACCGCATGCCAAACTGGACGTCAGATCGAGGAGTAAGCGCATGACCGCGATCGCGCCGTACTTATGGTACCCAATGATGCTCGCGCTCGCGATATGCGGGTTTGCGGCGCTGCTGGGCATGGGTGCCCCCGTAGCTGCGGCTGCCTACCTGCCGGTGGCCTTCGTGGGCGTAACCATTCTCGCACTCGAACGTTTCTACCCCGAGCGGCTCCTGTGGCAGCCCCGGGCGACCGACGTCCGCGCCGACGCCGCCTTCATGATCTTGATTCAGGTCGCATTGCCTCGTTTGTTGGCGTTGCTGGCCGTCCTTTTGATCTCCAAGCGGACTCACGGCACGGCGTATTCCTCTCTTTGGCCGCATACCTGGCCCCTGGCTGCGCAGATCGTCCTCATGGTGTTGATCGTGGACTTCTTTCGTTATTGGCTGCATCGCGCCTGCCACCATTTCCCGAGGCTGTGGCGTCTACACGAAGTGCATCACTCCCCAGAGCTCCTCTATGTGCTCAATGTCGGGCGCTTTCACCCGCTCGAGAAGTTGTTGCATTTCACCGTGGACTCGGTTCCCTTCCTTCTCATGGGCGTTGCGCCGGAGGTCCTCGCCGGCTATTTCCTGCTCTATTCAGTTAATGGATTCTTTCAGCACAGCAACCTCCAATTACGGTACGGCCTGCTGAACTATCTCGTCGGTAGCGCCGAAACCCATCGCTGGCACCATGCGCGCGACCCGAAAATCGCCTCCTGCAACTTTAGTAACACGACCATCGCCTGGGATCTGATCTTCGGTACCTGGCGCTTGTCCCCGCACAAGGTGGTCGAGGACATTGGTGTAATGGATAAGGAATACCCGCGCGGATTCCTACAGCAGATGCGCGCGCCTTTTCGCTAAATGCATGAGGCACACTGCCACAATCACAGACTGGATTGCCGGAGCGGCGCTGACCCTCGGACAGCGGGCGGTGATCGCGAGAGAAGGCGCTCGAATCGCACGTCAATCCAGGGATCCCGGTCGTGAACAGCACCGAGTGTTGATGAGCATCGTCCGAGCGAACGCCAATACCACGTTCGGCCGCCAGCATGCCTTTGGTGCTATCGCCAGTTACCAGGAATTTGCACAGCGTGTGCCGGTCAGTTCATTCGAGCAGCTTCGCCCGTTCATCGATTCCGAGATCGGGCGGGGCGAGTCGGCGCTGACGCTCGAGCCGCCCGTCTGTTATGTGCGCACCAGCGGTACGACCGACAAACCCAAGGATCTGCCGCTGACGGCCTCGCATCTGCACGCCTTGCGGC
>WNFQ01002779.1_pt1 | contig 13176 bp, 11 predicted proteins | sample 5400171 | NCBI WGS metagenome assembly WNFQ01 (sample SAMN13153356, study PRJNA577476) | soil metagenome | isolation source: 20 cm soil under Madrone tree | place: USA:California | collected 2016-06-14
CGCCACCGGAAAGATCGGTGCCGCCGTCGAATCGCGTTCCCAGTTGCTGTACATATCCGTTCGGCAATTTGCGAATGACGTCCTCCGCCAGACTTTTTTGCGCCGCGGAGCGGATGCGAAAAATGTTGTCTCGCTCTTCAATGCGGCCCATGGCGATGTTTTCCGAGGCTGTCAGGTCGTAGCGCATGAAGTCCTGGAAAATGACGCCGATTTCGCTCCACAAATCGTCCAGGTCATAGCTGCGCAGATCCTTGCCATCCAGCAGAATCTGTCCGGCAGTCGGGTCGTAAAGACGCGTGAGCAATTTGACGATGGTTGTTTTTCCCTGACCGTTTTCTCCCACCAGCGCGATGCGCTCTCCCGGAGAAAGCTTGAAACTGACGCCGCTCAGCACCTCGCGTCCATTCGGATAAGCGAAGGATACATTGCGAAATTCGAATCCCTGGCGAATCGGCCGCGGCACCTTGATGGCGCCGGGGTTTGACGAAACTACCGGCTTCACTGCGAAGAAATCCAGCAGATCGCCGACAAACAGCGCTTGATCCGCGATGGTCGAAAATGTTGAAAACACGAGTTGAATATTGGAGCTGGCGCCCGCAATGGCGCCCGCCAAAAATGTCAACATACCGATCGTAAGCACACCGGCAACGGTCTGGTAAATCACGTAGGCATACGTGCCGTAGTAACCCAGCGTGCCGAGCAACGTCAGAAGCGAGCCGATGAGCAGGCGCTTGCGAGCAAGCCGCGCCGTCTCTCCATGCAGGCGCATCGCCAGATTTGTGAAGCGCTCGACCAGATACGGACCGATGCCAAAGAGCTTCAGTTCCTTTGCGCTTTCCTTACTGCCACCGAGCACGCGCAGATATTCCATCTCGCGCCGCGCAGGTGTTTGCGCAAAGCTCAACGAATAGCCAAGAAACGCAAAGTGTGTCTCGCCGAGGAATGCCGGCACCACGCACACGATCAGCGCCACCAGAAGCCATGGCGAAAACAGACAAATGCTGAACGCCAAGCTGGCGGTCGTTACCACCTGCTGAATCAATCGGCCGGCCGCTTGGATCATCAGCACACGGTCAGTGCCTTGTACCCTAGCGCGCTCTAGCTTGTCTTGAAATGTAGGATCTTCGTATGTCGTGAGGTCCAAGCGCGAAGCGTGTTGCATGATGCGTACGCTGACGTACTTCGCGTACTTGTCGGCCAGCACCGTGTCGCAATAATCCGTTACGCGAACCAAGATTGTCGAAATGCAAGCCAGTGCGAATTCGAATGCCACCAGCCACCAGAAATAAGTTGGCAGCGCCGTGTGGTTCGCAGTGTAGCGGTAGATCGAATCGATGATGACCTTGGTAACCGCCAACATCGCCAGCGGAAGGAGGGAAACTATCAGGCGCACGCCGATGTTCGCGCCGACTATGCGCGGCGACGCTTCCCAAACCATGCGGAATATTGGCAAAGTGTTGCGCAGCGCGGCGAGGCGATCTTTCCAGCGTGGCACCGGATTGGCTATTTGCGGCTCCAACTGTTCATCCCTGAAAAACTTATTCCTAAAAAATCCCGTTTCACTTCATTTATCGGTCGCAAACTACTTACACCCTTAGCTGGCAACAGAGGCCCCAAAATGCCCTGCTTTAGTCGCCTTACATCACATGCCAAGGACCAAAAGCTAGCGGAATAAGCGTCGCATCAAGCCATCTAGCGGTACTATAACCACCCTGCGACGTCTTCATATATATGCATCCGTAGTACCAAGGAAACAGAAAGTTCAAGCCGCTTGTTTTGTTATCTTTAGGAGCACCGAGTTTTGGCCTTAGCCTGTCGTTTCTTCGCTTGCCTTGTAACTCTTGCCACCGATTATTCAGATTTTTAGACTGGCGACGAAGAAGCGAAGATGCGCGGCGTGGCTGAAACCTAGTATCCCGACGTACCGCTGGATGATGTACCGCTTGATGACGTACCGGTAGATGTTTGCCGCCGCATAGCTGGTTTTTCCTATCGGCCGCGTACTTCAGCGGGTCCGGCGGCGAGCTTCCTGGGTTCCGAAGAATTCACGACGTCGCCGCACCACAGCAGAATATCCAACAGTCGCGCGCGCTCCAGGTTGTTCAGGAGCATTTTGCTCATGCAGATATCGAGCGTTTTGCGGGCGCAATCATCTGCTATTTTGATTTGATCGGCGGTCGGCGACTGCGAAGCCGCATTCAACCGATTGCGCTTGTCCATGGCATTCAGCATTTCGTAACTGCGGCTACAGAAATGATCAAGACAAAGAGCTTCCTGACAAAGGGTAGTAGTGACAGGCCGCGAGCAACCGCGCCGATCACAAGATTCCGGATCACGCATTGCAGTCTTTTCCCCCTGGTACCCATGGATTCGATTCTTCTGCTACCGCGTCAATTCCAACTTCGATTGAGACAACTTCATCCCGCAGTCATGAGTTCAACCAGTTCCGCAATCTCGGCTGGCCGAAGGTCGGAAAGCGTGAGCTTGGTGGATTCTTTTGGGAGCAGGAAATGCGCGACGCTCGTACTCGCGCGCGGCGGGCCGTCCGCGAATTGCGCGACAATCTTCAACGTCCAGGACGTAAGGCGCTCCCGGGCTGGGTTAAATCGTTCGGCGTCCCACAGTGTTAACAAAGTTACGACCCGCGCCTCACGATCCGAAACCAGCAGCATGCTTGCCTTCAGCCCTTTCCGATACAGGCCAGCCTCTGCCAAAAGTTCCCCTACTTCTGCAGCAATCTCACACTTGTTGCTCGGTTGGCTCACAAAGTCCACCCGCAGGATGATGACTCCTGATCCGGTTTCCTCTAGAGTTCCTTCCGGAAGACGTTTCGATCCTGAAGTAGTCTGCCGTCGCGACTCTGGGTTCAGGTACAAGACTCCACCATCCTTTACTCGCAATTCGCAAAATTCAGCGCCGGGCGCTGAACTCTAACGATCAGCGCCGGACGCCGCTTCAGGGGCACGCCAGGGGCGTTTGGTCGTCCCAGCGTGTAGGTTTCCTTGACCTGCAGGATTCCTATGGCCAGTAGTGATTCGAACAGAGCAACCGTTTCATTTCGGGAACGAAATTGATTGCAGCTCAGGCCAACCTTAACTAGCCCTGTAGATGGATTGCTCCGTTAACCTGCCGCAGCTATACTTTCCAGCACTTCGGGGGAAGTGTTGGACTTTTTCGCGTTTGACGAAGCCTACGTAGGTCGGCTCCGGGAGGGTGATCCTTCCACGGAAAGTCATTTTGTCGGCTATTTTTCCAAGCTAATTCTAATAAAACTGCGCGCGCGCCATCTTTCTCCCGAAGTTGTGGACGATCTAAAGCAGGAAACCTTCACCCGGGTGATTCGCTCGTTGCGTTCCGAGGGGGGCATTCGGCAAGGTGATCGACTGGGTCCATTTGTGAACTCGGTTTGCAATCATGTGCTGTCGGAATATTACCGGTCAGGGTCAAAGTACGTTCCATTGGCCTCCGACCACTTGGAATTGCCGGATAAAACGCTGAATCTAGAGAACTTAGTGATTTCGGAAGAGACCCGGCGAACAGTTCGCAAGATATTGTCACAATTGCCGAACCGGGATCAGGCGATCCTTCGCGTGGTCTTTCTGGAGGAGCTAGACAAGGACGAGGTGTGCAGGCAGTTTGGCGTTGGCCGGGACTACCTTCGCGTGCTGCTATATCGAGCAAAAGAAAAATTCCGGATCGCGATGGGCCTGTAACTTACATAGAATAAATGGATTAGATGTTTTTTCATGGGAATGAGAAACGAATCGGTTCAATTTGACACTACTTAGCGATAAATCGCGAACGCGGGACGGAACCAGGGAAGGAATCGCGAGCTCCGCGCGTCCTCCCAATGTTTTCGCTGATGTCGTGAGGCATCCTTTCGCCGCTTACCTGGTGACGATTTCCGCAGGCAACGGCGCTGGCACCAAGTCTTATGCCGGAGAAGGCCTGGTCGGTCTTTCCTGGGCATTCCTGCGCGCAGGAGCGCACAACGTAATCGCGGGTTTGTGGGAAGTCAGCAATGCTTCCACGCCGCAGTTGATGGATGAACTATATAAAGGTCTCCATGCCGGAGAAGATCCCGCCACGGCGCTGCGCAACGCCAAGCTCACCTTGCTTCATTCGAATGGCAATTACCGCAAACCTTTCTATTGGGCGCCATTCCTCCTCTACTCCGGTTCGTGAACAACTTTTCCCGTTGCCGCCCCGAATCGAAACCCATTGGATTTCGCTTGCTTTTCAGTAACTATTCTGATACTATGCGCTGCGTCTGTTGTATTCGTCCTCGTTCCTCTCCCTCCTTTCACTGTTGCAGCCCAATTCACTCTTAAAGAGCGCGAGCTAAGTCCTTTCTTTTCTGTCTAATCTCGTCACTCTTTTTCACTCCTAATCTGTAAGTCATTATATTTGCCATTCATACGAAAAGTAGCTCGGGGTACACCCTCTTTGACCACCCCGGCTTCATGTTGTACCTGAAGTCCGTCACCATTCGCCTGACCGTTCCTACGGTGCTATTCTCTTCTCTTGTCTCCATCTCCTTTTCGGAGCTTCGCCATGGCCTCTGACAATCCGCCGCGTGCTACCGCCACCGACCGCAGTCTGATCACGCCGTCCTCCGGGCACTCCGCCAGCCCTCAAGCGACCTCTGACTCGCGAGCCATTGCCGTTCTCGCTGGCCGTCCACTGCACATCAATCGTGGTACCTCTCTCAACCTCGATTGGGTTGAATCGGTCCGCGTAAACACCAGTGCTGTCGAACGCCGCGCCGCCACTCTGATTACCCGGCGAACGGTGAAGAAGGATTGGCAGTTGGCTTGGCTGCTTCGCGCCATCACTTGCATGGATTTGACCACGCTCTCTGGCGACGACACTGACGAGCGAGTCCGGCGGTTGTGCGCCAAGGCGCGTCAGCCGCTGCAAAACGAATTGATCGAGAAGTTAGGAATTGGCGAGCTGAACATCCGCGTCGGTGCAGTGTGCGTCTATCATTTGTTTGTAGAAACGTCGGTGCGCGCTCTTGAAGGCAGCGGAATTCCCGTGGCGGCAGTGTCTACGGGATTTCCGGCGGGCCTTTCGCCGCTGCCCGAACGCATCGCGGAAATTCATAGATCTGTCTCAGCCGGTGCGCAGGAAATTGATGTGGTGATTACGCGCGCGCATGTTTTCGGCGGCGAGTGGCAGAAGCTGTACGACGAGATTCTGGCGTTCAAGGATGCGTGCGGGCCAGCGCACTTAAAAGTGATTTTGGGAACGGGCGACTTGTTGACGCTGCGTAACGTAGCCAAAGCCAGCATGGTAGCGATGATGGCGGGCGCGGATTTCATCAAGACGTCGACCGGTAAAGAAACAGTGAATGCTACGCTGCCCGTTGGATTGGTGATGGCTCGCGCGATTCGCGAGTACGCGGAAGAAACCGGCATGGCTGTGGGCTTCAAACCGGCAGGTGGGATTCGTACCGCCAAGCAATCCTTGGAATGGCTGGCGCTGATGAAGGAAGAACTTGGCGATGCTTGGCTGGCGCCGCATCTTTTTCGCCTTGGCGCCAGCAGCGGCATGCTCGCTGATATTGAGCGCCAATTGGAATTTCATGTAACTGGTCGCTATTCGGCGGAACATCGCCATCCAATTGCTTAAATGAGACGAGACGAATGAGCGTCATCGAAAAATTCGGAACGATGGATTATGGGCCGGCGCCGGAAGATGCCAAGGAATCGTTACTGTGGCTGGATGCCAGCAAACGGCGATTCGGACATTTTATTGGCGGCGAGTGGCGCGCGCCCGTGGACGGAAAGTATTTCGAGACCAGCGATCCTTCGACCGGAGAAAAACTCGCTGATGTCGCGCAAGGGAGCATAGCGGATGTAGACGCGGCGGTGAAGACGGCTCGATCCGCGCTGGGTGGTTGGCAAAAACTCTCTGGTCATGAACGCGCGAAATATCTGTATGCGCTGGCGCGGCAGGTGCAGAAACATTCGCGGCGTCTGGCGGTGCTGGAAACTCTGGACAATGGGAAGCCCATCCGCGAAAGCCGCGACATTGATATACCGCTGGTAGCGCGGCATTTTTATCATCATGCAGGCTGGGCTCAATTACTTGACCAGGAATTTGCGGGTTACACGGCATGCGGCGTGGTTGGACAAATAATTCCCTGGAATTTTCCGCTGCTAATGCTGGCATGGAAAATCGCTCCCGCGCTGGCCACGGGAAACACCGTGGTCTTGAAACCAGCGGAATACACACCGCTGACAGCGCTGGCATTCGCCGAACTGTGCAATGAAGTTGGATTGCCGGCCGGAGTGGTCAACATTGTTACCGGCGATGGCGCGACCGGCGAGGCGCTGGTGAAGCATGGCGACGTAGACAAAATTGCTTTTACCGGTTCAACCGAAGTCGGCCGCGCGATTCGCCGCGCAACAGCTCAATCGCATAAAAAACTTTCGTTGGAGTTAGGTGGAAAATCTCCGTTCATCGTTTTTGAAGACGCCGATCTCGATTCCGCCGTCGAAGGACTTGTTGATGGGATCTGGTTCAATCAGGGACAGGTGTGTTGCGCTGGATCGCGACTGCTGGTGCAAGAAAGCGTTGCCGCGAAACTGACCAAAAAATTGCAGATGCGCATGAGCACTCTGCGAATCGGATCACCACTCGATAAAGCGATCGATATCGGCGCGATTATTGCGCGCGTGCAACTCGAACGTATAGACAGTCTCGTGAAGCAGGGAATCGCCGAAGGCGCAACTTGCTGGCAGCCGGAAACTGCTTTGCCTTCGCGTGGATTGTTTTACAAACCAACTTTGTTAAGCAACGTGCATCCGACATCCATCGTTGCGCAGCAGGAAATTTTCGGCCCGGTGCTGGCCGCGATGACGTTTCGTACTCCGCGCGAAGCGGTGGAGCTGGCGAACAACACGGTTTATGGACTGGCGGCAAGTGTGTGGAGCGAAAGCGTGAACCTGGCGCTGCAGGCCGCCGCGCAAATAAAAGCCGGCGTGGTCTGGGTCAACAGTACGAATTTGTTTGACGCTGCCTGCGGATTTGGCGGGTATCGCGAAAGCGGGTTCGGACGCGAAGGCGGCAGGGAAGGATTGCTCGAATACTTGCAGCCTGCGTGGTTCAAAAACGCGTCGGCGCTGGCTGCCGATTCGTCGGCAAATGGCGCGCCGGAAGTTGCCAATCCATCGAGTGGGATTGATCGCACCGTAAAACTTTATATCGGCGGAAAACAAACCAGGCCAGATTCGGGATACAGCGTGGCGGTGTACGGAAGGAAAAATGAATTGTTGGGCGAAGCCCCGCTCGGAAATCGCAAGGATATCCGCAACGCGGTAGAAGCGGCGCGCAAGGCCGAGGGCTGGGGAAAGACCACAGCGCACAATCGGTCGCATCTACTTTTTTATATCGCGGAAAATCTTTCGCAACGTGGAGAAGAGATTCAGAAGCGGCTCGCGGTTGTGGTTGGAAAAAAACAAGCCGCGCGCGAAGTGCAATTGAGTATTGAACGTTTATTTTCCTATGCGGCTTGGGCGGACAAATTCGATGGAGCGGTGCACGGCCCGCCGCTCCGCAATATTTCAATTGCGATGAACGAACCGCTGGGCACCGTGGGTGCGATTTGTCCCGGCGACGCGCCGCTTCTGGGATTCTTTTCGCTGGTGCTTCCGTTGATTTCAGCTGGCAACGCAGTCGTAGCAGTTCCATCGGAGAAATATCCCCTGATTGCCGGAGATATTTATCAAGTGCTGGAAACCAGCGACCTGCCCGGCGGCGTAGTGAATATTGTTACCGGCAGGTCGTCCGAATTACTAAAGGTGCTTTCAGAACACGATGATGTCGACGCTCTGTGGTGCTATGGCGACGACCAAATGTGCGCCGCGGCGAAAGCGCTTTCCGCGGGAAACCTGAAACAAGTCTGGACGAATGAAGGCCGCGCGACTGATCTGTTCAAAACAGAGCAAGGCGAAGGCCGCTTTTATTTGCAGCATGCTTACCAGGTGAAAAATATTTGGGTCCCTTACGGCGAGTGATCCTTCGACGAGCGACGGCCGGTGAGTAACGGGCCAGCCACACAAACGGAAACGACGACAGACGCGCGCGCGGCTTTCCGCTATCCCGCCTTTCTGAAATTTCAGGCAGCGCGTTTTTTTATTGTGGTTGCCACGGAAATGCAGGCAGTGGCAGTTGGCTGGCAGGTGTATGAAATTACTAAGAGGCCGCTGGATCTCGGGTTGGTCGGTCTAGCGCAGTTTCTTCCCGGTATAGTTTTGTTTCTTGTTTCCGGCCACGTCGCCGATCGCTTCAATCGCAGAAATCTTTTGATTCTTTGCGACCTTGGCTTTGCAACCTGTTTTGCGTTGTTGCTGGCAATTACTTTGCGCGGCGCGGTTTCGATTACTGCGGTATTCGCAGTGTTGGTGCTGTTAGGCGTGGTGCGATCTTTCAACGGCCCGGTCAGTCGCGCCATGTTGCCTCATCTCGTCCCACCCGAACATTTCGCAGGTTCGGTTGCGTGGGCGTCCAGTATTTTTCAGGCCGCGACTATTCTGGGACCGATTTTGGGCGGACTCATTTACGCGTTTGCGCGCGGCCCGGTTGCGGTGTACGCGTGCGCGGCGTTGGCAACGGGCGTAGCCATCGCTTTGACGTTGCAGCTCCCTGCGCAGGAAAAGGAACGCGCGCGACCCGCCGCAAATCTTTCCACTGTGTTCGAGGGTTTCCGTTATATCTGGCGGGAAAAATTAATTCTTGGCTCGATTTCGCTGGATCTTTTCGCAGTATTGCTCGGCGGCGCAGTTGCGTTGCTGCCGGTGTACGCGCGAGAAATCTTGAATGCTGGCCCCTGGGCATTGGGAATTTTACGCAGCGCTCCCGGAGTGGGCGCTGGAATCATGGCCATTGCAATCGCGCATCGCCCGTTAAGAAATCGCGCCGGCGCAACGATGTTGTGGTGCGTGGCGGGTTTTGGTTTGTGCACGGTAGTCTTTGGCGTCTCGCGCAGTTTTGCAATTTCGTTGGCGGCATTGTTCCTGGTGGGCGCGACGGACATGGTGAGCGTGATTGTGCGCGCGACGCTGATCCAAGTGAAGACGCCGGACGAAATGCGTGGGCGTGTGAACGCGGTGGACATGATTTTCATCGGAGCCTCCAACGAGTTGGGACAATTTGAATCCGGAATCACAGCGCAATGGTTTGGTGCGGTGCCCGCTGTGATTCTTGGCGGAATTGGCGCAATCGCAGTGACGGGATTGTGGGCCTGGATGTTTCCCCAACTGCGAAAAGTAAATGAGCTCACGATGAACGAAGAGTAGTTGGAGACGGAGCGGCGTGCGGAGGGATTGAGAAACGTGCTGAAGGCGAAGAGAGGCGAAGAAAAGAAAATCCGAATCGAGTCGCACGTGTAGGCAAGCTCGGGCGCGGCATGTTGCGCCCCTACAGGAAAGGCTAGGTGAGTTTGCCTCCGCGCAGAACCGTTAACGCGGAGTGCGCGGCGCCCAGCAATGGCGCGTCTTCGTTCAGGACCACTGCGATAGGAATGTTGGCGAGCAACCCTGCCAGCGGTCCTTTGTCGGCGAACGCCTGGCAGAATGTGCTTTTTTGCAGCAGAGGCAAGATTTTAACGGCGATTCCGCCGGCAAGATAGACACCGCCATACGCCAGAACGCGAAGGGAAAGGTTGCCGGACTCAGCGCCGAAAGCGTCGGTCCAAAATTCCAGAGTCTCGACGCAGACCGGGCAACTGGCGGCGAGCGCATTCTGTGTGATTTCCTGTGCCGATTCCGCGGCCGGTTTGCTGAAGGAATCGTGGCGAACGTCGGGCGCGAGAAATTCGTGAATGGGTCGAAAACCGCGGCCGGAAAACAGTTCTTCGCAGGAAACTCGCGATAAACGTTTCTTCAAAAAAGTAAGAAACGCAATTTCGCGGTCGGTGCGCGGGGCGAAATCAGCCGAGCCTCCTTCAGAGGGAGCAGCGCGATGGCCGTGCCCGTCCCAGTAAAGGACGGCTTCTCCCAGGCCAGTTCCGGCAGCGATTACGGCGACGTTTTCTTCGGGATGGTCAACGCCACGATTAAGAAAAAGAAAATCCTGTGGTTCGAGTTTTTGTAAACCGCGAGCGGTGGCGACAAGATCGTTCATCAGCACGACGCGCTCACGCGGCAAACCGAGACTGGCGGCAAGCGAATTGGAATCAAGCACCCAGGGTACGTGCGCGGCGTGCAGTCTGCCATCAACTACGGTTCCCGGAACACCGAAACCTGCGCCCTCAATGGCGACTTTGGTGGACGAACCGCAAGCGTGGCGGGAAAATTCTTCGACAAGTTTTTCAAAGCTGGAAAAATCGCGAGTGGCGTAGCGTTTACGCGCAACGACGGCAAGTTTACTGGAACCTGCGTCGTAGGCGACGAGGTGTGATTTTGTTCCGCCGATGTCCCCAGCGATTAGCATTTGTTGCGTTGCGCTTCCTTCTTACGAAAGACGTTCCGGCGTGAAAATTTGCGTCATTTCAAGAACATGGCGGTAATAATCGCGCTGCGTCAAAGAGTACGCCGCATCCTCGTCGATGATAAAGGTTACGTCGGGATGCATTTGCAGAGCTGACGCGCTGACGGAAGAAGTGATCGGGCCTTCGATGGCTTTTGCAACGGCGGCGGCTTTCGAACGGCCGGAAGCAAGAAGCAGCACGCGGCGGGAATCGAGAATGGTGCCAATGCCCATGGTGATGGCGCACTTTGGCATTTCGGAGTCGTTGGAGAAAGAGTGGCGATTGTCTTCGACGGTTTCGCGGCTGAGCGCTTTCAAGCGAGTGCGGGAGGCGAGGCTGGAAGTTGGTTCGTTGAATCCGACGTGGCCATTGCGGCCAATGCCAAGAATCTGGAGATCGATACCGCCATGCGCTTTGATGGATTGTTCGTATCGCGCGCAGTAGGCGTCGTAATCGCGGGAAATAGTGCCGTCGGGAATATGAACATTTTCGGAAGGGAAATTGACATGAGAAAAGAAATTCTGCTTCATGAAAAAATGGAAACTTTGCGGATGGGAAGCGGGCAATCCCAGGTATTCGTCGAGATTGAAGCTGGTGGCTTGCGAGAAATCGAGATCGCCTGCGCTATGAAGCGCCCTCAATTCTTTGTAGAGTCCAAGCGGAGTGCTGCCGGTGGCCAGCCCCAGAACAATTTTGGCGTTTGAGCGAACGGCTCCGGCGACGATACGGGCCGCTTCGCGACTGACTTCTTCGTAGTCCTTTTTTATAACGACCAGCATCTCAGGGCCTTTCGGCGAGGAAAATTTAGTGGGGTGACGGAATCAGCGATACCGCCGAATGACGAAGTTGTGACGATCTGAACGATAGATGCCCAGAACGTACATCAAAGGTTTTCCGCTGGTCGAGTAAATAAGCTGGCGAATACGCAAGAGCGGTTCGCGCCGGGGCACGTCGAGAAGTTCGGAGGTCTGCGGGTCGGCTGCAGTTGCGTCAATTTCCTCGTCGGCATAGCCCAACTTAACGCCATACTCGCGTTCGAGTATACCAAAGAGAGAATTGCGGTGAAGCGGAGCGGAGAGAAGTTCGGGAAATTGCGCGGCGGAAACGTAGCAAGTCTCAAGTGCGAATGGTTCTTCGGAAGCGTGGCGAAGGCGCTGAAGTTTTATGATCGGCTCGGTGGGAGGAAGTGAAAGACGCGCAGCGACATCGGGTTCATCGTCGATTCGTTTGCCGAAAAGAATTTTGGATGCAGCGATGAGACTACGCGCGGCCATCTGCTCGGTGTAGCTCATCAACTTGTTGAAATGGATTTTCGGTTCCGCGACAAAAGTGCCGATACCGCGGCGGCGCTCAACGATGCCTTCGCGTTCGAGATAGGCGAGAGCGTGGCGCGCGGTCATGAGGCTGACCTCGTGAAGGTTGGCGAGATCGCGCTCGGAAGTAACCGGATCGCCGGGCCGCAGTTGGCCGGCGTCAATACGTTTGCGAATGGAAGATTGAATGCGCTGATACGCCGGAATGGCGGAGTGTTGCTTGGCGGGCATGCTACTCACCTCAGAATCGCGGAAAGCGGAATTTGAAATACGAGGGACCGAGATTGCCAGCAGCGCGCAGCAGGATGAAAAATAAAGCGATTCAGCCGTGTTCGATGGACACGATTCGCTGGCGAATCTCTGGAAATCAACATCCTACGGCGCGGCCCCAGTACGCAAGTTTACGCGCTATATAGCTTAACCTAGAGGCTTCAAAAAAGGGAAACCGGCGGTAGCCTATCGTTGTTTGGGACTTATTTCGCATGGTGAGTTGGTGAGGATTACAAGAATGTTTGCAGGACCATGGAAAATACGGAGAAAGCGAGCGAAGAGAAAACAGCTTGTTCGAATGCCCGGGCAAGCTGGGTGCAGCATGCCTGCGCCCCTACAGTTCGAATCGACGGCGAGTTGAGAAATGCTACTTGGAATTCTTCGAATCGAGATGGTCGAAGACTTCTTCCGCGGCGTGGAAAGCAGAGTTGGCGGCTGGCACGCCACAGTAAATGGCAGCTTGCAGAAGAACTTCCTGAATTTCGTCGCGCGATACGCCGAGCGAGAGTGCGGCTTTGAGGTGCATGCGGAATTCCGGCTCGCGGTTCTGAGCGACGAGCATTGCCAGGGTAAGCAGGCTGCGGGTTTTACGCGGCAGGCCGGGGCGACTCCAGATTTCTCCCCAAGCGTAGCACGCTTGTGTTCGTCCATGTGCAACCTCCGGTGACGGATTCTACTCCGCGAGAAACTTCAGGACTTCGTTGGCGAAGCGTTGTGGGTCTTCCATGATCGAAATGTGAGAAGCGTTCATTTCGGCGTAGCGGGCGCCAGGAATGAGCTCGGCAAGGAAGTGGCCATCGGAAGGCGGAGCGGCGGGGTCGTGAGTGGCGGAAATGACCAGCACCGGAACATGAATGTTCGAGACGGTGGTTCGCGCGTCGAAATCGCGGACCGCGCAGCAACCGCCGATGTAGCCTTCGGGATTGAGCGATGCGACGGTGCGAGCAACGGTGGCGACCACCTGGGGGGAAGAATTCTGGAAATTAGTAGTGAACCAGCGTGAGGGGGTGATGCGCGCAATTTCCTTCATGCCTTGCGTTCGAACGGTTTCGATGCGTGTGTTCCAATATTCAGCGGTGCCGATTTTAGCCGAAGTACTGCAAAGGACAAGTTTTT
>WNFQ01002867.1_pt1 | contig 13175 bp, 10 predicted proteins | sample 5400171 | NCBI WGS metagenome assembly WNFQ01 (sample SAMN13153356, study PRJNA577476) | soil metagenome | isolation source: 20 cm soil under Madrone tree | place: USA:California | collected 2016-06-14
GAGATTGGTAAGCTTGGGAGGTTCAAGGATTTATCGGTGTTGAAGAATCCGCCTGCCTTGTTTTTACGAAAGCAAATTTTCTCCAAGTTTTCTCGAACCAACTATCGGGATCACGGTTTAATCGATGGCAGTTTCTGTCTTTTTGTGTTGACCTGATGGACGGATTAGCCACTCTAGACGCCTCTTGCTGCCAGTTGCCACGGAAGTTTACTTTTAGGCCCGAAATTGTTACCTCTACCCCACCATGGCGGACCCAATTTCCTCCTTCGATCTTCGTTTGACTCCCGATTGGCTGAAAGAATCGGAGAAGGAGAATCGATACGCCGATTATGAAGGCGAAGCGCTGGAAGGCCGGCGTGAGCGGGATTCTCGAACACGCCGCGGCGGCGGATCCGAGCGGCAGCGACGGGACCAACGTGAGCAGCGGAGTGCCGGCGCCCGACCAGCCCGACCTGGTGGCCAACGGCCGCGCGATGCGTCATCGAGCCAGAGGCCGCCGCGAATCGAAGATCGAAACCGGCCGCGTCGCGATGAGCCGCGATCCATACCTGCTGAAGAGGTCGAGCCTGCGGCCATTCAAGTAGACTTCTTGCCGGAAGAGCGCGCCTTCGCCAAAGTGATTGAGCAGATCAAGCAGGGACATACTGCTTATCCGCTTTTCGGATTGGCACGAATGTTTTTGGAGCGCCCTGAACGCCATCGTCTGCGGCTGCGTTCCTTGGATAACAGCAAAATGTTGTATCAGCTGGACGACTATGGAGCGGTCGCACTGGAAAGCATTGCGTTGGAACGGATCGCCTTCAGCGAAAAGCGCGATGAGTTTTATGCGACTGAAATGGTCGAGAAAGAACCAATCAAAGGAAACTTTGCTTCGGTTGCACGATGTACTTTATCGGGTCGGGTCTTAGGACCGACTAATTATCACACTTTCCAGAAGACCATCCGCTCTTTGTATGATCAGCGATTCAGTCGCCGAATGGGCTTCGAGGAGTACCGGCGAACGATTGAGATCACGACCGACCCGACGATTGTCAATCAATGGAAGGAAGAAGCGCGTAAAGTAATGACCTTTCGCACCAGGGAAGGCGATCCACCTTTGACCTTCGAAAGTTTGAGCGCTCTGGAACAGCACTTCCGGGAAAACTACCTTCAAAAAGTAGTTAAGCCGTGCCTGGCAGCCGAGATATACGGCGATCACGTGCGCCATCTACCAGACCGTTCCGTAGTCGCAGCTATTCGCAAGGCGCGAGACCGGGAAAATCGTTTTCCGGCGCAGATGGCCGGGGCGTTGCGCCATGGGCTCAATCAAGCGGGCCTCCATGTTTTCAAGCACAAGAAGCGCATCCTCTATATTTCGACGGTGCGCCCCCAACTTTTCGATCCGAATCAAGCTTCTCTTTCTCTGGGTCTGGCCGCGATCTTGGCTGCACTTCGCTCTTATCCACGCATCACCCGCAAGCAGCTCGCGGAAAAAGTATTGGCAAAGTTGCTCGGAGAAAAAAGCCGCGACACATCGAGTTCTGAGTATGCGCAGGCCAGGACCAATCTAGCGTCAGACTTGCTTTGGTTGGCCAAAGCTGGCCACGTGATTGAATTCTCGGACGGCACTTTAGACTTGCCGCTCTCTCCGAAGGCGCCTGAACAGAGAGGCCCGACGGAAAGCGCCTTGGCCACACCGCCCGACTCGACCGAGCCGCCAATTTCCGAAGAAGAAACCGATCCGGTCAAGGCGGAGCATGAGACTCTAACTGGGCAATCTCCTACCGAGGAGGAGGAGATTAAGCAACGAGCTTCGGACACACCATCGGGAGTCGAAACCGAGCCCGGCCAGAAACAACCGAATCAAAAATCCAGCCAATTAGTCCCTAATCTTGAAGAGGTGAATCAATCGGCGGCCCACAGCTCGAACGATCAGCCAACTTCTCCTCCAGGCGAAGCATTAAGCACCGAAACAGAGAATATCGAGCCTAATCCCCCAAGTGACTCCCCGGAAGAACGACGGGAATGGGCAGCAGCGGGTCCCTAGGAAGGCCTTATGCGGATCGTCCGGTACTTGGCCCAGGAAGGGGATATTCACTACGCAGCTGAGGAACCGGATGGTCGTTGTTTTGATCTGGCCGGCGATATCTACCACACATTCGAGGTAACGGACCGAGAAGCGCGCATGGTGAAGCTACTTGCGCCGGTGGAGCCTCGTGTCTTGCTTTGCATTGGGCTGAATTATCGCGATCACGCACAGGAACAAGGGTCTGCCTTGCCGCGATGGCCGATGCTGTTCATTAAGTCTCCCAATTGCCTGAATCATCCGGGGGACCCGATCACTATCCCGACTCATCTGGCCAGTGCAGAAGTAGATTATGAAGGAGAGCTGGCGGTTGTGATCGGCCGAAATTGTAAGAACGTCCGACGGGAAGCGGCTCTCGATCAGGTCCTCGGTTACACGATCGCCGATGATGTGACCGCGCGTGATTGGCAAAAGAAATATGGCGGCGGACAGTTCTGCCGGGGCAAGAGCTTTGATACATTCGCGCCGCTCGGCCCAGCCCTTCTCACTAAGGACGAAATCCCGGATCCTGGTCAATTACGAATTCAAACCCGAGTGAACGGTGAGACCAGGCAGGATTCGAATACCTCGAACCTTATTTTTGATATTCCGACGCTGATCGAGTTTCTGAGCGGCAGCACGACGCTGCTGGCGGGATCAGTCATTTTAACGGGAACTCCTAATGGCGTTGGTATGGCAATGAAACCACCTCGTTTCTTGCAGCCTGGCGATGTGGTCGAAGTCGAGATCGAGAAGATCGGCGTGCTCAGCAATCCGGTAATGAAGGAGTATTGATCCGGTTAGGGCGGGCAGTCTGAAGACCTGCCTAGCGATTGAGCCGGTTTAGTCACAAACCGAAGTCACTCTGATCGGCGGGCAACGTATGGCTCAAACCCGGTGCATGGGCAGCTGCCGGACGAACTCGGAGCTCATCCCGACCGATACGCGCGTGTCGCGACCGAAGATCGAAAGGGATTTTAAAAACCCCCTGTTACGGCGAAAGAAGCACCCTTATAGTGGCGGTTCCGTGAACTTTCAGCTTTCTTCTGAGTATAACCCGCGAGGTGATCAGCAAGGCGCGATTGATCAACTCATTCGCTCGCTACAAGCCGGTAATCGTCACCAAACATTGCTCGGCGTAACTGGGTCGGGAAAGACTTTCACCGCAGCTAATTTGATCGTCCAACTGGGAAAACCGACCTTGGTTATTTCCCACAACAAGACTTTAGCGGCCCAACTCTATAGCGAGTTTAAGCAATTCTTTCCTCGGAATGCGGTCGAATATTTTGTCAGCTATTTCGATTACTATCAGCCCGAGGCATACATTCCCCGAACCGACACTTATATCGAAAAAGACTCATCTATAAATGAAGAGATTGAGCGGCTTCGCTTGTCCGCCACAAGTTCTCTGTTGTCACGCAAGGATGTGATCGTGGTCGCGAGTGTCTCATGTATCTACGGTTTGGGTTCTCCCGAAGACTATGAGAACATGTCCTGCCAAGTGTACCGAGGACAGCCGATCTCTCGTGAGCTTTTCCTGGCCAAGCTGGTCGATATGCTATACGAGCGAAACGATATCGCTCTGTCGCGCGGAAAATTCCGAGCCCGAGGGGATGTGGTAGAAGTATATCCGGCAACCTCGGACGAGGAGGCGATTCGAGTGGAATTCTTCGGAGACGAAGTCGACCGGATCACTCAGTTCGATCCGCTCACTGGCTCTGCCATCAACGCTCCGGACCGATTCACCTTTTTCCCAGCGAAACAGTTCGTCACACCCCACGAGAAGATGCGCCGCGCGGTTCAAGCCATTCGCGTCGAGTTGGATGAGCGCATTGCCTGGTTTGAAGGGCAAAACAAATTTTTGGAAGCGCAGCGGATCAAGATGCGCACCGAGTTCGATCTCGAGATGATGCAGGAAATGGGATTTTGCAGCGGGATCGAAAATTATTCACGCCACCTGAGCGGACGGGCGCCTGGTTCACGGCCTTATACGTTACTCGATTTTTTTCCAAGAGATTTCTTGCTCGTCGTCGATGAATCACACGCAACTATTCCCCAGATCGGCGGGATGTATGAAGGTGATCGATCCCGAAAACTGACCTTGGTCGAATATGGATTTCGGCTTCCCAGCGCGCTGGATAATCGGCCGCTAAACTTTCCGGAATTCATGGAAACGAACAGCCAAATTCTCTATATCAGCGCAACTCCGGCCGAATTTGAAATCCGAAACAGCGTGGTTGGCAATCAGAGCTATATCCCTCATTCCCGCGCGCGAATCGGACAGCAAGAGACCGAGCCGGTGCTTCTGCCGATGTTGACCGGCCGTGCCGCTCCTCAGCTCGATGTTCACACACCGGGATCACATTTGATCGCCCAACAAATTATTCGGCCAACTGGTTTACTGGATCCCCGAATCACCGTGCGGTCCCTCAAGCACCAAATCGACGAGACCATCGAATACTGCCGGCAGAGAGTAGAAAAAAGCGAACGAGTCTTGATAACCACGTTGACCAAACGAACGGCCGAAGATCTTACCGATTACCTACGCGATGTCGGGTTGAGAGTGCGCTATTTGCATAGCGAGATTGATGCGATCGAGCGGGTCGAAATCCTTCGCTCTCTGCGAGCCGGTGAGTTCGATGTGTTGGTCGGAATCAACCTGTTGCGGGAAGGGCTGGATTTACCCGAGGTCAGCCTCGTCTGTATTCTCGACGCCGATAAGGAAGGATTTTTGCGGAGCCAGACTTCTTTGATCCAAACGGCGGGCCGTGCCGCCCGTCACGTGAACGGCGAAGTTATTTTATTTGCCGATTCAATGACGGAAAGCATCCAGCGGCTGATCGCGATAACCGAGTATCGGCGTGCGAAACAGATGGAGCATAACGAAGCAAACGGTATCACTCCGACTAGCGTACGTCGCGCCGTACAGGAAAGTTTGCACACTATTCTCCGCGGCCGAGATCTGGAACAATCGATCGTGCGGGAAACGGGTGCGGATCTTGATCTGACCGAAGTACTCAGAGAGCTCGAAGCTGAGATGCAGGTCGCGGCAGCGAATCTGGAGTACGAACGCGCCGCATTGTTACGCGACCAGATCAACGAACTGAAAAACGGCACCGGCCTTGCCCAGATTGAGCCCAAAAAACGACGTCCGGTTTCTTATCGTTCAGGTAACGGTTCTAAGCGACGAGCAAAAACGAGGAAGCGGTAGAGACGCGTCGGTGTGATGGTAAGGCGAAACTGATCCAGCGAAGGCGGGATCGGTGAGCCTTCGGTCGAATTTTGGCTCAGGGCGCCAACAAACTCACCAGCAGCTTACTCAATACGAGGCGAGGTTCTAGCTGAGTGGTGACCAGCTGGATATTGGCTTTGAGGCATTCTTCGAAACCGCGAATCAACTGCGCCAGAGAGAATCGGTGCGCTTCACATGCCGCAATCCCTAGGCCGTAAACGTTGATGTTCCCATCTTTCCTTCTTGGCAGGAAGTTTTGCGCTGCCTGGGGTAGTCGAGCGACTATGCTATTGAATTGATACGGAGCACTGGGCGCCTTCGCGCCGTAGGTCTCCAATATTTCTTTTGTGACCAGGAGATTGCGAACCGTTGGAATGATCGCGGCATAGAGAATCCCGATTGGCGTTTCTCCTTGAAACAGCAGTTGATCCAGGAGCGCCAGAGCGGCGGACAGTTGCCGCTTAGCAATGGCATTGCCGAGTTCCCAAATCACGCCGGTCGCGGTTCTGGCAACTAGATTGCGGACTGATTGCGTGTCGATCTCCCGTTTTGCGCCCAAGTACAGATCGATCTTCTCCAGTTCATTTCGAAGTTGTCTAGTGTCCGCACCAGCTAACCGGACAAATACCTCTAGGGCTTCCGGCTGAAAAATCAGTCCTCGCTCCGCGGCCAGGCCTCGGGCCAAGCTTTCCGCCTCCTCCTCCCACCCCGATCGGCTGGTATCGATTCGATCGAAATGCTCGACTGTGGCTACCTTAGTTATCGATTTATAAAATGAACGGCGTTTGTCTATCTCGGAGGCGCTTAGCAAGAAAACAACACCCGAAGGCATGCCCGCGGAGAGAAATTGTTGCAGCTGATCAAGCGCCGCGATCACCTGAGCAGATCTGCCCGTTACCGTATCGCCACCGAAATTGACATCCTTTAGCCAAACCAGTTTCCCCGGTCCAAAAAATGGCAACGTCTGGATTGCTTCAATCGCAGAATGGATTCGACTCACGGCTTGATCAGCGTTATCCGCAGCTCCATCGATCAAATCTTGGCCAAAATCGCCGGTGTCTTTTGGCGTGAGCTGCCGGGCGAGTTCGCGAGCCCGGCTTTTCACTGCGCCCTCATCTGAGCCGACTACGGCATAAATCTGCGAGGTCTTGGGAGCTATAGCAGTCTTCTTCGGAGGCATCGAGCATTCCTTAATCGAGCAGTAGGTTCGTGTAAACCGTCGGACGTGCCGGCGCATAGGTCACATCGCGCACGGGCGATACTCCGCTCACGCCTGCCAGCCGATATGCCAGCCCCCTCACCTTTCCAAAAGCATACTTCCATTCTGAACGCGAATACTCTGAATCTCGCGTGATTGCCGAATTTCGTTCAGCCAAGAAAGCACTTGGTTAAGAAAAGGTTCCACTTGTTCCTTAAAGCCGCGAAACGCTGTCGGATCAAGCGCCTGGCCTGCGCTGGTAACTCGAGCAACGTTGACCGTTACCTTCCCCCAAGAGACGATCGGACGCAGGAACACTTCATAATTCAAATATTTCGTCTTGAATGGCAACTTTAACGGCACCCGAAAACGTAATTCGGCTTCATTCTCCCGGAGCACGATCGTGGCGCCTTTGGCGAGAAAGGTTAGCTCAGGCGCATCCTCCAGGAGCGCGTTGACTTCTGCCTCGGACAAAGAAACCGAACGAATCTCCGAGTTACTCATGAAATTGTTCAATTTCCCACGTGCTTGCGAGTAGGCGCCTGGGGGAACCTCGCTACGGGAAACGGGAAGCGGTTGATCAGAGGCCGTTGCATAGAGATTCCAAGTGATCCGCGCCGCAAAAAAGCCAGTGACGCCCAGCAAAATGATGAGGAGCAAAGCACCACCGCATCCCCATGTTCCGCAACAACCACATCCCCCTTGCCGACGGGTTTCGTAGGCCATAAATCAAGGCTCGCGCGGGCGAAGGATTAGTGCGCCAAGCTTGCGGGCCCGGCCTGCACTAGTACAAGATCCGGCCGCATTGCTCACAATAGACGATCTCCCGTGCCAATTTCGCCTTGTGTACGGTGGTCGTGGTATTTTTCATATGACAACCCATACAAACCTCGTGCTCCACCGGCACGATCGGAGTACCATTTTTGCTGGTGAACAGTCGTTGATACCGGGAAAGCAACTCTGGGTCGATGGCAGCCGCCAATGTTTCGCGCTCGACAGCGGTTTCGCGAAGCCGCTGCTCCAGCGTCTCTTGTTTCTTGGTCAGCGCGGTCAGCTGTTGTTCCGCTTGAGCTCGGCCCGCCTTTAATTCCGCCTCCGCTTGTTGAGTTTCTCGGCTCGCGACCTCACCCTGCTCCATCAGAACGATTTCTTCGTCTTCGATTTGTTCGATCTCTTGCTCGAGTCGAGCGATCGATTGCCCAATCGTTTGGAATTCTTCATTCTTTCTCGTTTGCGACTGTTGAATCTTGTATTTTGCGATGGTATCGCGTCGGCTGTTCGCATCGAGTTCCAGTTTTTTCCGATGCACTTCGATTTCTTTCCCTCGCAGCTTCATTTGATCGAAAGCGTCGATTCTGTTTTTTAGCGTTTGTTCAATACGTTGCCTTTCCAAGGGCACAGAATTGAGTTCGATCTGGTGAGCCTTGATTTTTTGGTCTCGGTCTTGAATAACCAGCAGCTGTTCGATCTCGGGCAGCATCGTATGCTCAGTCTAGAACAGGAAATCGGAAACGGAAAAGCAGATTTCGGATTGCGGATTACGGAATGTACGGGGTTTCATTCCACAATCCGCAACCCCTAGTGTGCCGTCTCACCTAGAGTAATGACGTCGCCATTATTGGTGAGACGGCACACTAGTATACTTCCACTGGCGATCGTTTCCCATCGTCCGGACTTCGGTGCTTGGCCAACTCAGGCCCAAGCACCGCAACTCGGAGATGCCAGACCTGATCATCCAAGGATCGAAAAGCTTCCTCGGAAAAGGAGGTCGGCGGAGCAAGATGACGTTTGATCTCGGCGATTGCTGACAATGCTGGATCAAGCAGCTTGCTCGGAAAACGGCGGAGCGTGTCATATGCTTCGCGTACCATCGCGATGCGATGGCAAATCATCGCAAGATCATTTCCGGCGGTAACTGCTCCAGAGATGGCTTCCGCAAATCCGACCTCATTGATAATTGCACCCATGTCGAGGTCATCCGTCATAACTAGTCCATTGAAACCAAGTTCCACTTTCAGTAGATCGGTAACCACGCGCTGGGAGAGGCTCGCCGGAATTTTTTCTGGATCTAGCGCCGGATACCAGGCGTGCCCGATCATCATGCTGGAAACTCGATCGACAAATGCTCGAAAAATCGTGAGTTCACATTCCTCGAGTTCGGTTCGCGAGCGCTCAATGGTAGGAAGATCGTGATGGGGATCCAGGCTGGCCGCTGCGTAACCAGGGAAATGCTTTCCGCAACTCAGAACGCCAGTCGAAAGTAGTCCATCATGAAAGGCTCCGGCAAATCGGATCACCCGAGGCACCGAAATGCCCCAGCAGCGGCCGCGCAACGAATTGTCCGCCTCATCGTCAAACGAGATGTCCAAAACTGGGCAAAGATCGAGGTTGAACCCAAACAGTCGGAGTAAGTTGCCGGTGAGTTCTCCGTGCGCTCGAATGAGATTCTCGTCACCTTTTTGCCGAAGCTGCTGGGCGTTGGGCGGTTCATTGCCGATCAGCTTTAGACGTGAAACGCGGCCGCCTTCCTGATCAATGGCGACAATTGGCTCGATGACGCAAAGGTCGCGCAGATCGTCCACCAATTTTCGTAGCTGACTCGGGGTGCGAATGTTTCGACCAAACAAAACAAAACCCCCAGGCTGAATTTGCCGAAATGCATTCGCCGTCTCGAGGTCCAATTCGGGACCAGGAACTCCGACCAGCAAAAGTTGACCCGAATCACTTCGTTCCATAGGCTGAGCCCAATGATACGGGAGAGTTGTGAGATGGCGATGATAACTTTTCGCTTTCAGCATTAGTTGGCCAGAATTTGATGAAGATCGCGATTTACGGCGGCACATTTGATCCGATTCATCACGGACACCTGATTCTGGCTCGACAAGCTTTAGAAGAACTGAATTTAGACTTGGTAACGTTTGTTCCGGCAGCTGAGTCGCCCTTTAAAGCCAATCACCAAAGCGCTCCGGCTGAGCACCGACTGCAAATGGTAAAGCTGGCCATCGAGAATGAACCGGGCTTCGTCGTGGACTCCCTGGAGATCGATCGCGGCGGAACCTCCTTCTCAATTGATACCGTGCTGGCCATCCGAAAGAAGTTTCCCGATTCCGAGCTCTTTTTTCTCATAGGTGAAGATAACGCCGATCTCTTGGCCCGATGGCATCGATATGGAGAACTGGAGAAGTTGGTTCGGTTCATTGTTTTGAGTCGAACCAGTAAACGTCTAGCGAAACGCTATCCTGTCATTCGTCGGCATTTCGAGATCTCTTCGACGGAAATCAGGAACAGGGTTGCTAATCGCCAGCAGATCACGTATCTGGTTCCAGAAGCTGTCTTGCGGTATATTCAGGACCATAACCTTTATCAAGGAGAGCGCTTATCGGCCCGGAGGAGTTAGTACGGCGTTGCGCAGAACTAGCCGAGGATAAAAAGGCCGAAGATATCGTCGTCCTTGATTTGCGCGGCATCTCGTCTTTCACCGACTTTTTCGTGATTTGCTCGGCCACCTCCGAACCGCATCTCAAAGCCATTAGTTCGGGAATTCGAGAAGGTTTGCACCGAGAACTTAGCTTGTCCCCGCTTTCTTCGGAAGGAGTCCCGGCCAGCCAATGGCTGGTGATCGATTACAACGACGTGCTTGTTCACATTTTCCACGCGGAGAAGCGGCGGTTTTACGCGCTGGAAAATCTCTGGAGTGATGCGCCTAGGGTGAGCTATTCTCTTTGATCAAATTGCTATGTTGAAGCACCGGGATGCCATCGTTCGCCTGCTCACCGACGAGGATCCGGCGACTATCGATCTAACCAAACGCCAACTCGTTTCCTTCGGACCTACGATTATTTCCGACCTGCGCGATTTGCTGACTTGCGCCAACGATCTCGTTGGCGGCCACGTCCAGGACGTGATCGCCGAGATTGAGACCGAAAATGCTGAAAAGAAATTAGAAGCTCTTTGCGCCGACGTCGCTTCGGCTCAAGTCCTGGAAGAGGCTTGTTGGTTGCTTGCTCAGTTCTTCCTACCCGGCCTTGATGTTCCCGCCTATGCAAAGCGATTCGATCTCTGGGCATCCGAGTTACGCGAAAAGACGATCGCCACCCAATCGGATCTCTCTCGAGTTCAAGTTTTCGGAGACTTTTTTTCGAAGCAACTCGGATTCCGAGGCAACTCGGAAAACTATTACGATTTAAAAAACGCGCTTTTGCCTTTTGTGATCGACGCTCGCCGCGGGATCCCGTCGTCGCTTTCGCTCGTCTACATTTTCGTGGCGGCACGCGCCGGATGGATTATTGATGGGGTCAATTTGCCAGGCCATTTCATTGTTCGCCATGGCAGCGTGCTCTTTGATCCATTTCACGGTGCGCAGATTCTTTCCGTTCGCGATTGTCAGAACATCTTTCGCCGCCAGGACCTGCCAATGGGCGATGACAGTTTAGATCCGCTCAGTCCGCGTCTTATCCTCATGCAAATTCTTGCTAACCTGACGTATATCCTGGAAGGCGAAGAAGAATTTGAACAATCGAGTAAGCTTACCTCCTGGATTCGTCTGCTTAATCACGCATGAGTGCTGCTTGGTCGGTAGAAGTCATTAACACTGGTACGGAGCTTTTGTTTGGCAGCGTGGTTAACACACACCTGGCCTACCTTGGACAACAGCTCTTTTCGCTCGGACTTCGAGTCGATCGCCAAACCACTGTCCCCGACGGTCTAGCCATTGCCGATGCCATTCGAGAGGCGACATCTCGTTCCCGACTGGTGATTATTACCGGCGGACTAGGCCCTACTTCCGATGACGTAACGCGCGAAGTGGTGGCCGAGTTAACCGGTAGAGGCCTTCAGTTTGATGAAAGTGTCTTCTCCAAAATCGAAGCGCACGTATTGAAACGAGGATTCCATCTTTCCGCTGCGATCAAGCGCCAGGCCTACATTCTTGAGGGTGCTACGATTTTGCCGAATGACTTTGGTACAGCCCCCGGGCTTTACCTTCCCTCGACTGCGGCGTTTCCGGACCTTCTTATGTTACCTGGACCCCCACGGGAGTTGCGCCCGATGTTTCAAGCTTACACAACTCCGATAATCAGAAAGATCGTTGGTCACTCGGATTTGCGCGCAATGGTCTTTCGCACTAGCGGAATTGGAGAGTCCGCCATCCAAGAACTGGTGGGAGCAGATCTGGACACGATCCCTGCGGTTGAGGTTGGCTACTGCGCGCATGTGGGTGCGGTCGACCTCAGGCTCATCGGGACCGGGAGCGCAGTTGAGCAGGGTGCGACCATCGTCCGCAATAAACTCGAGTCGTATATCGTCAGCAGCGACGGGAAAGCGTTAGAGGAGATCGTGGTAGAACTGTTGAGCAAACGGAATGAAACACTAGCCGTAGCCGAATCATGTACCGGAGGCTACCTGGCAAGCACAATCACCGATGTATCTGGATCCTCGGCGGTATTTCTAGAGGGCAATGTCACTTATTCCAATGAGGCGAAAGTTCGCACCTTGAATGTTCCGCAACTGCTCATACAGCGCTGGGGAGCAGTCAGCGAAGAAGTTGCCGGTGGAATGGCCGAAGGAGCTCGAACTCGATCGGGAGCCACCTACGCGCTTTCTACCACTGGTGTAGCTGGACCAACCGGTGGAACGGAAGAAAAGCCGGTGGGAACGGTATTTATTGGTTTTGCTTCAGCAATGGGTTCGACCGAAGTACAGAAGCTCTTTTATCCGACCGACCGTCTCACATTCAAGCAAGTCGTAACGCAACGGGCGTTGGATCTGTTACGGCGAAGGCTGTCATTCTCGCCTTAGGCGGGAATGACCAATCACGCCATCAGATGCAATAACGCTTCCTGCGAAAACTGATCATGCGGAAGCTCTCCGGTGACATACCCCTCGCGCATCGTAATGATGCGCCGGCTCAGACTGAGCAATTCAGGTAATTCGGAAGAAATCATGAGCACCGCTACTCCTTGGCAGGCGATCTCATCCAGAAGCTCATAAATTTCCGCCTTCGCTCCGACGTCGACGCCGCGCGTCGGTTCGTCGACCATGAGGGCCAGCCATTTCGCGATGGCTACCTTCTGCTGGTTACCCCCGCTGAGACCTGCCGTAACGGAGTCCAACGAAGGCGCTTTTACCCGTAGCCGGCTGGTTAGCTTCTGCACTTCCGTGCGCTCTTTTCCTTGATCGACAAATCCGAGGCGACTAAAGAAATCAAGGTGCGGTAGCGAGATATTATCCAAGATGCTCATCATGAGGACCAGCCCCTCCTTTTTGCGATCTTCCGGCAGGTAACCCATTCGCCTCCTCATCGACTCATTCACGTTGCCAAGACGGACCTTCTCTCCTTTGACGTAAACGTCTCCTGTCGCCTGTCGATCCAGTCCGAAAATGGCTTTCGCTACATCGGTTCGTCCGGCACCCACCAACCCCGCCATACCCACTATTTCGTTTCGGCGGACAGCGAGGGAGACCTTCTCAAATTTTCCAATAGAAGAGAGATTCTCGACCCGCAAAATCTCCTCGCCCGGCGTCAAATCAAGATGGTTCGGTCGTTTAGCCAGTACGTCGCGACCTACCATTTGGCGGATCAGCCGTTGACGATTGGTCTGAGCAATCGCCTCGGTGGCAACGTGCTTGCCATCTCGCAACACACTCACAAAATCGCAGATACGAAAAATCTCATCCATCCGATGCGATACATAAATAATGGT
>WNFQ01003799.1_pt1 | contig 13174 bp, 14 predicted proteins | sample 5400171 | NCBI WGS metagenome assembly WNFQ01 (sample SAMN13153356, study PRJNA577476) | soil metagenome | isolation source: 20 cm soil under Madrone tree | place: USA:California | collected 2016-06-14
TCACCGGATTGAATACGCTGTTTAGTCTCAGCCAATTTTCGCGCTTCGATGAGAAAGACTCGCGGGAGTTTCTGTTGTTGGGCTCGAGCTGAAGCCGTCAATAGAGAAACAAACATTATCGCAGAGACGCAAAGCGCGCCGACACGGCGCAGAAAAGTTGCATGACCGTCGGGCCCCCGCACAAACTTTGCAGAGTCTCTGCAGTGAATTGTTTTCCTTAAGAGTCTCATAGCTATCTCTTCCGAGCATGACGAAGCTGTTCCACTTTTAGCGGAGTGAATCTTACAGTCATCAACGATTTTCCGCCAAGCGGTTTGAGTTGGAGTGATGCAGCTTGAAAAGTGTCACGGGCGTCCGCGCCCGTGAAGACACGCGCAAGATGCACGTGCCACATCAACTGCACCAACACCCGCGAGAGAAGTCTGACGCTTTTGATCGGCAATGTGTTAAATTGCGCAACTTGCCGGTGCGCGGTTGGCAATTAGAGACATTCAAGGTACGAGTAGTCCTTCAGGAAACCATTCCTATGAAGCGGGTCGGATGGGGTTTAATCGGCTGCGGCGACATCGCTCAGAAGCGCGTTGCTCCCGCTCTCCGTGATTCGCCGGCGTGCGAGTTGATCGCCGTAAACCGGGCGCAGTCAGAACGCGCGGCCGCGTTTGCAAAGCAATTTGGCGCCAGGCGTTGGTACCTGGATTGGAAAAAGCTTCTGCGTGACGAGGAAGTCGAGGCGGTTTACATCGCCACACCGGTTCACTTGCACGCTGAGCAAACCATCGCCGCAGCTGAAGCCGGGAAGCACGTGCTCTGCGAAAAGCCGATGGCCATGAATGTGCGCGAATGCGATCAGATGATCGCCGCTGGCCGCCGCCACAACGTCAAGATTGGCGTTGCCTACTACCGGCACTTTTATCCAGTAGTCGATCGCATCAAAGCCATTATCAAGTCGGGCGAAATTGGCTCTTCCGTATTCGCCCAGATCAATGCATTCGAGCAATTCAATCCGGCAGCCGATAATCCTCGCTCCTGGTTGTTGCAGAAAGACCTCGCCGGCGGCGGGCCCATGTTTGACTTCGGCTGTCATCGCATTGAAGTTCTGACAAATATCTTTGGCCCGGTTACGGAAGTTAAAGGGATCACCGCAAACGTCATCTTCGATCGCGAAGTTGAAGACACAGCTGCGGCCCTGCTGCGCTTTGAGCGCGGCGCCTGCGGGATTCTTTCGGTTTCGCACGTCGCGGCTGAGCCAAAAGATTCACTGCACATATTCGGCTCGCTCGGATCCATTCGCGTTTCCGTCTTGAACGAAGGAAAGATTCGCGTTATTGGCAAGTTAGGAGAGCGTTACGAAGCGCATCCTCCCGACGCCAACCTGCACGCGCCGTTAATCGAAGATTTCGTTAACGCAGTTTTGACTGATCGCGAGCCCAGAGTCAGCGGCGGAATGGGCAGAGCAGTGGCCCTAATCGAAGAAGCAATTTATCGAAAGTGAGCTTGGCGCATAGCGATCATGAGACTTCCCTAAACATTGGCGGCCCGAAACCGCGGCTTAAGGATCAACTCAATGAATAAATCCAATATTCTCCAACGCATTCGGGATACCGGCTTGATACCAGTAGTCCGCGCCGAATCAGCAGACCAGGCCAGGCGCGCAGTTGAAGCGATCATGGCCGGCGGATTAAGTGTGCTGGAAGTGACGATGACTGTTCCCGGCGCAATCGGGGTCATCGAACAACTGACGAAAGCATTTGGCGCCGAGGCTTTGATTGGGGCCGGCACGGTGCTCGATGCGGAAACAGCGGATAAGTGCATTCAGGCCGGGGCGCAATTCATCGTCAGCCCCGCGCTTAACGAAGAAACCATAACCTTCTGCCGGGCTCAGGACGTGGCCATCTTCCCCGGCGCTCTGACACCTACGGAAGTTGTTCGGGCGTGGAATGCAGGAGCAGACGCGGTAAAAATTTTCCCGGCGGGCGCGGTGGGAGGAGCCAGTTATCTTAAGGCTCTGAAGGCGCCCTTGCCGCAGATCGAACTCATTCCCACAGGCGGTGTCTCGCTCAAGACAGCTGCGGATTTCATCAAGGCGGGCGCGATGGCGCTTGGCGTCGGCGCTGACCTTGTCGACATGAAGGCACTGCGCGATGCAAACGAGCAACTCATCACCGAACGCGCGCGGCAATTTATCGAGATAGTGCGCGAAGCGAGACGAAGCTAGCAGATGGCAAACGATTCATCGGCACCGCACGCAGTGAAACCTTACTTGCTCATGGATGGCGAAGGGGCCGCCGGATTCAGGACGGCCGGCCACCTGACGATGATTGAGTCGCATACCCAAGGTGGCGCCCCGTGGCACGTGCATAGCCGCGAAGACGAATACTTTTATGTACTGGAGGGCGCAATCGTCGTCCATTGCGGCGAAGAAGAATACCGGGCGGGTCCACGGTCATTCGTATTTCTGCCACGTGGAATCCCGCATGCCTGGGATGTCGATGGTGAGAGTGCGACTCTGTTGATGATGACGGTACCGGCCATGCTGGAAGAACTCCTGCGCGAATTCCACGCCGCGTCAACCCGAAAAGAGCGAGATCAGATTGCCTCCGGATACGAGATTCAGTTTTTGTGGGATAAGAAGTGAGATGGGTCAGAGAAGAGTATCGCAGAATCAACGGGCGCGGAGTTATTGGGCTGCGCGTGCAGCGCGGCGGGATGCGTGAACAATGAGATTCTGGCCGGGCAGTGACCCTGATCAATTAAGATGACAAGCGTAACGAAATAGTGTTGATCATTCAGCGCAACAGGGAGTAGTCTTTCTTGTGCTTGATCAGCGCGGAGATCGGATTGAAAATCGATGACTGCCGAGGTAATGCGAAGGGAACGCACAATATGAAGAAAGCATCGCCGAAGAAGACTAATGACGATCTGAGGCCCGAATACGATTTCTTGAAATTAGAGGGCGGAGCCCGTGGTAAATACTACCGGCAAGCAGTCAAGCCCACGCGCAGAACAGAATCCCTTAACCAACTCAACTTCAGGCTTGACGCTCTACAGCGCGAGCGCCTTAAAACCCTGGGGGCTTGAGTGATGCACTACGATGGATCCCGTGAGGATCTATTTCCAACAACCTTCGCCACGCTCCTTGGAGTCCAACCAGGTAACAGCGCTTCGTCGATTGACGCCCTAGACGAAATGGCTGAGAGATTTGCGTCGTATGTTCGCGTTGTGCGCAAACGCGCAAATTCTGATTACGACATCTTCCTGTGCCATAACAGCGATGACAAGCCCGAGGTTAAAGCGATCGCCGAGAGTCTCAAGGAACGAGGGTATCTACCTTGGCTGGACGAGTGGGAACTTGAGCCAGGCAAATCCTGGCAACGGGATTTAGAAAAACAGATTAGGCGGCTTCCCTCCGCGGCGATCTTCGTAGGACGTTCTGGTATTGGTCCCTGGCAGCGGACTGAGATCGATGCAATTCTTCGACTCTTCGTCAAACGAGAGCGCCCAGCGATTCCCGTAATTCTTCCATCTTGCAAAAAGGTTCCACGGCTCCCGCTCTTTCTTGAAGGTCACACTTGGGTGGATTTTAGAGTTCTCGAGCCAGATCCCCTGAAGAGACTTATTTGGGGATTAACGAGAAAGCGCAAGACGTCAAAAACACGACATCGGCGCGGAGCCTCAAAAAAACGAGTTAAGCGGAGTGCCTGAGAATTCGGAAAGGTATGATCCGTCCTTTTCGCGGAATCTATGCGCAAATCCATCCGACAGCCTTCATCGCTCACAGCGCGCAGCTCCTTGATCTTCAGCATACCTTCGAGCGTGAAAGGCTTTCAAGGAAATGTCCAAGCGCAAGCAAACTGAACGCTCGTTAGTGGAGTAAAAGTGTGTGCTAATCTGCGGGGCATTAGGTAGCAACACACAATTACAACCAGTACTGAATGCTCAGCTCAGTGGGAGGCTTGCTCCCAGCTATTCACCATGAGACAAAAATTATTCCCGATCGCTCTGTTGTTCTTTCTATGGCTGCCAACCTCTGCGCAAACCACCGACAACTATCTACCCGGCCCCGACTCAAAGCCACAGGCCGGTGTGCCAAAAGGCGAAGTACTCAAATTCACTTTTGATCAGTCAAAGATCTATCCCGGCACCACCCGCGATTACTGGGTTTATGTTCCGGCCCAGTACCAGCCCGACAAGCCGGCGTGCGTTTATGTGCAACAGGACGGGATTCGCTTTGAAGCGCCGACCGTTTTCGATAATTTGATCAATCGGAAAGAGATGCCGGTGACCATCGCCGTCTTTGTAGCACCCGGCGTCTTGAAGGCCGCGGACCGAAACACCGCTCTCGATCGGTTCAATCGCAGTTATGAATACGACGGGCTGGGCGACGCTTACGTTCGTTTTCTACTCGATGAATTACTGCCCAACGTCGAGACAAAAAGGACCACGGATGGCCGCGCGATAAAGCTTTCGCACGATGGCCGCGACCATGCGATTGGCGGAGAGAGCAGTGGCGCCATCGCCGCTTTCACCGCCGCCTGGGAGCGACCTGACGCTTTCTCGCGAGTGTTCAGCGCGATTGGCACTTACGTCGATCTCCGGGGTGGCATGCGCTATCCGACGCTGATTCGAAAGTACGAGCCGAAACCCATCCGCATCTTCATGCAGGATGGCGCCAACGACCTCAATCTTTATGCCGGCGATTGGTGGATGGCCAATCAGACTATGGAACGCGCGCTGACCTTCGCCGGCTATGAAGTGCAGCACGCGTGGGGCGATGGCGGTCATAACGGCAAACACTCGACGATGATCTTTCCCGACGCGATGCGCTGGTTGTGGCGGGACTGGCCCCAGCCCGTGAAAGGCGGCGCGACCCGAAACGACATGCTCGCGAGCATCCTGATCCCGGGCGAAGGCTGGCAACTTGTCAGCGAGGGCCACAAGCTCGTCGACGGTCCGGCCACGAACGCCAAAGGCGAAGTCTTCTTTAATGATGTGACGAACAGCAAGACTTATAAGATCGGACTTGATAACAAAGTCACCGAGTTCATCGCTGATTCAAAGAAAGGCAATGGCCAGGCTTTTGGTCCTGACGGCAGACTCTATGCGGTGGCGATGGGCGAGCGGAAAATCCTTGTTTATGACACGAAAGGCAAAGCTTCCGTTCTGGCTCAAGGCTGGGTTGGTAACGACATCACCGTGGCGCACAGCGGAAACATCTATGTCACGAATCCTCCGGCCGATAACGCGATCGGGCCGAGCAAGGTCTGGCTGATCAAGCCGAACGGCGAGAAAATCGTCGTCGATACCGGATTGAAGTACGCGAACGGCGTCACGCTGTCGCCGGATCAAACTCTGCTTTACGTCGCGGACTATCGCTCGCATTGGGTTTACAGTTATCGCATCAAAGCCGACGGCACACTCGATGATAAACAACGCTTCTACTGGCTGCACGTGCCGGACACTTCGGACCAAAGCAGCGCCGATGGCATTCGCGTCGATCGCGAAGGCAGACTCTATGTCGCCACTGCGATGGGCATTCAGGTCTGCGATCAGGCAGGGAGAGTGCAGTGCATCATTCCGACGCCAAACAACAAAGTCTCGAACTTCGCTTTCGGCGGCGAGCACTTTGACACGCTCTACGCGACCTGCGGCGATCGAATCTATAGACGCAAGCTGAAAGTCGCGGGTGCTAATGCGTGGGATGTGCCGAACAAGCCGGCGGCGCCGAGAATGTGATTTCTGCCTGGGTTGTATTTACGCCGGATCCGCAGCAGAGATGATTCCGCGAACTGACGAAATCGTGCAAGAGACCGACAGTCAGTATGTCGTTACCTTTACCCGAAACGGCCGCCGGAGTTATTGGGTTGCACGTGCACGCGTGGCGAGGGTATGTAGCTAGAGCGCAGTGAAAGCTCGATCGTCGAGATGTGATAACATTTCGACGAAGTTCAAAATGTCTTCAAAATAAGGCCGGATCGTTTGAGCAAGATCCCATGGGTCTCAGAGTCTACATTGAGACGACGATTGCCAGTTATCTGACGGCCCGACCGAGCAGAGACTTAATAATCGCGGCCCATCAACAGTTGACGCAAGAATGGTGGGACCAGCGGCGGGCGATTTTTGATTTGTACACTTCGCAGATTGTCATTCAAGAAGCTAGCGCGGGAGAAGCAGCCATGGCGAAAAAGCGGAGGGACGCTCTTGACCGAATTCCGCTGCTCAGTCTTAATCAGGAAGCAATTGCCTTAGCTCGCGCGTTCGTGGAGAAAGGTCCTATACCTGAGAAGGCCGGAGTAGATGCGTTGCATATTGCACTCGCTACTACTCACGGCATGGACTACCTGCTAACCTGGAATTGCAAACATATCGCAAATGCCGAGATGCAAACGGGAGTTGCGAAGATATCACGCGAGGCCGGATTCGAGCCGCCGGTGATTTGCACACCGGAAGAACTTTTTGGGAGTTAGATATGTGGAACGACGAAATAGTAGAGGAAGTCCGCAAAGTGCGCGACGAATACGCGGCGCTTCTAGATTACGACCTTGAAGCAATCTTCAAGAACATAAAGCAACAGGAAGAGACGTCACACCGTGAGGTCGTCTCTTTGCCGCCAAAGAAACCTCAGTTAGTAGAGCTACCCACACGATAGCCCCAGGCTCCGTCGCGAACAAAGTCTGCACTCAAAATCCCGAGTAGATGAAGAAAGCATCGGCAAAGAAAAATACTAACGCTCTGCGACCGGAATACGACCTTTCGCAACTAAAGGGTGGAGTGCGAGGCAAATACTACCGACAGGCAACTGCCGGCACAAATCTCGTGCTGATCGAACCGGCGAAAGTTTCTTCTGATACTAAGTCACTGAATCGTGCTTGATAAGTCCTCCCAATGACGCGGAACGAAAAGCCAATAGTTTGGGTTGATACGGCTCGTGTTGACATTTCGAATGCTCTCGCAGCCGTATCCACCACGTCTAGACTCGTTGCACGCTCCGATCTCGAAGTCGCGATAAGAAAGAGGGTGTCGTTTCCACCGTTTGATGAACAGAACGCTTGGAGCGCTCGTACCATCTCCCCGTACCTTTCCGCGGTTAGGGAGTGTATCGAAAAGTACATTTATGAACTTGTTCAGTCATATTCTCCAGCGGAATGGCTGTGGTTTCTCAGGCGAGTGCCGGATGAGATCTTTGCAGGCTCACTCCCAACCACACTGGGGTATATGGAGGGACTGGCGGATGTTGCTTCGGCATTATCAACCCGGCCCGCAGGAGCCCTCCCGTTGTCCTCGGGGATGATTTCTTACGAAGTCAATGACAAGATCACGCGTCTTCTCATTCGCTTCCTCATCGCGATAGGCTATCTTTTCGACATTCACATGCGCCTTCGGTTCGCAGGAAAAGGCGCCACATTCAGGAAACCGATAGGTAAACGGTTCCTTCCTCAGCAGCAAGTTTCAAATGAGATGCGTCAAGCGATCGACCTATACGATAGACGAGTGGTCCGCGCTCAATTGCCTTTTCGCCGCGTTGGAACAGAGATTTCGGCGAAGACGAAGAATACCGACTCCATGATGGTTGTTCAACGCACCAATCCTATCTACATCGAAGCACCGCTCGGAAAGGGCCTTGGTTTTGTTGAGACACGCTTCGTTCCTAAGTTTGTTTCAGTCGATGCTTTGCAGCGCATTAATCACGATCTTAGATTTGAAGCGCCTGCACTCTGGTCGCCAAATGTTGCAACGCTTGCAACTTTCCTTCGCTGCGGCTTCGAAATCCTAGCTAGCTCTCGTAGTGGGCCGGCAAACCTTTCGAATGTCGGTTACCTAATCGTGAAGGAGACATCATTTCACAAAAGCCTGGCGAAATGCTGGTCTGATGTGCTGAAATGGCAGGAGAACCTCTTTCCCACCTTCCAACCAATTAGAGACTCTTACGACTTGTTGCGTAGACTGAAAACCATCCGTGGATCGCTTTGGCCACTCCAAATCGGACCAGTTGTCAGAGAATTCGAAGACGGCCTGTGTCTGGATCTCTACGCTGCCACGAACCTGCTAGAAACAATGTTCGAGTTTCCTGCCGAACAGGGCGTAGTCGCTAACATCCGAGCGCGGCACTTTGAGCTTGCGGTTCAGAAGAGCATCAATGCCTCACAGTGGCGACCGCCCAAAGACCTTCTAGCATTGCGCGGCGTTGGATTGCGACTTGGTGGACGGGAGATTACTGATGTCGATGCGCTCGGTGCGCGAGACGACAGACTTCTTATAATATCCTGCAAGAGCGTAATCTATTCGAAGGACTACGACGCGGGAGATTATCGACTAGTTCGTAACATTGCCTCCAACGCACGAGAATCGGTAGAGTCCTGGTCGAGAATAGTGAAAACGATTCTGGAAAACCCCGTGGGAGATAATTACGATTTCTCACTGTTCAGCCGCGTTGTTGGAACCGTTTGCACTCCGGACGTCATTTATGTCCCGCTTGGCCCCTGTACGGAGTTAATAGCTGCCGATCTGTTGGCTCTCATCACGCTTGAAGAGCTCCGCGAATGGCTCGCGGCGCATTGATGTTGTCTTTTCGAGATAGCCATTGTCATAATCCGCGCCAACTATGATCAGACCATTCCGCGGTGTTCATCCGCAAATTCATCCGACAGCTTTCATCGCCGACAGCGCGCAAGTGATCGGCGACGTGCACGTAGGTGACCAGGCTTCGATCTGGTTTGGCACCGTGGCGCGCGGCGACATGTTCTACATCCGCATCGGCGATCGCACCAACGTCCAGGACAATTGCGTTTTGCACACACGCACGGGCGAATTGCCAACGGTTCTCGAAGATCAAGTTACCGTCGGACACAGCGTTACTCTGCACGGCTGCCATGTCGAGCACGGTTCGCTGATTGGGATTGGATCGATTGTGCTCGACGATGTGCGGATCGGGGCCCAGTCGCTGGTGGCAGCTGGATCGTTGGTCTCTCCGGGAACAATCATCCCGCCGCGTTCGTTGGTGATGGGAATGCCGGCGCGAGTCAAACGGCCGTTGACTGATGACGAGGTTTTGAGTCTTGATCGATACTGGCAGAACTATGTGGAGTATTCACTGGCGTATCTAAGCGAGAAGGAATAAAACCATTTTCCATTTCTTATTTTCCATTGATGATTGTTACGGAACCGGGAGCGGTAGCGACCGGATGCCACGACTCAACAACGGTCTTCGCTGAATGGCTTTGGTGCTTGAGATCGCCGGCTTTCCTGGCTGCACGACTACTTTCCAAGTTGAGTGCTGGCATCCGGTCGCTACCGCTCCCGGTTCTGTACCGCACTCTCCCTCGATAATTAGTCAGGCGTGCTTCTCTTGCACGGCTGGCTCGGGGGTCGGTAGCGGCAGCACGTCGCTCTTATAGCCGCAGTCTTCATTGGCACAGCGGCGCGTCGTGCCTTTCTTGGTGGTCTTCTCCAGCAGGAAGGGAGCGCCGCATTGCGGACACTTCTCGATCACCGGCTTGTCCCAATAGACAATTTCGCATTTGGGATACTCAGCACAGCCGTAGAAAATCTTGCCGCGCTTGGATCGCTTGACGATGATTTCGCCTTTGCAGCCTGGGCGCGGACACGCGACGCCGGTGGTCTCGCGCTTGATGTATTTGCACTTCGGATAGTTCGAGCAGGAAATGAACTCGCCGAACCGTCCCTGACGTTTCACCAGTTGGGCGTTATCAACCGGGCACTTCTCTTCCAGGATTTCCGGTGGTGCAGAGACCTGGCCGCTCTTGGAAATCTTGCGGATGTTGCGACAATCGGGATAACCCGAACAACCGTAGAACGGTCCGAACCGGCCACGTTTTAACTGCATCTGCTTGCCGCAGAGTTCGCAGGCCTCGGGCTCTTCGTCGCCATCGGCTGAAGCTTGCGCTTCCTTGCCGTCCACGGCTGGAGCTGGCTCAGCATCGCGCGTCGCGCCGCATTCAAGACACTTTAGATACTTGCCGAAGCGGCCGAGCTTTTGCACCATGCCCGGCGTGTTGCACTTCAGACAAACTTCTTCAGTAGGCGTTTCCTTCGTCTTAACATCGGCCGAATACTTGGTGAATTGAGCAAGATCCAGCTTGAACTTGTCGTAGAACTCGGTTAAGGCATCGGTCCATTTGAGTTTGCCTTCTTCGATTTCATCCAGTTCCTGCTCCATCCTGGCGGTATAGGTTTCATTAAAGAGATCGTCAAACCCGCCGTCTATTAGGACATCGTTGACCGTCTTGCCGAGGGCGGTGGGATGGAAACGTCCTTCCTTCTTTTCCACGTATTCGCGATCCTGGATTGTCGTCATGATCGCCGCATACGTCGAAGGCCGGCCAATGCCTTTCTCTTCCAAAATCTTGACCAGGGTGGCTTCGGTAAAGCGCGGAGGCGGCTCAGTAAAATGCTGTTCCGGATCGATTTTATTTAGCGCCAGCGTCTCGCCCTGGGTGACCCGAGGCAGGTTCCGCTCGTCTTCGTCTTCGGCCGGCTTTTCGTCGCGGCCCTCCTGATAAATCTTGAGAAAGCCGTCAAACTTCAGGACTGCACCGGAGGCGCGGAACACGAACCGGCCGGCCTGGATATCGATCGTCGTTTGGTCGAAGAGCGCGGGCATCATCTGGGAGGCGACGAAGCGCTGCCAGATCAACCGGTACAACTTCAGCTCTTCCGGTTTGAGATATTGGGCCAGCGAATCCGGCGTGCGCGTTACATCGGTCGGGCGAATCGCTTCGTGCGCGTCCTGGGCATCTTTCTTGGAACGATAATGCACGGCCTTTTCGGGCAGGTAGTTCGCGCCGTATTGCCCTCTGACAAACTCGCGCACTTCCTCGAGCGCATCTTCGCCCACGCGGGTCGAATCAGTTCGCATGTAGGTAATCAGACCGACCGGGCCTTCGGCGCCAATCTCGACACCTTCGTAGAGGTGCTGCGCAATCATCATGGTGCGCTTAACTGGAAAGCTGAGCTTGCGCGAGGCTTCCTGCTGCAGTTTCGAAGTGATGAACGGCCTCGTTGCCGATCAGGATTTCAGTCTTCTTAAGATCATTATCAAAGCCGCCGGTCTTTACAGTCTGATCACCGACTTTCAGCAAGCGCGCATCGAAGGCAGGCGGCTGCTGGCCGGTCAGATTTGCGCCGATCGTCCAATACTCAGTCTTAACAAAGGCTTCAATCTCGCGTTCGCGTTCGACCACCATGCGCAGCGCGACCGATTGCACGCGGCCTGCGCTGAGCCGGCCGCCAATCGTGCGGCATAGCAAAGGCGAAACTTTGTAACCCACCAGACGATCGAGCACACGACGCGCCTGTTGCGCATCGACGAGGTTCCCGTCGATCTGTTTCGGATGCTCGAACGCCTGTTGCACGGCGCGCTTGGTAATCTCATTGAACATCACGCGGAAGGTCGGGATAACCGGCTTCTTCGGCACGATCTCTTCGGCCAGATGCTGGCAGATAGCTTCGCCTTCACGATCAGGGTCAGCAGCGAGATAAATCGCGGTGGCGGTCTTCGCGGTCTTCTTCAGATCGGCAACAATCTTTTTGTTGTTGCGCTTCTTTGAATCAGGAATGATCTCGTATTCCGGCTGGAAATTATTCTGCACGTCTACGCCCAGGCCCTTCGAAGGCAGGTCCTTGATATGCCCAATCGAGGCCATCACGACGAAGTCCTTGCCGAGATATTTATTGATCGTTTTCGCCTTGGCGGGCGATTCGACTATGACGAGATTCTTGGTCATTACTTATTCAATTCGGGTCACCGACAGATACCTGTTCGATGATCGAGAGTTGCTTCCAAACCATTTGCAAAAGGTTTTTGGGAGCGGGAATGAAAATAACACTAAGTATGCCCTAAACACCAAACGAAGTCGTTTTGCATCGATTCTAAAGGGTTTCGCCGCGACCAACAGCCGGAAAACGCGATAACCCCGCTTTACGGTGCGGCGATCGGCCAAACAGTCGTCGCACTCCAAAGCTTACATCCTCCGCACAAAACACATTCCTGGAAGTGCCCTAACCAGCTCGCGCATTTCCAGAGCCAGTAACGCGCTGGTAAGTTGGGTGATCGAGAGCTTGGTGCCTTCCGCGAGTGTATCGATCTGCTGAGGCGTATCGGTCGAAAGCAGATTGAAAACGGCCAACTCTGGTTCAGACAAATCCGGCGGCGACAGCTTCAATTGATCCAACAGCTCACCTTTCTTCTTCGACCTCCGGCTCGGCGGCGGGAGCAATTCGGCGGCAATCTCTGCGGGCAACTCGCCGGCAACGTCCTGCCATTGCTGCACCAGCTTGGCCCCGGCCCCTTTTATTAGATAGTTAGTGCCAAAAGAATTACGCGAAGTGATGTTGCCCGGCACCGCGAACACTTCGCGGTTCTGTTCCATGGCCAGCCGCGCGGTAATCAGCGAGCCGGAATTCTCAGCCGCTTCGATCACGAGGACGCCCAGGCTCAGACCACTGATCACTCGATTGCGATACGGAAAGTTCTCAGAGACCGGTGGCGTTCCCAACGGAAACTGAGTCACCATCGCACCGCCGCGATTCAGAATCTCGTCCGCCAATTTTTTATGATCGCGCGGGTAAATCCGATCGAGTCCGGTGCCCATTACCGCCACCGTGCGTCCTCCCGCTTCCAGCGCGCCCCGGTGCGCCGCAGCATCGATGCCGCGAGCCAGTCCCGAAACGATCGTGACGCCGCGTTGCGCCAACTCTCGTGACATCATCAGCGCGGCATTCTGGCCATAGGTGGAACAGCGCCGCGAACCAACTATCGCTATGCATGGCCGCTCGAGACATTCGTCCCACGCGCCTTTTACATACAGCACGACCGGCGGATCGTACGTCTCGCGCAAGAGCGCCGGATAAACCCCATCGTCGAGGACGAGGATGTCGCCGCCGAGTTTGCGCACGCGCTCGATTTCAGTTTCCGCGCGCTCGTGTAATTCGCGCGAGGCGATGCTGTCAATGGCTTCCGGCGGCAGACGCAGCAGGGCGAGTTCCCGCCGGGGCGCGTCAAAGATCGCTTCCGCCGATCCAAAATGTTCGAGGAGGCGCGCCGTGACCCTGGGCCCGACGCCGGGAGTCATGTTGAGGGCAATCCAATCCTTCATTAGTGAGCAGTCGGCTGTCAGCACTGAGCAGTCAGCAAACCGGAAAAGGCCTTAGCAGAAGA
>WNFQ01006702.1_pt1 | contig 13174 bp, 11 predicted proteins | sample 5400171 | NCBI WGS metagenome assembly WNFQ01 (sample SAMN13153356, study PRJNA577476) | soil metagenome | isolation source: 20 cm soil under Madrone tree | place: USA:California | collected 2016-06-14
CTTTCTTTGCGGATTCGAGCCTGTTGAAGAGCGCCGGGCTGCACAAAAACATCCCGGTGTCGAGGGCGTCATACTGGGCAAGATTTTTGCCGATATCGACGATGTGATCGGCTTCGCATTTGACCTTCGTGGCGTCGTCCAGGTCAAAGACACCGTCCACATTGTGATCGACTGCCAGAAGGACTTCGTCGTTTGCGAGTGGCTGCTGCGCAAGCGCCCTGGCCGTTTTTGGCTCGAAAATGTGGTCGGACATGAGAAGCAAGAAGGGATTGTGAAGTTCATTTTTGGCGGCCAGCGCAGAGACGCCGTTGGCTTTGTGGAAGTCCGGGTTTTCTATCAAGGTGACATAAATGCCGCCAAATGGCCGCTCGGCAAACCAGCGACGGATCTGGTCGGCGCGGTACCCGACAACGATCACAAACCTCGTGATTCCGGCTTCCTGGCACGACGTGATGACATGCTCGAGAAGTGGTATGCCGCGCAGGGGCATAAGAGGCTTGGGGACGCCGCCGGACACAGATGCAATCCGGCTCCCGTTGCCCGCAGCGAGAATCAGGCACTCCTTAACGATTGTCATAGACCACCTCAATGAATTGCTGCTTTTTACGGAGAAGCTCAGTGGCTGCAAGAAAGGTCTTTGTGCATTTCATCGCTTGGGCATCTCCTTTGCGGACATTACGGAGTTGTCGGGGACGTGCGCCGTCTTGGGGGCGTAATCGAAATACTCGATATTCACGTCCGTTGTGCCAAAAATATGGGCTTCCGTGACGCTTTGCGTCGAGCGGGGAAACCAAAGTGGACCGCTCTTGTGGTAGATCTGCACGAAATGCGTGCTCTTCGTCCAGAAAGAAGGGTTCTTTGCAGGCTGGCCCTCGGCGCGAGCCAGAGCGTAGTCTTCCGCATCCACCCAGATGCGGCCTCGAAAAAGGTATTTCTCTTTGCGTTTGGGGCTGACTTCTAAAACATAAGCTGTGCGGCCGTCAATTACTTCCGTTCCAGCCATTTTAAAGTCGTAGTTTTCGGGATTGATTCTAGTTTTGGGGCGAGCTTCGGGATGCGACGTCTCCGATTCCGATTCCAGCATCTTTCGCAAAACGTGCTTGTGCGCTGCTTTCCAACCTTCTTCCGACACGACCTCGAAATGCTTTGTGCCGTCCGGGTCGCCTTGCACCTGCACGAGCATCTCCGCGCGTTTGTGGAGATGCTGATTATCGAGGACGTACCGCCGCATTCCGGCGTATCCTTCGATGGAGACCTGCCGTTGGAGATCGCGTGAACCCATGCGGGTTACGATTTCCGTGGCAGTTGGGAGCGACGGGGATTCGTCCGCCGCAGCGGCAGACGCCGGAAGCAGGAACAAAGCAGCAAGCAAGAAACGGTTTTTCATCGTTAAAACTCCAAAACAAATTTTCCGCGGTATTCACGCCAAGATGAGTTGAAGAACTCCCCGAACCTGGCGCTGGTCAGGTTGTTCTGTACGTCCCGTGGATCGAAGTGGTTGAAAAGATTGAAGACGCCGCCTCCCGCGCGGGCGTGTATGCGCTTTTCTCCAAAGTGCAGCGTTATCGGTCGGGTGATCTGCAGGTCAAACGAAGAGAAGCGCGGGAAGCGATCGACGTTTCGCGGTCCAACATATTCGCGGAGTTCGTTTTCGACCGAATAGGGAAATCCGGTGTGCAGGTCGTAAACGGGAACGAGTGTTAGGTGCAACGGGCCGGAGAACGTGCCCCAGAACAGGAAACGGTTGGGTGCGTCAAACGGCAGTCTCCCTCGGGCATCCGGCTGGATGACCGGTTGAGCGAGATTCCCGAAGAACTGATTGAGATCGTTGAGGTCGCCAAAAGCACGGGAGTGGACGTACGAAGCGTTCAGCAAATGGTGAGCTAGCTGGTAACGGGCCGTCACTTGGAACTCTCGGTAGGAATCGCTGCCACGATTTGAGAGTTCGAGCGCTCCTGTCGTCCCGGAGGAGACCGGCGAAACGACAAAGTCGTCGGTAGTGTTGCGTTGTTCGTAGGCGATTCGCAGCAACAAGCCCGAAAGAATCTGGCGATCGAGTTCCAGATTCCACGACGTGCTGCGCGGGCTTCGGAGCTCGCCAATTATTTTGTTCTGATAGAACACAGAACTAAGCGCCACGCCGCTCTGGTCGAGCACAGCGACAGTGCGATCCGGAAGATCAGTGAACGTGGGAGCCATGAGCGGGACGCGGTCATAAAACCGGCCAACGCCGCCCTTCAGCAGCGTCTTTCCATCCCGGGTCAGTGACAGGAGAAATCCGGCGCGAGGAGCGGCATGGGTGGAGCTGGTGATCGTGTCGTTGTCGAAGCGCAAGCCGAAGCTCAAGGTCAAACGTGGGTTGATCGCCCACTGATCGCCCGCGAACCAGGCCGTCTCGTTTTGACTGATGCGGAATGAGGTTGGTGAAGTGAAGGAGATGCGTTCCACAGGTTGGTTCGACGCCCCATCAATCTCCACGGGAAGGAACGTCTGGCGGCCTTGGTATGCGGAGTGTTCGTAGCTCAGGCCCACCGTAAATTGGTGGGAACCTACGAACCGCCAGGGCGCAAACTGATAATTCTCCTGTAAGCTGGTGCGGGAAGTTCGACGCGCCTGGCGATTGAAGAAACCGCCTTCGGTGGTTTCCAGGAGCAGACGATACGGATCGTTGCTCTGCGCGGTGACGTCGGCGTCAAAACGCTTGTAACTGAATTGCGAATTCAGCAGGCCTGCCTGACCGATGGCAAAGTGATGCTGCGCGTTGATTTGCTCACCGCGCTGATGAAAATCCGGCGTCGACAGCTGAGGTGTAAAGGTGCTAAGCCCGAGGTAGTCCAATTTTTGCGGATACAGTGCAATCGAAACCGAGGCTGTCTGCCTGGGGCTGAGAATAAAGTCTAATTGCGTGTAGGAGTCGAGACTCTCTAGTTTCGTATCGCGTGCAAGAGGGGGAAGGCTGTTCACCGGAGTTCGCACAAAACGATATTCAAAAGACTGTGTAACTGCGATGCGGTCCTTGACGAGCGGGCCAGTGAACGTCATGCGCGGTGTGGCTGCGCCGATGCCCGAGATGATGCCGTCGCGATCCCGCAATCGGGGCAGGAAATTCTGGAAAGAAAAATGAAGCTTCTCATAATCGCTGGTTTTCGTAGAGACCGTGGAAACCGCTCCCGTGAACTTGCCGTATTGGGGATCATAGGGATTCGAAATGACTTGCACCGACGCCACTACATCAATTGGAAGATTGAGCGCTGGACCGCCAGTCACGGGGTCGGTAACATTTGCGCTGTTCACCAGCGCGCCGCTCTGGGTATTGCGAGTGCCTTTGAGATTGACGTGCCCATCAGGACCGCGAACAACTCCAGGAATGAGCGGCAGTGAACTTTCAAAGCGCTCGTTCACATTGGGTGCATTGCGAAGTGTCTTATCCGAAATTGTTTCTGAGGGGGCAGGATCCTTGGTGTCAGCTTGATCAGCTTTTACCTCCACAGACGCGGCGACTTCAGAGGGTTTTAATTCGAGAGAGACGTGGACTTCACTCCCTTCGACATGTACTTCCCGTACGGCTTTCAAACCTGGAAAGATTGCTTCGACGGAGTAGGTCCCACTGGGCACAGCCGCAATCACGTACCTGCCGTTTTCGTCGGATTCAGTTTCGAATGTGGCTGGTCCGCTGAATTTCACGGAGGCGCCAGCCACAAAGGACTGGTTCCCTGCAGCATCTTGAACAAACACTGTTCCTTCGACCTTAGAGCTGGCGGTGTTAGGCTGGTTCCCCCACGACGCCAGAGCGAACGAACAGGTGACAAATAACAGGAAAAGCATGAGGGTTACGGGTCTTCGCGTCGCGGAGCGTCTTCTTTCGTTCGAGTGTGGAATACGGATTTCCTCTGCCTCCCACGGGACTCGCGCTCGAAGTGTCAGAGTCTCTCCCGGCTCCATTTGAGATTGCACGGGGCAGCGAGCGACTGAGAGACGCAAAACCGGAGCGCCGCATCTCGTCGATGTTCGTAGGACCCGCACTCGATCCACCCCCTCGCGGGAATCCATGAAGCAGGCACAATTCCAATGAGTCGATGGCTCGCAGCACCTTGGATCCCATTGCTTATCAATGATTTGACGAGGGGAAGGAAATTCGAGCGCGGATTGGCCACCGCGAACAGTTGACGAGGCTTCGACTGTTTGGGCGAGTTCTTGACAACTTGCTACAGATGGCAATGAGTTTTCAGCAGATTCAGCCCAGAGACTGATGCCACCTCACGCGGGAATTTCCGCATGTTGTTTCAAAGCTTGCAAAAATCGTGGTTTTTAGAGGAACGAGTATCTAGACAGGCGAGGCCTTGACGAGACCGTCAAGCCCATGACTATAGCTTTGCTCCATGCCCAGTTTGGTAGCCTCCCAACCTGCCGGAAGCGCCTCCAAATAAAGAAGATAAAGGATGGTGCAAGCAAAACATCGATTGGAGAGCAAGGTGCACCAGCGGGAATGCTGTCGGTGGCGAGATCGAGAAAACTTAGACGATCATGACGAACAAGCACAAGACGGATTGGGAAGCTGTCGCCGCCCGAGTCACGGGAATTATCGTCATCCTGACCGGCGTCCTTCTTGCTGCGCGGGTGTGCGTCGCGAGTCCGTCGGGTGACCATCCGATTCCGAGTATCTTTGATCCGCATTCAACACCAGCCGAGTCGATCCGTCATTTATCTCATTTCGTGCTCGCCATCACCGGGCTGATTTTTCTGGTCGTCTTCAGTTTATTGAGCTATGTCGTAGTGAAGTTCCGTAGGAGAGTGGCGGACGCAGAGCGTGAGCCGGCCCAAGTATATGGAAGCACACAGATTGAGCTGGCGTGGACCATCATCCCAATTCTGATCGTCGTTGTCCTTTTTCTAGCGACTGCGCGAGTGATCCACGCGATCCAGGACGCGCCCAAGCCTGCTGAGGCTGTGGAGGTGATCGCAATCGGGCATCAGTTTTGGTGGGAATTTCGGTATCCGAAGCTCGGCATCGTCACCGCGAACGAACTCCATGTCCCCGTGAGTGACCCCGCTCATCCCACACCGACATTCTTGAAATTGTTTTCCGCCGACACGGATGCGTATACGTGGATACGCCAGAAGACTTCAACGCCTGGGCACGAGCGCAACAACAGCCAGCGAATCAGGATGAAAAAGAAGCTGCGGGAAGACTTGTCTTCGAGAGAACTGCGTGCGTGAACTGCCATGCAATTAACGGGACAAACGGCACTGGGCGTTTTGGCCCGGACCTAACTCACCTGATGAGCCGCAACACAATCGCCGCCGGCGCCGCGCTCAATACGCACGAAAAACTGCGCTTGTGGATCCAGAACCCTGATGCGATTAAGCCTGGCTCGCTCATGCCTGCCATGAAGTTGAGCGACGCCGAAGTGGACGCGCTCGTGCGCTATCTCGAAACCCTGCAGTAGAGAAAGAGAGTGGAAGATCAGCAATGTCGCCGGATGCCAAAGCCATTCAAACCGCAGAAGCCGCAGGTCAACCGTGGGTTCAAACACTGCATGAGTGGGTGACCACGGTTGATCACAAGCGGCTGGGGATTCTGTACATCCTCTACGCGCTGGTCTTTCTCATAATCGCCGGGCTTGAAGCGACCATTATCCGCATCCAGCTGATGCGCCCGCACAACGACTTCGTTTCCCCACAGGTTTTCAACCGCATGTTCACCATGCATGGGACAACGATGATTTTCTTCGTCGCGATCCCCGTTCTGTTCGGCTTTGCGAACTACCTGGTTCCACTTATGATCGGGGCGCGGGACATGGCATTCCCGCGGCTGAATGCGTTCAGCTTTTGGCTGACGGCTCTCGGAGGTTTTCTTCTTTACTTCAGTTTTGTTGGCGGGAGTGGCCTCTACGGAGCAGGCAATGCGCCCGACGTGGGGTGGTGGGCCTACGCTCCTCTGACTTCACGCGCGTTTTCCCCCGGCCATAGTTCCGACTATTGGACCGTTGCTTTGCTCGTTTCGGGATTCGGCAGCATCGGCACGGCGATCAACCTTATCGCCACGATCATTTCCATGCGATGCCCCGGGATGACTCTGAGCCGGATGCCTCTATTTGCATGGTTAAACCTGATCATGGCCGGCATGGTCATTTTAGCCATCTCGCCACTCACGGCGGCTCAGGTCATGCTCACCGTGGACCGTTATCTGGGCGGGCACTTCTTTGACACGCAAGCCGGAGGCTCGGCAACCCTGTGGATGCACTTCTTCTGGATTTTTGGCCATCCTGAGGTTTACGTTCTGGTGATTCCGGCCTTCGCGTTTGTATCAGAAATTATTCCGGTATTTTCCAGGAAACCGATTTTTGGATATCCAGTTATGGTGGGCGCCACGGCTTGCATCGGGTTCCTGAGCTTGAGTGTGTGGGCGCACCACATGTTCACTATCGGGATGAACTCCTACGCCAACAGCTTTTTCGCGATAACCACGTTTGCCGTCGGCATCCCGACGGGAATCAAAATCTTCAACTGGCTTGGCACGATGTGGGGCGGGCGGATTCAATTCAAGACGCCGATGCTGTTCTGTATCGCCTTTCTCTTTCAGTTTTTGATCGCTGGCCTCACCGGCATCATGCTGGGCGCGGCGCCTTTCAATTGGCAGCTTAGCGGCTCCTATTTCGTCGTCGCGCATTTTCACTACGTGATCGTTGGTGGAATTCTCTTTGCGCTCTTTGCCGCATTTTATTACTGGTACCCGAAAATTACTGGAAAAATGTTCAACGAAACTCTGGGCAAACTCCATTTCTGGTTATTCCTTATCGGCTTTCACCTGACGTTTGATCTGATGCACATTCCCGGTGTGCTCGGAATGCCGCGTCGAATTTACACCTACGAGCCTGGCCGGGGTTGGGACACGTTGAACTTTCTCGTGTCCATTGGCGCATTCGTCCAGGGCATCGCCACTCTGGTGTTCGTCGCAAACCTGGTTGTCTCTTACTTCAAAGGAGCCAAAGCGGGGAACGATCCGTGGGACGCTTGGACTCTTGAATGGTCTACAAGTTCGCCGCCCCCTGCCTACAACTTTGCTTCCGTTCCGACCGTCGCTAGCCGCCGCCCGTTGTGGGATTTGAAGCATCCGGAAGACCCGGACAGCCGCTATGAGTAGAGGAGTCGAGTAATGAGCACAATGAGCGCTCCGATGGCTGAATCAAGTGGAGTTTGGAGCCTTCCGTATCGAGGCAAGGTCGGGATGGCCTCCCTCATCTTTGCCGAGTCGGCCATCTTCACGATTTTCGTCGTGGCGTATCTCTTCTACATGGGGAAGAGCCTGACCGGGCCGACGCCGCGCGAAGTGCTGGAAACTCCCATCTTCTACACGATTTGTCTTCTGTCCAGCAGCCTCACAATCCACTTCGCGGGAAAGTTCCTTGAACGTGGTAAGCGAGGCGCCTTCCTAACTTTGTGGTTGCTCACCATCGTTCTAGGTGGCCTCTTTATGTATGGCACCGGCCAGGAATGGCACCGGCTGATCTACGAACACGGGCTGACAATTTCCACCAACCTTTTTGGCACGACATACTACTCGCTCGTCGGCCTACACGCTTTTCACGTCACCGTAGGCCTGCTCATGCTGGGCATCGTGCTGATTTTTGGGTTGGCCGGCCGCGTGGGCGTGGAGCAGTCCCGCCGCGTCGACGTGCTTTCTTTGTACTGGCATTTTGTGGATGCCGTCTGGGTCGTGGTTTTCACCGTTGTCTACATCGTTGGGCGCTGAGGAGAAGAAATGGCAACGCTGTTATCCGCGGAACAATTGGAGCAAAGCCCTCGGGGGCCGAGCGAGATCGAAGCGCCCGCACCGACAGCGTGGCCTTTTGTCCTGGCGTTTGGATTTACGCTGATGTTCGCAGGACTTCTGACGAGTGTGTCGGTGAGCGTCCTTGGAGCCGTGCTTTCTGTGGCGGGTTGCGTCGGCTGGTTCAGGGAAGTCTTCCCTCACGAACATGAAGTAATTGTGCCGGTCGTTCCTGAGGATCTCCGCGTCACTACGGAACGCCGCGTTGTCGAACGGCTTCCGGTCGCGGCGGATCAATTGCGCGCCTGGCTTCCCGTACACACGTACCCAATATCGGCCGGTGTGAAAGGTGGACTCGCTGGAAGCCTAGCAATGGCCGTGCTGGCTTGTGCATACGGCGTAATCAAAGCAGGAAGCATCTGGTATCCCATCAATCTTCTTGCCGCCGTGGCGTACGCGCAATCGCTCAAACTCGGACCCGCACAGTTGAATTCGTTTCATGCAGACAGTTTCGCGATCGCTGTGGTTCTGCACGCCGTTGTGTCCACGCTTGTGGGCCTGCTCTACGGTGCGATGCTTCCCATGTTCGCACGGCGCCCGATTGTACTCGGAGGGCTGATCGCCCCGGTCCTGTGGTCGGGATTGCTATACACCATGCTGGGCCTGCTGAATCCTTTGCTGGCGAGCCATATTGACTGGTATTGGTTCATGGCTTCGCAAGTAGCGTTCGGCGTCGTAGCGGGCCTCGTCGTTGCGCGGCAGTCGCGCATGCTGACCCGCGAGAACATGTCCTTCGCCCTGCGCGCAGGAATTGAGGCTCCGGGAATGATTCCATCGCAAGAGAGCGGGGAGAAACGCCCGTGAACCCAGTTCGATATTTATGCGCATCCGCGGTGATGGGCCTGATGTTGTTCTCGGGCTGCAGCTCACCCCACGGCCAGCCGCGGCAGGGTTCCGAATCTTTGTCGCCGAATGAAGTTCTAGAATTCCGGACTTTGTACTCGGAAAACTGCGCCGGCTGTCACGGCGTGGAAGGGCGGGGAGGAGCTGCCATCGCGCTTGCCGATCCAGTTTATCTGGCCATCGCGGATGACGCAGTGATTCGCAAAGTCACAGCGAACGGCGTGCGCGGAACGGCAATGCCAGCGTTCGCCGAAAGCGCCGGCGGAATGCTGACCGACAAACAGATTGACGTCATTACCGGCGAAATGCGGTCGCGGTGGAGCCGTCAGGGAATTCTCAACGGAGTCAATCCGCCTTCCTATGCATCGAAGTCGGCGGGCGATGCCCAGCGAGGTGAGGTAGCGTACAAAACCTACTGCGAATCCTGCCATGGGCCCGGAGGTCACGGAGGACAAAAAGGTAGCTCCATCGCCAACGATTCCTATCTCGCGCTCGTCAGCGATCAGGGCCTGCGCACGATCGTGATTGCGGGTCGTCCCGAATTGGGGGCCCCCGACTGGCGTGGAAATGTGTCTGGCAAGCCTATGTCGGACCAGGAAGTGACCGACGTGGTTGCGTGGCTCGGCTCGCGGAGATCTCAAAATCCCGGGCAACCCTATTCGGTCTCGAATTATCGGCAGCATTAGGAGCTTGACGATGTCGAATGAAAATTTGGTATCCCGTCGAGGATTTTTCATGAAAATGGGAATTCTGTTCAACGGGTTGGTGGCCACGGCTCTGACTGTGCCGATTGTCGGATATCTTCTGTCCTCTCTCACGCGCGGGCGCGCGAACGGCTACCTCTCCTGGGTGCCACTCGGAAAAGTAAGCGAATTTCCCGCAGGCGAGACGCGGCTGGCCACTTTCCGCAATCCCTACGTGACGCCGACCGATGGCAAGACTGCGGACACGTCATGCTGGGTGCGGCATATCGAGGGCGAACAGTTCCAGGTTTTTGCAATTAACTGCGCACACCTCGGTTGTCCCGTTCGGTGGTTTCAACAGTCCAGCCTCTTCATGTGTCCTTGCCACGGCGGGGCATATTACCAGGATGGTTCACGTGCTTCGGGTCCCCCGGAGCGCGGCCTGTTCCAATATCCGTACAAAGTCGAGAACGGTCTCGTCACGATCCAGGCGGGTGAGCTCCCCACGCCGGGAGCGAGCGCCTCTCTCGCAGGAAAGAAACCGACATGCGCCTGATAGCTCAGATCGGCGAATGGTTCGATCGGCGCTTGCAGCTTGCGGCTCCGATCCGCGAGGTTTCCGAGCATCCCGTTCCACGCAACACGGCAAGTTGGTGGTACGTATTCGGCAGCGCCGCGCTTGTCGTGTTCCTTCTCCAAATCGTCACTGGCATTTTGCTCGCCTTGATTTACGTACCCTCAGGAAGCGAGGCGTGGAGCAGTCTTCAAGCGCTCAACCACGACGTGACTCTCGGCTGGTTCATCCGGGCGTTGCACGGTTGGGGCTCGAACTTCATGGTGGCGATTGTTCTCATTCATATGGTGCAGGTCTTCCTTTTTGGGGCCTACAAGTTTCCCCGAGAGCTCACCTGGATCGTCGGCGTTTTCCTTTTGCTGATGACTCTTGGCATGGCGTTCAGCGGGCAAGTGCTGCGCTTCGATCAAGACGCCTATTGGGGGCTTGGGATCGGAGCCTCGATCGCCAGCCGTGTCCCAATTGCAGGTCCGGCGATTGTCAAATTGATGCTGGGTGGGCCGATCATCGCGGGCGCGACGCTGTCTCGATTTTTTGCGCTGCACGTCTTCGTGATTCCCGGGATGCTCATCGGGTTCGTGTGCATTCATCTCCTCATGGTGCTGAAGCTAGGAATCAACGAATGGCCGATGCCCGGCCGCCTGGTAAAAAAAGCCACCTACACTGCTGAGTATCACGAATTGACGAAGAAAGATGGGGAGCCGTTTGTCCCCTATGCGGTCTGGAAAGATCTGTTCTTCGCCGCGTTTATCCTTTTGGCGGTGGCCGCATGCGCTCTTTACTTCGGTCCTTTCGGTCCAACGGGCCGTCCGGACCCGACAATCATCCAGACGGCGCCGAAACCTGATTACTTCTTCCTTTGGCTCTACGCATTGCTCTCGCTCTTGCCACCTTCGCTGGAGACACCTGCGCTTCTCATCGGCCCGGTAATCGCAATCGCTGCTCTGCTTCTACTTCCATTTCTGTCAGGTGAAGGCGAAAAAAGTTGGCGACGACGGCCAATCGCAGTCCTCACGATCCTGCTGATCGCGATATCGCTGGGGACACTGACGCATCTTTCTGGATTCACACCCTGGAGTCCGCACATGAACGCCTGGAGCGGTGATCCGGTGCCGGAGCGATTTCTTCATGGCACAACCGCGGTGGAGCGTCAAGGCGCACTCGTTTTTCAGGTCAAACAGTGCCGCAACTGCCATTCGCTGGGTGAGGTGGGCGGGCAAAGAGGCCCTGCGCTGGATAGCGTCGCTGTGCGGCTGACGCAGGACCAGCTCATCCGCCAGGTGATCCAAGGAGGCGGCAACATGCCCGCGTATGGGAAGAACTTGAGTCCGGCGGAAACCACGGCGCTCGTCGCCTTTCTTGAGACCTTGCATCCGGCTGGGCAAGCTCCCGCGCGCGATGCGTCGCGCGATGTCGTGCTTGGCGAGGGCCAAGAAAAACGCCCTAGCGCGCAACCATAGAGACCGATCCATGTCACCTCACGTGCATGTCGCATCGGAATCCTGGGGCGGGCCGATTTCACTCACGGTAGCCCTGCTCCTCACGGAATTTTTGTACTTGCGTGGATGGCTTCGTCTTCGTTCAGCCTCCGTAAAGCCCATTCCAGGCTGGCGCGTCATTAGCTTCTCCCTCGGCCTATCCTTAATCTGGATCGCTGTGGGGTCACGCCTGGCCGCGCTCGACGGGCAAATGTTGACAGTCCACATGATTCAGCATCTCTTGCTTATGACATTTGCTGCTCCATTGATACTGCTTGGTTTGCCCGTGATGCCGTTCTTGCATAGTCTCCCGCAACAATTTGCAAAAGCGATTGTTGGTCCACTGTTTAGATGGCCGCCGGTACAAAGGATTGGGCGGGTGCTTGGGCGACTCACATTTTCCTGGCTTTTGGCCACTGCGGTCTTGGTCGGATGGCATATTCCGGAAATCTTTACACTCGCGTTGCAATCGGGAGCGTGGCATCTATTCGAGCAGGCAACTTTTCTTGTGGCCGGCCTTCTTTTCTGGTGGCCCGTCGTTCAGCCCTGGCCAAATGCTCCAACGGCGTCACGATGGTCGATCCTCTTATATCTTTTTTTCGCCACGCTGCCCTGCGACATTCTTTCGGCATTTCTTGTCTTCTCCGAGCGTGTGGCCTATCCCGTATACCTCTCGGCCTCGCGGCAGTCTGACCTCTCGGTTCTCGCGGATCAGCAGTGCGCGGGTGCATTGATGTGGACCTGCATCACCATCGTATATCTCGTTCCCGCAGCGATTCTCTCGACCCAGCTGCTCGCGCCGCGGGACTCTCGAACGGATGGTTTAGGCTGGAGGTTCTCTGAGAATGGCAACTGAGCCTGTTCTCGCTACTTTCGAATTGGCTGTTCTTCAGCACGCTCCCTCCGTTCGGTCCAGCGTTCGGTCCGACTACTGGGAGCTAACGAAGCCCGAAGTGAACTTTTTAATTGCCTTGACCACCGTTGCCGCTTTTTGCCTGGGTTCTCCTAAACCTTTCGTGCATTTGCCATGGTTCCTGCTTCTGAACACGCTGCTCGGCACGATGCTGGTTGCCAGCGGCGCCGGTACTCTGAATCAGTTGATCGAGCGGAACTTCGATGCGCAAATGCGGCGTACATCTCGCCGTCCGATCGCGGCCGGCCGAATCGAACCCATCCGCGCCCTCGTTTTCGGAACACTATTGTCGCTTACGGGTGTGCTGTACCTAGCCTTGGCGGTGCGTCCCGGTGCGAGCTTGCTTGCCCTGCTGACGCTCGCGGGGTATTTGGTTCTCTATACGCCTCTTAAACGTCGAACGCCATGGTGCACCCTTGTTGGCGCCTTTCCTGGCGCCATGCCAGTGCTGATCGGATATGTCGCCGCCACCGGGAAGCTAGACTCTCAGGCATGGCTGCTTTATGTGATTCTCTTTCTCTGGCAATTCCCCCACTTCATGGCCATCGCGTGGATGTATCGCGAGGACTACGCACGAGCGGGATATCAGGTTCTTCCACTCGGGACAGGGAAAGAACGATTCATGGGATGGCAGAGCGTACTCCCAGCGCTCTCCTTGGTTTCGGTGACCTTCGCTCCGATGGCTTTGCGGCATGCCAATCCGGGGTTGGTCGCGGGAACACTGCTGCTCAGTTTAGGTTTCCTCTATTTTGCCGCGCGGCTCGCGCTAATTCGCACCAGCCAGTCTGCGCGCCGGCTGCTTCTGGTCTCGATCGTGTATCTTCCATTGGTGTTCTTGCTCGTGGTGCTGGC
>WNFQ01003899.1_pt1 | contig 13168 bp, 11 predicted proteins | sample 5400171 | NCBI WGS metagenome assembly WNFQ01 (sample SAMN13153356, study PRJNA577476) | soil metagenome | isolation source: 20 cm soil under Madrone tree | place: USA:California | collected 2016-06-14
CAGGGCCTAACTCGACATCGCCGAGATGTGCATGAATTCAGCAGGTGTATGTATTGCGATAATTTCAAATGGCATCGTCGCGACAAGTTAAAGCAGCACCTCGAGGTGATACATCCTGATATTGACCTCTCCGCAGCGCTACATGAGGCTACAAGGTTACGTCGCGCAGCCACGATCAAAAACCGCGGCCAACGACAACGACAGCAGGCTTCACCTCCTCCGATTGGTCATCCCCAGCTGGGTTTTGTTAAACCCCGACCGCAGCGATCGATGCAGATGCTTCCGTCGCCACGTGCAGCGGCCCAATCCATACCCATCTCCCTATCGGCAATGTCATTTGTGAACTACGGTCTGCAGTCCGAGGCCACCGAATCAGCGATTATAGAGAAGTGCAGGCATAAAGATGCACGCCCATTAGAATTGCCTAATACTAACGAGGATCATTCCACGTCTCCCTCCCCAGCAGATCGTGGAGACCCGGTAACAAACCCTGATATGTCCGCTCAAAACGTGCGAATGTGGTTGGTGTTTTGCATACCTTTGACGACGACACTATGTTATATGATTTCTGATTCATCAACTACCCTCAGGTTTCAGGACAAGGCTCAGTCTATCAGCCAGGTTGGATTTACTGCCGCTGACAGCCCATCTATCATGACAACTGCAACCGCCCTCGCACCCTCACTGAATATTAGTGGATTTTCTGGCAGCGGTCATGGTGAGTTCTATAGTTGAGCCATTTGGACACACACACTCCTGACATCCTCCACCGACCCCAGTTATGATAAGATCCGGACGAACGCCTTCTCCCTCGCTCCCTATCGGGTGTAATTGGGATGACATATACCCCACGGCGACTGAGCCGTCGGGCTCGGTCAGCCATATTCAACCAAATTACACACGATAGGGCTCGAGGACTGAAGCTTGAGTGTAGTCGTGTTTCCATTTGCGCCAAGTATTATCTGCGCTTTTTTATGGAATGGTGTTATACCCGTTCTTCCATCACCTCCAACCGACTACGTCAAACCATCTCAGCCTCGCTATATCATTTCGGTTCATTCTCTCTCATATGCTCTCCATATTTCCTTCCGTTGAGAATATTCTATTTGGTTACGTAGTCCGTTTGTATGACTCTGCAACGTTACAGTATGGGTACTAAAAGTTACGCTCACCTTGTAGTAACGCACAATGTGACAATCTAGGTGAACGCTCTGATATGACTACACCGCCTGAAAACCTATTCCGCGTAATTGATTGTCCCAGAGGCAAGATAGAATCGCATAAACCAGACTCCGAGTCAGCTAGGAATGGGTAACGAGAAACTCAGGGGGATTCGCCTCCTTTCTTTCATATACTTTTACGTTAGTTAAGGTTACATGAGGCTAAGGTTACGCAAGAATAACGTTAGCGACCTGGACGGATGACGGAAGAGAGCTGGAACCAGTCTGTTACAGCGTACCTTGTCTTGACAACGTTTATAAACAGCGTTTTCAATCTAACAAAAGAGAGTTAGTTCCGGACAAATAGGAGTGACGAGCACAACCACAGGCGCCAACATGTGATATCGTCTAAACCTCCCTTTAGGTCAATCGGGTCGGGTCATGTGCACCGGTCATGTGTGTGCCAAAATAACGCGGCTGGAGCAGATCTGGTGGTACCAGATTGTATGGCGGTCATGTGGAGGTCTCGAAACGAGAAACAGGCCAGCGGCCGCCGTCGGGCGCTGATCGCGACTTTTACTGCTAAGTTAACAGGCTCGACTCGGCCTTTTTTCTTCCGAGTCTGAAGATCTCAGATCTTAGTACCCGCGGAGTCCTCGACTGATCTCCATGACTACGCCATTGTGGACTTTATTAGGATGGGATCAATTGAGTTCGATGTTGACGATCGCCGAGCAGACGATCGTGCATAGTCGCAGATTGACGTTGGGTTTCCTCCCTCGAGTAGTGAGAATAGGTAGGAGAACGTTCCTTTCAGTATCCGTGCCGTGGCACGGCGGTGGAAACTGTTTGAATATGAAAGACTAATGCCAAATACGTGGGCTTAGGGTAAGGTATCCTTAGTGATCGATGAAGTCGACGTGAGGATAAACGAGCTGTTTATAATAAAATGCTGAGTGATAGAAGCAAGACGTTGCGATGATGATAGTGTGATCCCGAGGACGCGGGATGCACGCACAAGCCTGAGGTGGGGTGCATTGACTTGAGCAACGAGAGTACATCAAAGGATGCCTGGGGGTAAAGAACTTGTCGGTGCTTCCTCTAAGGCAGGCGGACCTATCCAAACGTGGGTTTCGTTGTCCACGTAAGAGGGGATGATAAACCCAATGTTGATACGTTAATAGGGCATTCTGAGATTGACGTGCGACAATTAAGTTTTGTAAAGGATATCCAAAGACATCAAAACAGGCCGAAAAGATGATTTCAACTGCTGCGTCGACCACCGAGTCAGCCATTTTCGCCCAGACTAAAAGCACAATCGCTCTTTCTTCAGTTTGAATCAAATGAACTGCTGGCTATATTACTCTAGACGGACCGTTCGAGTACGTCCTTTTGGAACATGATATACGCATGCCACCTAGCAACACGGTGATGGACAGTCTGGGTTGTATGGGATAGCAGAGTGACATTCCATGAATCAGTTTTAGCGTTAGCTCAAGCCGATCAGAAGTTGGCTAGACGTCCGAGCCCATTCCCGTGCAGCCGCACAACTACGTGTGATTTTGAGGAATGAAACAGATAGGACATTCGAAGGGGTGAGGATGTTTCTTGCTAGGTCACGTAACACAATTTCAACAGACATGTGGAAGGGTAGGGTATATTCCTTCGGTCGGGACCTTGACCCTCTTTAGCTGAGCGTGGAAACTTTGATGATGGTTGCAACCTTCAATTTGTTAGTGCTGTATTTGTCAACATGTACCTGACATACCCTCGGATTCTATTGTCAAATCTCTGGAAACCTATCAGTCCCGACCATAGGAAACCGTCTTGGAACAATGGCCGTACTTGGAAAAGATACCGTTTTGATATCCTTGGGTTGATTGTGAGAAAATTACAACCTCGGCTCCACGATTCTATGGAAGAACTGCCGAATGCACTACAAGTGGAGGAATGAGATGGAAAGCCTGAGGAATGGCTCAGTTTATGAGCCACAGCCACTGTGCCTTGGCTTCTGATTCGCATCTTCGGTAAAACCCCATGAGGACAATTGTTTGATAACGAGAAGCTCCGAGTCGGTCACAAGTAAGGAATGGGGTGCTACCAATATCAAGCTCGTACCTCTTTTTCTCCGAAAAGAACAATGACAGTGATTTTGGCGTTTTGAGAGCGCTATTCTGGTTTTCTCGGGGTTTCATCGGATGTTTGCGGTATGTTGGCAACACGTTTTGATCAATAGAGGAAACGACGAAAAAGAGCCGTCGCCGGCGCTTTTGAGATGTCGTATCCACCATTTGTTATTAGGGGTGGGCACAAGACACACCCATTTCGTTCCCAGGAATGACCCAAGCAGCTCGGATCACCACAAGCTGGCTTCACCAACCAGGTCTCCCGGGCCCCACACTGTTGGACAGAGCTGCATTGACCAGCTGGGCCCGCGAACGCGAAATCAACCGCGGGAACGAGCACGTGATGCACACCACGATGTGGACCGATATGGAAAAAGGATTGATTAGATAACAACAAAGTTTCTTTGCCGATGCCTGATATGGCATCTACAGGATCATTGTTCGTCGTATGCACAGCTTTGCAAATATCTCAACGGCGCCGGGCCGTCTGTCATAGGATTTCACGAGCGATACAATAATACACAAGGGAAGCACAGGTACGACGCTAACACTTAGTGACGTAGAGTTGACTCTCGGAATGATTCGAAATATAGCTGGAGTGCTGTCGTGTGTATATGTTTTAGTATTTCTGACTGGCATGCGCCCAGCTGGCAATGGTCTAGGATTAGTGTCGGTACTACTGGGTTAGGTGGGTGTACAGCGTAGTTGGTCCCCTTGGCGGGCTGACACTCTCCATGTCTTGAATGCTGAATAAAATTATCCAATACCATGACTATGGTGTAGATAAAGACAAGAGACATAACCAAATCTAGACTCACCGTGCAGATATGCCTGGGTACGCCTTCTCTACTTGGGCATGCTCCCTTACGGGTGGAAACGTGATATGATGACCATGCGTATCGTAGAGCAATTCGAACAATTCTCGGGCATCTTCAAGTTTGCGCTTCTTCAATATGGACTCTGCGGACGCGGCCGGCGGATCGTTGCTGGCGGATGGCATGGACATGGCGGGCAGGGAACCAGGTGCAACGTTTACCATGGCTCCTGGGGGCGATGATGGACACAGCCGCTGCGTTTCAGCGCAATCCAATCGGGTGTGTTCAGAAGTGGAAGGCAAAGCGCATGGCTGAGGAAAATATTTTGTGTTGTTTGTTACCCCGTATCGGGTCTCCGCAGCCTCTTCTAGTGCTACATCGGGGTGGAGACCAGGATGCTTCTTCTTTATGTGTTCTCTGAGCCGGTAAGGGCGACCCCATTTAAAAACACCGCAGTATATGCATAACCCAGCTTCATGGGTATCCCGGTGATGTCGGGTAACTCCCTGCGGCTGTGCAAAATCTCGTCCACAAATTCTGCACCAATATCGGCCTTGAGGAGTTCCACGTTTCTCATTTGGTTGCAAAAGTGACCTCGGAGGCACCGTGGTGGGACCTTTTCCATATTTCTTGGACTGCTGGGACATCACTCCTGGCGCCCTTTGCTCTTGATGCTGTGCAACAGTCGGCGTTCGGTAGATATCTGGGGGGAGGGTTGACGGTACTGAGGAACCAGGTATGGTGCGAACACGCGTGTACGGATGGCTATGGTCCGAAAAAGTATTCATCGGCGTGCATTCCTGGTGGCAGCTACGACTCTTGTTGCCATCGGGAAGGTTGACGTCCCTCTGGTTCCCATACGAAATAAATGAGCCGGGAAAAGGGCCTTCTGATTCTCGCGCAGGCGACTTCGGTGATATGCGATGGGCAAAAGCCAATTTATTATTTCAGAATAGAGTGCTCGGTAATATTGAGAGTTCTCATACCGGGATGAACCCAAGGGACATTGTCGCAGGTAGGCCATCACGTATATCAGTGATGAGGATTTCAGGATTAGGCGACCCAGCTCCGACCCCTCTGTCGATGGTCTCAGTAGTGGACTGTGATAACGAATAAGCGTCGATGGTGTAGGCCTGAGTATCCGAGTTAGTTGATACTAAGGAGGTGTGCTGGAGTCAACCAAGGAACGTGCCTCTGCATCGACTTGAGAGTTTTGACTATTTGGAGGGATATTTAGCGGCCGAGAATTTTCCTGTCCCTTGTATAAGACCAGCGTGCCTTGAAGAATATTCGGTGCCAGGTTGGAGACCATGTTGCCTGTGTTGCCTGACATTCTCTCTAGTTACGGATAGAGAAACGAGCAAGTGTGGTTTCCGCAGCCCACTGCAGGGAAAATGGGTTAAGTACACGAGTTATGATCGGTGTAAAATTAGTGGTGGATTTGGGATGGGCGTGGTGACAATCAGCTGTAGGTATTCTAGTCTTATTTAAGAGAGCCAGAGGACTCTAAGATAAGAGGCGGCTCGACATCTATATCTGGTTCAAGGACGTAGAAGAGTGGTATGTTCAAAGCTGCCGCCATGTTCATGGACAAGCGTACCTGGGCACAGAAATAAGTTGAGACGATCGAGGACCTTGAGCCAACGTTTGAGCCGCTTCCGCAAGTTCTGAGATCTGATGAACAAAACCACGGAGTAAGGCCCGGGAATATAGCATACACAGGCACCCTTAGCACCATAACCGGAGCCCCCTCAAGAGTGGTGCACATTACGACGTGGGTGGAAAAGATCAGTTCCAGCGCTGGCCTCTAAGCGATCAGAAGGTCGGAACGCCGCGGTTGCGTTCACATGCACAGTATACGTTGTGAAACATAATGAGCGTTTCCTAGTAGCTCCGGAGACTAATCAATTGAAACCTGACAGGACCACATGGATGTGCCAACAAGAGTGTGGAGATGAGATTCGAACTTGTCGATTGACGCTACCCCTTGCTCTTTCAAGCCTCCGCCCACTCGCGAATCCCACCGAATTTAGACTGAAACTAAGGGGATGAGAAGAACCGCTAAAAGCAACGGGAAATCAAGGTAGAAAAGAATACAGCACCTAGGGCAACTAAATTAAGTCCAGCGATCCGGAGTGCATTATAGGAGAGATCGACGCTGCCGGTGGGAACGAGCGCGGCCACACCCTACAGTGGTGTGGAGCGTCGTGCCTGATGATACAGAAGGGTTCCCCTCCGACACGACCCTTGCCACGTGGGTCAACACGTGGCCTGCTCACGGCTTGGTTAGGTCAAGCCGGGTGAGGTTTTTCGGGATTTTCCTGATGACTTTCCACCTACAGTGTTCGGGTTGGTTGCAGTATGTCATGATCATGGACCATGCGCTGTCATCTCTCAGAACAAGTCCTAGGGTCGGGGTGACCAAGTGCCTGAATACACACCGCAACGCCACTAATAACGATAATTTGAATAGTAGTGTGGGTATTGTCACCATCGTGTTGTACGTGAGAATGTGCAGTAAGTTTTTCTTCATCTTTTCGGTGGCTTCTTTTATCCATTGTAGTGTTTCAGAAAGCGAGCGGCGTTGGTACACAACAAGGTTGTTATGGGGGTTCTAACCAACACCACCACGTGTAGGGCACATCGTGATGAGATGCACCCTTCGTGATTGCCCTGGCCCGCCCTACTAACTTAATTAACCACTCCACATTTGTCCGGTGCTGTCTGTTTGGGCATCGGCCTGTGGTCTGTGGTCCGTGATCTGTGAACAGCTATTATTGTGGAGGGCCTTTTTGGAAATGGAGTACAGAAATGCAGCGCAAAAGTTATATCTCGGTCGGTCACGGTTGCATCGCCTTGACCTATGGATTCAGCCACCAGACCAACTCAAGATAGGTATCAGGGAAAAAGACTGGGCCCAGTGCCAGCCTGACATCTCCGAGGCTCGGTTGATATGGGGTTCCTGGATACCACTCGCCATTCCCCGTGGTGGGAGACGTCCGGAATCTCACAGACGCTTTTGGGGTTTAGTCACTCAAACGTTAAGATGGCTCTCCGTGTACGGTCATTGTCCGCATGGAGGGACATGTCTTCTTTACCGATTTTCGCGGAATTTTTTTTCCCCCCAGTCTACAACTGTCAAATTCAATGCCGCTCACCGATCAGCGCCCGTGATAACAGCACGCGCCCTCGAATTAAAAGCGATGTAAGAAGCAGCGAGCGTCGTGTACAAAACCCCCACGTGATCTTATTAGAGCGCCCCACGATGAGGGACTTCCAATCATCCAGCTTTTGGACTCTATGTGTCGTACACCACATTGGTTCTCAGGTACAGACTTCCCTCAATCTGTATGAGCTGATCCGGTGTAACGTACCAGCTTTTGTTCGATGCGCCACATCGAAGTCGACTGTACCTGAAACCGAAGCAGAATGCAATCGGGGCAGGTGAAACCCAGAGTCAGACAGTGGGCATGAGGAAGAGAGCGGAGGCGAGTGATGACGAAGGCCTCCACCGTATTCCAGTGTGGCAAAAAATGTAGGTATCTTGCGTCCCAGTAAGCCCGGAATCGAGCCCCTGGCTTCTTGAATGTACCAGAGCCATCCAAACTTGAGACCATCAATGCATGCCTGGACGCAACAGTCAGTTATGCAAAGCTGTCTCAAAGTCAAAGGACATCACATTCAAAACGATCCAGAACACACGCTGCTCAAATTGAGCCAAATTTCATAAAACGGTATAACATGGCGCTAACAAAAATGGGACAAGGATATACAGTAGTCTGCAACGTAGTAACTGAGTAGGTGGAAGCTACTCAGGCTCAGTACGTGTTTTACAATGCCTGGAGGAAAGGGGGTAAATCCTTCGATAGACCCCATCCGGTGACATTGGCCCTGGAATGGGAATGATTTAGTTCAATATCGTGTTGAGGTCTACATTTCCCAGTCCATGCTCCCTCCTCAAGTGATTCCTATAAACGTACTTGCGGCCCCATGTGAAACCGCAACTTGTAAAGTAACACGGATCTGGGTGATGGATTTCTTTGAAATGTCGCCAAGCGCCCTGATTTTGTGCAAAACGTTTGGAACAAGCAGTATCCGGGCATGGGAACCGTGCGTGACTTCCCGAGTCATCCGAACCGGCGGGCGATGTCGCAGTCAACGTGGAGGGGATCACGGTGGGGGCTAACGATGCCGACAAGTTAGGCGCAATGATGTCGACGGGAGTGTACTGATGACTTTGGTCCGGAGGAGCACTAATTGGCACGTAGTCCTGCGATGGGTTATAAGTCGCCTCTGTGTCCATTGGTATCATGATGTTTGGAAATTTGTCGTATGTTGGGCCCTGATACAAGGGAAGCGGAACAATTTCACGTCCATGAGAGGTCAACTTTTCACATCATCACATGAGTCGAGCATGCTCGAGTGGATTGAGATAGCACTCGCACCGGAGGTTGTAGGCACCCATGGTACGGTATCCCATATCCGTTGATTCCCGGACCATAGTGCAACGCTGAATAGCCTGGAAAGTGTAGGAAGCTTGTGTAATAAGCCTGAGTACCGGGCCAATTTAGGTTACTACAACGGAGGTGCGCCACGTTAACTAGGGCCCGTACCTTCTCCGAGTCTCTATATTGATGATGGCGAAGATATACAGCGCTTCCTTCATTCGAAAAGAATGTGGATCCTCCGCCGAGGGAGACCAGGCCTTGAGGAGGATACGCCACATTCGTGTAAGGATAGAATCCACCTTGCATGGTAAGCAAAGGAATGGGCGATAGGGCCGTCGGTTTGAACACCGTCAGAAGGAACGAATCGGCTGACGCTTGATTGAAGATCGTCAGGTTCGAGCGAGGGATGGAATAGTTAACACCAGATTGAGGGCGAGATTCTGATTCGCATAATCGTTCTTTTGGGCTTTTAAAGCGCGTGATGATGGATAGAACCAGACTTCTGAAGCCGTGACCTCAGTGCCAGTTGCTTCACGGGCACGCACTCGTGACAAGTAACGGTGCCATTGTAGATTCACAAAAAAGGTATAGGTGACGATTAGGATCTTTGTAGCAGTCCGCAATCCACAGTAGATTGCAGCCCAGGTCCCCTCCCTCACTAGGTTGGATGGCCTCAGGCTGCTTTCCTTTGCATCGCAAGAGGCCCGCTGCCGCTCCTCTTGTAACTTTGATGTAGAATAAGGTTCAATTGGGAGTTCACGAGGCTCAAGAGAAGGCTTAAGTGCCAAGTGCCAGTTGGACGGTCACTGCCGGACCTGCATCCGGACCGGGCATAATTAATTTTAATTAATTCAGCTGTGATAATTACACTTTGTTCCGTGACTTTTAATGGCGTGGGAATAACTTGAAATTTACACACAGCGTCGGTGCTGACACAACACGTCGACGCTGACACATACGTCTACCTTCCATCCGTACCTTCCGTCTGTACTTGAAAGTCATTTCAAAGTCATTTGGCCAATCAACCGAGTAGACCTGAAACACCGCGCATGGCACCCTGGCAATTCTACATCGTACCACCATCAAGAATTCCATTATGCGGTTTCTGTAGAATATTCTATGGCACCAACTGCTCCGAGTCCATGGGTCCGGTCGTGTAAATCGACAATGTCCCCTCCCACCCACGGACCAAATTTGATGAGTTCAATCGCGTTCTTCTTATTGGCTCCGTATCTACTTGTGCGGTCGGTTCCTGTTTAAACAGGCATGCGTAGCACAGGCACACACTGGTAATGAGCTACCAGGTCAAGGACCTGAAGTTCAATGTACCCACTGGCAGAGTATAAGAGATATACTCGGTGCGTTCTTTGCAGACGAGCGAGCTTTGGAGGTCGATCTTATCAAATCCTTGTGAGATTAAAGTGACAGCTGCCACTCGTGCCACGAGGCGGGCGCCGCACAAGGAAGTCACCTTATTTGACAATAGAGCAAGACCCCCGAATATACTTTACTCTTAATGTGTTCAGGCAAGGGGTGCCGAAGGAGCGTATCCACCGCGCTGGCCGCAACGCACCGGTTCAACTCGGGCCCGAGTACTCGTGGAATGCGCTGCGCCAACTTCCCATCTTTGGCATTGCACATTTTGACCATACCGTAACCACATCCAGTCCCAGAACGAGCGTTTAATACGCTATGGTAATGCTGCTAAAAATGTAATTTACAATAAAAAATTCTTCTCAGAGTTTGTCAAGTTGGATCGGTCAAATACGGCGGACATCCTCAGGCTCTCGGCCCAGATGAAATTCTCTCGCGGTGAATCTCAATCGGGTTTATCGAGGGTCTTTCTTAGACAGTGGCGGCAGGGCCTCATGGCACAGTACTGTGACTCGAGGAGTTTGCATGAGAAACTGGACTAACCAGACTCGACGAATCGGCGACACTGGAAGATCCGCCCGCGCCGAACTTCTTTCGGGATGCCCCGCACTACTGTACCCCTCCATTGACCAGAGCCCGGTACTCGTGTACTGTTGTCGTAAAACGTCAGCATCACATACAACGCCCGTGTATCAGAGTTATACAATCCGCATTTCCCCCTACATTTCTTTTCCCATCCGTCCTGCACATTCATCTCCAGCCCATACTTCGTATAGTACAGCGTGCGGCACGCCACAGTTTTACAGTAATACTATTGATCATAATGATCATCCATCGTGCACCCTCCGTCGTCGCCCGAACCTACCGGGCCACCACCACCCCACCCACCACACGTCTAAGTCCTTAACCAGCATCGGGATAATTTTCTACAACAAAAAGGAAAAAGGGCGGACCTTGATCTTGTTATCGACCTCAAGAACAAGCTCGCCCAGCGCCGGCGTCCAGCTTAGCGGAGGACTATTGAGCACGCCCCCGCCGCCAGCGGTACCGCCAAGTGCCGCCGAGCCAAGGGCGACATTCCACAGAGCCTCGTCCGCGGGTGTAATATGCATCTGAATCTGGAAGAGGTATGATACGCCCAGATGTCTAGAAGCGAGAGTAGATTTTGGGTGCAATCTAACAGAAAGGGCTCCAGTTTTATTACTATTATCATTTTAATGAACGGTTGGTCGGTCAGCTCTATGCCTGCCCAAGAGAAAAAGGAAAAGGGAGGGGGGGAAGGGGAGCGGTGGTCACTTACTATGTGTGGCATAGTGGGGTATGTGTCGGAGGTCTCTTGCACGCCTAAGGAATTGTTACCCATTCCTGTTTGCCGTTTAGGCCACCATTTCCGGAGACCCTATGGAGTAACATAGGTGGCGTAAGTAGCCATCAGGGGCGAGACAAAAGCTTAGGGTGGGAAACCATACCTTTTGAGGACGGTCATTGTCCTCCTTTGCCTGCTCGTACTCCGTAAGCATGCTGAGGGCCAAGCGTAAAAAGTTGGTCGGGTATGAGATATCCAAAAGAGGTGAAAGGGACATGGCAAGTATCGCGAACCGATGCGTTCTATATGCACGCCAGGACGCGGGTGCGAATCGGTATACGTTTCACTCATCATGACCAGAAGATGAACATGGGACAGACCCACCCTCTTCTTCATCGCCGCATCGTTGAACACGCGATCAAGCTTGCGCGCGTCATCATGACAGTATGGAACCAATGAGTTCGTCTGGGACCACGCACGAAGGGTAAGGAAACGTGTGGGTTAATTATGTGAGGAAGAGATGGTAAACATAGACCTCGCACCCGTCATGCATGTTCCGCGTACAAGTCAGTGCAATAATGCGTTTCTGCACCAAATCTCGCAAATACTCGATTGTCGAGCCTGGACTCCTGAAGCCCCCATGCCACTGCCGACAGGTGGCAAGAACATACCCCGGCTCGGAAGCGTAACACTGACAGGCGGCCCAGCGGCTGCCGCCGCCGCTGCGGTGGTTGAGTTCTGTGTGCAAGCTTTTGGAGTCCCGTTCGCGTGTGGTTGGCGTAGCAGAAATTGCGGGGGTGGTTGTTGTACTTTGTGATTGCGCCTGAGGATTGTTGTTGTTGCTGCTTCTGGAGTTGTCGTTGTCGTTGTCGGAGTGGGAGCGGGGGAAGTGGTGATGATTGGGCTCATTAGTGGCTCGTGAGAGGTGAATGCGCCTGGTGTGCTCAGCGTTTAGACGGCGGTGGGAGAGATATTGGAAGGGATAATGGTGCGGAGAAGAGCCCACACGTCTCCAAATTCCCAGACTTCGGCCAAGGTTTTGGTTAATGTTTTTATTCCAGTCTCGTAAACCTTAAGTAAGGCCTATGTAATAATTATTTTCTATTCTGGGAATAGGTAGGTCAAATATCCAAAAGAAGTGTAATAGGGGTGAGTCTGGAAAATGCTAGCTGAGACAGTGGGGCTGGGGGGAGACTTGATGTGTATGATGCGCGTGGGGAAAGATGTGGACCTAAGGAACGGGACAGGACACGGGCAACTAGGGCAGATCTACGGGATCTGCTATTTCAAATTAAAATTCTCTTGCTTCTCGTGTTTCAGCCATCTTTTGAAGTTGCCCTGGATTCCCATTTAAGGTTATAGCCGTTTCCTCTGATCGTATAATCGCCTGGTCGGTATGTTTCCCATCCGGATCCATCGGACCCATCTTGAGTGAAGTAGTTCCGGTAGCAGGATCAATGTCGGCATCACGGTGATGTGGGTATGGGGCGAAGAACCTCGAGACATTTGTACCGCCGCTGAGTATGAAATCTGGCTGCGTAGTTGGATGAGGTAAGCAAAGGTAACAAAGGAAAGGCCATTTCACTGCAGTCAGTAGGGCTCCTAAATGAGAGAAGCACATGGCCGTCACTCCAGTAGTGGCATCGCTGCCACTGGTAGTGTGGGTCACAGTGGACGAATCTGGCGCTCCAGATTTGAACATGGGTTGCATTAAAGCCATCTAAATTAGAAAAGAACGACCCATCACTATACCCTACGAGGGTAATAATGGTGGTGAAGGGCGAGACTCTTATCTAGGTATGTCCACCACGCATTTTTATTTCCTCCAAAGAGGAACTTACGAAATGGATGGGGCAGAGGGGAAAAATGGTCGCTGGTGCCTGTTTTGGTTTTGGTTGTTTGAAATTACAGAACGGGAAGAATGGCGAAGAACATCGAT
>WNFQ01030800.1_pt1 | contig 13166 bp, 18 predicted proteins | sample 5400171 | NCBI WGS metagenome assembly WNFQ01 (sample SAMN13153356, study PRJNA577476) | soil metagenome | isolation source: 20 cm soil under Madrone tree | place: USA:California | collected 2016-06-14
ATGCACTCGTGCACCTCCAGGACTTTTTGGAACCCCGTGAGCCTCGTGCTCACAGCTTACTATACTTTTCTCTTTGTGCTCTACGTTCCTGTTTCATGTTGGACATCTCAGTTCCCCAGCACGTCTCTCTTTCAGCCTCAGGGGCACGCGTCCACCTTATTCTCGATCACTTATCTTGCGCTCCACTTCTCTTTGACAGCTTCTAAACTCTTCAGGTACACTACAGCAATCGTATTACTCACCCGATATACCTCCTCTCATCGTCATTACACGCGTTATCAAACGCGTCCTTATCTACCTACACATACTTAATTTCCGCTCTCACTATTGTTCACTGGCTGTCATATCTTACCTCGTTGCATACCATACTACATCTGTAGGTACAAAGACAACTGTATGTACTTAAGCTCATGTATCTTGCTCCGAATGTATCAGAGTCGTATCCCTCTTCTATCTTCTGTGTGTCCTGTGTGACATCGCCCTGGCAAGTTTGCCACCTTGTACTCTCATCGTTGTCGTGCACGCTTCGCACGACGTCTCCACCGAGTTATCCCGCACTAGTTTCTCCCAGAGAAGAGGCCAGATGCATCTGCGCGAGCTAGCCACAGTGATCGAGTGGTTCCTCCCTCCCTCCCACCCATCAGGCCATCAGGACCGATCAAACTTGCAAATTCTCGAATTGTACGAAATTCCTGATGGCGGAAGAGCCTTATTGTCGGTTCACGGGCGAAACGTCACTTACACTTTCTCGCCAACCGGCATCTGGTCTCGCTGACCTTTTTCCCGAGCTGGAGGAGTTCGTTATCACCGGGCCATTCTGGAGCAGCCCACTGCTCACCCTTCCCAAAACACTGATGCACATCAGACTGCAAGTACACGCATTCCTGTCAAACTCCGTCCTCTCCGCTATCGCCAGTATAGTCCCATCTCTTTCGAAATTGCGTCTGATGTCCGTTCTCACGACGGACAAGCATTACCCGGGCTTGAAAGAAGCATGCAAGGCACACGGGGTGAAGATCCTTGTGAACCTAATAGGCTCATCGCTCACGGGAACGGTGGTGAGTACGCCCAAGGAGTTACGCGGGCGCACGACACCAATCGCTGATTATGCATCCATCAGCACCCCTGTCTCGTCGAGATGGACCGCTTTCCACGACAGTATACATTTGCGGAGTTCTTTGGTGCCAAACCTTGAAATTCGAAGACACACTGGGTAATCGGTGTATTAGTGTGGGCGTCGTGGCAGTGGCATTTCCCCAAACGTCTCCCAAAGTTATAAACGCCCCGAGGTTTTTCTCACGGTTGCAGGCGAGGGTAATGAAATGTAAGATGGGTAGAGTACTAAGCCACGTCGGCGGATTAGATTTCTTTGTCTCATCGTTGTATGATATCGGTACCTTCTGTGTTGTTTCGCATATGAATTACATGTATTCTTGTCGGGATGAACGAAGAGAACCACCCATGCGTGTGTAAGTACACTTACATCTTCTCGCTCCGATCACGCCGTCCGTTCAGCTCATCATACGTCATATGCCATATCCGTCCTCTATGGATTCCCAGAGTACCATACAGTATATAGGGTCGGCCCATGGCGTGGGGCGACGGTATCTACCTTCCCCCCTTTTACCGTCTTACCTGAGTTACCTCGCGTCCGCCTCACGTCCTGTACATCATCTGTTTATCTCAGCGAGTTCCACATCTGTTCTGCGTGACTGCGTGATCAGTGGAGGTCGTCACATTGGGCGGTCTTACAGCGTGTTTTATAACGATCACGCTCCCTCTGCACTCAAGTCTTCGCCTTGGGACTACATTACCCGCAAGGCAAATATTAACGTTCACTTGCAGTCACCAGACGGGGAGAGGTAATGGAAACTTTATTAAGTGGGTGACCCGTCGAGACTATTAAGTGAGTGACCCGTAAAAGCTCTATTTAGTCGGTGACCGTTGTTTAATGTTGTACACGAGTGACACCGAGATTGCAATCAATCAGACCGTGGAACACAATAGGCATGGAGACGTTCTCCATGGTAGATAGGTGTCCAGTGCTCCATCCAGCTCATGTCAGCAGGCCTAACGCAATTGGTCAGTCATCAGGCAACGATACGAATGCGTGGTTCTCACTTTTTCGGGTCCAAAGTGATATCAAACCGTCGGAAGAGAGTCGCGAACGAGAGGTATAGTTCGCAATATGCAAGGCTGAAACGTATATCAATCTTCCATCGCTGACCTCGAAACATTATGGCGCTCACTTTATGCCAAGACAACTTCGCACTCCTCTCGAGAAGATAACCAGATGGCTGTCCAAAGATTTGGAATCTGGCTGCAACCACCGATCAGGAATAAACTCGTGCGCCCGAGCAAATATCTCCTCTGAAAATTGTACGAAAAGGACGCTCTGGCTCACAGTGGTCTGCTCCATGCATCAGGTATGAAACAATAGGATAGGCATGAAGCACTGACCCCTCCAGGTATCTTAACACCACATATTTCGCCACCAGATGGCGACACTTTGCGTGGAAGGCCACCGGGTACCGCTACAGTAACGCGCAGCGTCTCTTTGATCACAGCAGTCTGTTCCATGCTTAGGGCAAACTCGTGTCTGACAAATGAACCCACTTACCAAGAATGGAAGTTTCTCGAGGACTTCGTACTTCGGAGGTTGGTCGAGGTCAGGCCACACAGAGCGCACTTCGTCCGCTAGCCTCTGCTTGATCTCAGGATTTTGCAGTAAATGATAGGCACCTATCATGAGCGTCGTCCCGGTCGTTTGCGATCCTGCTCCAAACAGAGTTCGTGCATCATCGGCAAGTCGGTCAAACGTGGGAATCGGGTGCCCCTTGTTTAATTCTGGATTCAAGAGTTCATTGTAAATGACGCGATGCGGCGCATCATCCAACAGGTTCGGGTTTTTCAGAACACTCCTGACCTGGCTTTCCAGTGCCTAATATGCGCTGATTATTTGGGCAGTATGATGACAACCTTTTCAACTTACATTCCTGAAAATCACGAGTCCCTTTAGGCTGGGGGCGAGGAGCGTGAGGAGTGATGGTGGAATGTAGCGAACGATCCAAACAAAGAACACTGAGTACTTTCCCATCATGAAGGCAGGCGTGCTCGCTTCGACTCCTACGACAATGTCTCCTTGAAATCCAGGGAATGATAACTGGTCAAAGCAAGTCGCGAACAAGAAGCTGGTGATTATGTCCGCAGCCAAACTTTGAAAGCCGTAAAAGAGATCACTTGATTGGCCTGGGCGCGGCTAAGTTGACGGCAAGGAAACGGCATGAAGTCACTGACCGGCTGCATTATTCTTCTTAAGTATGGCAGAGAGTCGATCCAGCTAACAAAGTGTATTAGGCAGCCGATATATACAAACCCAATATGGATCGCACTTGGTCCTGGACAAGGTGCTGTATCTCAGAGATTGCTTTTTTGGAGAACATATTGGAAACGAGCGCCCTGCGGTGCTTCGACTCGCTGTATGCCGGCTGGGAGAAGAATGCTTCGTCTGTATTGAAGCCACGATAGAATTGATAATCCTTGTCCCATTTGTTCTTGGAATTGTATATGTCATCGAACGCCGATGGTTTTGAAAAGTGTAGCTGCAAGGCAGTGAGTCCCAGCTCTTCAAATTTGAGACGCGTCAATCACCTCATTTGGGGCGATCCGTACAATGTCACCTGACCAACGTCAATGTAACTTACAACAATAGAAAGATCGCCATGGGAACATACCGTATTGTTCATGGAGCTTGTGACGCATGGTAGATAGACTGTCACGACCACAGAACTCCTGGTATGCGAGCCACCATATTGTACATGCTGCACCACGAGGACCAGGGAAGTGAGCAAGGGGATGGAAGTAGACGTTGTAGATAACGCGTGAAGTAGACGTTGTAGATAACGCGTGCAACGGCATAAACCAGTAGGCCGGCGGTTGCTGTTAAAACTCCCTGTTTAAAGGATGGCAGTGAAGAATGGACGTCCATGATGGCACTGGCATGGTCGCCTACAGAGACAAGAGTTTATATACGACGTTAGGAAAGCCTCCAGGGAGCTGCAGCAAAGATGAATGTCTGCTGTGTTTTTTCCATATAATGCCGGGTGGCGAGGCGGGTGGCGAGGATCTCCTGCGCTGGCACTGTAGAGCGGAGAGACCGGACCTTTGTCGTAAATCGGACTTAGGAGAGGGGCGGGATCGTCGATCAGTTTGCATGATCGGATGAAAATCCGATGGTGTCCCAATCTGGAACTGAACTTTCCTCGGACCTCGCTTCCGTATTGGAGAATCCGAGTTCGGAGAGTTCCCCTCCTGTCCCCGATGCACTGAAGATGTTCGTTAACACCCTTGACCCACCATGATTTGCGTCGCCACTGCAGATTCGTGCAAGCGGCCCCATCCCAGTTTCATCAACCGCCTGCGCAGGCGACACAACTCAAAGTATGTGGAACCACCAGTCGCTTTGTTGCAACTTACTTGCTAGTGCGCCCAGAGGCAGACAGCCGACTTGATCTTTAGGAAGTGAGGGAGAGGATCAGACGCAACCGATTTGGGTATGGCTCGTCACGGTGTTATATAATCTAAGGAATGTGCGGGATTGCATTGTAAGGGTAAAGTGAGCTGAGATGGACGAGGAAAATGATAAGATTATGAATTACTACATGAATGCCATTCAACAGTTGGGGGGAGGGATCGGGCAGGAGCATCGCCGGGGGAAGGACGCATGCCAGACTCGGACAGAACTCCAGACTGGGGATCTGCGGACAGGGGTGACCTCATGACAATCGCTTGCTCAGCAACGCTCGCCACTCAGGCACCGGGAGCAGTCCTCCGGAAGCAGTCGAGCGCGCGAATTGGGCTTCCCGGGCTTCCCGGGCACGATCCGGTGTTTGAGGAAGGCAGGAAGCTGGGTCCGAGACAACGGAAGTGTTAATTGGACATTGGGCGCAGAGGCGTTTCCTGGGATGGGGAAGATGCGGCATGTATACGCGTCCACCTGCACACGTCCCCCCCCACCTACGGATGGCGCATCTATTCTGTGCATTTTTTGGTAGTTATTTTATTTGGTTTATCTACTTATTTATAAATTATCTGATGAAGTTTGTCGACGCGCCAATGTTTCGTTGAGCCAAATTTCTGTTCCGAGCGAAGTTCGACGAAGAAGAAGTATTCCCACGAGCCGTGGGAAGATGCGGAATTAAGCCCTACTTTGACTAGATCGATTGAATGCGCATTGCGCCACTATAATGTACAATTGATCTTTCGAGATCAATGCGCCGTGTCCTTTGTCATATAAATGTTTCATAGCATCGCCCCGAGACTATCGGTCCTAATGGTTGTTGGAGGTCAGTATTCGTATTCTGAAGCCAAAGAAGTCAGTTCGTCGAAGGTTACGTAACTAGCGCACTCAGGGTTCGCAGCCTGCATCTCCCACCCAGAGTGATATCTCTTCGACTTACATGAAATAGCTCACCCGCTGACAGGAAGGTGTACCCAGTGGTCGTTGACTTCTCTTCCTCCATCATAAGCAAAAACCGACATCGGCAAATCCGAGGACGTCCCAGAATCTCACGTGCCTGAAAGATATCAGGGTCGCACGTATTGTACATTTCTCCGAGCAATCGCTCCGATTTCTGTCGGATTGATCGGCAGCAATATGCCCATACAGTTGCGGACAGATGCAACCGGTTGTGAACGTCACGGCCGGTCAGGATGGGTCGGTCACATTATCATTCCAGAAGGTCTCGACATTCCCTCCCATTCTCCCCACGATATGGGCGTTCTCTTTTCCCGGTCTTGCCATTACGCGCTGGTCTCAACTCCACACTGCCTCAACGCCACAACCCGTATCGCCATTATATGCCGCTGCACGTCTGTGCACGTTGTCCCCTTCAAGTCATGTACACCATTGCAAGTGCGTATCACTTTCCCCTCGCCACCACCATCTAGTACTGACAAAGGATCGAACTGCGTGCAAACACGCATGTTAAATCGCCGACACCGTCCGTCAACCCATCATCACTGCCATGTGCCGTCGAATCGCCATCGCATGCCGGGCCGCCGGGGCCGCCGGCACAATTTGGATTGGTGTGCAATCATGCGCGTCACCCAATTTCCATCGATTTACTATGTTACCGCCGCACGCTGTCGACTCGCCACCCCCACGCATCACTCAGGCCAAGCCTTAACGGCCGGCCCCACACAATGCGTGTCATCGAGCCATCACGAGCGCGTGCCGCCGATTAGTCATAACCGTGTGTAGATGATTTACCACACCGCGCGTCGCTGGATCTCCACGACCGTGCCTCAATGGCCCTCACGATGCGCGTCCTCGAATCACAACAGTACATTGTTCTTCCACCACAGCCATACCTCGATGGGTCAATGAATACGAGTCAATGCAGTCATGAAGGTTCATAACACTGGCAGCAAGGGTTTCCTCATCGGAAGATGTGCCCCTCAAGCATATGCGGGAGGTCATTTCTGTCCCCGTTGGCAAGCCTAAACACCATTGTGGGCGTCTAGATAAAACGGTCCGGTAGCCAGTACAGAGCAACTCCACAGCGCGCCATTGGAAAATCAAACATGGATATATTGTCTATCCCAGCTGACCATGATACCCGTAGAGCAAGCCGTAATTTAAGTACGACGATTACAGCACTGGCCCTGAGCAGGAAGCCAAATAGACACTCGTATTTGGCATATCAGTAACCCATTATTGTGATCCTGATATTGATACGTACTACTAGTGGGCAGGGGTCGACACAGGTACGATGAACTAATGTAGCGATGTCTATTGGCAATCCACGGCTGCTCACTATCTCTGTATCATCTTCGTTACCTTTGATTGTATTAATCATACTGTCTCGCGCCAGTATCTTCGATCCATTGGTTGTTAAAGAGCTTGGATATGCAATAGCACGATTACACCATGGATGCCAAGTTGTGCCGGCATTCCCTGGCAGCAAATGTCATCCTACTTACTGATATTCAAAGTACACTTAGTCAAGCTTATCGAGCTTCCGACTAGAAGGAATGAGCGCCTCGCACGGATCGGCGCGACTCAACAAATCAAGGGATGAAGATGTACACCTGCGACGTGTGTGAGTAATCATAGGCCCGGCCATTCTTTAATTTCCCCTCACCTATCCTGATTGCTAACAGACTAGAGTTGGGGTGAGGCTCACTTGCGGTATCCACAGGCAAGCCACTGTGGATACCAGCGCGTTCCGGCGGCGCGACAAAAGTTTGAGGCGGATTAATCCGTTGAGCGTCATAGGTCGATGGGCCCGCAGTCGCCCCAGTCGGAGGCTCTGGAGCCGCATTGTGCTTGGCACTCCGAGCCATGCCAACAGAAATCGCGAAAAAAACGGCGGTGAGACCCAACCCCAAAACCATCGGATGAAACGGGTCGAATCGTCTTTCTACGGATGGGGCTTGACTCGGAGTATGCTCTCGATCCTCTATTTGAATTTGCCTACCAGATGGATTGGACATGTCAGGAAGGCTCAGACTCTCGGCATCCAAGATGAAAATTATCATACGGAGATTCAGCACACCGAACAGGGGACACGGCAGATGCGGCGAGGGCAAGGACAAGGAAGGAGGTATAGGAGGGCATGTTTGATTATCAGGGATCTCGGAGACTTAAACTTCAATTGGACGCGAATGTAGTGAGCGTGGGGACAAATGTATGGGCTACAAATCGTCGGGATTAAGCATTGTGCAGCACAATCAAATGAGGTTTGGCACCCATGACTTACCAACCAGTGCCTCGAAAGAGAATGGGAGCAGTGCCGAAGTTGGGTGCTGGGGGATCGCTTTCTCATACAAAGCGATTGATTTATATTACCTATAGCTGAGTTGCGTTTGGCTACACTTCTTGACAGCAAATGATACATTACTGATGCGAGACTGTGAGCACTGGCAATGCGCATCCCAGTAAAGTTGATCATTTCCGGAGTTGAGATGTCCAGTTGATTGCGTGACACATGATGCATGATGCATGATGTGTGATGTATTAGCTATAGTAGTTCTAGCGGTCTCAAATGCGCGCCAGGACGTGTCAGGTGACCTGGTAACAGCCGGCCCGGGGCTGCCACTTTTTCTTCTGCACCTTTTTCATTCGCTTGCTCGACCTCCAGCAAGGCGAAAATTGGACTAGTAGCCATCAAGGACATATATAAAGCACGCTCTCAGACACGTAGAATAGCAGCTCAGTTTATGTTTTTTTTTCCTCCTCTTTTCAGCTCGCGCGAAGTTCTCTTCAAATGCGAAACCGAGTTAACGAGCCGTCGTGCGTATTTTCTCGTCCCGTCGAGTGCTAACCTCTCTCCCTTTCTCTTTTAGATCGAATCTCTGTGCTTTATTGTCCCGTGAAATTTACCTCCAACGCTCGAGCATTTTGCTCCAGGTATCCTTGCACGAATACTGGCAACACTTGATCATTCTAAGTGGTCACGGCAACCCTGCCCTGGAAGCGAAGGCTGCAAGCTTCACGCTTACTCCGCAAGTTGTAAAGCTGGAGAAACATTATGTTCTTCCCGTGAGGAACGACGTCCGCTTTTCCAGGAGGTTTCTCACGGCGACTGCGGAGAGTCTACGGAGGTGTAACCAAAGATTAGTAGAGTAGCACATTGGCTGACTAACTTTCTTCATTCTCATCATCGTACGATATCGGTACTTTTGGTGTTTCTTTTGCTAATGAATCATCTGTATTCTTGTAGGGACAAAACAGAGAAAATGTATTTATGGTGAACCTGCACCCTCCGCATTCAGGTTTCGCCCGGGCCTCAGGACAAGGCACAACCACGGTTCCGGAATTGGGTCCACCAAAGCCAGGATTGAAGCTCATTTGCAGTCCCTAGGCGGGAGTGACAAGGAAACTAAACCTATTTCTCCAAGTGGGACCAAACGGGTGACCATCATAATAACGAGAAAATCGCGGGTGGGCACTCGTCATGGTACAGCCAATAATGAGAATAAGATACTTCGTTGAGACACCAGCTGAAAACATTCCTATTCGGTTAACAGATGACCCACAGGCACTTCCGACCCATCACCCTCGCTGGCAAAGATACATGACTCCCTGATCGGCGATGTCCTGGCTAAAACAACCAACGCCTCGCCACCAGGCGCCTCGGGAACGTGCAACCAACGCCTCGCCACTAAGCGACTTGGGATACGTGTGCAACCGGGGCCCCGCCACCAGGTGCCTCGGGATACGTGTGCAACCGAGGCCCCGCCACCAGGCGCCTCGGGATGCGTGTGCAATCAAGGCCTCGCCACCAGGCGCCTTGGGACACATGCGCAGCCAACGCCTCGCCACCAGGCAGGCACCTCGGGACAGTACGGGAAGCGACTCCCGAAAGGCTCACTGAACTTGTCAAGGCCAGCATATATATCTGGGACACTACCCCAGCGACTGGAAGTAAGCAACTTTGTGAGTAATCCCTAAACCAGGACGTGCTAATTAATTCATTCCCAAGAATTTCCGACCAATATCGCTTCTCCAGTGCATGGGAAAGCTTGTGGAGAAAACAGTCGCACATATAATGTATCAAGAAATCATACAACACGACCTGGTGCCCTTCTTTCCGATCCAATGGAGTCGGACGTCAGCACCAGCACCTCTTAAGCTTCCCCAATTTCTCCTGCCCTCTCCATCACCTACACTCCTCCACTCCTACACAAGGTCCGCGAATTCAAAAGCAACCTTAGGCATATACGTAGATGATGGTGTCCTTTTCGCATGCGGCACCCATTGGTCTGATATCGCGGAAACATTATCCCCACAATACATCACATGCGTAGACTGGCTGATACGAACAGGACTAACAGTAGAACCAGATAAAACTGAACTCCTCTTCTTCAGACGGCAACGCGAAGAGATGGACCCGCCACCGGCCATACACCTCCAAATCCCCACCGAAGCGGTCTTACTACCGCGTCAAGGCATCCACTAATGTCCAGTACCTGGGCCTCTTCATCGATCACAAACTTAACTGGACAAGACACGTCGACATCGTGTGCAACAGGGCCCGCGCTTCGATCAAAGCTCTATAACTGCTCGGAAACTCGGTGCGCGAGATCGACTTCACACAGTGGAGATTGGCGTACAACGCCATATGCCTTCTGGTCCTCACATATAGCTGCCAACTGTGGTACTACTAGTACGCCGGAAAACATATCTCTTTTGCGCGCAAGTTACAAACAGCCCAAATTGAGGCGGTCCGGATACTAAGCGGGTCATTCAAGTCTGCACCCCGCGAACCACTTTACCAATTACTTTTCATCCTGCCCGTTGATCTACGACTGGATATGCTGACCAAAACGGCTCTTAAGTTGTATCGCCTACCACGCGCTAGCCAACCACTCAGACGGCTACCAGGTCAATGGTCCGAACCGACGGTAAGAGACCTCCCCCTACCAAACCAACGTAAGTCAGCAAAATCCACCCTAAAGTGGCTTGCCGCCCGCGCCCCAGCACGGGGCGCTCGCATCGAGGTCTTCTCGCTAGCCCCGCAAGAAGGTCCCGACAGGAACGGCCGAGTCTCTTTTTCACCTAATGGGCTTAATGGGTTTGCAGCACTTCTGCCGGGGGCGGTAACCGTCTACTGACATCATGATGGAACCATTACGTCCCGAGGATCTTCCAGCGGTAGACCAAGGGGCACGATGGCAGCATCCCTTCACGTCGGAAACGTGATGTGGGGACACACCTCAGTCAGCCTCGGGGAATCTGCCACAACGTCTGACGCACAATTAGCGGCTTTCTGACCCGCCCTAGCTCTAACGGAAGACTTCCTCAAGGGTCACCAACACCAAGGCCCGATATATGTCTTCGACAGCACAAAAGCATACTCCGGACCTTCACAGACACGACCCTCGAGAACTCTTGGTTCAAACAGGAAGATGCACAGAATGCCCACAAGGTCAGAACGAAGCTGGTTCGGGACGCGGTGAAGAAGCCCATCAACCCGGGACAGATACCAAATCCATCAACTACCAACGGCAATAAGTGTCTGCGGAGGCCATACGCAAATGCCTCCAGGAACCGCAGGGGTCTGACGCATAGCAACGGCCTATTGAAGAGTTGGTCTAGGCACCGCACTGTGCCGCGCGTGTTGATATGTATGCGTCTTGCATTTTCGTGAAATCGAGCATTCAAAGAGGACATGCTCGACCGTTTGAGGCAGCTCCCCACAGGGGCATGCCACGGGTTCTTCTGGCAATGGGAAGGGGTGTTTTTCCCCAAGAAAGCGTGCCGGTGTTCGCCCGGCGTGAAGGCGCGTCATGTGATGAATCTAAATAGGGGTGGATGTGGTAGCGCGAGAAACCTTTATGTAGCTGTCTCCTCTTCTTGGCGCGACAGGGTTTGCCCTCCCAGCCCTCTGTTGGATGCGAAGGATGGGTGTAGTCTTCTGTCGGGTGGTTTGGTGCAGGCCGTGTGGTAGGTAGGAATGAGGTGCGAGGGATTGTGTGCGACCGTTGACTTCAAACTAAGGCCTGTGCGGAGGCCCGCAGTTTGGATTGGAACCCGGGATGATCACCTTAATACATACACTGTAAATCTCGTTCGTTGCTCAGTTGATACCGGCTCCGAAGCGTACACTGTCATCCACCCCATGCACCAGACCCCCCACATTCACACCAGCTTAGCGGACAAGCGTTGCATTTACCAGTCATTAGATAATGTCTAGGGTGAGACCGCCTCTTTGTCTCTAGTTACATTCGCGCGAAACACAAATTCGGAAATTTTTTCGAAAATAAGATCACCTCAGTCAGACCGCGGAACACAGTAGGCATGGAGATGTTCTTCTGGATAGATGGGTGTCCACTGCTCTCTCCAATTCAGGTCAACAGGCCTAACGCAAGTATCAAATTGCACTGGTCAGTCATCAGGCGACGATATGAATGCGTGATTCTCACTTTTCCATATCCCTACGAATATCAAAACGACGGAACATATGCGCCAACGCCATGTATAGACCGCAATATGCAAGGCTGAAACGTATATCAATATCCCATCACTGACCTCGAAACGCTATAGCACTCACTTTATGCCCAGGCAAGCACGCGGTCCTTTGGAGAAAACAACCAGATAGTTCTCTAAAGATTTGGCGTCCTCCCCCAACCACCGGTCTGGAATAAACTTGCGCGCCTGAGGGAATATCTCTTCCGAAAATGATATGAAGAGGCAACTCTGGCTCACAACGCTCTGTTGGCATGCATCAGGAATGAAACAATAGGATAGGCATGAAGCACTGACCCCTCCGGGGATCTTAACACCAGATAATACGGCACCAGATTCAGGCACTACGCGAGGAAGGCCAGCGGGTACCGATACAGCAACGCGGAGCGTCTCTTTGATCACAGCAGTCTGTTCCGTGCTTAGGGCAAACTCGTGTCCGGCGAATGAACGCACTCACCAGGAATGGAAGCTTCTCGAGTTCTTCGTAGCTCGGAGGTTGGTCGAGTTCAGGCCACGCAGCGCGCACTTCCTCCTCCAGCCTCTTCTGTACCTCGGGATTGTCCAGTACATGGTAGACACCAACCATGAGCGTCGTCCCGGTGGTTTGCGATCCTGCCGCAAACACAGTTCGTGCATCACCACAAAGTCGATCTACCGTGGGAATAGGTTGCCCCTTGTTTGATTCTTTATTCAAGAGCTCATTGTATATGACGCGATGCGGGGCACTATCCAACACCTTCGGGTTTTTCAGAATTTCCCTGACTTGGTTTTCCAATGCCTAATGTGGGTCAATTTTTGGACAGTATGATGACAACCGTTTCAACTTACATCACCGAAAACCACGAGTCCCTTTACGCTAGGGGCGAGGCGCAAAAGGACCGACGTTGGAAGGTAGTGATTAATCCAAACAAAGAACGACGAGAACCGTCCCATCATGATGGCAGGAGAGGCCGCGTCGAGTCCCACGACAATGTCTCCTTCGAAACCAGGGGCCAACAACTGGTCAAAGCAAGTCGCGAACAAGAAGTTGGTGACCATGTCCGCGGTAAAACATTGAAAGCCGAGAAAGAGATCGCTCGATTTGCCTGGAGGCGGGTGAGTTGATGGCAACGAAACAGCACCAAATCACTTACCAGCTGCATCATTCTTTTTAAGTATGCCAACGAATCGATCCATCTACAAAGTGTATTAG
>WNFQ01002554.1_pt1 | contig 13164 bp, 11 predicted proteins | sample 5400171 | NCBI WGS metagenome assembly WNFQ01 (sample SAMN13153356, study PRJNA577476) | soil metagenome | isolation source: 20 cm soil under Madrone tree | place: USA:California | collected 2016-06-14
TTAGAAACACGCTTGGTAAAGAGAACAAGATGGTTAGCAATCAAGGCAGTCCAATCCGTAATCCCCTTTGTAAGACCCTTACTAAAGCTCTTCGTCATCGCTTGAGCTCTCCTCGTTAGTAAGGTCTATGACACCGTATAACTAAGGGAAAAGCCCCCTTTAGTAGGAGTCGAACATCTCTCACAGACCAACACCGAGTCCGCACGACTCAGTGTCATCCCAAGGATCGCTGCAGTGCCTCCAAGTGACTTGTTGAATCAGACAACCCTGCAGAGTCGTAACACAAGAACACTCTCCCCAAAAAGAAACATGACGACCCCCATTGAAGTAACCAGGAGCAAGCTCCTGGGCGACATGGCGCACATGATGCCCGCACAAAACATGGACCCAAAAGAATATTGGCAGGTCCAAAGACGAAAGAAGGATAATGTCCCCCGCGACCTAATAGGAAACACAGTTTGGTACAAAGACAACAGACAACCAGAACCAGGATACATCATTTGGAGAGCGGACAAAAATGGCCAGCAAGTCATCGCTCATATCGAATACATCGAAACAGAAGATGCCTGGTTCGGCCTTCGCTACGTAAAAGGGATCCCTTACACGACTATAGGATCCAAAATCCTCGAAGGAAAATATGGATTAAAAAGGAAGGGAGGCAAGACCCCCAACCTCTATCTCTGGAGGAATGACCCAGAACCACTATCGGAAGAAGAAACCCCGTCAGAAATACCAACGATCCTTCAGACGGCGGAAACCTCCCCAGTACCAGAGGAACTGGATACCATAATCCAAGGAATGGCCGCCATACCCGTCCAAAACCAACCCATGGACGACGAAGAGACCCTACAGTACTTTACCCCAGCCCCACTTGCCCCCATCCCAGCACCCATCCAGATAAACATGGCGGAGGCCCAGAAAACAGCCGAAGAAGACAAAGAAACAAGGACAGCCAAGGGTAGCCTGAAAGGGAGCCCTCCTACCAAATTTGACGGAGACAGGAAAATGGCCAAAAAGTTCCTAAACGACTTTAAAACCTACAAATTCCTGAACCGAAAGAACGAAACCATGAGGATACCAGCGAACCATGTCGCCTTGGCCCTTACCTTTATAAAAGGAGAACACGTCCAAGACTGGGCCCACGAGGTAATGAAGAACATGGAAGACAGACTGGAAAGCATGCTAAACCTGATGCTGGAAACTAACGAGTACCACTGGGACTATTTTGAAGATGCCTTCCAAGATGCCTATACCGACACCTCCGAAAGGGAAGATGCCGACAATAAACTACAGAACCTCCATATGAAAGATGGAAACCTAGACCAATACGTAGCCGAGTTTAACCGACTATCCCATCTGGCCGACCGAAATGACGAAACCAGAGGGCTTATCCCCCTCTTCCACCAGGGCCTCCCATACAGACTAGCCCAGGCCTGCATGAACCGATCGAAATGGCCAGAGACCATCCACCAATGGCAAGTGGCTGCCCGAGAGGAGAATAAACGATACGCAATCAAAAAGAACCTGGGACTCGCTAGGTCCCCCAAAGAAGGAAAGGACCAAAAACAACAATGGAAGGCGGCCCTAAAAGGGAAACAAAGGGACAACTCCATCCCCATGGAAGTAGATGCAGCCCAAACCCGACGACCCCTCACTGAACACCAAGAAAAATTGAAAAAGGAAGGATGATGTTTCCACTGCGAGGTCCAGGGTCATATGTCCAGGGAATGCCCCAAAAAGACCAACAAACCTCCCCCCTACACCAAAGCCCAGACAGCCACAACCCAATCTACAAGCACCGTGACCATTGCAGAAGCAACTACCGCCCAAACGGAAATGGACGAAGAAAAGGTCAACCAACTGGTGGTGGAGCTGAAAGGACTAAATGACGACGTACAAGACAAAGTCCTGAACAGGGCATTCGTCGGACAGGAGGATTTTTAAATTGCTCAACCTCAACGACCTAGGAGAGAGCAAAGGAACTGAACCACTTGTATCATAACATACAGAAAATAAACATCCCTTTTACTGTATGCGCGGAACGGTCCACAGTCGAAAAAGCCCTACTAGACAGTGGTGCGATGGATAACTTCATCGACCATTGAACCATCGAACGACTGGGGATCCAAACGGAACCCCTAAAACAACCAATCCGACTTACCAACGTTGACAGAACGACCAATGAAGCAGGATGAATCGAAAGATACTGCGAAATGACCATTCAAAGCGGACACCAGAGACACGTCACATGCTTTTACGAGACAAGCCTAGGAGAAGACCGAATAATATTTGGATACCTGTGGCTACGCACCTTTAACCCCCAAATCGACTGGGAAAAAGGAAAAGCCACAATGCCCTGGCCAAAGGCATGGGTCAAGAGGAGAAGCACCTCCATCGCCCTCGCTGAACAAATCCCAAAAGAATACCAATGACACTCAAAGGTGTTCGATGAGAAGGAAGCCGACAGATTCCCTCCAAAGCGAGAAGAAGACCATGCGATCAACCTAAAGGAAGATGCCTCAGCAGTCCTAGACTGCAAAATCTACCCATTGTCGCATGACCAAGACTCCGAACTAACCAAGTTCCTAGGAGAACACCTCCGCAAAGGATACATCTGAGAGTCAAAGTCCCCATATGCGGCCCCCTTCTTCTTTATTAAAAAGAAAGACAGAAAACTCCAACCGGTCCAAGACTACCAAAAGCTAAACGAACAGACAATCTGCGATAACTACCCACTCCCCTTGATTAAAACAATCCTGGAACAACTCCAGGGACGATCACTCTTCACCAAATTCGACATACGATGGGGATACAACAACATCCAAATCAAAGAAGGCGACGAGTGGAAGGCTGTGTTCAAAACCCCAAAAGGGCTGTTCGAACCACGAGTAATGTTCTTCGGATTGACCAACTCCCCTGCAACCTTCCAACGAACCATGAACCGCATGTTCAGAGAAATGAAAATGCGATACCTGAACGAGCTATTCGTCTACATGGATGACATCCTCGTCGCCACCAACGACGACCTAACCCGACATCGCCAAATTGTCCATCAAGTACTGGACAAACTAGAGGAAGAATCCTACTTCCTCCGACCTACTAAATGCGAATTCGAAAAGGAAAAAATCAATTATCTAGGAGTCGTCATCAGCCGAGAACGAATCCACATCAACCCCATTAAAGTCGAAGGCCTAAAGCAATGGCCACAAGAACTAGGAACCCTAAAACAGGTCTGATCGACACTAGGAATCCTCAGATACCAAAGACCCTTCATTCCGGGCTTTGCTCACATTGCCCGACCACTCACTAACCTCCTGAAAAAGGGAACCAGCTTTCAATGGACAAACGCACACACCCAGGCCGTCGACAAATTAATTGACATCACCCTTAACGACCCCGTCCTCTACCGACCTGACCCCCTCAAGCAATTCATCCTAGAAGTCGACGCCTCCGCATTTGCCACCGGGGCGATACTATACCAGGAACATGAGGGGACAAGACAAAAAAGACCCATAGGGTACCATTCCCAGACATTCAACCCTGCCGAACGAAACTATGACATTTATGACCGAGAATTCCTGGCCATCATCCGAGGCCTCGAGAATTGGAGGCACCTACTCGTTGGAAGCCCCCATCCAGTTATTGTCCTCATGGACCACAATAACCTCCAGTACTGGTGCCACCCGCAACGAATTAACAGGCGCATCATCAGATACCTCCTACGCCTTGCGGACTACAACGTCCAACTAAAACACCAGCCAGGAATAACCAACAAAGCTGACCACCTTTCCCGACGACCAGACTATGACCAGGGGACTGATGACAATCAGGAAGTCACGGCCCTCCCCGAACAACTATTCGCTAACGTCATAAACCTAGTGACCCTTCAGGAGGACATCCGCCAATCCCAACAAGACCATGAACCCACCCTACTCACATGGGAAAACAAACACCTAATCACCAAAACGCCCGAAGGATGGTACAAAGACCACAGGCTCATTGTCGTGGAAGACAACGTTCTAAGGAAGGGGGTAACACACCTTATTCACGCTTCGGACACCGCCAGACACCCCGGAACGGCCAAAACCCTCGCCCTACTGAATAGAAACTACTGGTGGCCAGGGATGAAAAACTTCACAACCCAATACATCAGAGGATGCGCTTTGTGCCAATCACGAAAAAACATCACTACACGACCTAAACCCCCCCAATTCCCCATCTCAACCAACCCAGAAGCGCAACCATTCGAATGCATAGCGCTAGACTTCATCACCAAACTGCCGCCATCAGAAGGATACGACTCAATACTAACAATAACTGACCACGACTGCTCAAAAGGATCCATATTCATCCCATGCAGGGAAACAATCGATGCCATAGGAGTCGCCGAACTCTACGGCAAACACATATTCCCCCACTATGGCCTCCCCCAGAAGGTCATCTCTGACCACGACCCTTGATTTACGGCTACTGCAATGAGGGAACTCTGTAAAAACCTGAACATCAAACAGAACATCAGCACCGCCTATCACCCGCAGACAGACGGACAATCCAAACGAACCAACCAATGGCTGGAACAATACCTCCGAATATTCGGAAACGGAGTGCAGACAGACTGGGCCAAATGGCTCCCCCTGGCCCAATACACGCACAACGCTTGGCCAAGCACGACGACAGGTAAATCCCCCTTCGAACTAATCATGGGACATGTGCCGTACGCACATGTAGGAAAAACCCACTCCCTTGCACCCGCAGTTGACTCCAGGCTCGCCCAGACCAAAGCCATGAGGCAAGCTGCGCAACAAGCGATAACGCATGCCCAACAGATAACGATCAGGGCAACCAAATACGAACCCTTTGAAGAAGGACAGAAGGTCTGGCTAGAAGCAACCCACCTCAAAACGACACACCCCACGGCCAAGCTCAGCCCCAAAAGATACGGCCCCTTTGAGATAACCAAAAAACTCTCACATGTGGTCTATCAGCTGCACATTCCACAGCAATGGAAGATCCATGATGTCTTCCACGCAGCACTCCTCACCCCGTATAAGGAAATGGAGGAGCACAGACCAAACTACCACGAGCCTCCCCCAGATGTCATCGAAGGCGAACCAGAGTGGGAAGTGGAGCAGATCGTGGGAGCAAGGCACTTCGGACGATCCAGATGGCTCCAATACCGAGTCAGGTGGACAGGATACTCCAATGTGCATGACACCTGGGAAGCTGCGGATGACGTACACGCTCCACAGCTTACTGCAGAGTTCTGGAAAGGAAATCAGGCGCTGGCCACGCAAATAGCATATAAACCCACACCCAACAGCGAAAAGAGGACCAACTCCCTCTCCATATCACTCATGACGACCAATGGATCAGACCACGCCAATCAGTCTAACCCTCACCCTCACCAAAGCCGAGTCACAAGTAATGAGGAGCATCCTCACTCCCCTTCGTCCCATAATGATGGAAGCGACCCCGAATCAGACGTGGACCGAGGACGACCTCTTTTTCAATATTGCCCTCCCACTCCTTACGCACCTCTGGACTTCACTAACAGAAATAGTTGCCGTGGCATCACTCTGGAGAGAGATACGGGAGACGATCCGGCTCGAGTGCGTGACGGATGGACAGTGGCGCCGGATGGGGGACTATGCAGTCCTAATGGTAAGGTTTGGCATCCGCGACACTTCGGTGACCGGTATGCAATTAGCATGGTCGATGAGGATGGCACACTGGGGACCACTCCATATGTGCATTATGCAATTAATCCCCAGGGTGACCCTACTGTCTACGGGATTTTTCGACGAGACAGAATCGTACACAGCAAACCTCTCAAGGCTTTGGCCAGCCACTGACTGGGAACTTCACGTGAGGGCCACCTCGACTGGCTCAATGGACGATTTGCCCTATGCACTCTGATTGATGCAGAGCTGTGAGACCTCAACGATGTTGGGGTAGAGGCCAACGTCTACTGCCTAAGGAAGGCAGCCTTCGACAAGAAGGACCTTGAAGAGCAAGACCGGGAGTTGAGCCGAGACTGGGCTCAGTGGTACCACGCCAAGAAGCGGGTCCATAACAGGTTGGTAAAAGCACGGGTCAGGACATGCCTCTACAATGCCTTCAAGAACAACCAGGCCATTCCCTGGTGGCTCCAGCAAGGAAGAAACAGCCCGGGACCCAACTACGTCTTCGAAGGCCCCCGCTACATAAATCAGACCCCGCAACCACCACGACCGGACGACAACCAGACCCTCGTCCCCACTCCCATCACCCGAACCAACCCACTACCACCACCGCTGCCAAACTCCACTAGGAGCCATCACTGAGACATGGACCCATCGCCCCCGCCACCACAGACCTCCTCGACCCGAGCACAGTCAGGAAGAATCCAAAAGAACAAAGGCAAGCAGCCTGCCTGCCAACCTGTGCGACCCTTGGTGTTGCCCGACATTTTCATCACCCCTGAACCCCACCATGGCTTCATCCCACAAGTCCTGAAGGATCAGGCCAAGGCCAACAAGGCTGACAAGGAGCGACGCTCACACTGCAACCACGACAAGTCCCCATCGTGGGGAGATCTCCCAGACAATTGGGACTTTGACCATTATGACCATTGGGACGCCACCCCTGGGACTGACTAGCTCGCTGGTGGAACAGTGACCTTAGAAGGGGGGTAATGTTACGAACTCTTTTCCTTTTCCTTACTGTACGATAAGACATAACTGGCACCTAGAAGGCCTAGCTTGTACAGCTTGTACTGGGGTAAGTTCCAGAACCAGTCCACTGTATTACTTACTATGACGCACCCGCTCCACTATGACCCACTCCTGCTCCACTATGACTTGCTCCACTCCATAATGACCCGTCCCGCTCCACCATGACCCATTCTGCTCCATGATGACCCGTTCCGCTCCACCATGACCCGTTCCACTCCACAATGATGCTCTCCGCTCCATTATGACCTACCTACTTTACTATGATGACATAGCCTCACTCTGTAGGATATAAGGTGACCCCTCTGCGAGGATATGTCTCCAGAGTGTTCTTCGTTCACAGTACTGCAATCCAGACAACCTTCTCCTCTCATCTCTATCCTCTATCTCCACTTAAGGATTGAACCCTTAAGCAAACCTGCATGCGACTACAAGAGCCCTCATAGAGTTGCCGAACACTTCTCACCCGACCAACACCAAGTCCATATGACTCAGTGTCTTCCCTGAGGATTGCTCAAGCACCTCCTAGTGACTTGTCATCAGACGACCCTGTAGTGTCGTAACAGTGATGACCACAAGGGCCATGATGACTGTGAAGGCCAGTGAGGACCAGGAGGTCAGTAATATAGTGTGAATAGAATGTGCAAGTGAGTTTAGGAGGTGAGAGATAGGATAAAAAGAGAGAGAGAGAGAAAGTGAAGTGAAAGTATCCTGAGATGGCTGGCACACAGAAAGAGGGGGAAAGGGGCTCTGCATTGTAGGGTTAGCTTAAATACATCAGGGCCCTACTATTCAGGTAGTTCTTTTGAAAGACTGGTTGACATAAGCAAGATGGATAAAAAGCCAACAAGAACAATAAGAACACAATAGGGTCATTCAAAGTTGCCACTTATTTTTTTGCTTATCCACATTACTGTCAAATCAGCAATAAGTGAGTATTAAGTAAGCATAATAGATGACAAATAAATGTCATCTATTATTCTTACTTAATACTCACTTATTGCTGATCTGACAGTAATGTGGATAAGCAAAAAAATAAGTGGCAACTTTGAATGGCCCTAATAAAGTGATACAGCCTATTAATGGCATGTGATGTAAGAATTGTTAAGGGTTACACATGTACAGCAATGCATGTATGGCTATTGCAATTCTGTTAAGATATAATAGGTCTAAAAAGGAGTTGAGGCAGTGTGCCCAAGCAAGCCAGAAACTGTCTGAGAAGTCCAAAAACTAAGAAATGAGTAGCAAAATTGAAAGTAATAAGAGCTAGAGGGAAACTAAAGGAATGAGAGAAATTAAAGCTAGGATGCTCTAGAGCAGTCCATATAACCACAGCCACAAAGTGTGCCTTATTGTCATAGACCTTACTAACAAGGACAGCTCAGGTGATGACGAAGAGCTATAGTAGGGTCTTAGTAATACGTTCTTTAGACTGCTTATTGATCGTTCTCCTTTGCTTACTCATCAGTTATCCCACTTACAAAGCACATCTCTAATCGCTTACTGATCCCAGAAAATAGCTTAGTAAACCCCAGTCTTGTATGATACAAATAGTCCTCCTTGCTGTCTCTAGGACAGCAAGTTGAGTCTCCTGTCTACTTATCCCAGAAAACCCACAATCTACTTGTCTCTCAACTTCTCCCTCTCTGTCTGCTTCCCTTCTCTTCATAGCAGGTCTTGCAATGTACTGCAAGGCAGTAACCACTGCTCTATAAGCACTCTAGGGGAGGCACTCTCTTAGCTCATCTATAAACACTCAGACATGTACCCTCTCAGTCAAATGCCCAGTTAACCTACTTCAGGCATACCGAATCACATGACCATGTGACTACTTTAGGGCTGGTGCCAACTTGACTTCATATCCTGCTCACAAGTCACGTGACTACCTTAGGGCCAGCAGAACTCTGACTTAGCTTTCCAAGTCTAAAGTCGTGGCGGTGACATTAGACTCAACGTTCTATCTACACCATGGCTTCCACAAACAAAGGGAAAGCCAGAAAACATCAAGAGGAACCACATACCTTCTTATCAAGCCTTGACATCCTACAAGCCAGGCAAAACTATCATGTAACCCTCATTAAAGGAACAGACAGAAGAAACCCACTAGGCAAATACTTCCTAGCATACATACAGCCAGCAACAGATGACCTACCAGAAGAAAAATCCCCAGTTTGCCTCTATCAAGGAGTCTGGCACAAAATCAGATACACTAACTCTGGAGAAGACAAGCTCATCTACCTAGCAGAACTGTTCCCTGGAATACACAACTACAACATAGAGGTCTTCAAGCAAACCACCCATGACACACCAACTAGCAAATCAGAAACTGAAAAAGACCCCTTAAACATCACTATCCACAACAGCCCAGCACTACTAAAGGAACCCCTGTCACTTGAAACACCTACCATCCCTATGCCATTCTTCGCCATCACAAAGAGTGACCTTTCACAACTCACCATGACCACCATGACTCAGACTACCACTCAAACAACAGTGCAAACCTCTACTGCTGTTGCTCCCCAACACCCCCTTATAAAAGCAGAACTAGAAGAGCTTCTTAATGTCACCATGGGGGAAAGAGGAGGAGGAACAGGAGGAGGACCACCAGGACCACCTGGCAGAGGATCCCTAGGAGGAGGAGGCCCTGCTGCTGGTGCTCCAGCACAACTACAACCCATCACAGCAGCAGCCAATGTTAAAGCCATGGGAAAAGACCCCCCCCTATTCAAAGGACAAAGGGAAAAAGCCGACACTTTTATGAATGAAGTAGAAAAATACTTGACCCTCAACTACGATGTCGCAGGCTTCAACTCCCCAAAGAAAAAGGTCACCCTCATACTAACCTTCATGCAGGGACCAGAAGTGAAAGAATGGACTAGAGGAATGCTACAATGGATCCAACAAATTGACGATCAGAGTAACATGGACAACATCTGGCGTATATTCTGCCAACGATTCCACAATCGATTCCAGGACACTCAAGCAGACTCAATGGCCAGGAAAGACCTCACCCAACTAAAAATGAGGTTCCCCTACATAGACTCCTACATCTCTGATTTTGAACAACTCATCAGAAAAGCCCTTTATCAACTAGAATCCCATGAAATGAATTAACAATTCCTATCCGGACTACCAAGGGACATCGCTGAAGATGTAATGTGCTACCCAACACCCATCACGTACCAAGAATACTCTCAAAAAGCCCTTGCCAGTGTACGATCAAAAGTACTCCTCAAAAACATCTTTGGAGGAGGAAACAAAAATTTTGGCACCTTTGCCCCTCAACAACAGTGGCTGCAATGGAACAATCCATGCCCCCAAGGACAAAATAATCCACAACCATCTAATTGGGGAAGCACACCCCAATACAACTCATCAAATGCCCCACGATGGATGAATAACACCCCAGTACCCATAAACATTGACTGGAACAGAGCACCAAATTGTGGACAAGGAAACTATCGTGGCCGAGGAAACTACCAGAATAACAACTTCTATGGACAAAGGAACCCTAACCGTTATCAAGGGAACTGAACCCAATACAATCCTCAAGGAAATGCTACCACTACTGGGAACTCATCAAATGCCTGCTTTCAATGCAGAGAAATAGGACACTTCACCAGGAACTGCCCAAAGCACTGCCAAAATAACCAATACAATTGCACAGCCAATCTAATTGACTTCAATGATGGCCAAAACTACACTGATGCCAACATCATAGAAGAGGATCCGGTAGAAACGCTCCAAGCCCAGCTTAACTCTCTATCCACCCAAGATAGGGAGAAACTCACTATCACAATGGGAGGAGGAGACCAACAGGATTTTCCCTCAGCCTAATTAGATCGGCACTAATTAGGCCTAGCAATTCCAATGTATACATATCTGCTTGAAAGTCAATGACAGTCCATGTTTTTATCCATTTGAATGCCAAAAGAGCCGAAACTATATCACCCCTTGACTTGGGAGCAACCAAAAAATTTTCTCAATCTCAACTACACAAAATGGTTAAACCTTCCAATCAAAAAGCTACCCTTTGCAAGAAAACTATTTAATGTAGACAGTACAGAAAACAAAGCAGGTCAACTCCAGTTTTACATGGACCTAGTGATACAAACAGGAACAACTACCACCAATATGAGGTTCTTCCTTACCCACTTAGGGGATGGATCAACCATACCCAGCTGCCTATTGTGTTTAGAGCCCCAAACATGGCTAAAGCACGATTCATACCACATGCTATCAACAAACCCTGACCAACGAAAATAGAACAACTCCTACTCTGCAGAGCCACTATAGGGAACACCCAGGAAACAGATACAGCAAAAATCCCCCAAGAATATGCAAAACACAGTAAAGTCTTTAGTGAAGAACAATCACAGAGACTTCCTAAACACACCATATGGGACCATGCCATCGAACTGCTTCCAGGAGCCCCCTCTATGGTGCCAGGATGCCTCCTACCCCTAAACCAAAAATAAATCCAAGAGGTTCATAACTTTGTCCAAGAACACCTAAAAAGGGGGACCATATATGAATCTTGGAGTCTGTATGCAGCCAACTTCTTCTTTGTCAAAAAGAAGGATGGAAAACTCCAACCAGTACAAGACTACTGACCAATCAATAAATGGACAAAACACAACCAAAATGTCTCTCCCCTCATTCCACAAGTGATCGACAGACTGAGAGGATGTATGCTATTTACCAAGGTAGATGTCTGCTGGGGCTACAACATTCAGATCAAAGAAGGAGATGAATGGAAAGCAGCCTTCCTAACACCTGAAGGCTTATTCGAGCCAACTGTAATGTTCTTCAGACTCACAAACTCTCCAGCCACCTTTCAAATGATGATGAACACCATCTTTCACACCAAAGTGGCCCAAGGATGGCTTTCAGTCTACATGGATGATATTGCAATCCACACTAAGTGTGAATCACATGAAACTGAACAACAACATCTTGAATGACACCACCTCTACACCCACCACATGCTACACAAACTAGAACAAAATGACCTTTACCTAAAACCCAAGAAATGCAAATTCAAGAAGAAAGAAATCGATTATCTCAGCGTCATCGTCGGTAACAGTAAAATACAAATGGACCCCAAAAAGCTCAAAGGTGTCGCAAACTGGCCAACACCTAAAACACCAACAGACATACACAAATTCCTTGGCTTCACAGGTTATTATTGCTATTTTGTCCAAGGTTATTCTAAGATTGCATGCCCACTACTGGACCTCACAAAGAAAGCCGTCATCTGGGAATGGACCAAATGACAACATAAAGCCTTCGAAGAGTTGAAAACATGCATGTGCTCATGCCCCATCCTCACACAACCCGACTTCAAAAAGCCATTCTTCCTCCAAACAGATGCATTGGCATATGGTGTGGGCACCATACTCTCGCAAGAGGGTGAACACCACACAGTCACCTCCCAAAAACCCAAATTACACCCAATCACATACTACTCTGCCACCTTTACGCCTATCAAACGAAACTACAACATCTATGAACAAGAACTTCTGGCTATCATGAAAGCACTCACTTATTGGCAACACTACCTAGAATGGACAAAAACCCCATTCACCATCCTCACCGACCATGCTAACCTTCAATACTGGAAATCCCCACAAAAACTAAACCATCATACAGCACGATGGCATGCAGACCTCCAAGAGTATGACTTTATCATCAAACATATCTCTAGAAAGATCAACACACCAGCCGATGAACTGTCACACCCACCAAACACCAATCAAGGAGAAAATGACAACTAAGACCAAACACTCCTTGAACCAAAACTCTTTGTCAACACTGCTCACCTATCAACACTTCCTGAATCATCAAAAAGAAACCTGATGACCCTAATCCACAACCACCCCATGGCTGGACACCCAATGTCACCGGACAGGTAGCGGTGTATTGTATTTCAGTGACAAGACGATTTGTTTGGGTTTTGGGGATCTCAGAGATGGAATATCTCAAGAGATTCAGCTAAGACTTGCACATGTCTTAGATTGGCAATAAGAGGATAAGGGCCAATGACACCAACAGTAACATTGTGGGTCTGGCAAGTGGATTCAAGGGGATCTGAGCTAGATACTAGAGACAACCTGTCACCGCCGCGACTTTAGACTTGTAAAGCTAAGTCGGAAGTATTGCCTGCCCTGAAGAGGTCACGTGATCCCTCTGTACGTTGTGAAGTTGAGGTGAAGCCGGCCCTAAGGTGGTCACGTGGGCACGTGATTCGGTACATCCTAATCGGGATAGATGGGTGTCTGTGGCGTTCGGTATGCCTATTTGGGATATATGGGCGCTAGTTTGGACGTGAAGCATTTCAGAGTCGAGCTAGGAGAGCGCCTCTCCTAGGATGCTTATAGAGCAATGGTTACTGCCTTGCAGTGCATCGCAAGACCTGTTATGAAGGGAAGGGAAGCAGGCGGGGAGAGAGAAG